>SXGT01119297.1_pt1 | contig 12330 bp, 11 predicted proteins | sample 3176221 | NCBI WGS metagenome assembly SXGT01 (sample SAMN11356862, study PRJNA531348) | freshwater metagenome | isolation source: freshwater sample F1-120 | place: China: Fuxian Lake, Yuxi | collected 2017-12-25
AAGTACATGATGACGGTGGTGCCGCCAAAAATCAGATGGAAGTGACCGGATATCCAGGCCGTGTTGTGCACCATGGCGTTCATCGCGTAACTGGCGTTGATCAAACCGCCGAAACCACCAAAGATCAGCATCAGCAAACCTAAAATAATCGCTAATACCATAGGGTTGCACCAAGGCAGAGTAGCGATCCAGCCAAACAGACCTTTACCACCATTCAAACGACCGGCAATTTCCAATGAAGCGATGACGGTAAAGCCGGTGATGAAGGTCGGCAAGGTCACTACAAAAGTGCCTATTGCATGCAGGATTTTCCAGCCATGGGCTTGCTCCGGATCCATGTAAAGATGATGAAAACCGATCGGTAAACTAAATACCACCAGCAAAATAAAGGCGGCGCGGGCCATTTCATCGCTGAACAAAAAGCCGCCCGCTTGTTTAGGCACCAAGGTATAGAACGCGGTGTAAGTCGGAATTAGCCAGAAATACACAATCGGATGCAAAGTCCAGGCAAACAGGGTACGTGCCAGCCCAGGATCGATGGTGTCTATCAGGCCTAAAGCCCAGGGCAGCAATTGGAACAGCACTTCGGCAGCCACACCTGCACTGGTCCACAGCCATAAAATGGCATTGGCGGTGGTGGCAAACATGGCCAACGGCACCGGTTGGCCGGGATTGGCTTTTTTCCACTGCGTATACATGATAATCATGGACACACACCAGAACCAGGAGCCTACCACCAGCAACGTGGCACCCAGATAAAATAAGGGGTGCGCCTGCATGGGAGGATAAAAGGTAAATAACACCGATGCCGCACCGCCTAGCAAGGGTAAAGCGGCTAGTACGACGCCCAGCAAGGCTACACCGAAACCGGCCCAGGCAAAGGTTTTATTCCAGACCGGTAATTTGAGGCTACTGGTGGCCACATAGTAACCAAAGCCCATGATAAAAAAGGTGGTCAGCACAAATCCCATCAATACCCCATGGGTACTGACGGATGCGTAATAGACTTCTCTGGATTCCAAAAAGCCAAAAAAACCGCTGCGTTCAATGACTTGATAGAGGCCCATCAGTGCAGCCAGGCCAAAGGCGGCAAAGGCGACCCACAGATGGGTCAGCGCCAATTTTTTCTCGTCAGCGTAATTCATGATTTGCTCCCCGCTTTATTATTCATTTCCGCCCATTGGGTTTTGTTAACCACTTTGATGTTGCTCCACATATGCGCATGGCCCATGCCGCAGTATTCGTTGCAGAGTAGGGGGTAGTCGCCGGTGTGGTGTAATTCTGTTTTGACTTGAGCCACATAACCGGGCACGATCATGGTGCTCATATTGGTCATAGGGATATGCACACCGTGGATAACATCCAGGCTAACCCAGCGAAATGTAATGGCGGTTTCGGCAGGCAGGGTCAGGGTTTTCGGATAAAATCCATAGCGGCCAGCCACCATGCGTACTGTCAGGCTGCCGTCGGGATTCAGTTGAGGGCCGAGTTTGTCTTCGGCAAATTCTTCGGATAGGTGCAAGCGGGCTGAGTCTATGGTTTCAACATTACTCGGTGCATGTATGCCGTGAAACAGTGCTGAGCCCAGAATCACGGCGACAAACAAACCGGCGATGCCAAGCGCAATGCCAGCCCATTTTTTTTCCAGTTGATCGATATGCATAATGCCTCCTTAACCGATATGTCCACGAGGTAAAAATACCCCGTAATACATCAGCAACCAGGCTGCAACCATACCGCCACTGACAATCAGCATCAACGCCCAAGTACCGCGCGGTGAACTTGCCAGTATTTTTTTACGTTCTTCTTCAGTTAAGTGGTTCATATCCTTCCTTCTCGTATGCGTTTATTTAGGAATAGAGTGGGCAACCCATGGCAGGAATAGATGAATTCCGTCATTCTTGGTGATGACTTTACCTTTTGATCGCTGAGGTAATCATACAGGCAACAATCCAGTAATCCAACTGAATAGCAACTTGTTTGTGAGCCACTGATTATGCGGCTGTCAGAATGTCCTTGAAATTTAAAGGACTGGGTTGTGTAAAGCGAAGCGGTCACAGACTGTCAAAACAACTGTGATTACGATGTTTATTCCAGGCTAAGGATGAATGCCCATTGCTGTTCAGCAACCGGTATGATGGATAAGCGATTGCCGCGCCTGACCAGTGCCAGTTGTTCCAGCTCAGGCCGTTGCTTTAATTCCTGCAAACTGATGGTGCGCTTCAGTTTGCGCACGAATTGCACATCGACCATAAACCAAGTGGGTTTATCCGGATGGCTTTTGGGGTCGTAATGTTTGTTTTCAGGATCGAAAGCCGTGAAATCCGGGTAGCCTGCTTTGACCACTCTGGCGATGCCGACGATGCCCGGTAGATCGCAATTGGAATGATAAAAAAACACCTGATCACCGATTTTCATCTCATCGCGCATCATGTTGCGGGCTTGATAATTCCGCACCCCATCCCAGGGTTCGGTTTGCTGGGGACGCTGTTTGAGATCATCTATGCCGAATGCATCGGGTTCAGACTTCATTAACCAATAAGACATAAAAACCTCCGCTGATTTAATCAGTAGCAATCACATCGACCAGCAAAATACGATCGCCGTCCAGTCGCAAGGATAGGGTTTTACAAAGCAGATCGCTGCCAAAGTCGCGATAACGCTCCGAGGTGACGATACGGTTTGACGCTTCGTGAGCTTCCAGCGCCAGTAATTGATAAAAATAGGGTCGCCACGACCAGTTGAAACCGATTTTACGCGGATCGGTATACCATTTGTCCTGCTCAAAATTAAAATCCGGCGACATTTGATACCCCTGGTTATCACACATATAAAAACGAATCACATCACTTTGATTAAAATTCCAGTTGGCGAGTTCGTTCAGGTTGAAATCACCCTGCAGAGCCTGAGCCAAACGATAGATCAACTCTTTGGTGATATTGATGGCGCTGACTTTGCTTTGTAATTTGGCCACCGTGTTTTTTAGAAACTTGCTGCGTAGCGAGGTGATATGTTGTTCGTAAAGATTGGGCGATTTGAATTCAGGCTGAGCTGGTGAAAACAAATGCCCCTGCATAAATTGCGCGCCGCAACTCAAACCGAATAAAAATTCTTCATCGGTTTCCACACCTTCGCAGATGATTTGACAGCCGGTGCGTTTACCCAAGCGAGTCATCATGTGCACCACTTCGCTGGCAATCCCGCCTTTAGTGGCTTTTTTGAACAAGCGCATATCGATTTTGATGATGTCCGGATAAATGGCCATGACGCGTTGCAGTTGCGAAGAACCGGCACCGAAATCGTCAAGCGCCACGCGCAAACCATGCTTGCGATAGCGTTTGGCGATTTCTTTTAATTTCTGCAGATCGGCGTGGTCTTCAGTGATTTCGATAATGATGCGTTGCCGGTCGATTTTCAGTTCGTCCAGCATCTTCAAGGTTGGCAAGGCATCAAGATGCTTGATGTTGTCTATCCAGGCGGCTGAAATATTCAAAGCCAGATAGGTATCTCTATCCAGTTCGGCAAACTTTTGCAAAGCTTGCCAACGCACTTGCCGATCCAGTTCGGTGCGTTTGACTTCATCAATATCGGGTCGGGAAAAAAGGCAGCCAGCGGAAATGATTTTGTTGTTTTGATCAATCTGTCTGGCCAGTGCTTCGTAACCGATAATTCTGCCGTTGGCAACACTGACGATAGGTTGGAAATGCGGTAATAAGGTGATTTGGGGTTCCATCAGGCGGTTAGCGATTTAATTGGATTGGGTTAGCAATAGAGGTGCTGAGATTTAGCATAAGCGTATGCTACAGGCTGTTAAGTTTAGTCACAATATTGAGTGATTGGCTTAACCACGACGATAAAGACGTAATTCTTCAAGCAAGCTTTGTAAGGTATTAGCCAATTGTTCTCCCAAGGAATAAGCCAGCTCGGATTGAGTTTTGGCCGCTTGTTCGGTTTGTTGAGCCAGATCCAGCAACGTATTGGCTTCAAATATACTGGCCAGGCCTTTCAGGCTATGAGCCAGGAATTTAATGTCGTCCATATCCAATCCATTGATTGCCGTTCTCAGTTTATCCACAGTGGCTTGCTGATTGCCATCCAGCGCATTATCAATCAATTTATTGATGAAGGCTTGACGACCATCAAAACGCAATTGCAAGGCTGACCAGTCAATCAAGCTTTGACTATTTTGTTCATACAGGAATGCATCCGCTGATGGTTGTGAATCCATAGGTACAGCAACAGGCATTTTTACCGGTTCATGATCAAGTTTAATCGGCGGGCTCAACTGTTTAAGAATGGCGTTAACCAACTCAGTGGCGTTAATGGGTTTGGTAATACGTTCACGCATCCCGGCTTCCAGGCAACGCTGTTGCTCCTCCGGCATGGCGTGCGCAGTCAGGCCTATCACCGGTAAATCAGGGAAGCGGCCTATTAATTGGTGGGTGGTCTGGTAGCCATCCATGATGGGCATCTGAATATCCATCAGGACAATTTGAAATTTTGGCGGCGCCTCAAACCCGAGTATGTCCAGCGCTTGTTGGCCATTTTCCGCGAAAGTGACATGGGCGCCTTCGTGGGTCAATAAATCCTCCAGCACCAGTCGGTTTAACGAAACATCCTCAGCGGCCAAGATGTTGATATTCCGCAAGCGTTTATCCCCGGACTGATCAATGATCTGCTGTTCGATAGCCGCTGTGGTTTGGGGAAGGGGCAAGCTTAAAGTAAACGTGCTACCCTGGCCCAGGGTGCTTTCAACCAAGATATCGCCTTTCATCAATTGGGCCAGATTACGGCTGATAGCCAATCCCAGACCGCTGCCGCCAAACTGGCGCGTCGTTGAGTTATCGGCTTGCTCAAAAGCGGTAAACAAACGGGCTATTTGTTCGGGGGTGATCCCGATGCCGGTGTCGAGCACACTGATGATAGTTTGATCCTGTTGGCGACTAACGACTAGCCTGACAGAGCCCTGTAGCGTGAATTTAATGGCGTTGGATAGTAGGTTGACCAGGATTTGCTGTATACGTAATGGGTCGCCGAATACCCATTCCGGTAAGTCGTCCGGATAATCGATTTGCAGAGTCAGCTGTTTTTCCCGGGCGCGTAATTCAACCATGTTTAAAACATCATCGATCAAGCTGCGCAACTTGAAAGGCTGTAAATCCAGGGTTAATTTGCCTGCTTCAATTTTAGAAAAATCCAATATGTCATTGACAATATTCAACAAATGCACACCTGCTTCCTGGATGCGGGTGTTGTTTTCATGCAGATTGGTGCATTGAAGGTCGCGATGGTTCATGTTGGCCAAACCGATAATGGCGTTCAAAGGCGTACGGATTTCGTGGCTCATATTGGCTAAGAATTCGCTTTTGGCATGAACCAGACGCACGGCTTCCAGACGGGCAGCTTCTCGGGCTTCCTCAGTGGCTTTTCGTTGACGGATATCGCGGATGACACCGAGGTAGGTGTTGCCTTCATCATCAACCAATTCGTTAACCGATAGTTCTATGGGGATAATCGTGCCATTTTTATGTTGACCTTCCACTTCGACCCGTCGACCAATAATGACTTTATCTTTAGTTTCGGCGTGGTGTTGCAAGTAGCCATCGTGATTCGAACGGTAAGGTTCCGGCATCAGCATTTTCACATTTTGCCCCAGTAGCTCCTCTTCTTCATAGCCAAATAAATCCACAATCGCATCGTTAACCTGCAACATGCTCCCATGCATATCGATCAGTATCACGACATCCGTCATGCTGCGTAACACCGCACGGGTACGGGCCTCGCTGAGAATTAAGGCGTTTTTGGCGCGTTTGCTTTCGGTAATGTTGCGCACGGTGGCTTGCAAGACCGTTTCATGATCGATTTCGACTCGGCTGAGTTGTACTTCCGCCAGAAAAGTTTCACCATTAATACGGCAATGCAACCATTCAAACGCTTTGAAACCCGTCGCCAAGGCCGCCGTTATTTTTTGTTGGGCCAGTTCGGCGGATAGTTGCCCGTTGGGTTGTCGTTCCGGCGACAACGAGACCGGAGATTGTTGTAAAAACTCCTGCTCATCACGGCAACCAAACAATTGGATGGCTGCAGGATTTCCCGACAAAAACCCGCGTGACAGACTGAGGGTTAACAACGCGTCGCGGGAAGATTCAAACAAAGCTCGATAACGTTGTTCGCTGTTTTGCAGGGTGGCCAAGGTTTGTTTTTGAGCCGAAATATCTCGAATAAAAGCACTGAATTCGAGTTTATCTTTCAAATGATTGGGGGTAATGGCGATCTCGATTGGAAATTCATGCCCATCCCGATGCACGGCTACGGTTTCGAAGCGTTTGTTCAACATAGCCCCTTCACCGGTTTTTAGATAATGTTTCAATTCCTGCAGATGAGAGTCGCGAAAACGCTTGGGGATGATGATTTTATGGATGGGATGTCCGCGGATCTCGTTGATGGACCAGCCGAATAATTGTTCGGCCTGCCGATTCCAGTCACGCAAAACCCCGTCCGTATCCATTTGTAAAATAGCATCCAGGGCGGTATCGAGTATGTTTTGCAAACGGATCTGGTCATTTATATATTGTTTCAATAAAGCATCGAAACCATCGGCCAAATGATTGAAGCTTGCCGTCATCCTACCTATTTCGTCTTGGCTGACCACCGGCAAGCGCTGATGAAATTCTCCGCTTACATAGCCCTGCGCCGCTTTGACCAATGCCGAGATACCGCGTGTGATACTGATATGAGCGCCAATAGCAAAATACAGAAAGAGCAAAAACAAACCACTTGGAATGCCCAAACTTAACCATAGGGTTTGTTGAGCTTGGTCGATGCGCATGTTGAGCAGTGCTTCGGCTGCAGGGATGAGTTGTTGGTCAATTTGTAAATAGGCGCCGTCGATTGATTGGGTCATGCTTGAATAGAATTCGTTTGGATCGAGACGATACGATCCTTGAACGATCTCGGGGACCGCGCGTTGAGTCATCTGCTGCACGATTTTATTCAGGTTGTCCTGGATGGCGGACAGTGTTGGCTGCAACTCAGGGTTATATCGACTGGTGTGAGCAATGGTGTTGGTGATTTCCTCCAAGCCTTCCTGATTGCGCTCGGTTAGCGCCCATAATTTCAGTTTTTGTTCGGAGCTGATTTGCTGTTCAGCCAAAATACCCAAGGTGTAAGCCCTTAATTGACTAAGATCTTCCAGAATTTTCGGGAGATCTCGACTCAGCAGCATCAAAAGATGGTAGGAGTTCATATCGGGGTCAGTGGGTAATAATGCCGCATCACTTACGGCTTCTTGCAATAAGAACAACTGTTTAAGCAGCCGGGTGTGCTGGGTGTAACTGGTTCCAGCATTCGATTGAATAGCGTTGTGTTGAATGTGCGCCCACTGGATTTTACTCCCGGAAAGCAAGCTGGCGATTGAAGCCTCCGCTGGTAAAACCTGCTCGAGGGTATTGATGGATTGGTTTATGGCTTGCTCGAGGCTGTTGGCGGCATCGCCAAAACGTTCCAGGCCGCCTATCAGCGCAGAAGACACGCCGCTATGTTGCTGTATGATTTGTATGGCTTGAGTGACGGCTTTAACCTGGACAATGCCCTTGAGCTGATGTTGCGAGTCGGCGATCACTTTATGCAGATTCTGATAAAGGTTGAAGATCACGACCAGTACCGCCAGCATGGAAAACACCCCCAAGACGACAAACTTTTTGCTATAGCTCAAGCGATTCATTATGACGATGGCTGGTGAGAACAGTGTTTGTATTGATGTGCTCATGATCGCCGCCGGGTTGGTCAGGATTGGAAGGGGGGAGATGGCTGTTTAGCTGAGGTTTTATTAGGGTGGGGCTAAAACTTGAAGATTTACTGGGTTTTCAATAATTGTTTTTGTTTATCCACAATCTGATTAAGGCGTAAAGCCAAGCGGGTATCATTTTCGAACAGTTGGGTGAGTTGAGTGGATAAGCGGTCTACAATGCCATGCAACAGTAATTCCTGGCTATCCGTGAGCCCCAAATGCACGAAAGCTTCTTCCATATCGCTACGATGCTGTTCGGTCAAATTTTCCAAAAGCATGTGATTGGCATGCTGGAATGTTTCAATTTCACTGAGTAAATTGGCCAGTTCCTTGACATCCTGGATGCGCGCATTAGCCTGTTGCAAGCGTAATTGTTCTGCATGCATGCCTTCTATTCGCACCCCTGTACCTTCAGCAATAATGGCTAAATGGTCTCGGAGCCGTCCCACGCAATCCGGATCGTCAACATCCAGGCCCATTGCCAAGATCGTTACATTAGGGAAATTCAGCACCAAGCGGTCACCGCTTTGACTGATGCGCCCCAGTTTGGCGACGTAACTGAGGATGGAGTTTTCCAATTCCGTGCAGCGCTCCTCGGCGCAAAAGTCGGCTTCCTCGTAGGCATCCTTTAATCTCACCAGTCCATTCACGCCGAATTGGCGTAAGGTATTGCTGAGTAATTGACCGAGTTCGTTGAGGCTCAAACATTGAAACGATGAACGCAAAAATTGTAATACCAAGCCGGTTTCGCCCAGGCTGGACATGGCGGTGAAGGCGGTTTTTTGCGCGTAACTGAGTTGTTGTTGCAGTTGTTTTTTTTGCTGTTCGGCTTCGATAGCAATCGCTACTTTGCGTTGCAGCACGTCTTTTTTGGCGCTTTTGGGGATGAAATCATTGCCGCCAGCGTCAAACGCTGCCAACAAGGTTTCCAGGTCTTCATGTGCGGAAACGAACATCACTTGTACGTCGTCGTAATCGTTGGCACGAATTTCCCGGCAAACATCCAGACCATTTTGTCCCGGCATTTCGATATCCAGCAAGATCAAGTTCGGCTGTAAATCCATAGCAGCTAAACATGCCTGACCATTATCAAACTCATGGAGTTGATAACCATGTCCATCCAATTGATCCATAATCACCATGCGCAACAAGGCATCGTCGTCGACTACAAAAATACAAAAAGCTGTTCCGGTCATTTAATTTCCGTATATAAGGCTGGGGTAGGTTAGTGCTGAGTTTTTGATGGAAAACGGCTGGTTCAGTTGAATAATAACAGTTTATGGCGTTTTACTGCCAGAGTGCTGTTTGGCTGAGCCAAGCTGATCTGTTGATCAAGCAAGAATATTAAAGGTGTTTGGATTGAGTTTGCTTAAATCGCAAATCTTATGGAGATGGATAGATACCGTTTATGAAAAGCCTGTACAGAGTATTCAGTATTTTGCGGACGGAGCAGCTGAGGAATGTGCTGCTCCGTTGAGTAGAATGATTTTATTTGGCAGCACCCGGCAACATGCCAACGCTACCCGGTTTGATACGTTTGCAAGTGACTACGACGTCTTCCTGAAAGCATCTTTGTTGATTGGGTTTGTTGTTGCAGGGTGAGCAAACGGTGTTTCCAGCAGATTTCACTTCATCGACATGCCAGCCATAGCCTTGAGTCTGGCAAAAGCGTTTGGTGAATCGATCGACGGTGTAGGGTTTTGCTGCAGCTTGTTTGGCTTTATCCTCAACGTCGCAATGGGCGGGAAGGGTATTGGCCATTAAATCTCGGTAGATGTATTCGGTTGCTCCGGCAGGCGTAGCCAGCGATACTGTCAGTAAGAAACCGCTGATAAAATGTTTGATCATGATGTTATTCTCCGCGGTTGCTTAAAACTCGAATGTTCATTTGCTGACTTTCTTGAATCAGTTGTTCTTTGATGGGTTCGAACTTTTCGTCTTCGCTGAATTTGGCGGCCAGAATGGCGCCTACCATCACCACCGTGGCCAGTACCAAATAAAGCACAAAATGATCTTTTTCAGGTTGTTGATTTTCTTCGCTCATGCTTCCCCCTCAGGATGTTAAATCGGCTAACGCCGCGCCAAAATTGATATGAAATACTTGTCCGTCAACTAATAAAGCGGGTACTGATTTGACGCCAGCGGCTTCCGCTTCGGCTATGCGGTTAGGTTGTTCTAATAGTTGTACGATTTCCAGGGGATATTGATCTTGATTAACGATATTCAGCACCAGCTGCTCCGCACCCAAACAAACGGGGCAACCGGCGTGATAAAAAATTGCGTTTGACATGCTCGCCTCCTCTTATTATTGTAGCGAGTCGAAACATTAAGCTAAACGGTGTGGCTTGTCAAACAAATATCGTATCGATAATGTGTTGTCTTACAGGTTGGATGACAGATACTGGTTTTTTAGGCGAATGTAGTGTTGGCAGGAATATTCCAGAAAGTCTTTTTCTGAATCGTTTAAGGCGCGGATTGGTTTGGCTGGCGCGCCGACATAAAGAAATCCACTGTGCAGCTTTTTACCTGGCGAAACCAAGGCTCCGGCTGCCAACATCACATAATCTTCCAATACCGCCCCGTCCATGACGATAGCGCCAATACCAATCAAACAGTAGTTGCCGATGCTGCAACCATGGATCACGGCGCGGTGGCCTATTGTCACGCCCAGCCCAATGTTGAGCTTATGACCCGTGGCTGAAAAATCACCCGCATGGGAAACATGCAGAATCGAGCCGTCCTGCACATTGCTGCCTGCACCAATCACAATGGATTCCACATCGCCTCTGATCACACTGGTCGGCCAGATAGAAACATCGTCGCCGATCTGTACATCGCCGATGACGACTGCGGTTGGGTCGATATACACACCCTGACCGATGTGCGGTTGTTTCTGATTAAAGGTTCTGACGGTCACAAAAACTCCGGATGTTTGCCATAATGGGACGGCGATATTACGCAATTGCGATGGGCTACACCACCACTTAATGAGGTTTATATGGCTTTTATCGACGGTATTAAACGTCAGCTGCGCTCTGTCATTGAATGGCAAACTCCTGATGAGGATGTGTTGTTTGCACAATGGACGGAGAACGGTGATGAAATCAAAAATGCCTCCAAACTGATTGTAGGGCCCGGTCAGGGTTGCATCTTCGTTTATGAAGGGCAGGTCAGGGCGATCATTGAAGAGCCCTGTTTGCTAAATTTGCAAACCGACAACCTGCCGTTCTGGACCACCATCAAAAAATTCATGCAGTTTTTTGAAAGCGAACACAAGGTCGCCATCTATTTTTATCGAACCACCAAAATACTCGATCAGAAATGGGGGACTACCTCGGCCATCAAATATCAGGATCCTAACTATCACTTCCCCATAGGTTTAAAGGCTTATGGTAACTACAGTTACCAGCTTGACGATGTCAGTGGTTTTTTTCAAACGGTCGTGGGCAGTCATCAGCAGGTGGGGATTGAAGCATTTCGAAGCGTTATTTCTGCCCGTATGATTCAGGTGATTAGCGATTATTTGGCTGAATGCAGTTATAGCTATGCCAATATCGATGCCAACCGGGAGGAAATTGCTAGAGGCATTGCTATCAAATTGGCGATTACTTTTCGCAAATTGGGGTTTAGCATCAGCGACTTCAGAATCGAAGGGACGGATTTTGATGATGAGACCCTGCGCAGGATTAACCGGATTGCCGATTTAACTGCTGAAGCTCAGGCCGCGCAAGCGGTGGGTCTGGATTACGCCAGGGTGCAACAACTGGACGCCCTGCGCGAAGCGGCTCGAAACGAGGGAGGCGCGGCGGGTGCTGGCATGGGGTTGGGTGCGGGTGTGGCTTTAGGGCAAAGCATGGCTCAAGGCCTGACTGAAAATCCGCGAAATTTAAATGCTGCGGAGGATATCGTGGGCAAACTGACGCAATTAAAACAATTGTTTGAAAGTCAGCTGATAACCGAGGCTGAATACACGACTAAAAAACAAGAGCTTCTAGCCAAAATGTAACGATGGCAAAATGCAGCAGTTGTTCGGCGCCCTTACCGGCGAATAGTCAAATCTGCAGTTATTGCGGTGTGCGCAATGATATCGATATGCGTGGCAAACATGCCTATCAGGTGTTTACTCGACAATCCCCCCGAATTTGTCCGGAATGTCGGGTCCATCTACAGACCATTAGTCTGGATCTGCAGCCATCTTTACAAATTGAGCGTTGTGAAACTTGTTATGGCTTGTTTTTTGACCCGGGCGATGTTGAGGCTTTGTTGAATAGTGCGATTTCACCCGTGTATTCCGCCAATTTGCAATTACTGGATAACATCAATCAGGATCGCTTTCAAAGCGATAGGCCGGTCAAATATCAAAAATGCCCTGTCTGCCAACTGTTGATGAATCGGGTGGCGTTCGGATATCGCAGTGGTGTGGTGATAGATCAGTGTAAAAGTCATGGAATTTGGCTGGATGGAGGTGAAATTAGTCATTTGCTGGAATGGAAAAAAGCCGGTGGTCAACTGTTAGATCAGAAAAAGCAGGCTGAATTGCA
>SXGT01588485.1_pt1 | contig 12330 bp, 14 predicted proteins | sample 3176221 | NCBI WGS metagenome assembly SXGT01 (sample SAMN11356862, study PRJNA531348) | freshwater metagenome | isolation source: freshwater sample F1-120 | place: China: Fuxian Lake, Yuxi | collected 2017-12-25
GGACGCCTCGACCGGGCGGAAGCAACGGCCCTCGCGCGGCTGCTGGCGACGACGTCGATACTCGGCGAAACGCGCTGGTCCGCGGCAAGGGACGGGGACGCGGCCGCGGCCACGGCGCTCGCCATCCGTCACGTCCGCACGTGCGGCGCGGCTTCGGTCGCGTCGGATCTCGTGATGGGCAATCTCCTGCTGATGGCCGAGCGCGGCGACGCGACCGCGCCGGCGGTCATCGCCTACGCCCTGCGCGCGCTGGCACGGCGCAGCGCCGACGAGCGCCGGCTCATGCGGCTCGCGGCGCGATGGGCGCGACCGAGGATGCGCAAGTCTCGCCGCCGCTGAACCATCGGCCCCCCACCATCGAAGTCCCGTGCGAAGCCGGAGGATGCCATGCCCGAACCGAACGAGGCGGCCTGCGCGATGGCGCGCGCCTTCGTCGAGGCGTTGCGGAAGGAAGCCGCGAGCCCGGATCCATCATGGTGCCTGGACGAAGCCGAGCTCGACGCGCTCGCGCTCGGCCGGCGGGAGGCATCACTCATGCCCCGGCTGGCCGCCGACGTCGTGGCCGCCGCGGTCATGCTGGGGCGCGCGTTCGCTCCGGCAGGACCTCCCGCGGCCGATGACGGCTTCCCCGTCCTACTGGTGCGCGTATCCTCTCCGGATTGGGTGGAGCCGATGCGGTGCGTCGTGGGACCCTGCCTCCTCGGACTGGGATGGAGGGTTCGGGATGGCGAGGGCGGGCGCGGGGCCTGGAACGACCGCAGCCGGCGGGAGGTCGTCGTGTTCGCGCGTGACGGGGCCTCGCGCGAGCATAGGCCCGACCGCGGCAACGAAACCGTCGGCGCGGCCGTGGTCGCCGGCGTCCCGCTCATCGGCGTCGCGTCGGATCCCGCCAGGACGCTGCCGCGCGACTTCCTGCGCGCCGTCGACCGGGAGGTTCTCGTCGCTCCGCTCGACGCCGAGGTGCTGAGCCTGGTGATCGAGGCGGTGACCGGCGAGGTTCCGCCCCTCGCCGCGCTCGGGGACTGCGTGGCGGTCCGGGCCGCCGCCGACCTTCGGCTCGGTATCCGCCCGGGTCGCGGGGCATCCGAGGCCCTGGAGCGCCTCGGGCGTTCGCGCCTGCGAGAGAGGCAGCGCACCGCGAACGCGCCCCGCCTTGAGGACTCGCTCGGTCTCGGAGCCGCCCGGGATTGGGGGCTCGGCCTGGTGGCGGACCTACGGTCGTGGCACGAGGGGATCATCCCGTTCGCCGCCTGTGAATCGGCCGCCCTCGTCAGCGGGCCGCCCGGCACGGGCAAAACACGGTTCGCGGCGGCCCTGGCCCGAAGCGCGAACCTACCGCTTCATCCGGGCTCCCTCGCGCAGTGGCAGGGCTCCCGTGACGGACATCTTGGCCATACCCTGGGCGCCATGCGGCAGTTCTTCGAGGAAGCGCGGCGGTCGCCTTGCGTGGTCCTGATCGACGAGCTCGATTCCTTTGGAGATAGGAATACTTTCTCAGAACATCATCGCGATTACTCCAGCCAGGTCGTCAACGCCCTCCTGGAACACCTCGACGGCGCCGTCGGCCGCGAAGGGGTCGTCGTCGTCGGCACGACCAACCATCCTTCGAGGATCGATCCTGCGATCTTGCGCTCGGGGCGGCTTGAACGGCACTTTCGGATCGAGCTTCCCGGTCTCGACGCGCTGACCGGCATGCTGGTCCAGTATCTCGGGACCGACGCCGATGACCTCGACCTTGCGCCGGTGGTCCCGCTGCTGCGGGGCATGACGGGTGCCGACGTCGAGGCGCTGGTGCGGCGGGCGCGTGGCAGCGCGCGACGGGCCGGCCGCACCCTCACGGTGGACGACATCCTGGCAGGCTCCTCGGATGGGACGCCGGCGCTCGGGGATGGGCTCCGGATGCGCTGCGCCGTCCACGAGGCCGGGCATGCGGTCGCGCTCCTGGCCAGCGGCGCGAGCGGACCGGTGACGCTAACCATCGCCCCGACCGGCGGCCTGACCGAGCATGCGCTCGTCGATGCCTACGGAGCCCTGACCGAGGGCGACTTCGAACGGTCCCTGGTGATGATCCTGTCGGGCCGCGCGGCCGAGGAGGTGCTCCTGGGCGACGTCTCCGCCGGCGCGGTCTCGGATCTCGCCGAGGCGACCCGATGCGCCGCGGCGATGGAGGCGTCGTGGGGGTTCTCGGCCGATTTCCCGCTGCTGTCCCTGGCCCCCGCCCAGGACATCGACCTGGCCCGGATGCCCTGGCTGATGCGCCCGGTCCTTGAGCGGCTCCGGCTGGCCTACGAGCGCGCGTGCGACCTCATGCGGACCGAGCGCCTCGCCCTCGAACGGATCGCGGAGGCCCTGTTCCGCACGGCCTACCTCGACGACGCGGCCATTCGGGCGTTGTTCTCGGGAAAGGCCGCCTCCCCCCGACGCCGCGCCGGTCCGGGCCGCGGTGCCCACCGCACGCACGACATCTGAAGTGGAGAGGCCATGACGTCCTTCGTACGCCGACCGATTGCATGCCGGGACCCGTCCGCGTCGCGCTCACCCGCCCGTCGCCCGCTCGCGGAACGGACGTTGTTCGACGCCGCCTCACCCGGGGCGGAGCCGCGCCCTGACACCATGCGACATCCCTTGCGCCGCCGCGACTTCGACGAGGGCAGCCCGGACACGTTGATGATGCTCGACATCGAGACCGTTCCGGACCCGATCCTAACGCCCGCGGATTGGCCGGCCGACCGGTTTCCAAAGGCCATGTGGCATCAGGTCGTCGCCATCTCGGTGATCGAGGCGGGGGTCGGTCGGGAGCCGGGCACGGGGGTCGAGACCTACGAGTTGCGGTCCTGCCGCAGCGGCGGCGAACCGGGATGGGACGAGGCACGTCTGCTGCGCGCCTTCTGGCGGCTTTTCGAGGGGGGACGCTACAGGCTCGTCACCTGGAACGGCAGGGCGTTCGACATGCCGGTGGTCCTCGCCCGCTCGTTGATGCACGGTCTCGCGGCCCCCGCATGGTTTCTTCGCGGAACGCGCTGGGCCAATTACGGGCAGCGCTACGCCCAGGACTGGCACCTCGACCTCATGGATGCGATCTCAGCCTTCGGGGCGGCCTCGCGTCTCACCCTGGAGGAGGCTGCGGCGGCGGTCGGCGCACCGGGCAAGATGGGCGAGCACGGGTCCTGCGTCGCCGAATTGGTCGCGCGCGACGAACTCGGTCGGGTGCGGGACTACTGCGAGACCGACGTGGCGAACCTCTACGTCATCTTCATGCGCTGGGCGCATCTGACGGGCAGGACGGATGCCGCGGGCCACGATGCAGCCGTGGAGGGATTCCTGCGCTACCTCGATGCGGAGGGGCCGGCCCGCCCGCACTTGGCGGCCTTCGCGCAGGAATGGCGACGGACTGGATCGCGCGCGCCGATGCATGTGGGTCGAACGACCGGGTCGGGTGCGGTGGTGGCTGGTCCGGACACCTGTCACGGAGCTCGACGGAGCTCGCTTGGGGCCTGAGGGCCGGGTCGCGGAGTAGCCAATCCTCGGGATGCCCCATGAGCGGGCGGCGGGACGCAGGTCCCGCGCCCGGATCCGCCGGTCCGGCGTGAGACCGCGATAAAACCGGGCGTTAGCCACGAGTGAGTCGAAGGCGTCGAAAGCCATCGGGGTAAATCGACCGTAATGGCTGGCGTGCGAAGGATCGGGCAACGGCCAGCAAGCCCAGGGGGGAACAGCCGATGACCCTGCCGCGCCTTTCGCGACCACTTGAATATAGCCGCGCTTGGGTGGCGCTCGGGGTCCTGGCACCTATCGGCGTGCTGATCGTGTCGGCGTCGATGCTCCTCGATCTTCGTCGCGATGCCTGGGACAAGGCCGAGCAGACCTCCAGGAACCTCATGCAGGTCATCGAACGCGACATCGCCCGCAACGTCGAGATCATCGACCTTTCGCTGCGGGCCGTCGTCGACAACCTGCGCGCGCCCGAGACCGCGGAAGCGAGCCCGAAGGCACGGCAGATGATCCTGTTCGACCGTGCCGCGAGCGCCAGGGACCTCGGCGTGATGCTGGTCCTGGACGGGAACGGCGACAGCAGCCTCGTGATCACTCAGAACCAGTACGCTGCCTGTGTCGCTGCTCGCTCAGACGTGATCACCGCGCAAACCCAGCTTCAGACAACCGAAGCCTTGAGCATTGCGGTCGAGCTCAGCCGGGCGACACTGACGACGAACAAATGAAGACTATGAGAAGTCGCCTCGCAGATGATGACGCAACTAGATCGCAAAATCGATATCAGACTGAGCCGAAACCGGATCTACCGTTGAGCATCCGGCCCCGACGACAAATAATAGTATAGCAGGCACACTCGACCGTGCTCAGTAACCGTAGTGGTAATCAAAGCTCGGAGCGTAACCACAACCGTAGTGGCCGTAGTATGGGCTGTGCGCCACGAGCCCATCGAGCGCCAAGCCACCGATCAATCCAGCTGCAACGGGGACCCCGTAGTAACCCCGCCTATGGCCGTAATGTCCGTGTCCTCTGCGGTAGCCGCGACCGCTATAGTAGCGGCGCCCATAGCCAAAACCACCATACCCATAAGTGCGACCGTGGCCGCCATAGTACCTGTGGCCTCCGCCATGGCCGCCATAAAACCCATGTCCTCCGCCATAGCCGCCATGATGGCCTTCAGCCTGGGCCGCACTCGGAATGGCCACGAGGCTGATGACGAGCGTGACCGTCAGAAGGCCGACACTCAGTGCCGTCTTCACCCTACCAAGACGAGCCATAACTATTTCTCCTTTGCGTTGCGCGTCCCTTCCCGAAGACTCGTTTGAGCGGGTCAAGGCCCTCTGCCTTGCCCAACGCCTGAACGCACGGGTGCGATCCGGCAGGCTCTGCTGAATGGTGTTTTCATCCCACCTCGCCCGCGCGCTTGGCAGGAGCGTTCCATCACATGACTTCGAAGAAAGCAAATAAGGTGAAGAGTTATACAGTAATAAAAATATATTTTATAGCCACAGCTAAGCTGTAAATTCCCCTTGTTTGTACGTCAGCTTCAGAAGCAACTGAATTGATCTGTGCTAGTCGGCCTAGACAATATCGTTGAAATGTAGACGAGGGGCGACCTGTAATGGCCACCCGTCGCTTATTCACAGCTCTTTTTATCTCAAGGCGTCAGTGACGTTCCCGCGGGGCATCGCCATGGTGTCCCTCTCGACGCTCTTCGTGGTGCTCTCTGCGAGGTTCATGATGGCCGCCCTCGCTACGCTCTTCGACAACGCGTCGTCCGTGGCTATCGCCTTCCACCCGAACCCCGCCCGGATTGACATCGATATGCTGAGCGAAGACTGCTGTTGGAGATACGGCAAAGGCCGCAGCGATCATTGCTCTTGCTGACTTTTTCATCACGACATCATTCTCCTGTGCTCGGATTTGGAAGAAAAAACATGGCTGTGCTTTGCTTCCGGATCGGATTTCGTTACGTCGGAGAATTATTCTGAGTAACGAACTATTTGCCGTCATCCGATGACTGAGTCCCGCCAACCTCGCCTAATGCTTGGGCTCAAGACAATCTTTGCGGGATCAAGCTTCTAGTTTGTGTCCCTAGTGGCCACCACCCCTGTGATGACCGCCGCCACCCGAGCGTCCGTGCCCACCGGAATAGCCATGTCGCCGACCGCCGCCGTGCCCACTGTACGATCTGCGATGTCCGCCGCCATAGCCGTGCCGACCGCCGCCACCGTGACCGCCGTAGCCGCCACCATGACCGCGGGAATGACCGTAGCCATGGCCTTGGGCGGCTGCCGGTTCGGGGATTGTTGCCAAGCCAAAGCCTAGTGCGAGCGCAGCAAAGCCAGCGATGAGTGAGGCTCTGAATTTAGACGTACGTGTCATGGAATAAACTCCGCAATTACGGGGATCGATTTCGTGTGGCGACCTTGGCAGGTTCAACGACCGCCGCCGAAGACGATGTGAACAGCGAGCGGCGGCGGGTGCGCATTTCCTACAGGCACGTAACGCTCGACGGGACGGAAAAGTCGAAGTCTCGTTCCAAAATGATCCGCAAACGGCCGTTTTCGGCGCAAAGCCGGCGACGAGCGAGGCAACCAGGAATTGCTGCGCTTAAATTGTCCCGCATCTCTGCTGCACAATCAGCGTACCCATAATACCAATCGGTACGGGTGAGGACTCGCGGGTTTACGCGGAAGCGGCGGATGTGATTCGATGTGGCAAGCTAGGAGGTTTGCCATGTCGAAGGCCGTGGATCTGCGCGAGGATTTCGATGCGGATACCCTGCGACGTCTGGCGCGGAAGAGCCGCGATGCCGGTCAGAGCCGGCGGCTTCTCGCGCTGGCCGCGATCTACGAGGGTGGGAGCCGGACGCAGGCCTCGCGGATCGGCGCGGTCGGCCTGCAGACGGTGCGCGACTGGGTGCTGGCCTTCAACGCGGCCGGGCCGGACGGCCTGATCGAGCGCAAGAAGCCCGGCCCGCGGTTCAAGCTCGACGCGGCCCAGCGGCAGGCGCTCGCGGTTGCCATCGAGGAAGGGCCGGACCTGCAACGGGACGGCGTGGTGCGCTGGCGGCTGAAGGACTTGGCGGCTTGGCTGTTCGCGCGCTTCGGCGTCAGCCTCGACGAGAGCAGTGTCGGACGGGAGGTGAAGCGGATGGGCTATGCCAAGCTGTCGGCCCGTCCGCGCCATCATCAGCAGGACCCGGCGGCGCTGACGGCGTTTAAAAAAACCTCCCCGCCCGCGTGAGCGCGATCCGCGCCCAACTGCCAGTCGACACGCCGCTCGAACTCTGGTGGCAGGACGTCCTTCGAGAGCCTCAGGATGAGAGCCCGCGTCGGTCAGAAGAACACGGTCCCGCGCCGGTGGGCGCGCAAGGGCAGCCGGCCCACGGCGCCCAAGGATCAGCGCACGGCGTCCGCCTACATCTTCGGGGCGATCTGTCCCGAGAAGGGCAAGGACGCCGGTCTCGTCCTGCCCCGCTGCGCCACACCGGCCATGAACGCGCATCTGGCCGAAATCAGCCGCGCCGTCGATCCCGGCGCGCACGCCGTCCAAATCCTCGACGGCGCCGGCTGGCACGTCGCCGCCGACCTCGTCGTCCCCGACAACTTCACCTTGCTGACGCTGCCGTCTCATGCGCCCGAACTCAACCCGGTCGAGAATGTCTGGCAGTTCCTGCGCGAGAACTGGCTCGGCGACCGGATCTTCGACTCCTACGAGGACATCCTCGATCAATGCTGCGAGGCTTGGAACAAGCTCGTCGCACAGCCTTGGATGATCATGTCGCTCGGACTGCGCGAATGGGCCTATCGGTTATGAACCATGCCGATTGGTATTAGCCGGCGCTTGGACCACGTGCGTTCTGAGGAGTTCTGGGATCGCGTGATGCACGAAGCCTACGAGATCCTGCCTGCGCAAGGCAGCATGTCGGTTGCGGACATCATGGTTCGGCTGCGAATGACGACGCTGAAGGGCGGCCGCTTGGTCAAGGAAGCGCTATCCGAGGGGATGCCGCGCAAGAAGATCGAGATCAGCGTCGAATACGAGCGATACTTCCAGAGGGTTGGCAAGGACGCCTATGCGCGCCTCCCAGGCTGGGACGGCGCGCTGGGCAAGCGGACGCGCGCCGGGTAGGGTTGGCGAAGTGTCCGGCGCCTCCCGAGAGCGCCGGCGGGCTAAACTCACCTGGACCTCAGGAAGGATTGGCGCAGCTTCGGCCCTGCGTCACCAAAGGTCCTCCTCGTCGAGACGCTGCAGGGCCGAAACATGCAGCCGCAAGCTGTCCGATAGCTCGCCTCGGACCAAGGCGAGGTCCCCGAGTTCGTCGAACGCGACGTCGAGCAGTTCGGGACCCATCACCTCGACGAAGGCTCCTTGGGTCTCCTCATCGTATTCGGTGGATTCGACGACGCGATCTGATACCGCCCTCAGCCTGCCCAACCGTTCCCTGGTCGGCGGAAGGCGCCGGCGTGTGGCCCTTCCGGTTGAGCTTGACGGAGCCTTATCCTGCTCAACGTCGCGCGGACTCGCGTGCCTCATCGTCTCACTCCCGTTGCTAGAGTGCGCTTCGTGTCTGGGGAACCGGAGTCGTAAATCGTCTGACACCGGTCGCGGCCATGTGCTCGCGGTCGGTGCGGTTGATCTGCAGGGCGGGGCAGCCTACCGCCCGGGGGACTTCGACGTCGCGATACCGTCCGACCACTGGCGCAGGGGCAGCCAAACCCTATCGGCACTTGGCGGCACCAGCGTCGTATTTATATCGCCAGTATATTCTACCGCCGATCCGCCTGCTTGACCATCACCCTCGCCGCGCCGGACCAGGATGGTCGTGTCGACCTGTGGATTGCGGGAACTTCGGTAAGGGGAATTCGGCAACGGCCCGGCAGCACCGACGACAGGCATAGGGTCAGTGCTCTCCGGGATGGCCCTGGGGGCCATCGGTTCCCACGTCATCTCGGTCAGCGGCTGTGCTTTTGCTCCTCAGGAGCAGGCCGATTGCTCCGAGCCTAGCCGCCCGGCAAACGTCGTGAATGCCCTTCACGGGCTGCTTGGTACGGACCGAAGCCGACGCCCTGGATACCTGCCCGTACCGACGGAGCATTCGCAACGGGGACTGGGACGACAAGGTCGGAGGTGGCGCTCGCGGATATCGCAAGTCGGGTGGCGGTTCCGCGGCGTCGTAACGCGCCATACCGCTTCCGCATCGACCTTTGAGGTTCATTGAGAACGGAAACGGTCTCTTGCAACTGGACAGGCTACCTTCGGCACCGCGTGCGGCCGCGATGCCCTTTCGTCCCGTCGGTCGCCGCACATGGCGACGAGTTCCGGATCGGCCTCCGGTATTGCAGTTGTATATATCTGCGGTATAATTAGAGACTTCACCCACGTTTCGTCGATGCGGCGCGGCCGTCCCAGAAGGGGCGGCCGCCGCGCGTTTCTCGTACGCCTGCCGCCATGCGCGATCCAGGGGTAATTTCAATGGAACAGGGGGAGCGAACGATGTCGTTCGGCATCCAGAGGTTTCGGGGCGAATCGTCCAGTTCAGGACGGCCGCTCACGGTCTTAGACGCATTGTTCGAGGGCTTGGTGGGGATGGCCGCCGAACGGTCGGACGCCCAAAGGCTGGTCGCGCGCGGACAGAATAGGAAAGTTGCCGGTCGGGACTTGTACGCGGGCGACCTGGAATTAGATGTCGCCGTGACGCGAAATGCTCCGGCCAGGATGCGAAATTCACGTCGCGATGGTGCAGCGGAGACCCGGCCCCGTGGACGGGAGAGACGAAAATCACGGCCAAGCGCCCGAAGTCGGTTGTCGGCGGGAGCTAGCCGAAGCGTACGTTGCGCCGCGCGGCATGGATTCGAACGCCGGTCGCTACCGGGATGCCTGGAAGGATGACCGCTTGCGACCCGGCCATGTGCGTCGAGGAGAACGTGACGGTCTCGGGCGGAGTCAAACGAAAGCCATCCGGCGCACCGAGATGGACGTAAAGCGAACCCGCGCACGTCCCGGCTATCGCGTCCTCAGGCAAGCAATTCTCCCTTCTCTTCGCATGGAGCGGCGTTGCGATGGCCCACGGTGAACGGACGACCGACCTGATGCCTGGCGCCGTGGATCTGCGGCAGGTGGTCGATACGACGGCATTGTGCCCTCTGGACCGGTTGGCCCTTCGACGGAACCTGGATGTCGAACGCCGTGACGGCTTCGGCCCACCGGACAAGCTTGTGCCCGTGGGCCTCTACGCTCGCTACTCGTCTAATAAGCAGAAGGAGATGAGCATCGAGCGTCAGGTCAAGGTTGTAACCGCTTACATGAGGAAGCTTGGTTACGCGATTTACGTGCTGTATGACGACCCTGCTCGAAGTGCCCGATCAATGCGTGATCGTGAAAGCCTGCAGCGTTTGCTCGAAGACTGTCGGTCTGGCAAGATAAAAGTCATCATGGTTGAGGACTTTGACCGGTGGTCCCGCGAAACTTACGATGCGGTCGAAGTATGCGAGGAATTGAATGAGCTTGGCGTGGAATTTCATAGCGCCGGCGACTTCAAGGCACTGAACAAGAAGGAGGTCATCGAAGCGGCACTCAAGGCCGAGGCGGATCGGGACCGTCGCACCCTGATCATGGGCATGGGCAGGTTCCAGCACGCTGCCCAGGGCGGCGCCCATTCCGGTGCGTTCTTCGGATATCGGTACGGCGAAGAAAGGGGCTTCCTCGTGCGTCACCCCGAGGAAGAGAAGACCATATTTTCAATCTTTGAAATGGCAGCCGCGGGAATTTCCTACCGAAGCATCGGCCGGATCATGAAGGAACGCGGGGTTGCAGGACCGACGAAGGATTGCAGATGGACGAAATCGACCGTTGCGAACGTTTTGGGCCAGTTGGCCTATACGGGTAGATGGTACTATCCATTTACCTTGAATACGTTCGACCGCAAATCGGGGAAGGTCGCCGTCCAGCGTCGGCATCCGAGCGAGATGACGCGCAACTACTTCGATCACCTTCGAATTGTGCCAGACGATCTGTTTTTCGCTGTCAACGAGAAGCGACGCCCCCGGGGGAAGCAGAAGTTCGAGCACAGCCACTTCTTGGCCGGAAAGGCGACGTGCGACTGCGCCGGGGTCGAAGGCCAGCGGTTCACCTTGGGTGGTCGACAGCTAACCTGCAACGTCTGGTCGGACGGGGGCTGCTGCCCGGCGAGGCGTCACTCCGTTATGCACGAGACCGTGGAGCGCGCCGTCCTCACAGCCGTTTGCGGCAAGCTGCGGTCCTTCGTCGGCGAGGAGGATTTCGCGGCTGCCGTCGACCGCTCGCTACGTGAGGCCTCCGCCGCCCGCCGCGCCGCCCGTGCGGATGTTGCGCGTAAGATTGCGGTCACCCGCGAACAGCTTCGCCGGGCGCTCGTCAAGGAGCTTGAATCGACCTACCCATCCGACCTGTTGTCCGAGGAGAGGAGCCGGCTGACGGGGGAGCTCGCAGACCTTCAGGCCCGTTCGGCGGACCTCGCCGAGCTGCCCGAGGTGGACGAAGCCGGTGAGAGGCTTCGAACGCTTTCCGCCACGTTGGATCACCTTATCGAGCGGGTGCCATTCAGGGCCTTGACGGAGGCGGAGGCGAAGGTCTCCGCCGCCCTTGCCCGCCTCGTCCAGCGGGTGGTGGTCATGCGGGATGGCCGGCCGGCGGGGACCTTGGGCCTGGCCATCCACCTGGACTTCTTGGCGTTCCTACAGGAGGACGGGAGCTGCGGCTCGCCCGGTGTTGGCTTGGACGTGATCCATGTCGATGTCGAGCAGCCGATGGGCCGCCACGTCCGCCTTCGCGAAGACGCCGAGCGGCTTATGGCAAGCGGAGGTTATCGGATCGACGACGCGCGTTGGGCCCTCGTCGCCAAGCACCTCCCGGACGTCACGGGCCACAGGAATGACTCGCGCCACATCCCGACGCGGGCTCTGGTCGACGCCCTCCTGCTCCGGCTCCGGACGGGCCTGCCTTTGCTGTCGGCGGCGTTCGGCGACGCGCCGGAGATGCGGCGTGCACTCTCGCGGTTCGTCTATGCCGCGGGGGACCAGATCCTGATTGACCTCCTTCGCGAGGCGGACCCTTCCTTCGTGGCCGGACTGGACCTCGGTCCGGTCGAGGCCGCGCGGGCGCGCTGGAAGGTTGGCGGTGATGATTGGCGCAAGCGCAGGGGGCCGGCCGCACGCTTCCATGCCCTGGATGGCCAGGATGCGCTCACCGACGAGCAATGGCTGGCCTCGAAGCCGCTGTTGCATTCGTCCATCGAGATCTCGTTCAAGGGCACCCCGGGCATTCCCGGCCGGATGCTGCTGGAGGCGGTGATCCTGGCGCTGCGGACCGGCCTCTCATGGCGGAGGATGCCGGAGCGGTTCGGCGACGAACGGAACCTCACGAATTCCGTGCGCCGGCTGGTCCGCAGCGGAAGTTGGGACCGGTTGCTGGAGCTATGGGCGCTGCGCTTCCCTGAGCTTCTCGATGACTTGGATGTCGGGCGCTTGGCCAATATGCTCCGGGGTTCGGCGCAGTGGCAGGGCCCGTCACCCAGGCGCTCGCGCTACGCCAGGAACGGCGGCGTGGCCCCGGCCGTCCATCGAGCGCGCCGACGCAAGTCGCCTGCCGGGCGGAAGAGGGACGCGGCCTAGGCGCCGCCAGCCGTGTTCTTGGACGGCGAGCGTCAAGGGTCTGGACGTTGGGCGCAGGAACGAATGCAGAGAGTGCTCGATGGCGATCGGCCAACGCCCGTGCTGGTCGCGGCGTCCCGGGCGCTATCCTGCGTACGCCTCCGGGCGAAAGGGCACGCGGCCAGCCTTCAGCTCCTGTAGGCGA
>SXGT01087551.1_pt1 | contig 12328 bp, 10 predicted proteins | sample 3176221 | NCBI WGS metagenome assembly SXGT01 (sample SAMN11356862, study PRJNA531348) | freshwater metagenome | isolation source: freshwater sample F1-120 | place: China: Fuxian Lake, Yuxi | collected 2017-12-25
ACTTCGAACTGGTGATGTTGTCCCAGCGCATGCCCTCACGGGCGAAGAGCTGCGGGTGATCGTGGATCTAAGCCTTGTCGACGTGACAAACCGTTTGAAAGAAAAAAACATCGAACTTGTGCTCACGGATGAGGCGAAAGACTATATTGTGAAAAAGGGGACCGACGAGGAGTACGGCGCGCGTCCGTTGCGGCGCTCCGTGCAGCAGTACGTCGAGGACCCGTTGTCGGAACAGTTGTTAATGGGGGCATTCGAACCCGGCAGCCGGATTGTTGTTCAAGTCTCGGATATTTCGGGGGACTTGATGTTTAGCACGGAGCTGCCCGTCGCTGAGAGTGTGAGTCATTGATTCGAGTCAGGGTGGGGCTGCTGGTACTCGCCACGCTCGCTGCGTTAACGGGGTCCACGGCCCAGGAGGCCGCTCCGCGCGTCATCGTGATCGATGCCGTGGAGATCAAGGGCCTCGAACGCTTTAGCGAGTCGCAAGTCCGTGCGCAAATCGAGGTAAAACCGGGAGACGGGCTCGATTACGGAGCGGTCGAGCGCGACCTCCGCAGGCTGATGAAACTCGATCTGTTTGCCACCGTCCGCACGGAGCTCGAAACCGAAAGCGGCAAGAACATACTGGTGTATTACGTGAAGGAAGAGCAGACGATCCGGGACATCCGGATCGCCGGCAATAAAAAGATCAAAGAGCGCCAGATTCGCAGCGCGATCCAATGGCACGAAGGACGTTCGTTCTACCGCGAGGCCTACGGCGAGGAGCGCGATGCGCTTCTCGCCCTTTATCGAACCAAGGGATTTCTGAACACTACGGTCGAAATTATCGTTGAGCCGATTGCGCCCGGCGAAGTCCGCGTGACCTATATGATCAACGAAGGCAAGAAGGCGCGGATTTCCGAGATCAACTACATCGGCAACGAAGCGCTGAGCCAGCGTAAGCTGCGAAAGGTGGTCAAGACACGCAGCGCATTCTGGTTTTTTGGCGGACGTTACGATCAGGACAAGTTTGAAAATGACCTCTTGCAGGTCCTCAATGCGTACGGAGATGTTGGCCGGCTCGAAGCGAAGATAGCCGCTACAGACTTCAACTATACGAAAGACGGGAAGAAACTCTCGATAGATGTTTCGATCGCGGAGGGGCCGGAGTATCGCCTTGAATCGCTGGACCTGGCCGACAACGTAGTCTACCGCGACGACGAACTGCAACCCCTGGTGCAGGTGCAACCCGGCGACGTGCATAACCGGGGACAAGTTGCGGCGGACGCGGCGGCGGTGACGAAGCGGTATCGCGACAGCGGATACATTAACGCCCTTGTGACGCCGCAGGTCACGCTGGATCGCGAGAAACACACGACGAAAGTCAGCCACCAGATTCATGAAGATGATCTCAAGTACCTGCGCGAGGTGCGCGTGACAGGCAACGCGATCACCCGTGACGAGGTCGTGCGCAGGAATATTCTGCTGAAGCCGGGCGAACGCTATGACGGTTCCCTGTACGACGCCAGCAACCGGCGTCTCGAATCCTCGCAGTATTTTGCGTCGCACTTGTTGCGCGTCACGGATGTGGAAGAGAACGACCGCTTCGCCAACCTGATGGCGGATGTTGAGGAAGGCAAGACGGGTGATTTTAACTTTGGAGCGGCCTTTAATACGGACGAAGGCATCGGCGGATTTGCCGAACTGCAATTACGCAACTTTGATATTACCGACTGGCCGACGTTCTCCGGCGGCGGGCAGATATTGAATGCAAGCACGTTCATCGGCACCAACCGCAGGTCGATCCGGCTTGGACTGACCGATCCTGAATTTCTTGGATACCCGTTCTCGCTCGGCGTGGACGTGTTCAAGGAGCACTTCGAGGACACGGGCGATTCGGATATCACGACGGACAGCGTTGGTTCATCGATCCGGCTTGGCAAACGTCTTTCCATTTACAACACCGCATCGATTTCGCTCGGGTATATCGATGCGGAGATATCGAACCTCGATACATTCGTCGATCCCGATCTGCGCGAGCTTGAGGATCCGGGTAGTACACTGGGCATCACGTTTGGATTTAACCGGAATACGGCGAACAGTTTCCGAAATCCCACGGCCGGCGGCGATCACTCCATCAACCTGGAGCTGGCCGGTCTGGGTCTGGACAACGACTTCGTTGGGCTGAGCCACGATTCGACCTGGTTCTATGGGGTGAAGCGCTGGGATCGCCTCGCGTTCTCGCTGCGGGTCCGCGAGGGAATTCTCTTTCCATACGGAGACAAGAAGTATGTGCCACTTAACGAACGCTTTTTCGCGGGGGGTAGTAGTTCGATTCGCGGCTACGATTTCCGGGACGTCGGGCCGCGTGCGGACACCTTCCAGGTGATAAACGGTGTCGTTTACGTGGACGACGAGGCGGTGGGCGGAGAGCTCCGCCTGTTGCAGTCGTTCGAGACGAAGTACCGGATTACGGAGATTATGCGGTTGTACGCGTTCTTCGATGCCGGCGCCGTATTTTTCAAGCCGGAAGATTTCGACTTTGGCGATTGGAGATTTTCCACAGGCCTCGGCATCGGTATCGATGTGCCTTTCCTGGGTCCGATTCGCGTGGACTATGGCTTCCCGCTAAATCCAGACGGCAGCCAAGGAAATGGCCAGGTGCATCTGCAGTCGAGCGTGCGATTCTAGCCGGCCTTTGCGGGCGGCGTTGTTGCGTATGCTATACTCGCGCGGCCGGGGGAGGTCGTGATTTGTACACACTTTCCCGGGACGCAAATCAGTTTCCCGCTGCCCTGCAAGGGCGGTCGGCTACCGGAAAAATGGGCGATTTGCCCAATAAAGCATAGGATGACCCCTCGCATGTCCAGCACGCGATTCCTCACCGGCCTTGTCGCAACGATTTTTCTTGCCGCTTCATCCACCTTTGCCGCCGAGGAAACTTCGCCGGCGAGTTACAAGATCGGCGTGGTCGACATGAAACAAGTATTCGACAGTTACCAGAAGCAAATCGACGAATACGCCAAGCTGCGGACCAAGCGCGACGAGATGCAGAAACCCATCACGGCTCTCGGCGACCAAATCACCGCGGACCGGGAAAAGTACGAGAAAGAAAAGGCCAAGATGGCCGAGGACGCCAAGCGGGCCCTCGAGGAGAAGATCGAGGGCAGCGCGACGAAGTGGAAAGCGGAATTTGAGCGCGCGCAGCAGGACATTGATCGCCAAGAGAAGAAGCTCATGCGCGACCTGTTTGAAGAGATTTATACTGCCATCCAGGAAGTGGGTGCGCAGGGGAATTATCACCTCGTGTTCGAAAGTGGAGACTCGGCCTCGGTCATGCCGGGCCGCCCGGGCGGCTTGCTGTACAGCAGCACAACGCTGAACATGACGCAGAAAGTGGTCGAACATCTGAACGGCAAATATAAGCCGTGAACCGGGCCGCGGCGCGCTTCGCGCGATTTGCGAACGTCGGGCCCTGCGGGTGCCGCGCGTTCGCATGATGGCCAACCTATGAACCTTACTCTCGGCGAGATTGCCTCGATCGTCGGTGGGAAAGTCGAAGGCGATGCCGGCCTCCGGATCACTGGGCTCAACGGTCTCAAGGAAGCGGGCCCCGGCGATCTTTCGTTCTACGCTGATCCGCGCTATCAGCGCTTTCTCGAAACGAGTCCGGCGGCGGCGCTGATCGTCGACGCCGCATTTCCGGGCAACCATCGGCCACTGATTCGGGTGGCCAGTCCGTATGTGGCTTTTGCCCAGTTGCTTAAGCATCTGGAAGGCCTGCTGCTCATTCATCCCGCCGGCATCCATCCGACGGCGGTCGTGGGTGAAGGGGCGGTGATTGGAAAGGGAGTCGCGCTGGATGCCCACGTCGTCATTGCGCCCGGCGCAAAGATTGGCGAAGGGTCAGTCTTGTATGCAGGGGTGTATGTAGGGCGGAATTCTTCGATCGGGCCCAATTGCGTGCTCTACCCCCACGTTTCCATTCGCGAGCGGGTGATACTTGGCGCCCGATGTATGGTGCATGCGAACTCAGCCATCGGCTCGGACGGCTTCGGATTTACCGACACAGGCGGACGGAAAGTGAAGATTCCGCAGGTAGGCGCCGTCATTATCGGAGACGACGTGGAAATTGGATCAAACACGTCAATAGACCGTGCCACAACGGGTAATACCACCATTGGAAGTGGGACTAAAATTGACAATCTTGTGCAGATAGGACATAATGTATCTATCGGGGAGCACTGCACAATATCTGGTGTCACCGGAATTTCCGGGAGCACGACTATCGGTAACCGAGTCACGATCGGTGGTCAAGCGGGCACGGCAGGTCACCTTAAAATTGGTGACAATGTAGTGATCGGTGGGCGCGCGGGGGTAACGAAGTCCGTTCCGGCGAATTCGATCGTGTCGGGATTCCCAGCAGTAGACCATCAAGTCAGCCGCCGGATACTCGCGGGGCTGCCGTTCATTCCGGACGCATTACGCCGACTTAGAAAACTCGAAAAGCAAGTAGAGGATTTGGGAAAATAGGAAAAATGAGCAAGCAGCGGACCATCAGAGAATCAGCGTCCTTCTCCGGCATAGGCCTGCATACAGGCAATCTGGCGACGCTGACGTTTAAGCCCGCGGCTTCTGATAGCGGTATCGTATTTTACCGGACGGACCTTCCTGGCCGGCCGGCAGTGCGGGCGGACGTGGACAACGTGGTGGATGTGTCCCGCGGCACCACAATCGCTTGTGGCGATGCGAAGGTCCACACGGTCGAACACGTGCTCGCGGCGGTCGTTGGTCTGGGGCTCGACAATCTCGATATCGAGCTCGACGCTAATGAGATTCCAGTCGGCGATGGATCCTCGTTGCCATTCCTGAGCGTGCTCAAGAAGGCTGGCTTCAAGGAACAGGACGCCGAGAAGAAGTACGTCAAGATCGACGAGCCGGTTTACTACCGTAGCGACGACGTGACGCTTAGTGTACTTCCCTTCGATGAGCTGCGCGTTACGATGACAATAGCTTTCGACCATGTCGCCATCGGCACGCAGTATGCCTCGTTTAACATCAACCCGGAAACTTTCGAGCACGAGATAGCCTCGGCGCGAACCTTCTGCTTTCTGCGCGAAGTTAAGATGTTGCAGGACCAGGGGCTGATTCGCGGCGGTAACCTCGAAAATGCCGTCGTCATCGGCGATGAATCGATCCTGAACGATACTCTGCGCTACCCCGACGAGTTTGTGCGCCACAAAGTGCTCGACCTGATCGGCGATCTGTTCCTGCTGGGCGGTCCGATCAAGGGTCATATCGTCGGCGTGAAGTCCGGACACGCGATGCATGTCAATTTTGCCAAGCGCATCAAGAAGGCACTGAGCAACGGCAACGCGCAGACGGGTACCCTCAAGGGATTGAGCCGACCGAAGCCGGAGCCGGTGTTCAACGTCAACAAGATTATGAAGCTGTTGCCGCACCGGTTTCCGTTTTTGCTGGTCGACCGGATCATTTCATATCAGCCGTATGAATACGTGCAGGGCATCAAGAACGTCACGATCAACGAGCCCTTTTTCCAGGGCCACTGGCCGAAGAATCCGGTGATGCCCGGCGTGTTGATTCTCGAGGCGATGGCGCAGGTCAGCTCTGTGCTCACCGTGAGCCCGGAGGGCGAGCAGACGCAGAAGCAGGCGTATTTCCTGAGCATCGAGAACGCCAAGTTCCGCCGGATGGTGGTGCCTGGCGACCAGATCATTATTGAATCGACGACCAAACGTACGCGGCGAAACGCGGTCCGCGTGCGGTCTGTGGCGCGTGTCGACGATCAGGTCGTGTGCGAAGCCGAGATGACCTTCGCATTGCAGGACTCCGCTGCCAGCGTTAACGGAAATGGCAACGGGAACGGACACTGATCGCCTTCGACCTCGCAGTGTAGCGCCGCATTGCCCGGACCTCCGGTGTGGAACGGAACGAAGCGCATACCATGACGACCTCAGCCGGACCGCGCCCTCCACAAGTACTGCTTTGGGGCGGCAAAGGCAAGGCGCGCATTCTGGATGCGATGCTGAGCGAGAGCGGCCTCGGCGCAACCGCGCTGATCTTCGATGCGGCCCTCGAGCGTCCCAGCTTCGATACGCCGGCCTTTTTTACGAACGACGCCAAAGTCCTCAAGGCGAACCTTTATCGTGTGACCCACTATGTGATGTGCGTCGGCGGAGAGCACGGGTATGCGCGCGTGATGACTGCGCAGTATCTGGAGCGGCTCGGCTTGAAATCGATTTCGTTGATTCATCACACGAGTTTCGTGGAGCCAAGCGCCAAGGTAGGTACAGCATGCCAGTTCATGCCGCGCGCCGTTGTCCACAAGTTCGTGGAGATCGGCGACCATACGATCCTGAATACGAACTGCACAATTGACCACGAATGCCGATTGGGGAAGGGCGTTCACATCATGGGCGGCGCGGCCCTCGCGGGCCGGGTCCAGGCCGGCGACTACGCCACGATCGGCACCAACGCGACCGTGCTTCCAGGCTTGAAGATTGGCGAGGGAGCGTACGTGGGTGCGGGAGCCGTGGTGCGGGAGGATGTTGATCCGTACACCGTGGTCGCCGGTGTGCCCGCGAAACGCTTGCGGGAGCATCGTCTTGTATTTCATGAAGATGCGCTCAAGATTCTCTGCGGTTAGAGCCTGTCTTTAGCAATCATTTCTGAATTTTTAACGTTCAGAACCGCCGGCTCAAATAACGCTTCATCCATTTCTTCACACCGGGGGTGAGCCGCGTGCGGTTGAACTGATCGCCAAGGCGGCGGATCGCGTCGGCCTGGGTGGGATAGGGGTGGATGACGCTCGCGATTTTACCGAGCGTGATTTGCTGGGTCATGGCGAGGGTGATTTCGCTGATGAGATCGCCAGCGTTCCGGGCAACGATGGTCGCGCCGAGAATGTGGCCTGAGCGGCGTTCGGCCAAAATTTTCACGAAGCCCTCTGTATCTCCGTCGGTAAGGGCGCGGTCGACGTGCTCAAATTTTTGTTCAAAGGTCTGTGCATCAATTCCGCGCGCGTGGGCGTCGGCTTCGTAGATCCCGACGTGCGCCACTTCGGGATGCGTATAGGTGCACCAGGGGATGGTGAGCGCGCTGAGTTTTTTCCGTCCGAAAGGTCCCGCGCTGAACAGCGCATTCTGAATGACGATGCGTGAGGCGAAATCCGCGGCGTGCGTGAATTTTTGCGCCATGCACACGTCCCCCGCGGCAAAAATATGCGGGTTGGTCGTTTGCAGCGTATCGTCCGCCTGGACGCCCTTCGCCGGATCAAAAGCCACGCCTGCGATTTCCAGTCCAAGATTTTCGACGTTTGGTTTGCGGCCGACCGCGAGAAGAATTTCATCTGCGGCAATTGTTTCGACGGCGCTATTCAATTCCACATCGAGTAATTTCTGGCCGTTTTCCTTCCGGACACGTTTCAGTTTCGCGCCGAGCATAAAGCGGACACCTTCGGAGGTCATGTGTGTCTGAAGCATTCGCGCGGCATCCGGATCTTCACGGCCGAGGATTTGACCTGTCGCCTCGATAACGGTGACCTCGCAGCCGAAGGCGCGGAAGGCCTGAGCCATTTCGCAACCGATAGGTCCTCCGCCAATGACGGCGAGGCGGCGGGGCAATGCCGTAAGCGAGAATACGGTCTCGTTGGTCAGATATCCCGCGGTTTCAAGGCCTTCAGTGGGCAGCGTTGCGGCACGCGCCCCGGTCGCGATGACGGCGCGGCTAAAGCGGAGCGTGGTCCCATCTACATCGACGGTGTCGGGACCCGTGAATCTTGCCTCACCGAAGAAAACGTCGACACCGCATTCGCGTGTGAAGCGCTCAGCCGAGTCGACGGGGCTGATGTCCGCGCGGACGCGGCGCATACGCTCCATGATTACGGGAAAATCGACCTCGATAGCACCACCGACGTTTACACCAAAACGGGCGATGTCGCGCAGTTCAGCAGCGGCCCGCGCGGACCGCAGGATGGCTTTCGAGGGCACACAACCTGTGTTCAGGCAGTCACCACCCATCAGATGGCGCTCGACGAGCGCGACTTGCGCGCCGAGCCCTGCCGCGCCGGCGGCGGCGACGAGCCCGGCGGTGCCTGCGCCGATGACGACGAGGTGATAGCGCGGTTTCGGCGGGGGATTTTTCCAGTCCGGTGGGTGCACGCGTTCGACAAGGCGGCGGTTGTGCTCGTCCATCGGCTCGACGATGACGCGATTGGATTCAGACATCAGGAATTTACCTCACGCGCTTGTTGCGGATTCGATGGAAGAAACTTTCGCGAGCGATCGGCGTGCGATGCGTGTGGCGACAATCGTAACGGCGATCGTCGCGACAAGCCCCAGGCCGAGCAGCACCCACTGCGTGGGTGATTTTTCGCGATTCGCGCCGGCGGCGGCGACGCTCCCCGCGATGTGCCCGAAATATACGTACATCATCGTGCCCGGTATCATGCCAACCCACGACGCGAGCGCGTAGTGAAGCGCGGGGACGCGAGTGAGGCCATAGCCGTAGTTTTGAAGGTTGAAGGGGAAGAGCGGAGAGAGGCGCGTGAGGAACACCAACTTCCAGCCTTCCACAGCGACACCCTGATCGAGTGCACGGAAACGAGGATTGCCCGCAATCCGCGCAGCCACCCACTCGCGGGCTATGTAGCGCGCGATCAGGAATGCGGCCGTAGCCCCGAGCGTCGAGCCCGCGGACACCAATGCGAACCCAATCCAGAAACCGTAGACCGCGCCGGCCCCGAGTGTCAGGAGGGACGCCGGAAATGCGAGTATTGTCGCCGTGATATACAACACGACGAAGACGGCCGCGCCGAGCATGCCGCGATCTTCGATCCACTCCAGCGCGGATGAAATCGCTTCGCGGAGATCGACGAATCGCGAGAGCAGCACTGCACACGCGGCTACGACGACAAGCACGGCGAATTTTAGATATCTGGACGACCGGCGAACCGGCGGTGTGCTGGCAGTCATGAATAGAGGATTCCGAAACCTGCGCAACCTCATGTCGCGTAACTAGATAATAGGCTCGGCACAGCCACACGGTGAAATCCCTGGGGGCCATTGACACACCATCGCGTAGTGCCGTAAAATAATTAAGTAAGGATAAAATGCGCGGCGCAGCCGCCCGCGGGGTACATCTGATGAGCCCGACTGCACAACGCGATTCAGGCAAAATTCGCCTGATTATCGGACCGCGCGAAGGCGAGCCTCTGCCTGTCTGGAAGCATGCGCCGCGGCTCGTGCCGCAAGTGGAGTTTCCACCGTATCGCCATGTGCCGGGGATGACGCCGCACCCCGAGCGGAACGAGAAGGGCCATTCGTATGGCCTGACGATTTCGAAAGTGGCGGCGCTTTCGCCGGAGAACTGGCGGCAGCATCGGCCGTATCAGTGGGGGATCGATCTTTACCACCAGGGATATTTCTGGGAAGCGCACGAAGCTTGGGAAAGACCGTGGCGCGAAGTGGAGCCGGACAGTCTCGAGGCGAACCTTTTGCAGGCGCTGATTCTGAATAGCGCGGCGCAACTGAAAATTCATCAAGGGAACGCGGCCGGAGCACGCAAGCATAGCCTCGCTGCGCGGTGGCGGCTGGCGCGGATTCGCACGAAGGGATACGACGGTGCGGGGGCGATGTTCCTCGGGCTGGACATCGGCGATCTGATTGAACAGATGAAGGCATACTACAGCCCGCTGTGGGAATCGGAAAGCGTGGATGAGATTCGGGTGCGCGGACGTGCGCCGCGTTTGCGTTTCGTGGAGAGCGCGGGCTAACGCCCCGTGTGGCCGAAGCCGCCCGCACCGCGCGCGGTATCATCGAGTTGACCGACAGCGCGCCAGTTCGCGCGTGCGACCGGGGCGATTACCAGTTGGGCGATGCGTTCCCCACGCTTGAGTACGAAGGGTTCCTCGCCGTGGTTGATCATGAGGACTTTGATTTCCCCGCGATAGTCGGCGTCGATCGTGCCGGGAGTGTTGACGAGTGTGACGCCGTGGCGCAGTGCGAGTCCGCTGCGCGGACGCACCTGCGCTTCGAAGCCGGGCGGCAAAGCGATGCGCAGTCCGGTGGGCACGAGCTTCCGTTCGCCGGGCAACAGAATTACCGGATCATCCAGGGCAGCCCGCAAATCCATTCCCGCGGCGAGATCGGTTTCGTATTGAGGCAGAGGCAGGCCTGCGCCGTGCGGCTCCACGGCAACATCAATGGATATAATTTTTGCGGCGTCCATCAGAGGTTCAGATTGCCAATGCCGGTTCTGAGCCGTCCGGCACAGGTCCGACAACGGTGATGGCCGTGGTGGATTTGGTGAAGGCTGCGCGCGCAGCCTTCTGTACATCGCTCTGGGTGACGCGGTCGAGATTGTCGAGTACTTCGCTGACGGGGACGATGCGGCCCTGATAAATCAGCGAGCGCACCAGGCGCGACATGCGGCTGAAGGAATTTTCCAGCGCAAGCACGAGGCCGCCTTTCATTTGCTCGCGGTTGCTCAGCAGTTCTTCGTCGCTCAGCGGCTCATCGCGCAGCCGATGAAGTTCTTCGCTGCTCAATGCGAGCGCTTTTTCGAAATTCTCCGGTGCGACGCCCGTATAGAAGCCCATCAGGCCGCCGGCGCCGAGCATCGAATTGAACGAATAGACGGAGTAGGCCATGCCTTCCTGCTCGCGGATGCGTTCAAACAGACGCGAGGTCGAGCCGCCGCCGAGCACGCTGCTGAGCATGTCGTATGCAAAGCGGCTGGGATCGGTGATGGACACGCTTGGGAAGCAGCACACTACGTGGTCTTGCGCGATGGTCCGGCGATCAACACGCTGGCCGCTGTGATAGGCCGGCGCGCCACTTTGTACTGCGGGGATTCGTTGCGCGGGCAACGTACCGAATTCCTCTTTGACCTGCTGCAAGAACGCCGCCTCGTCAAAACGGCCGACGATCGAGACGATCATGTTCTCCGGCGTGTACCACGCATCGCGATAGCCGCGGACCGAATCCAGGGTCGTCGCAGATACGGTCTCTTCGGAACCCGAGATGGGCCGGCCGAGCGGATGATCCGGCCAGACCTGTTCGGTCGTCAGGTCGTGCACATAGTCTTCGGGCACGTCCTTGATCATCGAGATTTCCTCGAGGATCACGTTGCGTTCCTTGTCGAGATCGTGGAAGGTGGAGTTCTTCACCATGTCCGCGAGCACATCGAAGGCGCTGGCGACGTGCTGATCGAGAACGCGCGCGTAGTAGCAGGTGTACTCCCGCGTCGTGAAGGCGTTCAGCTGCCCGCCGCGGCCTTCGATCGCTTCCATGATCTGGCGCGCGGTGCGGCGCTGCGTGCCTTTGAAGAGCAGATGCTCGATGAAATGCGAGATACCCGCTTGCGCTGCCGTCTCGTTGGCCGAGCCGGTGCGCGCCCACACGCCAATGGATGCGGAGTGGACGTAGGGCAACTGCTCGCAGACCACTTTCAGGCCGTTGTCGAGCGTGTGGATCACCGGGTCGAGCGGCATATACGCCGCTTCGCCCGATGACTGCACGCCCGCGCGATCATTCATCACTGCACGTGCCTTTCAGAGACGCTGTGTTTATCGCCGGCCGCCACGGGGGCCGCCGCGTCCGCCACCACCACCGCGTCCGCCGCGATCGCCACCGCGACCACCCCGGTCGCCGCCGCGTCCGCCGCGATCCCCCCCGCCTTCGCGGCGCGGAGGACGTGAACGCTTGGACGACTCATATTCTTCCTGGGAGATCCGGCCCATTTCGACGTCGGCCTGAATCTTGGACAGATTGACCCGGCCCAGATCGTCGATCTCGATGACCTTCACGTCGATCTCGTCGCCGACATCGACCACGTCGCTCACTTCGCCGACATGTTCCAGCGAAAGTTCGGAGATATGCACGAGGCCTTCCTGACTGCCGACGATGTTCACGAAGGCGCCGAAGTTCATCAGGCGCGTGACGGTGCCGTGGTAGACCGCGCCGAGCTCGGCCGTCGCGGTGAGGTTCTGGATCATCTCGACTGCCGCGGCGGTGCCTGCGGAGTCCGCGCACGCGATCTGGACGGTGCCGTCGTCCTCGATGTGGATCTGGGCGCCGGTGGCTGTCTGAATTTCGCGGATCACGCGGCCGCCAGGCCCGATGATGTCGCGGATCTTGTCTTCCGGAATCTTGATGGTGGTGATTCTCGGCGCCAGCGGCGAGAGTTCCGGCCGCGGGGACGAAATCACCTCGTTCATTTTTTCGAGCACGTGCAGGCGGCCGCGCTTGGCTTGTTCAAGCGCTTCGCGCATCAGCGCGCTTGAGACGCCGGCGATTTTGCAATCCATCTGGAAGGCCGTAATGCCGAC
>SXGT01169394.1_pt1 | contig 12326 bp, 9 predicted proteins | sample 3176221 | NCBI WGS metagenome assembly SXGT01 (sample SAMN11356862, study PRJNA531348) | freshwater metagenome | isolation source: freshwater sample F1-120 | place: China: Fuxian Lake, Yuxi | collected 2017-12-25
CCGTCAGCGGCACGGGTCCGGCGCCGTGGTCGTAGGTGGCGCCGCTCCCCAGGAGCGCGGCGACGTCGGCGGCGACGTCGCGCGCGACCCGCGGCCTGACGTCGCCGATGCGCAGGGCGTCGTCGTCGGAGCCGGCGTCGCTGCGCAGGTGGGCCCGCAGCCGGAAGGGGGCGTCGCCGCGGGGGTCGTGGAGCCGTGACCCGTCGAGCGAGGCGCTTGCCGGACGGACGACGATCGCGGGGTCGCCGAGCGCGGCGCCCCGGAGCACGGCGTCGACGGCGCTCACCAGGGGGGCGTCGCTGCGATGGTTGACGGTGAGGGTGCGTCGGGTGTCGGCCTGCGCGGCGGCGCGCAGGTAGGTGTCGACGTCGCCGCCGCGGAACCCGTAGATGGCCTGCTTCGGGTCGCCGACCAGCACCATCGTGGCGTGGCCGACGAAGGCGCGCTCCAAGATGCGCCACTGGACGGGGTCGGTGTCCTGGAACTCGTCGACGAGCACGACCCGCCAGCGGTCGCGCATGACCGTGCGGGCCGGTGAGTCGTCGGGCTCGAGCGCCTCGGCGAGACGTTGGAGCAGGTCGTCGTAGGAGAGGGTGCGGGCCGCCAGGCGGCGTCTCGCCGACTCGTCGCGGACGGCCGACGCGAACCGTCGACGCAGGTCGGGCGCGGACCCGGGCTCGGCGTCGGTGGGCAGCAGGTGCGCCGACGGGTCCTCGACCGCGCGCCGACCGAGCACGCCCGCCTCCTGGTGGTCGAACGGCGGGGTCTGACCTCGACCGACGGCTCGCAGGTAGAGGTCGGAGACCACCTGGTCGACGATGTCGGTGTCGTCCTCCACGAGGACCGACCCGGGCTCGACGTCGCCGGTGGTGCCGAGGCTGCGCAGCACCGCCTGGCAGAACCCGTGGGTCGTGGTGATGGTGGCCTCGTCGAACCGCGCGACCGCCGCACGCAGGCGCCGACGACGGGCGGTGCGCTCGGTGTCGTCGACGTCGAGGAGAAGCCGTTGCAGGGGGTCACGCTCGTCGCCGTGCCCGGCAGCGAGGACGGCGTCGGCCTGCACGAGCCGCTCGCGCACGCGGTCCTTGAGCTCGGCGCTGGCCGCCCGGCCGAAGGTGACGACGAGCAGCTGGTCGAGCGTGGCGACCCCCTCGGCCACGAGCCGGGTGACGAGGGCCGCGATCGCCCACGTCTTGCCGGTGCCGGCGCTGGCCTCGAGCAGGGTGGTGCCGGTGGGCAGCGGGTCGGCGATGTCGAACTCGACGACCGGTGCGTCGGCGCTCATGCGTCGACCTCCATCCGGTCGAGCAGCGGGAACCAGAGCGTGGCCGCGTGCTGCTCGAAGCCGCGCTCGACGAGGTCGGCGATCGGCGCGTCGGGGCCGAGGACGAGGCGGTGGTAGGCGTCGGCGACCTCGCCGGGCACGTCGCGGCTGCCGACCCACTCGCGCTCGGCCTTGGCGAGCGCGATCTCGGGGCGGGTGCGCCGCGCGAGGTCGGCGTAGGCCTGGGAGGTCTTCACCGGCAACGGCAGGAACGTGGTGCGACCGATCGCATGGAGGTCGAGCAGCTCGGCGAGGACCGAGCGTGCCTCGTCCTGCGACGGTGCGGCGAGGGTGATGACGCCTGGTGCCTTCCGGTAGCCGCTCGGCACGCGACCGACGAGGTGCGCGGGTCGCCCCTGGCCTGCCGCGGCGAGGGCGAGGACGTCGACCCAGGCTTCGAGGAGCTGACGTCCTTGGACAGTCGACGCGGTGACGCGCAGTGCGTGGTGCGGGTGGACGCCGGCGATGGTGCCGATCACGCGGCGGCCGTCGCCGAGCTCGACGTCGACGTCGACGTCGACGCTGCGGGCGGTGTCGGTGCGCAGGGGTGCGGCGAGGGCGAAGAGGGTGCCGACCTCCGGGCGCACCCGCGCGAGCTCGGCGTCGCCGAGCGGACCGGGCGGCAGGAGCCCGCGGCGGCGTTCGTCGGCCTCGGCGTCGTGACCGGGCACGCCGGCCAGCACGGCGGCGAGCACGCGGTCCTTGACCTTCCACCGCTCGAGGTGGTCGAGCCCGAGCGGGACGCTGTCGTCGATGGGCTCGTCCTCGTAGGGCAGACGCACGTCGAGCCGGCCGGTGACGAACGAGCGCACGGGGTGGCGGACCAGGTCGCGCAGGGTGTCGAGCGTGGTGATCGGGTCGGCGTCGCCGGGCAACGCGGCCGGGAGGAACGGCGGTTCCGGGACCTGCGGTCGGACGGTGGCACGGGCACCGGCGTAGGCGGCGGTGTCGAAGCTGAAGGCGGAGCCCGGGACCAGGGCGCCGGGGATGAACGAGCTTGTGTCGAACGCCTGCAGCGGGTGCTGCACGAGCACCTGGCTGCGGACGTCGGCGGTGGGGACGGTGCGCGCGAGCTGGTCGAGCAGCTCCCCGACCGGGGTGGCCGGCGGGAGCGAGCGCCCGGTGTGCTCGCTGGCGCCGGTGTAGGTGATGACGAGGTGCTCGGTGGCGGACAGGACGGCGTCGAGGAACAGCTGCCGGTCCTCCCCTGCCGCATCGCGCTCCCCGACCAGCGGGGTGCGTGCGAGCACGTCGTCGCCGAGCGGGGTGGGCGTGCGCGGGAAGGCGCCGGAGTCGAGCCCGAGGAGGCAGACGACGCGGTGCGGCACGGAGCGCATTGGCACCATCGTGCAGACGGTGAGGGACCCGGTGCGGAAGCTGGTGCGGGTCGGGCGCGGGGCGAACGCGTCGGTGAGGAACGCCGCGACCTCGACGATGGTGAGGGTGCCGCGGGCGACGGGGCCGGTGTCGGCGCGGGTGAGGTCGGCGAGGACGCGGAGGACCTGCTCGCGCTGCCACGCGTCGCGGGCGGGCACGTCGGTGAGCGTCTGGACGGCGGTGGTGAGCAGCTCGACCCAGTCGTCGACGGGCTGCGGGCGAGACGACTCGAGCACCGCGGCGAGTCGTTCGACGGCCTCGGTGAAACGGCCGACGAGGTCGACGCCGGTGCTGCCGAGGTCGTCGAGCGGCAGGACCCCGCCGAGCCGGTTGCCGGTGTGGGTGTCGTCCTGGGCGTCCGGGTCGTCGTGACCGTCGGTGACGACGCCGAGCGCGAGGCGCTCGAGGCCGGTACGCCAGGTGTTCTGGGCGAGTCCGCCGAGCTGCCAGGCTGCGCGGGCGTCGGCGTCGACGCCCCAGCGGATGGCGGTCTGCACGGTCCACTCGTCGACCTGCTCGAGGTCGTCGTCGGTGAGCGCGAAGCGTCGTCGGACGGGTGCGAGGCTGAGGAGGTCGCGCACCTCGGTGGCGGTGGTGCGACGTGCTGCCGCGATGGCGACGACCTTCTGCAGGACGTCGGCGACGGGGTTGGTGGCGCCGGTGGCGCGGTCGGCGAGGCGGACGCGGAGCCGGTGGCCGGGGTGGTCGACGTCGGGCACGTCGTCGAGCCCGAACGCGGCTTCGACGAGCGGCGCGAAGGTCTCGACGTCGGGGCACATGACGAGCACGTCGCGCGGCTCGAGGGTGGGGTCGTCGGCGAGGAGGCCGACGACGACCTCGCGCAGCACGTCGACCTGTCGGGCGGGACCGTGGCAGGCGTGCACCTGCACGGACCGGTCGAGTGGGTCGAGGGTGCGGATGTCGTCGGCCGGGCCGTCGCGGTCGGCGGCGAGGTCGGCCTGGAGCTGACCGAGCAGGGTCGGGGGGCGCTCCGGAGCGGGCAGATGGACCGTGGTCGCCTCGCCGGGCAACGCGAGGAGGCTGCGTTCGAGCTCGGTGACGTCTCGTGCGCACGCGGCGAGGAGGGTGTTGCCGGTGTCGGGGGCGTCGACGGTGTCGCGACGGGCCGGCTGTCGCGGGGCGTCGGTGGTGGTGGCGGCCACGTCGTCCCATCGGCTGCGTGAGGGGTGGGGCAGCCAGAGGTGCACGTCGCGGGTGTGGGCGAGCGCGCCGACGACGTCGAGCTCGGCGTGCGGCATGCGGGTGTGCCCGAAGAAGGAGAGTCGTTGGGGCAGGTCGGGGTCGAGGGTGCGCTGACGGAGGGCCGCGGCGGTGTCGGCGAGGCGGAGGTCGGGCGAGGGGTGGCCGTCGAGGAGGGTGTGGACGCGCCGCCAGATCTCGGCCTGCCAGCGGACCTCGTGGACGAGGGGCGAGCCGACTCCGTCGACGTCGTCGCCGGCCGTCCAGGCCTGCACCATCCAGGGTCGTTGGACGGCGTAGCCGTGCAGGAGGGCGGCGATGCGCTTGGCGGTCGGGTAGCGCCGACTGCGCCGCAGGGCCTCCTCCCCCGGTTCGAGGCCGTGGCCGACGTGTCGGGCGACGATCGCGAGCCAGGGCTCGTCGAGGTGCTGCTCGATGACGTCGAGGACTGCCCAGGCGAGACGCCGCGGCGCCCAGGGGTCGTCGCGTTCCTTCTCGGTGAGCTCGGTGAGCAGGTGGAGGGGCCGCACGAAGGAGACGCCGGCGCAGATGCCGTCGTCGTGTCCGGGGGCGGTGCCGAGCCGGTGGCTGAGGGTCTGGGCGAGCCACCGCTCCACCCCGGCTGCCGCGACCACGACGAGGTCGCGCTCGAAGGGGTCCTCGGGCGGCTCGGCCAGCAGCCCGGCGAGCCCCTCCGCGAGCACGTCGGCCCGCTCCGCCCGATGGATCGTCAACGCCACATGACGAACCTAGCCGTAGGGGCGGACACGAGTCCTCGCCCCGTCCACAGGTTGCCCACCTGCCGGCCCGGAACGCCGCGCTGCTCGCCGATATCGCCTCACTAAGGGCATGCGGGTCCCCGCCCGTTCTCGCAGACGTACGGACGTCCGAGCCCTGTGGATCGAGACTTCACCGGGCGTCGGGATTTCGCTACTTTCTGTCGCGTCAGATCGGGGGATCAAGAATGAAGAAGCATGCCGTGGCCGGAGCCCTGGCAGCCGCTCTCGTCCTTTCCGGCTGCAACAGCGGTCCGGAAGTAGTCGAGCCGAGACCAACGGCGGATGCGTCAACTGCAAGACCAAGCACTTCGCCACCGGTATCTCCGCCTCTGCCCTCGGAAGCTTCAACCCCAAGCTCGACAGGTGCGGCCACATTCGTCCGCTACTGGATTGACCTCTTTAACTTTGCAGCGCGGACTGGCGAGACCGGAAGTCTCCGAAACTTCTCCGAAGGATGCGAGCCCTGCACGGCGTACGCGGATGACTTCGAGCAGCTCCCGGAGAGTGAGCGGCCAAAGACCGCACCGTGGACAGTGACTGACATGACCGTAGCCAGGAAAGGCGACAGGTTTGTGGTCGCCGCTGTGGTGAGGGTTCTAGGCGAGTCCAAGAGACGGACCCTCAACTTTCAGGTGCAGAGGAAGGACCCGTTTGTAGTCCGCGACCTGAAGGAGGCGCGATGATCGGCGCGATGCCCCTCCTGGGACTCGTGGTGATGAGCGCATCGCCGTCGGCTTCGGATGTCGACGTCGACCCCGCACCCTGGTCTCCTTCCGTCCACATCGAGGTGCAGAAGCACTCTCGGCCCGCCCCCACTCGTAGCGCCCAGATACCTGCGTCGAAGGGTGTTGCCTCAGCCAGGTTGCCCATGCCCGTGATCTCGGGTCCACGGGAGTCGAGCGGCTGGGTGGTGGCTAACTGCGTCATCACGCCGACCACGGTGGACTGTCCCGAGACAGCACCGGCGCCGAGTCGTCGTCAGCTCACACGCGGCGAGGTGCGGCGGGCGGTCAGTGAGGTCCCGATGCCGGCGCTGCGGGTCACCGTCCAGCCTGGCGGGCGGACGCTTGTGAACGTGCCGACGATCCTGCACACCGACCCGCGGCCGGTGCGCGAGAGCATCACCCTGCTCGGGCACGACATCGACGTCGAGGCCACTCCCGCCGGCTACACCTGGCACCACGGGGACGGGACGTGCCGCACCACCACGCGACCCGGCCGGCCCTACCCGGCGAAGGACGTCACACACACCTACCAGCGCACCGCCGACCAGGTCAGCATCCGCGTCGACACCACCTACACCGTCCGGTACCGCGTCGACGGAGGAGCGTGGACACCCCTCGGCCAGCCACTCACCGCCACCGGCGCAGCGACTCCGCTCGAAGTCGCGGAGGCGGCTCCGGTCCTCGTCTCACCACGACGTTGACCGAGAGACGGCGAGGTCCCGAGACCCGCCAGGGGTGTCCCGGGACCTCGCCGGTCCGGCTCAGCGAAGGGCCGAGACCGCAGCCACCACGTCGACCAGACCGTGACCCTTGTCGAAGGACGAGCCGTCGACGTAGGCACTGCCGTCGGTGTACTTGTACGCCGTCGACGTCAACGCCGCCTCCACTTCGGCCGGCGTCGCCGTCGGGTCAGCCTGGAACAGCTGCGCGACGATACCCGCCACGTGCGGCGCGGCCATCGACGTTCCGCTGATCGTGTTGAACGTGCCCACGTCGAGCGGACCAGGCCCGTCCTTCGGGTCCAGACCCGTCGCGCAGATCACGAGGTACGGACGGCACGAGGACGTGATGTCCTCCCCCGGCGCCGACACGTCCGGCCACGTGGACCGGTCCGTTGCCGCACCGCGGCTGGAGAACGACGAGACCCGGCCGTCGCGGGTGCCGGTGTCGAGGTCGTAGTAGGACGCGACGGAGATGATGCCGCCCGTCGGGTCCTGACCGGGCGGGTTCGTCAGGCTCTCGCTGCCGTCACCACCGTCGTTGCCGGCCGCCCACACCGTCACGACACCCTCCGCAGCCAGCGCACGCTGAAGCTTCACGGTCGCCGACTCCGGGTCGAAAGCTCCACCACCCGACGGCCCGTAGGAGTTGTTCGTGACCTTGATCGGCGGGCACTCGGCCGCCGACACCCCGTCGCCGCACGGCTTCGCGTGGTTCTCCAGGACCCAGTTCAGCGACGCGTCCGCGCCGAGGATGAGGATCCCCGCGCCCGTCGACAGCGACACCAGGCTCGCGCCCGGCGCCGCGCCCTGCAGCTTCTCCCCGCTCGTCAACGTCGTGGGTCGACCGACCGCGATGCCCGCGACGTGCGTCCCGTGGCCGCCGAGCGACGTCGTGTCCGTGTCGAGCGCGTTGGGCACGCGCAGCACCTGGCAGGTCGTCTCGTCGAGCGGCGAGCACACCGACTTCAGGTTCGCGACAGTCGCACCCTTCAGGTACGGGTGCGTCGGATCGACGCCGGAGTCGATCACGGCGACGCTGACGCCGCGACCCGTCAGGGCCGTGCCGTCCGCTCCCGTGAGCGTCGCGGCGGCCTCGGCACCACGCGTGGCGATGTTCGAGGTCTCCTGGTGGTACTCGATGGGCTGGTCGCCCTCGAGATAGGTGACGCCCTCGGCCGATCGGGCAGCCTCGATCTCGCTGCGCGTCCCGCTGGCGATCACCACGCCGATCTTGTCGAAGCTGCCGGCGCGCTCCAGACCGGAGTCGCGTACCGCTCGCTCGGCGTCGACCAAGGTGCGGCCGTGGACCAGCACGGTCGTGGCAGCGCCGCCCTTCAAGGTCGACAGCTGGTCGGCCAGGAACGGCTGCAGACGCGCCTGGTCGTCGGCGCCGGCCTGTGCCGGCACGGTGAGAACAGCCAACGCCAAGGCGGCCGCTCCGATGGATGTGGACATGATGCGTCGACGCATGTCTATCGTTCCCCCGAACGTGCGCTCCGTCGGAACCGGAGCGCGTGTAGCACTGCCAACGACGTGCACGCGGCGTGGTTACTGTCCTCCTAGGAACTGTTGTCGACTGGGCGGTCACACCACCGCGCCCACCTGCACGCCGAAGGGGACGAACGGCGTCCACGCGGCCTGGATGGCGGTGCGCTCCGACGCGGTGACGACGTCGTCGAGCGCAGCCACCAGCAGGCACGACTCGATGGCGTCGTGGACCAGCCGCGCAAGGTGCTGCTCGACGCAGCACCCGTACGGCAGGTCCGGTCGTCGACGCGCCACCGCCACGGCCGTCCGGTACCCGCGACGTTGGCTGATCGCGCGCACGACCCGTCCGGTCAGCCGCTCGACCGGCTCGAGCACCTGCACCCGACCGACCGTGCGCGAGCGTTCGCGCAGCTGGGTTCGCAGCTCGGGGTCGCGCTGCGCGACCACGTCGTCGACCAGGCTCGACACGATCGCACCGGCGGGCGCCGACGCCAGGGCCTGCGCGACCGCGTGCACCCAGGGGGCCAGCGGACCGAGCGCGTCATCCCTCGCGGGGAACGCGCTGGGGTCGGGATCTTCGAAGCCGTGCACCCGCGGTGTCCGGGCCACGAGATCTCCCACGCGACGTCGCCAGCCGCCGACCTCCTCGGGCGGCACGCCCGGGTCGGCGCCGACCGGGCACCGCACGAGCGCCCACGGCAGCGGGACGACGGCGTCCGACGACGCTCGCAGTGCCTCCACCCAGCCGGCGGGCACGGGCGCACCGACCTCGAGGTACGCGGTGCTGAGGCCGGCGTCGAGCTGCACGTCGACGTCGTCGCCGAGGCTGAGCGCATCGGCGGCCATCGCTGCCGCGACGTCGCCGAGCACACGCGCCATCGCGCGATGCCCCAGGACGTAGTCGGCGCCGGGATCGCAGCCCAGACTGGGTCGAGACGACACATGCAGGTCGTGCAGGCCGTAGCGCGCCAGCCCGACGGTGTAGCCGAACGACGGCACGCCGGGCGGGTCGCTGATCGTCTGGATGCGCCACGCGGGCTGGTTGTGCTGGTCGTCGAAGATGGTCATGCGTCCTCCCCTAGATCGATGTTTCGACACTATGTTCGACGTCGGACAAGGGGTCTCGGCCCGGCTGCGTCGCGCGGGATCGTCGAGTTGGCCCGAGACTGGAGACATGTCCCCCGAGCCGAAGGTCTGCGCGTCGTGCGGACGTCGGATCGAGTGGCGCAAGAAGTGGGAGCGCGACTGGGACCAGGTGCGCTACTGCTCGCAGGCCTGCCGCAAGCGCGGTGTGACGCGCACCGACCAGGAGCTGGAGGCGGCCATCGTGGACCTCCTCGACGCCCGAGCCGGCGGCGCCACGATTTGCCCGTCGGAGGCGGCCCGGCGCGTCGACCCCGACCGCTGGCGCGATCTGATGGAACCCGCGAGACGGGCAACACGACGACTCGTCGCCGACGGATCCGTGGAGATCACCCAGGGCGGACACGTCGTCGATCCATCGACGGCGAAGGGACCCATTCGCGTCCGGCGCGCGCTCTGACCAGTCCACCGGGACGACCCCGTGGACCGGTCGTCTAACGTTGTGAGACGTGGCCAAGCTCCTCCCCCAGTTCGCCCGGTGGACCCCCGTAGCACTCGACATCCTCCGCGAGACCGCGAGCCGCTACGGCGCCGTGATCACCGTCAGCGACCTGGCCGACCAGGTCCTCGTCCGCACGCGCGTGGAGAGCCCGACGTCGCGCCGCACGTGGCTCGGCGACTTCATGGAGATCACCGCCCTGGCTGCCGCACGCGCAGGTGACCCGCCGCTCACGTCGCTCGCGGTCCAGCGCGACGGCACGGTCGGCGACGTCTACGCACGGGCCGTGCTGGCCACGACCGGTGACGTCGTGCGCGACGTCGAGACGCGCGCGGCCGAGGACCGGCTGCTCTGCTACCGCGCTCTCGCCACCGACCTGCCCGACGACGGTGGCGTGCCGCGGCCCGCCAAGGTGCGCCGCGCGAGCCCGAGCACGACGTCGACCCGCCCCAGCAGGGCACGCGCTGCCGTCGAGACGAAGCCGGTGAAGGTCTGTCCGACGTGCTTCACGGCGCTCCCCGCCACCGGCCTCTGCGACTACTGCGACTGACTCACGCCCTGCGCTGCAGGGTCAGGTGCACGACGCCCGACGGCGACGACACGACCTCGACGTCGTAGTCGTCCTCGAGCCCTGCGAGCCCGTCCCACAGGCGCGCTCCACGACCGAGCACGATCGGAACCTGCACGACGTGCGCGACGTCGACGAGCCGCTCGGCCAAGAACTGGCGCGCCACGTCGGCACCTCCGCCGATGCGCACGTCGAGACCGCCGGCCATCTCACGAGCCTTCTCCAGCGCCTCGTCCGGAGCGGCGTCGAGGAAGTGGAACGTGGTGCCGTCGAGGACGAGGGGCTCGCGGGGGCGGTGGGTGAGCACGAGCACCGGTGTGCCGAACGGCGGCGTCTCACCCCACCATCCGCGCCAGTCGGGGTCGTCCTGCCAGCCGGACGGCCCGAACTTGCCCGCCCCCATGATCTCGACACCGATCCCGTCGGCGAAGCGCTGCGCGAACGCCTGGTCGACCCCGTCCGACCCGCCGGCGCGGCCTATCATCGCGGCGCCGAAGGCGGTGTCGAACATCCAGGTGTGCAGACGTTGCCCGGCGTGACCCATCGGCGTCTCGAGCGCCTGCGGCTCCCCCGCTGCGAATCCGTCGAGGGAGATCGAGATGTTGTGCATGCGGACGCGACTCATGCGTCCGTTCTACTCCGTCCCTCCGACGGCGTCACCGCTTCTCGCAGGCGATGCCGTCCTTGTCGCGGTCGGACTTCTTGTTGGCGTTGTAGACGGCCTTGTTCTTCGTGAAGTTCGTGACCGGCTTCGTCTTGCCGCGCACCTTGTCGCGCGCGCCCGGCAGGCCGACGCCGTGCTTGTAGACCTTGTTCAGCTCGGTGCAGTTCTTGTAGGTCGTGGCGGCCTCGGCGGGGGCCGCGACGGCACCCAGCGTCCCGATCGAGAGGGCCGTGGCGAGGACCAGGGCGCTTGCGCGTCGCTTCATCGTGTTCTCCTTCGTCGATCCTCGACGCTAGGTCGGATCGCGTCACGCGTCGGACGATCCTGGGAAGATGACTCAGACGAACTAGGCGACGTCAGACGTCCGTCCCACCGCGCACAGCGATGATGACGTCGCACCACGGGAGGCGAGATGGATGAGGTACAGCGTGACCGTGCCGCCGGCGTGCTGCTGGGGCAGGCTTGCGGCGACGCGTTGGGGGTGCCGCACGAGTTCGGGCCGTCGTTGGCCGACGACGTCGTCCTGCTGATGTCGGGCGGAGGTCCGTTCGGATTCGCGCCGGGTGAATACAGCGACGACACCGCCATGGCGGTGTGCATCGCCCAGGTCGCTGCCGCGGGCGCCGACCTGACCTCCGAGCGCGCACTCACCGACGTGGCCGCCCGCTTCCTTCGCTGGGGCCGGGACGCCAAGGATGTCGGGAACCAGACGCGCGCCGTGTTCGCCCGCACCGCGCAACCGGCACAGATGCCGGCCGCGGCAGAGGAGTACGCGCGGACGCACGAGCACAGCGCGGGCAACGGCGCGCTCATGCGCACGGCCGTCGTCGGCCTGACTCGTCTCTCGGACCGTGACGCGACGGCTGCTGCCGCCGAAGCTGTCGCCCGCCTGACGCATCCGGACGCACTAGCGATCGAGTCGTGCGTCCTGTGGTCGGAGGCAGTCAGGCTGGCCGTGGTGACGGGCGAGCTCGACCTCCTCGCGGGACTGGACCTGCTCCCAGCCGTCAGCAGGTCTCCGTGGCGGACGTGGATCGACGAGAGCACGGGCGTCGATCCTCGCAGGTTCCGCGAGGGGAACGGCTTCACGGTGACGGCCCTGCAGGCCGCCTGGGCGGCCATCACGTGGACCCCCGGCGACAGCCCGGAACACCTGCGCCGTGCGACCGAGAACGCCGTACGGACGGGCCACGACACCGACACCGTCGCCGCCATCGCCGGGGGCCTGCTCGGCGCTCGCTGGGGTCGTTCGGCCATCCCCGAGGAATGGGCCGCGAGCATCCACGGCTACCCCTCCCTGCGCGGTAGCGACCTCGTCGATCTCGCGAGCGACACCGCCGCCAGTGGGACGTCCGCGTGATGCCGTGATTGCTGCGCCAACGACGTCACTGACGACGAAGCGCCCCCGACTCCGGACGGAGTCGGGGGCGCTTCGTGGTCCGCTGATCAGCTGCAGCCGCTGGTGCTGGCGCAGCCCTCGCAGACGTGGCAGGAGCCGGCGGGGCGCAGCTTGGTGCCGCAGGTCATGCAGAGGGGCGAGTCGACCGCGGAGCCGGTGATGACCTCGAGGAGCTCGGCCGACGTGTGCGCCGCCTTCGGGGCGGGCTTGGCCGTGTCGGCCTGAGCCTGCTCCGCGGAGACGTCCGCGGGGACCTCGGCGGTGGTCGCGGCCTCGGCGGTCGCGGCCTCCTTCAGGGTCTCCGGCTGGGTCTCGACAAGCTCTGCAGCCGTCGAACCCTTGCTGATCGGCTGGTGGCTGCCCGTGTCGAGGTAGCGCTGACGCTCCTCGGCCGAGTGGATGCCCAGCGCCGACCGCGTGTCGTAGTCGATGTAGTCCAGCGCCAGACGGCGGAAGACGTAGTCCATGATCGACTGCGCCATGCGGACGTCGGAGTCG
>SXGT01235756.1_pt1 | contig 12326 bp, 13 predicted proteins | sample 3176221 | NCBI WGS metagenome assembly SXGT01 (sample SAMN11356862, study PRJNA531348) | freshwater metagenome | isolation source: freshwater sample F1-120 | place: China: Fuxian Lake, Yuxi | collected 2017-12-25
CGCGGCCGGGAGTCGTGGCTGGTCACGCACCGCCCGCCGTTCGGGTACGTGTCGTCCACGGTGGTGGCACCGGGTGGATCGCCCTGGCCCGGCGACATCGTCGCCGCCACCCGGGGAACGCTCGCGGACTATCGAATGATCGTCTCGGGCCACCTGCACTTCGCCCAGATGGTGCAGATCCCGGGCCAGCCGGGCCAGTTGCTCCTGGGCAACGGGGACACGCGGCTCGACCCGCCCACCGGGTACGAGAGGCCCGCCACCGGGCCGTCCGGCTACCCGGCGCCGACGAGCGCCTGGACGCTCGTCGAGTTCGGCTACGCCGTGGCGCTGCCGGGCCGCCAGGCGGGCCGCTGGACATTCCGCCTGCGCGACATGGATGGCCGCCTGCAGGCCACGTGCGCACTCGCCGGGCAGCAACTCGGCTGCGCGACGCCGTAGGGCACCCCGCACGTCACAGACTGCGAACCGCCTGCCTGGGCTCGCCGCAGGGTGATCTCAGGGGCCTCTCCTCCGCGGGCAGGAGACGTTCCCCATTGCCGACGGGGAGGCGTCACCGCGGCGGTCCGTCCCCGCGTCGTGACGAGGGGGCTCCTCACGGGCGTGAGACGGGGAGGCGTCACCGCGACGGTCCGTCCCCGCGTCGTGACGAGGGGGCTCCTCACGGGCGTGAGACGGGGAGGCGTCACCGTGCCGCCCCGTACCCGCGTCGTGACGAGGGGGCTCCTCACGGGCGTGAGACGGGGAGGCGTCACCGTGCCGCCCCGTACCCGCGGGATCGACCTGGCGGCGCTGCGCTCGGTCCACGCGGAGGCGTCAGGGTGACAGTGCGCACCCGCGGGATCACCACCCTCGCGGCCATCCTCGGCATCGTGGCCGGGGGTGGACCGGGCGTCGGCACGCCGGGCGCAGCGGCCCCGGCGCGGCGACGAGTGCGGGGGGCACCGTGGGGAGGTGGCCGGGGGGGCCCGGGGCGGTAGCCTCACATCGTCGGCAAGCGCGGGAGAGGGTGATCATGGGCGATGGAGAGCGCAGTCCGGTCCCCGGGGGACTCAGCACCGGCCTCGGCCGGGCGGCGGTGGCCGACCCCGCGGCCAACCAGTGGGGGGCCCTCGTGGTGGGCCTTGCGGGCACCCGCAGCGAGGGCGTGGAGGCCCTGTGCTGGTTCGCCGACGCCAACGCGCTGGTGAGCGCACTCGCCGTGGAGATCCCGCTGTGGAACATTGACCCGTCGAGCGCGGATGAGACCCAGCGGGCCCAGCAACTTGCGCAACTGGGCCAGCGCATCGTGGTCGGCGGCGGTGCGCAGACGGAGACGTTCGCCTACTCGGCGCCCGCGGTGAAGCACCTCCTGCAGCGCGATGCCGACATCCGCTGGCTGGGCAACCTCGACGACCTCATGGCCGCCGATGAGCCGGTGGCCCGGGAGTTGCGGCTGGCCTTCCGCCCGGGCGACGACGGAGCCCCGATCGCCGACGGCGACAGGGACGCCTTCATCGCCTTCCTACGGGAGCACTACGCCCAGGGGTAGGTGGTGGCAGTCGCCGCGGGGTCAGCCCCCCCGGCGACTGCCACCGAGGGGCGAGGTGACAGGCCCACTCCGCCACGCAGCGCTTGACTTCCCCGGGGAGGGTGAGGGGCCCGCTCAGTCCGCCACGAAGCGCTGGAGTTCCGCGGCGAACGTGAGGGGCCCGCTCAGTCCGCCACGAAGCGCTGGAGTTCCGCGGCGAACGTGAGGGGCCCGCTCAGTCCGCCACGAAGCGCTGGAGTTCCGCGGCGACGATGAGGGTGGCGGCCTCCGTGGGGGTCAGGCCCTCCCCCGCCGCGAACGCGAGCACCTCCCCGGAGGTCACCGTCACCGGCAGGCCACCCACCACACCCGCGATGGCGTGCCGCGATGGGTCCCACGCGAGGGTGGTGAGGTCCCCGGGGATCGCCGCCCGGGCCACCTGTTCCCACGCGCCCGGCGCCACGGCGACGAGTGCCATCACGCGGTCAATCACATCGCCGGCGTAGTCCCACTCGCGCCACCACCCCCCGCGTGAGGGATGCACCCGCACGGCGTCGGCGGCGTCCACCGGGCCGCGGTCGAGATCGGGCACGGCGGTCCCGCCCGGCGGTGCCTGCACCACCGCGATGGCGCACCCGGGGGCGATGACCTCCCAGCACGTCATGCCGGGGTCGTCCCGCGCCAGACGGAACGCCCGGCGCCAGGCGTCGCGGGCGCACAGCCACCGGCCCCACGTGCGCGCGATGGCCTCGGCGCCGGCGTGGTGGCCGATGGCCTCCCCGGCATCCACATCGGGCAACTCGCCGTGCGCCACCCGCGGCAGCAGGGCCGCGACTCCCGTGGCGCTCACCGCAAGGGTGCCGAGGGCCGGCTCGTCGGGGGTGATGGTGATGAAGGTCCGCCCCGGGTCGGGGTCGCGGCCGGGAAGGGCCTGCAGGCCGTTCGCGTGGATCTCGTCGATGAGCGCGTACGGGTTGCCGTCGAGCGGGAAGGCCGCCTCACCGCACGGGTGCATGTCCCCCGGCATGTCGGTGAGGTGCATCCACACCACCCCGCCGACCGCGAGACCGGACTCGGTGTGCAGGATCACCGGGTGGGGCGGACGACGAGCACGGATGACGCGGCCCGGTGGGCCACACGCTCCGAGACGCTGCCGAGGGCCTTCGCACCCCTCGCGCCGCGCGCCCCCATGACGATGAGGTCCACGCCCTCCCCGACCTGCACGATGGCATCGGCCGCGCGGCCGCGCAGGGCCTCGATCGGGATGTCGCCCAGCGGGCCGGGTGCCACCGCATCCGCGGGCACGCGCCCCGCGGTGACCGCCACCAGTTCGGGCTGCCCTCCGCGCTGGGCCACGATCTGACGGCCCATCTCCAGGGCCGCCAGCGACGGGTCCGACCCGTCGAGGGCGACGGCGATGCGCCGGGGGAAGGCGTCCTCGTCAAAGGGCGGACGCGCCACCAGCACCGAGCACCCGGCGTGGCGGAGCATGTCGGTGGCGATACTCGTGAACACGAATCCCAGGAAGCGGCCGCCGCCGTGGCTGCCGAGCGCCAGCACCGAGGCGTCGGCCGACGCCGCCGTGAGCACATCATGCGTCGCGCCCTCGACCACATCACCCTCCACGGTGACGCGCGGTGGCAGGCCGCCCTCGGCGATCTGCGCCCGGGCATCCTCCACCGACTGCGCCGCCTGCTGGAGCAGGCGATCCTTCGCGAGGTGCTCGCCACCCGACCTCACCACATCCTCAGCGGACACGAGGCGGCGGCCCGCCCACGTGTTCATCGCGGCGAAGTAGGGATCCGCGACGGCCAGCAGGCGCACCGTGCCCCCGGGGGACACCAGCCGGCCCGCCTGGCGCGCGGCCTCAAAGCCCGCGCGGGTGCCATCGATGGCGACAACGATTCGGCTCAGTGGCATACGTGCATCATGCCCGACTCACGGCGCCCGGGGCTCTGTTGCCCCACGTGGTGCCGGACGAGACGCCCCCCCTGTGCATGAACCCGATGCTCCGGATGGCCACGGCGCCGGTGCGCGGACAGGGGACGCCACCGGCAATCCCCACCCGGCAGGGGTACCGCATGGGCACCAGCCCGGGGAGCGGCGGCGGTTCCCGGGGCGGTACCAGCGGGATCCGACGCATCCTGATGTCCGAAGTGTGACATCCTGATTCACATGCCCGAGAACAGAACCCCCAAGATGGGGCGCGTGCGCACCACCGTCACCTTCGATCCTGACGTCGCCAGGATCCTTGAGCGCCTGCAGAAGGAGCGGGGCGTGGGCCTCAGTGACGCGGTGAACCAGGTGATGCGCGAGGCCGACAGGCCGGCGACCAGGGCCCGGCCCGCGCGCTTCGTCCAGACCACCTCGGACATGGGCCCCTTCAGGATCCCCATTGACGACGTCGGCGAAGTCCTGGACATCCTCGACGAGGAGTGGACCCAGAAGAAGTTCGGCCGGTGATCCTCGACGCCAACGTCCTGCTCTACGCCCGGAACAGCAACGATCCCCGCCATGTGCGCATCGCGACATGGCTGGAGGACGCCCTCACGGGACCAGTCCGCGTGGGCATGCCATGGGCAGTGCTGACTGCCTTCGTCCGAATCGCCTCGCACCCCCGCGTGACGTCGCTGCCGCTGTCAGCGGCCGCCGCCTGGGGGCAGGTGGAGGAGTGGCTCGGGGCCCCCTCGGCGTGGATACCGATGGAGACCAACCGCCACGCCGACGTGATGGGCGGGCTGATCACCCGGTACTCACTGGCGGGAGCCATCATCTCCGATGCCCATCTCGCGGCCTTGGCGATTGAGCACGGGGTGGAGATGGTGTCCACCGATGGCGACTTCGCCCGCTTCAGCGAGGTCCGCTGGAGGAATCCGCTCGACGCGGGGTAGGGGCCGGGGGTGACCGGGCCGGCTCCGACGTTGAGTCCGGGGCGCACGCGTCCACGAACCACGGAGGGCAGAGGGACTCCTGGATGACGGCCGCGCGCGAGCCGGTGGTCAGGCAGGGCCTCGCGCGCCCATCTGCGCGGATCAGGTGCACGCCGCCGCCGCCTGCCCCGGCACCGGCCGTGCCCCGGGGTCCGTTCCCACCCGGGGTCTGGTTGCGCCACGGTGTCGGCGATGGCGGGCAGTCCCACGTGAAGGGCAGCGTGGTCTCCCGGTCGCGGCTCAGGGGGGGGGCGCCGCGCGGTTCGCATGCGTGCCGTACCGCGTGACCGGCAACGTCGGGTCCCGGTCACGGTGCCGGCCCCGGTCAGTTCACCTGCTGCATCGCCGGGATCACCCAGGTGGCCTGCATGGAGCCGTTGGGCGGGGGCAGGATGCTGGCCTCCGTGTCGCTGCCCGGGCTTGGGTAGTAGATGCGGAGCATCGGGCGGATCTGCGGCGCCGTCAGCGGAGCGCCCGCCCCGTAGATCTGCTGCAGCGACTCGAGTGACGGCGTGGGGATCCAGTTGGTCGCAGGCGCGCCTGCGGGCAGCGTGGGGCCGAACCAGAGGGTGTAGGAGCCATCGGCATTCGCCGCCAGCCGGCCGGAGCTCACCTGCTGCGATCCCAACTGCGACACCGGCTGCACCGGGCCCCAGTTGAGCGTGCCGGTGCCGGCCACGAGCGCGACGATCGTGCCCGGCGTGCCCGACGGGCCCTGCTTGGGAACGCCGCCCACGGTCTGGCCGCCGATCTGAACCAGCGGCGACAGGTCCTGCCGCCAGGTGGTGGACAGCGAGAACGTGTACGTGGCCTTCGTGCCCGTCCCCTTCACCGTGGGCGTGGTGGCCACGAAGTAGGTGGTGTCCGGCTGCAGCGCGTAGGCCGCTGCGCCGGTCCCGAAGAACACCGGCTGGCTTGCCTCCGGGGCCCCGCCCCAGGCCGGCAGGCCGACGGTGATGGTGCCCGCGGCGGCATTCACCGACCTCACGGTGAGGTTGGCCTGTGAGTAGGCACGGTTCTGGGCACTGGCCTGGGTGATGAACGGCGCGGCCGACTGGCTGGGGTCGGTCTGGTATGGGTGGATTGACCAGAAGGCCCGGGCCTCGCCCGAGGAGCCATTGACCGTGGGTGGCATCGTGCTGTTGAAGGGCGGCGGCGTGGCATTGAGCCCGGGCGGCGGCATGAACGTCATCTTGTACGTGTTGCCGCCCAGCAGCTGCGTGGCGCTGGTGCCGTCGGTGTTGTTGATCTGCGCGTACACGGCGTCGAGCGGCACGTTGGCCGAGCCGCCGGCCACAACCACAAGGGCACGGTAGAGATAGCCCTCGACCGAGTTGGGGTACGTGCCGATGTCGTCGTTGAGGTAGTTCCAGAAGTTGGTGGCGGCACTCGTGCCCAGGGTTGACGGCAGCGCGGCCACCTTCGCCTGCCCCTGCGCGTATCCCGCCTGGAGGGCATTCATCTGATCGGTGCCCCAGTTGCGCGGCACGGCGTATCCGCGGGCAGTGAGGCCGAGCGGACGGAACAGCCGCAGCGCGTGGGCCTGCCCGTACGAGGGGTTCTGGAACACCTGCCTGGCACCCGCCTGCGGCACCACCCACGCGGGCAGCACGGCGATCGCCGTGCCACCCAGGCCGGTCGTGCGCGAGGGCAACGGGTTGAGCGCCAGCGAGCGACCGGCCTGTTCGAAGAAGGCCACTGCCTGCGTGGGGGCGTTCTTCCACTTCTGCGCCCGGTTCAACTGCTGCGGGCTGGGAGGTTAGGAGGTGGTCGTGGGGTAGATGGGCGCATTGCCATTGCGCTGGAACTGCCGCAGGGTGTTGAACGCGAACCGCTCGACGGTGCTGGCATTGACCGAGGCGACCGAGGCGGGATCGTTCGCGGGCACGAGTGAATCGGCGCGGATGCGGATGAGCATCCAAGTGTAATTGGTGTCCGTGGCCATCACCCGGTAGGTGAACCCGTTGATGGTGACCCGGCGCTTGTGGGCGTACTGCGACGTGGGGCCCACCATCAGGTATGAGGTCGACACCTTCGACGGCGTGGTGCGCGTACCGATGCTGCCGGTGGAGTTGATGAAGTCGTCCAGCAGGTTCACCACGTAGTAGTTGCTGGCCGATGGCGGCACGGTGAGCACCATCTCCTTGGTGCCCCCGTTCGGCGTGCCGGCCACCGGGCGCCCGCTCAGGTCAATCATCGAGTTGAGGTACAAAACCGACGCGTCACCCGCGTTCGTGGCCAAGTTGTTCCAGGCCGCAGCGGCCGTGCCCTTGCCGCCCAGCATGTTGACCGGCGCCGTCTTCAACGCGCTGTACTTGAGGAACCGGTAGACGAACTCCGGTGCCAGGGCCCACCCATAGGCGTCGGCCGCCAGCGCCTGGATGGCCGCCGGGTCGGTGAGCGGCGACGGCGGGCCCTTGGGTGCGGGGGCGGCGGCCGCCCCGGCGAGCCCCATGGCAGGGACCGCCAGCAGGGCGGCGGCGAGGACGGACGGGAGGGCGCGCATCGGACGGGGACCGTGTGGTCGCGGGGAACGGTGAGCGCGAGATGCTACACCGGAGCGACCGCCCCGCCGGGCATGGGGGTCCGGTGACGGGGTGGGTTCAACCGGTCGTCGCAGCACCTCACTCAGGAGGTGGTTGGCGATGACCAGCAGGCCGCAGCACCTGCGTGCGATTCGTGCGATACGGGGGAGGTGCGGGGCGGGTCAGCGTCACCCCGCCGGTCGCCACCCCGCCCGTTCGCTGACGCCCACCCCCCCGGCCCGGTGACGACGGAGCTGGCGACCGTCACCCCGCCGGTCTGGTGATGGTCACCGGGTCGGCACCGGCGATGCGCGCGGAGATCGTGATGGTGCCGGTCACGAGCCCGGCGGGCGCGAGGGTGAGGGTGATCGTGCGCCGCCCGGCACCCGCAGCGATAAACACCGACTTGCCCAGCACCCGGCCCGCTGCGCTGCGGGCCACCACCACCACCCGTCCGGCCCGCTGCGTGGTCACCGTGATGCGGTTGGCCCCCGCGCGAAGGGTGGCGGGGGCGGTGATCGCCGTGGGGTCCCTGCCCACCAGACGGGTACTCGCCTGCGCGAAGCCCGCGTCATAGCCCGGCCGGCGCGCCGTGACCGCCACGCCCACCAAGCCGCGGCGCGCGCCGGAGTTCAGGGGCACCTTGATCCACCGGGCGCCCGGCCGGGTGAAACGGGCGACCACCTTGCCGATGACCCGTGAGCGCTTCACGCGGTCCTGGGCGCGGAAGGCGCGGCGCAGCACCACCACCACCCGGGAGGCCTGCGACACCCGCACCCGCACGCGTACCGGCCCCCGGACAGGTGCGGTCTTCCCCACATGCACCCCCACGCCGGCCAGGCGACCCGTCGATGGCTGCGGAGCGCGCTGGCCGGTGTCCGCCCCGGCCACAGGGGCGCCCTCCCCCGGGATCGCCCCCGGCAGGTCGTTGATCACCGGCGCCAGCCCGCCGTCGTCGCCGTCGGGCCGGATGTCCACGCCGGGGGGCCCGGGGGGCACCGGCGGCGAGATCAGGTCAAGGACCCCGGAGCGCTCGTACGCCCCGATGTCGGGGGCGGGGTTGTGGAGGTTGCGGTCGTCGGGCGGACGCATGCCGTCCACCGCGAACTCCCAGGTCGAGAGTGATGCTGGGAACTCCCCCGCTGCGGCCAGCGAGAACGGGTCGGTCGCGGCATTGATGAGGGGGGACCCCGCAGTCGGCATCATTCCTCCGGGCCAGTTCCGGCCCGCCACGCCGCCCTCCACCTGGGGGTCGCCCATCGGGGCACCCGCGACCTCGAACCAATCAAAGCGCCCCCAGGCCTCAAGTAGGGCAAGGGGTCCCGGCACCGGCGTGAACCAGTTGTTGACGATGGACGCCCTGGTCATCCCGCGGCCGGCACCCAGATCGCCAGCCGCCACCAATGAGCACCCGGGGGCCGGGAAGCGCACCAGCGATCCCGCCAGCAGGATGTACGCACGACGACCGGCCGCGGCCGGTCGCGAGAGGGCAATCGCCGGTGCGCAGGACGTCTGCCAGATGCTCGACATCACCACCCGGGGCTCGTTGACCATCTGCACCACGGCTTGGAATCCGGGCTCCTCCGCGACCTCGATGCTCGCGGCATTCCACGACTCGGGCACCGACACCGCTGAGCTGATGATCTGCGGGCGGCCGCCCCAGGCGGCCAGCCCGCCCGCGAGCACCGACACGTACACAAGGGGTGCGGGGTCATCCTCGCGTCCCCCGGCGGTGGCCACCGCGAGGCGTCCACCCGACACGGTCGTGGCCACCACGTAGCCCATGCCCTTCATCACGATCGCAACCGGGTGACCCAGCGCAACGACCACCGACTCCCCGATCTGCGTGCCCGGGCCGCCCGTCAGGCGCAGAGTGGGTGCGTCGGCCGCCAGGCGGACGACCGTCATTCCCTGGACAGAACCGCCGGCCCTCACGTCCAGCCAGGTACCCGACGCCGACCCGCCCAGCACGAATCCGCCGATCATCGCCATCTCGTTGAAGCGCAAGGACCCGCGGTCCGTGAGACGGACCAAGGCCTGCGTGCCACCACGACCCACGAGACTCACTGCCCTGCGGAGCACCAGGGGGTCGCTGACGGCGTGGCGGCCGGGATCGAGGATGATCATATTGCTCCCCCCCACCGGCCCCGCATTCACCAAGGCAACCGCCCGACCGAGTGACCGGCACGCGGTCGCGGCAACGGCCGCATCGGATGTCTCGGCGAGGGCGCAGCGGGCGTCATCACCCGCCGCTGGGTCCACGCGCACGGCCTGGGGCTCCTGAAGTCCGGCCTGCGCGACGGTGGGGAGGAGCAGTGCGGCTGCGGCGATGGCCGCAAGGGTGGTCGGGATGGGGCGGATCATGATGAGGCCTGCCCGGGACGCTACACCGACCGGGGCATGACCCACGCGGGGCGGGTTTCCGCCACCTGCGGGCGGGGAGCGGGTTCCACGCCGGAGAGCACTGCCACTGGATCGCCGTCAGCGTCGAATCGCCCAAACCGCCACCACCGAGAGCAGACGTCGCGCTCATCGGAGCGGGTTACACCCCGGCGAGCACCGCCGCCGGACCGCCGTCATCCCCGGATCGCACGAACAGCCACCACCGGTAGAAGCCATCCCGCTCGTCTGAGGTGATGGCCACCCCCCGCTCCCGGGCGTCGGCCGGAGTCAGGCGGAACACCGCGTCGGTCACCGCCACCGGATCGAGCGACCCCGCCCCGAAGCCCATGAGGGCCGTCCGCACCGCGTCGGGAGCGCTGGCGTTGCCCCCCTCGTACCCCGCGCCGCACGAGGGACACGCGCCGGGCGTGATCTCCTCCACCCCCTCGGCCACGGTAGCGCCGCACAGCGGGCAGTCGAGCCGGGCGCTCACCGCGTCAGCAGCGGGATGAGCAGCGAGGCCAGGGCGATGATGCCCGCCGTGATGGCCATCCACGGCACCCCCCGGTCACGGGTGAGCCGGTGGACCGCCCGGTAGGCCAGCACCGACGCCACGCCCGTCACGACCACGGTGATGGCGGCGATGGCGACCGAGAACCCCCGCGAGATCGCCACGCCCGCCAGCACCGCGCTCAGCAGGGCGCCGAGCGCAACGGAGTCGAGCCCGCCGGCGTCCAGTCGCCGCAGGTTGCTCGCCTCCCACGCCATCCAGAGCCCGCCGAAGATGAACCACACCGCCATGATCAACTCGACGGTGGCCCGGGTGGCGCTATCCGTGCCGTTCCAGTCAATGAACAGCAGGAGCGCGATGACCACCTGCACTCCGGCGGCCACGGCGACCGCCGGCCAGAGGATTCCCATGACCGACCCCTGCGGGGCGGTCATGTCGGCGGGACTGGGCACATGCGCCTCGGGGTCCACCGGGTGGAGGCGCCCGCTGTCGATGAGGCGGTTGCGTACCCAGATCCCGGCGACCAGCGCCACCAGCCCCGCGACGGCCCCGATGAGGAACGAGGTGAGCGCCACACCCGCCGGCGTGCCACCGGCGACGCGCATGACGTTGTAGACGACCACCCAGCCGATTAGGACGGCCGAGAGGGTCCACGACAGCAGGCGACCGGGAGCCAGACGGGCCCGGCCAGACACGGTGGCGTCACTCATGTGCGCTCCGCCTGCCCGCCGTCCACCACCAGACACTGGCCCGTGACGTATTCGGCACTCACGAGGTAGAGCATGGCATCCACCACGTCGCCCGGGGTGCCGATACGGCCGAGAACGGTGGTGGCGGCCAGATTCACCTCGACCTGAGCGCCCGCCCCATCGGGCACCAGCACGGGACCGGGCACGATGGCATTCGCCAGCACATGCGGCGCGTATGCCTGCGCGAGGATGCGCGTGAGCATCACAAGGCCCGCCTTGCTCACCGAGTGCGGGGCCCGGTGGGGCCACGGCCTGAGTCCTGCGACATCGCCGATGCTGATAATGCGCCCGAAGCCCCGCGCGGCCATCGCGGCGCCCAGCGTCTGCGACAGGAACATGGGCGCGGTCAGGTTGACGGCGAGGGCGCGGTCCCACATGGCGCGGTCCACGTCGCCCAGCGGTGCCGACTCCCAGGTGCTGGCCGAGTTGATGAGGATGTCCACGCCGCCGAGGGCCTCCTCGGCCCCGGCTGCCAGCGCCTCAGCGGCGCCCGGTACGGCCAGATCGGCCTGCAGCACCACCGCGCTCACCCCGCGGCCGCGGCACACCGCGGCGAGTGCCTCGGCAGCGTCGCCGGAGTCACGATGGTGGATCGCCACGTCCACCCCGCACGAGGCGAGGGCCGACACCAGCGCAGCCCCCACGCGCCGTGCCCCCCCGGTGACCAGCGCCCGCCTGCCGGCCGGATCAATCATGCGAGGCCCCTGAGGCGCGGGGTCGTGGCCCCGCACGGGGGGGCACCCCCGGGGACCAGCGCCGTCGTGTCGGCCGGGTCGATCATGGGAGGCCCAGCAGGCGCGACATGCCACGCGCCGCCCGACCACGGTGCGAGATGGCAGCCTTCTCGTCGCGGGTCATCTGGGCGAGCGTACGGTCATCCGACAGCGGCCGGAACACCGGGTCGTAGCCGAAGCCATCGGTGCCGACGGCCTCGCGGGTGATCTCCCCCGGCAGTACGCCACCCGCCACCATCACCGCACCGTCCGGCGCGATGCAGTAGAGCACGCACCCGAACGCCGCCCCCCGCTGGTCGCCGTCACCGAGTTCGCGCAGCAGCAGGTCACAGTTGTCGGCGTAGGTGGCGCCGGGGCCGCCGTAGCGCGACGAGTGCACGCCCGGGCGGCCGTCCAGGGCGTGCACGAACAGCCCCGAGTCATCCGCCATCACGTACGCATCAGCGGGGGCGTCGGGACGCAGGGCGTCGGCTTTGATGCGGGCGTTCTGCACCAGCGTGGTGCCGGTCTCATCGGGATCGAAGCCGTCGGGTGCCGCCACGACCGCGGTGCCGTCGAGCAGGGCCATGAGTTCGCGCACCTTGTCGTGGTTGCCGGTGGCCAGCATCACCCGCACCGGCTAGGCCCCGAGGGCCGCGCGCTGCAGAACGGTGATGCCTGCGCAGCCGGCCATCGCCAGGTCGAGAAGACCGTCCACCACCGTGCGCGCCACGGGCGGCCCCTCGGCCGTGGCCTGCACCTCCACCACGAGGCCCGCTCCGGTGGCCACCACGTTCATGTCCACCTCGGCACGGCTGTCCTCGGAGTACGGCAGGTCGAGCAGCGACTCTCCGTCCACCACGCCCACGCTGACGGCGGCGATGCTGTCGCGCAGCGGCAGCGCGGAGATGCGGCCCTGATCCACGAGCGCGGCCAGAGCGATCTCGAGGGCGACATACCCGCCCGTGATGGCGGCGCAGCGGGTGCCGCCATCCGCCTGGAGCAGCGC
>SXGT01178230.1_pt1 | contig 12325 bp, 8 predicted proteins | sample 3176221 | NCBI WGS metagenome assembly SXGT01 (sample SAMN11356862, study PRJNA531348) | freshwater metagenome | isolation source: freshwater sample F1-120 | place: China: Fuxian Lake, Yuxi | collected 2017-12-25
CATGCCGCCGACGGGGCGCAGCACGGCGTCGTGGCCGCCGCTGCCGCCCGTTCCGGCGCCGCCGCCGCCGGCGCCGCCGGCGTTGTGGCAATCGCCGCCGCCGCCGCCGTGGTGGATGTTGCCTCGGCCCGAGGCGATATCGCTCCCGCCGTAGCGGGCCGCTACCAGGCTCTCGCCCTTGGCCGCGCCGCCGCCGCCCTGCGAGCGTCCGTCGAGCGCCGTGCAGCCATGGATGACGCCGATCCTCTCGGCGTTGCCACCGCGGAAGCCGGCGGCGCTGGCGTCGATCGTGCCACCGAGGATGAGCTGGTCGGCGAAGAACCCGGTGAAGCCGCCCGCCGAGCCATTCCAGTCGTCGGCCTTGAGCGCTGCGCCGGTGTTCACGGTGAGGATGTCGAGCTCCGGCAGCTTGATCACCTGGGTCCCCATCATCGGGAAGGCGATCGGCAGTGGATCGGCCAGCGTGATCTGGCTCTGACCTCCGCCGTTGTGAGCCGTGACGCGGGTGACGAACCAGCGCCCGACGTCGCCGTCGAGCACGGTCGGTGACGTCGTGCCGGAGACGACGGTGTCGGCCAGCCCGGTCGTGCGCCACAGCGCGACCCGATCGCCGGTGACGAAGTTGTCGTTCCACGTGCCGACGTTGGCACCGCTGGTGCGCATCGTCGTGATCGAGGTGGCGCCAGCCGCCGCGTCGGCGCCGAGCACGCCGTAGCTGTTGATGCGTCCGATCGAGATACCGACGGTCAGGTTGCCGTGGTGGCGGTCGCCCCAGGGCGTGACCACGGCGCCGTCGGGGCCCGCGGCGTCGGTCGCCGGCGCGTCGACGCCCTGGGCGTCGTCGCCGCCGTCGTCGACGCACTGGCCGGCCAGCGGCCCGACGCCGTCGCCGTAGCGTCTCCCGCTCGGGCAGTCGGTGGCGGAGAAGCTACAGGCGCCGCTGGCCTCGCAGACGCCACCGGCGCCGCACTGATCGCTGTCCACGCACTGGTGTGAGGTTGCGGGCAAGCAGCCGGCGACGACGCCGACGACACCTACCCACACATGCGCGGGCACTCGCATGGACCACCGATACTATCAGTCGGCCAGCGGCACCGTGAGCACGAAGCGGGCCCCGCCCGACGGCGCCGAGGTAGGTGCAACTTCAAGCGTTCCGCCGTGCTCGAGGGCGATCTTCTTGGCGATGGCCAGGCCCAGGCCGGTGCCGGTGGCCTTGGTGGTGACGTAGGGCTCGAAGACGCGCTCGCGGGCGTCGGCGGCCACGCCCTTGCCCTCGTCGTCGACCGTGATCGTGGCCTGGCGCGCTCCGGCGGCGGTGCTCCAGCTCACCGTCACCGCGCCCTTCTTGCCGGCCTCCTGGCCGGCGTGGACGCCGTTCTCGACCAGGTTGGCGAGGACGCGCTTGAGCAGGAGCTTGTCGGCGCGCAGGAGGATCGGACGGTCCGGAGGCCGGACGACCAGGCGTTCGCCCAGCGCCGGATCGAGGCTGAGCTCCTCGACGATCTCGGCGAGCGGCACCGGCGCGGCCTCGACCCGCGGGAGCTGGCCGAGGGTGCGGAAGGTGTCGACCAGGCGGCGCAGTCCGGCGATCTCCTCCTCGACGATCTCGCCAGTGTCGGCGAGCAGGCGCTTGAAGCGCGGGTCGTCCCCGCCGTACGTCGACACGCACTGTTGCACGGCGAGCTGGATCGGCGTCAGCGGGTTCTTGATCTCGTGGGCCAGGCGGCGGGCCACGTCCTGCCAGGCGCCGATGCGCTGGAGGTACTCGATCTCGCCTCGCTGCCGGCCGAGGTCGTCGAGCATGGTGTCGAAGGCCACGCCCAGCTCGGCCATCTCGTCGCGGCCGCGCAGGTGGGCGCGGGCCTCGGCGTCGCCGCGCGACACCGAGCGCGCCACCTCGACCAGCGCCGCGATGCGGCGGGTGACGCGGTTGGCGGCGAACACGCCGAGCACGACCACGGCCAGCGCGGCGGTGCCGACCAGGGCCAGGAAGGCGGTGGTGTAGCCCGACGGCAACCCGGTGCGGGCCTGGGCCACCTTGCGGGCCACGTCGAGCGCGTCGGCCAGCTCCTGGTAGTCGCGCTGCAGGTGATCGGGGATGGCAAACGTCACCTCGAGGGTGGCGCCGCCGGCGAGCGGGTGCACGACCAGGTACGGCGTGGTCGCAGGCGGCGGCGTGCGCTCGGCGTAGGCGACCTCGTGCCCGCCGGGGGCGCGCAAGCGGATGCTCATGAGCTGGCGCTGCTCGGCGAGCAGCGTGGTCAGCGGCGCCTGCGGATCGGCGCCGGCGATGGCGGGGACCCGGGCCAGGAGGCTCGCCACCTCGGCGTGGAGCTGCTTGGTCAGCGCCACCCACTCGAGGTGAGCGTCGAGCGCCTTCTGCACCGAGCGATCGCGGGCCGCGGCCTCGCCGGCGGCGAAGTTGGCGGCGACCTTGCCGACCTGATCGATGAAGTAAGCGGAGGCCGCGAACGGCGTCAGCACCACCACCATCAGGATCGCGACCAGCTTGACCTGGAGGCTGACCCGCCGGCGCAGGAAGTCGGCGGTCTTGCTCATCGCTGGCTCATGGTCGCGCCGCCTTGGGACGGGGCCGGAAGAACGGCTGCGAGCGCACTCGCACCACCCGATCGGCCTCGGGGATCTTGAGGTTGACGAACACCGACACGAACGAGCCGAAGAACGAGCCGCCGCGATCGAGCCCGCCGCCCGATCCCTCCGACAGCCAGCGCCGGACCTCGGCCAGGGTCTCCTTGCTCACCGGGTTGAGCTCGGCCACCGCCGCCACCACGTAGCGCTCCTCGAATGCCACGTCCTTGATGTCGGCGATCGGCACCTGATCGAGCCCGGTCATCATCTTGAGCGCCTCGGCGCGGAACTTCACCTTGTAGGTGCGCCGTCCGGTCGGGCCCGACAGCGCGCACGCGTAGATCTCGCCCCACAGATCGTAGACGCACTTGCGGTGGAGCAGGACGAAGCCGGTCGGCTGGGCCCGGTTCTCGGGATAGACCCAGAGCCGGATCACCACCGTCGAGGCCAGGCCGTTCTCGAGCTTGTCGTAGGCGCGGGCGTCGAACAGGCTGGTGACGTTGCCGGTGACGTAGATCGACGTCCCGCGCTCCGTGAACTTCATGGTCTGCTTCTCGAGCCCGCCGTCATCGGCCGCCGCCGGCTGCACGGCGAGCATCGCGAGGAGGAGGACGAGCGCGCATCCCAAGGGCCAGTGTCGAGCCGAGCGAGCATCGGACGTACGACCCGAGGCGCCCGCAGCGCGATGGTCGCAGCCGGCAATGGCTCTTGGGATGCGCGCTCGGGCGCGGCTCACCACCGCGGCACCCGGCCGAGCGCGTTGGCGATGGTGAACTCGAAGATGCCGAGCTCGGTGTCGATGCGCAGCCCGGCGTCGAGGACGAGGTCGACGGGCATCGCGTCCCAGCCGCTGGCACCGACCCGCTGGACCGCGTCCTCCGACGACAGGCCCCACACCCCGGCGGCGATGAACAGATCGCCGCCGTAGATCGACTTCGGCCGCCGGAACCAGCGATAGGCCCACTCGCCGATCAGGTTGCCGCCCAGCTCGCCGTAGACCGCGTCGGCGTTGTCGGTGCCGAGGAAGTCGGGCGGCCGCGCCGCGGCCACGGTCATGCCCATCACCCGCGGCGTGAGCATGCGGTTGACGTCGGCGACGTGGATGCGATCGAAGCGCGGCGCGTCGCCGAGCACGACGCCGCCGGCCACGCGCACGCCCAGTGAGTGGCGGGGGCGCACCGGCCACCATCGCTCGTAGCGCGCCAGGGCCAGTACGAAGTCGTAGTCGCCGCCGAGGGTCTCGGCGCCGAGCTCGAGCTGGGCCTGGAGGCGGTCGCCCTCGTGAGGCAGGACCGGATCGGTGCGGGTGTCGCGATCGAAACCGAACGCCATCGACACCACCCGGCTGGTGCCGCCGGCCAGGTGGAGATCGAGCGGGATCACGCGGCCGTCGTCGAGGGTGCGGTCGCCGATGGGCACGGCGGCGTCGATCTGCTCGATCCGGAGATCGGCGTCGAGCCCCAGGGTCGGCGTCAGCTCGAAGCTGGGGCCGCCGCGCACGCCGGTGCGCCGGTACGGGAAGGCGGCCAGATCGGCGTTGTCGCTGGCGCCGGGTGCGCCGGTGAGCCGGTAGACCTCGCTGCCGCGCTGCACCTGGAAGGCGCCGTGGGCGCCCCAGCGGGTGCCGCCCAGGTTGGCCGCGCCCAGGCGTAGCTCGCCGCCCCACTGATCGCGCGCGCCGTCGACGTTGCCGTGGCCGGCGGTGACCACGCCGCCGCCGACGAGGAGGCCGGTGCCGAGCAGGTTGCGCTCGGTCAGGTCGAGGCCGAGCCAGTACGGCGCGAGCTGGCTCGAGCCGTACCAGAGGCGGTTGAGCACGATCGTGCCGCGTTCGACCACGGTGACCACGACGATCACCCGGCCATGGGCGCTGCCCTTCTCGAGCGCGACGGTGACGTCTCGGAAGTAGCCGAGCGCCAGCACCTTGAACCGGGCGGTGGTGAGCCGGGGATCGGCGGCACGCAGCTGCTCGCCCTGGGCGAGCGGCAACGTGCGCAGGATGATCCGCTCGGCGGTCGAGCGATTGCCAACCACGCGGATGTCCTCGATCGTGATCATCGGCCCGAACAGCGGATCGACGTGATCGATGGGAGCGGGCGGCGCGGGCGGACCTTCGGGCGCCAGGGTCTCGGGCTGGGCAGCGGCGACGCGGCCGAGCGCCAGCGTGGCGACGACCGCCCCGACGACCACGCTTCCGGTGACCGGACTCCTCACCGCCTCGAACCTAACGCGGCGGGGCCGCTTCCGCACGCCCGCGGGCCTGCGAGGGTGACGCGCGTCGTATACTAGGCGCATCGTGAGGTGTCCGCACTGTGGCGCCGAGAAGCCCGACCAAGCGCGGTTCTGCGGCGCATGCGGGCAGGCGGCGACCGGGACCGAGCCCTCGTACCAGGAGCTGACCGGCGCCATGCCGGTCCAGGCGCCCAACCTGATCGGCCGCGAGATCGCCGGCCGCTACCGCGTGCTGGCCTTGCTCGGCGAGGGTGGCATGGGCGCGGTCTATCGCGGCGAGCAGATCTCGCTCAAGCGCACGATCGCCATCAAGGTGCTGCGCCCCGAGCTGTCGCGCGATCCGGCGCTGGTGCGCCGCTTCAACACCGAGGCCGAGCTGGTGGCCAAGCTCAGCCATCCCCACACCGTCAACATCTACGACTTCGGGCAGGATGCCGACGGCTCGCTGTTCATCGCCATGGAGTATCTCGAGGGGCGATCGCTGCGGGAGGCCATGACCAAGGAGGGACCGCTGCCGCCGTGGCGGGCCCTGGCCATCGCGCAGCAGATCGCCGCCTCGCTGTCCGACGCCCACAGCCGCGGCATCGTCCACCGAGATCTCAAGCCCGACAACGTCATGCTCACGGAGCGTGGCAAGGACAAGGACGTGGTCCGCGTCCTCGACTTCGGCATCGCCAAGCTGCGTGACGACGATCGTCAGACCGTCAACGCCATGACCCGCGCCGGCGATCTGATCGGCACGCCCCAGTACATGGCGCCCGAACAGATCCGCGGCGAGCAGGTCGACGGCCGCACCGATGTCTACGCGCTGGGCGCCATGCTCTACGAGATGATCACTGGGCGGCTGCCGTTCGAGGGCCCGACGGTGATGGCGATCCTGTCGAAGCACCTCACCGACACGCCCCAGCCACCGACCGTGCGCAGACCCGACCTCGGGCTGCCGCCGGTCCTCGACGGGCTGGTGATGAGCGCGCTGGCCAAGGATCCCAACCAGCGCCAGCCCACGATGGAGCGGTTCGGCGAGGACCTGGCGGCGATGTACGCGCACCTGGGCGGGCCGCGCTCGGGGATGATGGCGGCGCCGATCACGCGGCCCGATCACCACACCCCATTGCCGCGGCCGGTGGGCGCGCCGCCGGGCGTGCCTCGCACCTACCCGCCGGGCGCGATGAACATGGTGCCGCAGCAGGCCGCGGGACCGATGCCGGTGCCGATGTCGCACGGTGGCCAGGGGATGGCCGGGATGCAGGGGATGCCACCTGTGCCTGTCCTGAGCAACGTCGAAGGGTCGACGCCGCCGGCGTTCGGCGTGCACGCCGGCGCCGCGCCCACGCCGCCACCGTATCCGGCGATGGTGCCGCAACCGCGGCGCTCGTCGAAGGCGCCGCTCATCATCGCGGTGCTCGTGCTGGTCACCGCCGGCGGTGGCACCGCGGCGTACTTCGCGACTCGCCCGGCGAAGACCGCCGGTGGCAGCGCCGATCCCAACGATCCCTGGTCGGGCGGCGGTGACTCGAGCGGCGCGATCCGCGTCGCCGTCGGTGACGAGGGCGGTGACGACGAGGTCTTCCATCCGCCGGTGCCGCCCGCGCCCGCGAAGTCCTGGAACGACTACAGCGACCCGACGATGGGCTGGGGTCTGCGGCTGCCTCCCGGCGTGTCGGACACGCCGTCGTTCGCCCAGGGCTCGACCAACTTCACCGGCCTGCAGAACGGCAACCTGGTCGTGGTCGGCGCCTTCGCCATGGCCAACCAGGGCAACCAGCCGACCACCGCCGAGCTCGACCAGGTGGCCAATACCCTGGCCGGCAACCTCAACGCCCGCGTCACCGAGTCGGGCTACGTCTCGACCCAGGGGGTGAGTCGCTATCGCGTGGTCATGGAGACCGACGTCGATCGCGGCGAAGCCCGCTTCTACATCGAGCCCCACATCGTCGTGCTGGCGTACTATACGCGCAACGGCAACTGGGACCTGAGCACCAGCGAGCGCCGCGAGTTCTTCGAAGGCGTCTCTCTACCGGAAGCAGGTGGCATGTGACGACTCGACGCGTGGGTTCGCTCGCCTTGTTCGTGTTGGTGGCCACCGGCGCCCTCGCCGGCGACGCCGCCGCCTGTCCCGCCGACGCCGCAGATCGCGCCGCGGCGCTGCGCGCCCGCCTCGATCGCGAGCGCGGCAAGGCCTTCCGCTGGCGGCTGGGCTGGGGCATCGGCTTCGGTGCGGCGACGATCGCGCAGGGCGCGCTCTACCTCACCGAGACCGCGCCCTTCGGTGACTACGACGAGGCCGCCGAGGCCAGCCTGGCCGCTGGCACGATCAAGTCGCTGGTCGGGGCGGCCTCGCGGGTGGTCTCGCCGGTCAAGGTGGGACATCCCGCCGTCACCGGCGACGCCTGCGCTGATCTCGCTTCCGCCCAGGCCGTCCTGGCCAAGGCCGCCAAGGGCGAGCGCCAGAGCTTCTGGGTCAATCACGTCGGCGGGCTCGCGCTGCAGGCCGCGGGCACGCTCTACATCGGGCTGTCGGTCGACGACGCGTGGGGCGACGCGGCGATCTCGTTCGCGATCGGCTACACCGTGGGGACCATCAGCACGTACATGCAACCGCGCGGGCTCTGGAAGGAGTGGCGCGCGGGCGAGCGCAGTGCGGTGTCCTGGCAGATCGTGCCGCTGGTCGCGCCCCGCAGCCACGGCCTCGGCATCAGCGGCCAGTTCTAAACCGCGGGCTCCGGTTCCAGCTGCGGTAGGCTCGCCGCATGACGCCCGAACACAAGGCCGCCATCCGTCTCACCCAGTACGCCCGCGGCGGTGGTTGAGCCGCCAAGCTCCGGCTGCCGGACCTGGTCCAGGTCCTCGACGACGCGACACCGCCCGATCCTGGGACTCCGGCTCAGGGTGACGGGAAGGGTGCGCGCGGCGTGTTCGTCGATCACGATCACAAGGACGACGCGGCGGTGGTGGCGGGGCCGACGCCGGGCCGCGGCCTGGTGCTCACCGCCGACGTGATCGCGCCGTTGGTCGACGACCCCGAGACCTTCGGTGCCATCGCCGCCACCAACGCTCTCTCCGATGTCTATGCCATGGGCGGCGAGCCGCGCTTCGCGCTCAACCTGGCCTTCTTCTGCGACGAGGTGCTCGGGCTCGACGTCTTGCGCGCCATCCAGGCCGGGGCGGCGGCGGCGTGCCGCGCGGCCGCCGTGGCGGTGGTCGGCGGCCACACCGTGCGCGATCCCGAGCTCAAGTTCGGCCTGTCAGTGACCGGTGAGGTGACGCTCGACGAGATCTGGACCAACCGGCATGCGCGCGCCGGGCAGGTGCTGGTGCTGACCAAGGCGCTCGGCACCGGCATCATTGGCCAGGCCATCAAGAAGGAGGCGGCGTCTCCGGACGAGATCGCCGCAGCGGTCGCGTCCATGACCACGCTCAACCGCGGCGCGATGGAGGCCGGCCGCCGCCACGGCGCCACCGCCGCCACCGATGTCACCGGCTTCGGCCTCGCTGGCCACCTCCGCAACATCCTGCGCGGTTCGGGGCTGTCGGCGACGATCGATCACGCTGCGTTGCCGGTGTTGCCCGGTGCCCACGCACACCTCGCCGCGGGCCTCGTCCCCGGCGGCAGCGCCGTCAACCGCCGCTTCCTCGAGTCCATGGTCCGGTGGTGCGGCCCCGAAGCAGCGCGCGAGTCGACGCTCGCGATCATCACCGACGCCCAGACCAGCGGCGGCCTGCTGCTGTGTCTACCCGCCGCCGCCGCCGCTGCGGCCGTGGCCGACCTCCAGGACCACGGCCTCCCTGCCGCCGTGATCGGCACGCTACGCGACCGCGCGACCGACGAGCCGGCCCCGGCGATCCGCATCGAGTAGCCGCTCGGCGGCGCCGCTCAGAGGAAACGCAGGCGCCGCTTGCGCTGGGCCTCGACGACGGCGGCCTGGGTGCGGGCGTCGATGGTGGCGCCGGCGGTCACCGCGGCGTCGAGGATCGTGGTCGCGAACGGCTTGCGCTCGCGCTGGCCGATCGGCGCGCTGGGGTCGTCGAGTCGCCACAGGCCCATGTCGGCGGCGGCGCGAGCCGCGGTCGCGGCGTGGGTGGCGAGGCGCTGCTTCGCGGCCTCACTGGTGAGGTCGACCGTGCCGGCGGCGGCCTTGCGGACCTCGACGTACGACGTGGTCAGGTCGTGGAGGCGCTGCTCGAGCGCACGGAAGCGCTCGGCCTCCTCCTTGGCCAGCACGTCCTGTGTGGTCTTGCCCAGCAGCGGCTCCAGACGTCGGGCCCAGCGGATGCGGATCGGCGCGGCCGCCACCCGCAGCCGGAGCGCCTGCTGATCGGCGGGCCTGGGTGCGGCGGTCGGGGCGAAGCCGGCCCCCGGCTTCTTCGCCGCCGGTGCGGCGTACCCGTCGAAGAAGACCGGCAGCCGCACGGGTGGCGGGTTCTTGGGGTCGAGCGGGATCTCCTGACCGCGGTCGTCGTGGGCCTCGGCGTAGAAGAAGAGCGCTTGCGACAGCACGGCGTCGTCGAGGGTGAAGGCATTCAGCGCCGCCGGATCGCCGGCGAGTGCATCGGACTCGGCCAGCGCGTGATCGAACGCGAGCCAGGCCGCGACCACCTTCTGGGCCGCGTCCGAGCGTGCCTTGCGGGTCGCGGTGGCGGTGGACACCACGTACGGCTTCGCGGTCGCCGCGGCGGCGTAGTGGACGTGGGCCTCGAGCATCTCCAGGTAGGCCGGCGTCAGATCCTCGTCGAGCCGGGCGACCAGCGCGTTGTAGGCGAAGATCTGCTCGAGCTCGCGCAGGTGCGAGGCCGGCGGGATCCGAGCGGCCTTGATGCGATCGAGCTGCGCGGTCTCCTCGATCGAGTCGGCCACGAACGGGTCGTGGAGAAACTGGCGCACGTAGTTCTCGGCCAGCGGCCGCAAGAGGAAGCGGCCGGGCAGGAAGCGCATGGTCCAGTCGCCGCGCGGGCGCAACGCCAGAGCCTGGGCGCACAGATCGGCGGCGTCGAGCTCGTCGACGCGGCTGGCGCCGACGCGCCAGATCACATAGCCCTCGATCACCAGCAGGTCGGGATCGTGGGGGATGAGGTCGCGGGCCGCGTCGAGCTGGCGCTCGAGGCCGCGCAGGCCTTCGGCAGTGTGCAGGCGCGCAGGTCGTTCGAACAGGTCGCGCAAGAGCGCGGCCTTGATGGCAAGTCCGCGGAAGGTCGGATCGCCGGGGCGCAGGATCTCGAGTTGCGAATGGTGGTAGCGAACGGCGGCGAAGTCGTAGGCGTTGACCGCGTTGGTGAGGGCGTGGGCGTGCTCGGCGACCTGGGCCGTGCTGCGCTGTTGCGCGTCGCGGGGCAAGTAGCCGGCCACCACGATCACGGCGCCGAAGCAGGCGGCGGCGAACAAGGTCTGTAGCGTCCACAGGCCGATCTTGCGCACCATGGTGTGTTTCTCGGCCGGGGTGGTGCCGCCCTCGCGCAGCCGGGCGATGAGGTTCGAGTTGACGACGAAACTGTTCCACGCCGACCACATCAGGAAGGCGAAGAAGGTGAACGCCCCCAGGAGCGTGGCCAGGCGGATCAACATGGCCTCGAGGCTCAGGCCCTGCTTGGTGGCGATGACGTCGACGTTGCCGAGGCGGCGGCCGGCGATCTCGTCGACCTGCTCGAGGCGGGCCTTGGCGATCTCGTCGACCTGGGTCAGCGTGCCCTGGATCATCTGGCCGACGTCGCCCAGCCGCAGGCGGAGGATCTCGTCGATCTGGGCCAGGCGCTGGGCGGCGAGCACGTCGACGCGATCGAGCACCGCCAGCGCGGCCTTCTGGACCCGCGCGATGTTGCTGGCGATCATCTGATCGGCGGTGCGGATCGTGGCCCGCGCCTCGGCGCCGACGTTGTCGACGACAGAGTTGGCGCTGGTGGTGACCTGGAGGATGCGGGCCTCGAGCGAGGCGTCGACCCTGCTGACCAGCTTGCCGGTCTCGTCGAAGGCGTTGTCGACGGCCTTGTCGACCAGGGTGCCGGCCTGATCGAGGCGGCGCGCGGCCACGCCCTCGAAGTCGTAGAGCAGGCGTCGGCCGGTGCCCTCGACGTTGTGCAGGATCGGCGTGGACGCGGCGTCGACCAGCGTCGACACGCCGGGCGCGAACACCTCGCTGATCGCCTTCACCGCACCCTGGGCCTTGCGCTTGAAGAAGTTCTCGCCGTGGGCCTGGCGGGCGGGACGGCCCACCATGGCCACCACCACCGCGAGCATCACGATGTGAGCACGTGCGGACATGCAGTTCCCCCTGCTCACTTCACCACGAGCCTCTGGCCCCGGGGAATCACCCGAGGGGGGTGTAATGCAGACGGCGGCCGTCGCCCTGTCGTAAGGTCGTGGCGTGACCATTCGTGACGGCTTCATCGGCACCGTCGGCGCCACGCCGCTCATCCGCATCAACAGCCTCTCGGAGCTGACCGGCTGCGAGATCCTCGCCAAGGCCGAGCACCTCCAGCCCGGCGGCAGCGTGAAGGATCGGGCCGCGCGTCACATCGTCCTGACCGCAGAGCAAGAGGGCAAGCTGGGCGGCAGCGGGCCGCGCGAGCTCGTCGAGGGCACCGCCGGCAACACCGGCATCGGCCTGGCGCTGGTGTGCCGGGCTCGGGGCTACACCTGCCACATCGTCATCCCCGACAACCAGAGCGCCGAGAAGATCGAGCTCCTGCGCGCGCTCGGCGCCGTGCTCCACCTGGTGCCGGCCAAGCCCTTCGCCGATCAGGGCAACTACTATCATGTGGCTCGCCGGCTGGCCGAGGAGCGCGGCGCGTTCTGGGCCGACCAGTTCGAGAACACCGCCAACGCGCGGGCCCACATCGAGACCACCGGCCCCGAGATCGTCGCCGAGGTCGGGCGCGTCGACGGCTTCGTGTGTGCGTCGGGCACCGGCGGCACCATCGGCGGCATCTCGCACTTCCTCAAGGCGCAGTCGGCGGCGACCCAGTGTTACCTGGTCGATTGCGAGGGCAGCTCGCTCTACAACCACGTCACCCACGGCACCCTCGACGCCACCGGCTCGAGCGTCCTCGAGGGCATCGGCATCCGCCGCATCACCAAGAACTTTGCCATGGCCCAGCTCGACGGCGCCTTCGTCGGCACCGACAAGGAGTCGGTGCAGATGGTGCACTGGCTGCTCGAACACGACGGCCTGTTCGTGGGCGGCTCGGCCGGCCTCAACTGCGTGGGCGCGGTCAAGCTGGCCCGCAAGCTCGGGCCCGGCACGACCGTCGTCACCATGCTCACCGACGGCGCCGGCCGCTACACGTCGCGCCTGTTCAACGACCACTGGCTGGTCGAGAAGGCGCTCATCCCGGCCTCGGTCACCGACCTGGCCTTCGTGAGCTGAGCGCCCGGCTCACCGCGCGAGGGCGCGGCTCACAGGGCGAGGGCGCGGCGGGCGTCGGCGTACTCGCGGGTCAGGCGCGCGACCAGCTCGGCGGCGCCGGCGATCTCGCGCACGCTACCGATGCCCTGGCCGCAGCCCCAGATGTC
>SXGT01199185.1_pt1 | contig 12322 bp, 9 predicted proteins | sample 3176221 | NCBI WGS metagenome assembly SXGT01 (sample SAMN11356862, study PRJNA531348) | freshwater metagenome | isolation source: freshwater sample F1-120 | place: China: Fuxian Lake, Yuxi | collected 2017-12-25
ACCGACTTGCCACGCCCGAGGAAACTCGGCGGATGCACCTCCCACACACCGAGAAAACTCAGCGCCATGGCGAATATTAACACAATCATCGCCACTTTGAATCTCATGTCGGAAAACTGCGCACCCCAGCCGAGATTTGAGACCACGGCCAAGGTTGCCAACACCATGAAGACACACAGCATGCCCAGTGCATAGAACCCATTCAGCCAAAATATTTGTCGCGAACTAGCCTTGGCCTGTTCAACAAACGACAGAATCTTCAGCCCGACCACCGGGAGCACACATGGCATCAAATTCAGTAAAGCTCCGCCGAGCACACCGATTATCATCTTGGTCAGCAGCACGATTGGATCAATGGCGGACAGCGTACCCCGCTGGATCCCGCCGGAATGCTGTGTCCCACCGGATGACAACCGAGCCCACTGAGCCGCGTCGTCGTAGGTACTGTGCGAAAATCGCAAATCGGTCGGCGTGGCTCCTGGTGTGGCAGCTACAGGAACCGATACGGTAAAGGCAACCCCCTTGGGACTGTCACACGTTTGCTTCGTACACGTTTGGAATCCGATGCGGCCTTGCAAGGTCTGCATTCCTGCGGCCGCCGATGCCGGCACCGCTATGTCAACCTCCCAACTCGCCGACCGCTCGTAATAGCTCAAAACGGGCTGCTCATCCAAGCCCGTTTCTTCGCGTATCACCGTTTGCTGCGGACGCATTGCCTTTACCGTCCAACCGACCGGCAACTGCCATCCGAAAATCGTCGGACTCGCCATGGGGGTCTGATCGGGCTTCAGGACCTCCCCTTCAGCGTAGATGTGCCAGTTGGGTTCCAAATCGGCGAACAGGACCACCGTCATCGTGGCCCCCGGGTACACCGGCGTGGCGGAGACCAGCCCACGCCAGCGGACATGCGAGCTCGCCATCTGGCTGCCGCTCTCCGTCGAACCGTGATCACCGCCGGCATCGTCAGTCCTAGGATTGCCGCCAGCCGATTCGGCGACATCCGTGGTAGCGGTCGATGTCTCCTGCACACCCGCGAAGCGTGCGGTAAATGTAGGCTTCAACGACGACAGCGGAATGCACGCCCCTTCGTCCTGGCAGATTTGTCCGTCGAGTGAGCCGGTGATCGAGACCTGTTGGGGATCGACCGATCCGTCAAAACGTAGGGGGGCCGACCACGTCACGCGTCCGGCATGTTCCTCCACGGGAACCTTAAAGAACTCGAGCCGGCGAACGGTCGGCGGGGCATCTGGCTGAAAAGGCCCGGCGACTTCCACACCGGCGATCGGGTTTAGCTTAATCTCCGTACGCAACGGACCGCCGGCCGCCTGGGTCAACGAGTAGATATGCCACTGTGGTTGCAACTGCGCGGTAATGCGCAACTCGCCCGTGCGGCCACTGGGATCGGAGACAAATTCAGCCTGCAGCTGCAATTGGTCTTTCGTCCGAAGCGACCGAAGGCCTCGTTGTAATCCAAGCCCCGTGCGCGGTCCAACAGGGCTGGCCGCCGCGCGGCGCCCGGACGGGTCGTCCGTGGGAGTTGGCGATTCGTGGACATTGGGGAGTCGCACGGCCTGATCGGCATCACGGCCGACCGGATCTGCTGCCGCTGCTAGCGGCCCAAGGTAAAGGCACGCGTATGCGATCACGATACCCAGCCCAGTGCCGATGCGGTGCGTTGCAAGCAGCATGCCCGATTCCTCGAAAAATTCTGACAGTTCCGCCAACCATATTGTATCGGTTCGCGACAAACAGGGTCAACAGCGTGTTCCCCCAGGCCCGAAGTGAAGGATCATGCCATGGCTCGTGCCCGGGCTCACGGCCGCATCGTTTACCGCCCAGCCGAAGTCGCCGGCGGCAATAAATAGTGGCATAGGCATCTTGCCTGTGGTCTTTGCCAATCGTGCAGAGCCGCCGGCGCCTTTGGCTGGGCGGTAAACGACCCAAGCCAACGCGCCACTGATCGAAAGTGGACGGCTACCAAATCGTAAGGGACTGCTCGAACAGTCGCGCCAGGTCTTGCTCATCGGCCACACGCGGCGAGAGTTTGGTCACGCGCTGTTGCAAGCTGGCCCCTTTGGCCAACGCGGGACAATCGGCCGCCGAAAAGCCCACCGCCGAGATGCCATTGGGAACCGCTAGCTGACGCATGTAATCGATCAGTTGCTGGGCCAGCAACTCGCCAGCCTGTTCGTCCTTGGCATCGGTGATATCGGCCCCCAAAAGAGACGCCGCTCGCAAGTGCCGGTCTGGGCAGGCACTCGCCGTAAATCGAAAGACGGCTGGCGCCGACAGGATGACGGAAACCCCATGCGGCACCATGGCGTGATCGGCCGGGTACCCGGGGGCCGTGTAACCACGAACCATGCTGCTAATCGGATAGGACATGCCGTGGCACAAATGGCAGCCGGCATTACCGAAGCCCATCCCGGCAAACGAACTGGCCAGCAGCATGTTCCAACGTGCTTCATCATCCTGAGTGTCACGCACCGCGCGCAATAGATAACGTGACACCAACACCATGGCCCGTTCCGACCAGACGTCGCTAACTGGGTTATTGCCTTGATAGGCGGGACGTGTCGCCGGTCGATCGGGGCGCGGTCGTTGATCGAAACGAATCGCGGTATAGGACTCGACGGCGTGGCACAGCACATCGAGTCCCGCGGAAGCGGCCACCTCAGCGGGCTGCGTGCGAGTGTTCTCGGGATCAACAAGTCCCAAGGTGGGCTTCAAGCGGCGATGGGCAATTCCCGTCTTCGCATGTTGCTCTGTGTAATCAAAAATGGCCACTCCGGTCGTTTCACTCCCCGTGCCGGCGGTGGTCGGAATGGCGATCAACGGTTTGAGTGGTCCTGGCACGGGCTGACCTTCACCAACAGGCGCATTGACATACGTCAGAAATTCCGCCGGGTACGTGGTGTACAAATTGGCCACCTTCGCCGTATCGATGGCCGAGCCGCCACCAACCGCCACATAGCCATCGAATTTCCCACTTTTCGCGGCAGCAATCGCATCATGAAACGATTGATGGCTGGGCTCGACGCGGACGCGGTCAAAGACATCGAAGTCGATGTGGTTTTTTCGCAAAGAAGCCAGCACGCGTTCAACGGGTGCCAGAGTTCGAACGCGTGGATCGGTCACAACCATCACGCGTCGTAACCCCAACTCCTGGCAATCCATGCCGACTTCATCAGTCACCCCCGCGCCGAAGCGCAGGTTGGATGTCGCCATTTCAAAGGCACTATCGAGATCGGACATCGTGATTTGCTCCCTACGGCCCTCGTGCTGTCAGTGGTCGCCCATCTCCTGCGGGTGCAGGAACAGTGCCCGTTTCTGATTGGGCAAGGCATAATCAAAACCGCAAACGCGAAAGAGATCTTCGGACGACGTGATCGCCATGAGTTCGTAGACATTCAATTCGCGGGCCCGCTCAATGCAGTAGCGGACCAAGGTACGACCGATGCCCCTGTGTTGGAATCCATCTGCCACCACGAGTCCCTGAATCTCAGCCAGCTTGCGGGAATAGACTTCGATCGCAGCGAATCCGACGATCCGACCATCGCTCTCCGCAACGAACCCTTGTGGTATGAGCCGGGCTAATTCGTGTTCGTCGCGGGGCAACAACTGATGGTCGGACATGGCCGGTTCCATCAGGCGATGGATCTCCGCCAGATCCGCCATGCTGGCGGCACGAATCGACCACGGTGCAGAATCGTTCACGCCATTCGTCCTAAATTGAAAACTCATCCCGGCCATCGTGGTGTCCCGGAACGCCGGGTATCGCGGGGCCCCCACAGTAGCGGTTGACTCGCATCGCGCGAAGATGACTCTTGTCGGGAGCATCCGTCTCGGGGTCACCCGTTGGTGTCGGACAATTCGCGTAGAAAATCGATGGCTTCGTCCACGTCCGGTACCATCGCGCCCGGTCGTCGCCCCTGTCGATCACAGCGTGCCATGAGCATCAGTTGATCGTAGTCCTCGGACCGTTTTAGCCGCCGCAGAGCCCGCTGTCCTAAGAGCCCACGAAAGACCGATTCGGCATCGTCTTGATGTTGAATGAACCAAGCCGTCCGCTCGGTAACGCTTCCCGCGAGTGCCTCCAACGCCGCGTCAATCGGGGCACCGGGATCAATTGCCTGCCCCACTTCATGCAACAAACATGCGAGCAAAAACTCTTCGTCGTAGGCGATCTCATCACGTGCCAGCTGAAACACCTGTAGGCTGTGATAGAGCAAGTCCCCCTCGGGATGCTGTTGGCGATTCTGCCGTACCTGCTCCAACGGAATCAGAAGGCCCCGATAGAGCGCGAAGCGATCGAGCGGCGCGGCGGGCAAATCGGCTGATGACTGATCTACGCCATCGTAATGCGGTACCTCCAATCGTTCGGCGAATTCGGAGAGGTTCCACCGCCGGATGCGCTTACCGGTCCGACGATTCCGCATTGTGCACCTCGCAAGGGACTGCGGGTACACATCCAATTGCCAGGGAATTCGGTCGGTGACCAGAAAGCGTGCGGTACGCCGTGTCCGAGTCGTGTCCGACGACCTATCAGAGCCGCTCACATGCAGGCGATCTGCACACACGCCCAGCGCAGTCAGCCGTTCGGCAATCGCCACCGTTCGATCGGAAAAGACCTGTAGGACGATATCTTGAGGCAGCCTCTCATCGTGAATCAAACCACGTACCAAGACGTGTGGCTGGAAATCGGCCAGCGAACGCATGCGTTCCAGCACGAGCTCACAGCGGTCACGCACCGGTGATCCCGGACGAAACCGGTGGAATTGCCGCGCAATCCGATGCAATTGCCGGTCCAATTGTGCATTCGTGGGCAATTCGTCGGACCGGATCAGGCCACCACGCAGGCGGCGGGCAGCCCGCAGTTTAGCCCGATAATACTCGGTCTCATGCCGCCAGAAAATCAGGCACGCCGCTTCCCAGGCAATTTGACGCTGCAACCGGAGATTGAACATGGGCGCAAGGGAGCTGATCTGCTGAGGAACTCATTTCAGATGCGAGACCGCGATGTGATATGTGTGCTCCTATCTCCATTTTAGCCGCCGCAGGGCCCGCCGGCTAGCTGTAAACCGCGAGCGATCGTGGTCCGCCTACGATTACTTCAGCCAAAGGGCCGCCAAACTGGCCCCGTTGATCAGTACGTGCACATAGATACACGGGAGGATGCGCCGCGTCCGCTGATAGAGATAGCCGAGCCCCAAAGCCAGCAGGAATAGCGGGATTGGGTCGGGCCCATGGCCGAGATGGGCCACTGCGAACAGTCCGGAACTACCCACAATCGGCCACCAGGCCGGCCGGACCCTCGCGCCCGGATCGGCGGACAGGGGGCCCCCGCGGTCCACCTCCCCCGCCGTGACCGGTAGTGGACGATCCGTGTCCGTGGCCGTGCGTGCGGGCCCAAGCCACAGCCAAGTCCAGACTTGGTCGGGTGCGGGCAGGGCGGGGTCCCCCAACCGCCGCAGAGCTGCGACGTTTTCGAACCAACCTTGCAAGAAGACTCGGAAGAGATACTCTTCGACCACGGGTGCCACGATCACTGCCGCGAAGCCCAGGAGGCCGAAGGATCGAAGACTCGCATCGTGCCCCAGTACCTCAATCACGGGATGTTCGGAAGGCAGCCACCAGGTTACCAACAGCCACTGCAGTAGAAATACGGGTACGATCAACATGGCGAACGCCAACAGTCCATGAACCAGATCCATCAGGAACGGCTGGCGACCAGCACGTAATCCGTCCCCCATTGGCGTAAGGCCGACGTCCGCGGCGGTCGTGCCGAGATTCCGCTCAAGCAACCAAAGCGCGAGACACAATCCCAATAGGTTCACCAGCGCGAACCATGCGATCATCGCTGCGGACGGGGACGAAGCGGCGTCGGCGGCCATCTCCTCGAGCGTCAGACCGTGCGACCGATACCACAGCAGGCTGGCGATGACCTGCAGGAGAAACCACAGCAAGACCATCCATAACAAATCTACTAAACCCCACGGGGCGAGGCGCGGCCGTGTGTAGTCGAGAATCGGCTGGCCTCGCAAAACACGAATGCCGGCGGCCCACCACCCCAGGACGCAGGCTATCCAAACGAGAACTTGCAGCCCCTCGGTCAGGTACATCGTCCAGTTGATAGCCATTAACAACTTTCCATGTTCACATCAGGTCCAGACAACGGCGAGCCACGCATCCTGCCGTCTATTTGCGCAACAGTCGGATGGCTGCCAGAACATAGATTGCGCCGGAATACACGGTAATCGCCAATGTGGCCCAGACCAACGTGCGCACGGAGGGGACCAGCCAAGCCGGGGAACTTGCCGTCGACGACAGCGACTGGCACAGCCAAATACTTCCTAGCGCGGCTGCACATTGCAGCACCATCTTGACCTTACCCGGCATGTTCGCTGAGAAATCGTGTCCTTGCTCTTCCAGATAAGAGCGCAGTACGGTCACCAGCATCTCGCGACCGACGATGACCACGACCATCCACGGTAGAATTTCTGACCCAGGGCGCGCCGCGAGAAAAATATAGGTTCCGGCGATCAAGATCTTGTCGGCAAAGGGATCCATGATGCGTCCCAGTTGGGTTACTTTTTGCAGCCGACGGGCCAGATATCCATCCATCCAATCTGTGGCCGCGACCACGAGAAAGAGTGGCCAGGCACTCGCATCGCGCCGCGCATGGAGCACGACGAACAGGATCAGGGACAAGAACAACCGCAACAGGGTAATGAGGTTTGGCAGGTTCCACATGCGAGTCGCCGCTGGAAAATCCATTCACATCGAAATTGAGAACCACACCGCAGATTGCGACAGCCGGGGACTATTCCTCGCGCGGTCGCGGAGGCCCAACTGCCACTGCCACCAAATCGTACTTGCTGGTCGCCACAATCTCACATGGTACCAACTGGCCGGTTGACAATCGCTCACCGGTCACCCAAACGACGCTGTCGACATCCGGCGCATCCGCTGTGCTACGCCCCACCCAGGCATTCGGCTGCTCGGGGACGGCCGCATCAATCAGAATATCCCGCTGCTGGCCAACCTGCCGCGCGTTCCAAGCAAAGGCAATTTCCTGCTGGGCCGCCATCAACTGGTCTCGGCGGCGAACACTAACGGCCGGATCGACGTGATCGGGCAGTTGAGCGGCCGGCGTGTCCGGCTCGAGGGAATAGGTGAAGACGCCCAATCGTTCGAAACGTTGAGCCACCACGAATTCCAACAACTGTTCGAATTGAGCCTCCGTCTCCCCTGGGAATCCGGTGATGAAAGTTGTCCGTAATATCAGCTCCGGTATACGGTCGCGCAGCCGAGCCAGCAACTTCTCCGTCTCACCCCGGTCCACTCGTCTCGCCATGCGGCGCAACATGGTGTCGTCAATGTGCTGCAAAGGCATATCGAGGTAGGGAATAATCCGCCGACTGTCCGCGATCACGTCCATCAACTCATCGGTCACATACATCGGGTACAGGTACATCAAGCGAATCCAATCGACACCCGATACATCCTCCAGTTGACGCAGCAGGTCCGTCAATCGCGGCGCGCCGTACAGGTCCAGGCCGTAATAAGTAGTATCTTGAGCCACCAGGATCAACTCACGCGCGCCATCGCGCACCAACTGCCGCGCCTCGTTGACAATCGCTTCGATCGGTTTCGACGCATGCTTGCCGCGCATTTTGGGGATCGCGCAAAACGTGCATAGTCGGTCGCAGCCTTCTGAGATCTTCAAGTAGGCAAAATGCTTGGGGGTCACACGCAGGCGGTTTTCATCCGATAAGGCACGGACCGGCGCGGGACGGAACACGGTTCTCTGTTCATTCAAATGGCCCACCAATCGGTCGGCAACCGCTGTGATCTCCTCACGTCCGAAAACGCCAACCAAGTGATCGATCTCCGGATGTGTCTCCAAGAGTGCCTCGCGCTGACGCTCCGCGAGACATCCCGAGACAATGACGCCCTTGGTTCCCCCCTTTCGCTTCAACTGCAGCATCTCTTGGATGACGGATAGCGACTCCTGACGAGCCGCTTCAATAAAACCGCAGGTGTTGACCACGACAAAATCGGTGCCGGCCGGGTCATGGACCAGGTCGTACCCATCGAGCCGTAGCAAACCGAGCATGCGTTCGCTGTCGACGAGGTTCTTCGGGCAACCCAGACTCACGAAGGCATACTTTCCCTTCGTACCCACGGCGGGTTTGGGGGCCAATGGTATTGGCGTCGAAATGGTCACAAAATACTCCGCCTAACACAAGGGAATGCGAAACGCTGAACCTACCACACACGGCGGCACAGCCACCGCACGAGTGCCTCCCCATCGTACCATTTCCCCGATCGGCAGGGGAAGCATGGTGCCAGAAACCGACGGAAACGGAGAGAATCTAACCATCTTTGGCTACCCCGGGCCGCTTGTTTGCCCATGCATGTGTCATCGTAGCCTGGGGCAACGCCCCAGGAAGAGTGTGGATCCGAATGTCTGAGTTGGCCAAAGGCCAACGTCACGACCTGGGACGAAGTTCGTCATCGAAGTTTGTGAGTTCCATGCCCAGCCCAGGAACGAGAGACCGCCGGCAAGATGCCTGTGCCACTGGGGGAGAGCCAAACCTAGCGGCGGACGAGTTCTTGGTCGAAGTAATTAATCGCCATGCCAGCATCCACCACAACCGACTGGGCGTTGATGCCGCTTGAGCGAGGACTCAACAGAAACGCCGCCACATCGGCTGCCTCTCGCGTTTGCACGGCCTTTTTGCGTGGTATGACCTGCTCGGCATACAAATACGAGTCGACATATCCGGGGATCCCTGCCGACGCCGAAGTCTTAAGAAGCCCCGGGGCAACCGCGTTGAACCGCACACGAGAAAAGCGGCTAAACGACTTGGCCAGGAACGCCAAGGAGGAATCCAGCGCCGCCTTGATGGGGGCCATGAATCCGTAGTTTTCGCTCGCCATCCGTGTCGTGGAAATCGAAACGGTCACCACCGACGCATCGGGATCCAGAAGGTCACGGAGGGCATTGGACAGGCTTACAAGCGAAAAACACGAAATATCCACCGCTCGCAAGAACTGACTCTTCGTCGTTTCGTGGAAGGGCTTCATGCCCTCTTCATAATCGGCAAAGGCAATCGAATGCAACATGCCGTGCAACGGGCCGTACTGCGCCGCGACGTTGGCACGCAGCGACTCGATTTGCTCAGGCAACTCCACGTCGCAGACCAACAGCTCTCGACCGGGAAAAACCGACTGTAAACTGGCACGCCTCGCTTCGCTGCGGACCACATAGATCGGTTCCGCGCCCACTTGTTCCAGCACTTGTCCCACGGCGTAGGCCACGCTCTTGCGGTTTGCCACTCCGAGCACCAGAATTTTTTTGCCAGCCAATTGCAGAAAATCCGTGGTCATACGGCAACTCGCCCCTCCGGACGAGGCTCCGGGCGGATCCCGCCCAAAAGGCTCTCGTCCCGACCGGATACCAAGCTACGATGCCATTCCACGCCCAGCATCACACAGTTGATCCCCGATCCAATCCCCAGCAACCCCACCCGATCACCGCTTTGGAAATGACCTTGTTCGCAACCGAGGGCCATCGTCACGGGCAACGCCACCGAGCCCGTGTTGCCCAGGGTTTGCAATGTCGCGAAATCGCCGACCGGATCGAGCCCCAAAGATTCCAACAACAATTTTCGATGCGCGGATCCCACCTGATGGCAAACCGTCTTATCGAGCCCGCCGACCGCTTCCTGCATTTGCGCTAGGAATCCGCCAAAGGTCTCGACCCCAGTCGCGATCCCCTCGTGCATCAGTTGTTCGGAATCGGTTTCCATCCACGGAGACATACCATCGGCCACCGCCTCGTCACCACCGCTATGGCAGAGTCGGTGAAATGCCGTGTGAGCGCGCCCCGTACCAATCACCAGACGGTTCCCCGTGCGCGAAATTTCCGAGTTGATCAACACGACGGCGCAGCTGGCGGAGCCAATGGTTAAAGAGGCGACGATGGATTTAATGGCCTGGCGTGACATGTCGGTATCGCGATTCAGTCGCTCGATCGTATTCTCCAATAGCTGACGACTCCCCTCAGTTCCCACCACGACCCCCGCGCGGATTTGGCCCAGCTCGATCATGTTGGCGACCTGCACGATGCCGTTCAACAGGCCCAGGCACGCATTGGACACATCGTAGATCAAACAATCCGCCGGCAATCCCGCCTCGCAATGCACGCGACTCGCCGTGGCTGGCTCCAGATGATCGCGGCAGACGGAACCGTGTACCAAGGCGCCCACATTTTGACGATCCAATTCGGCCGCTGCGAGTGCCCCTGTCACACTGAGCACGCTCTTCTCGCTGGGGAGTGTGCCGGTCTCCCAGAGTCGCCGTTGCTGGATGCCAGTCATGAACTCCAGCCGACCTTGAGGGAGTCGCAATCGCCGATACAGAGGTTCCAACTGCTGCTCAATCTGAGCGCTACTGACGACTTGCTTCGGCAAGACATACCCGAACGATTCCAGGCAAACTTTCTGATATCGCAATCGCATCATTTCGCCTCAGGAGCACGGGCCGTCGCACCGATGCGGTACAGGTGGGATGAACCGCGAATCAGCAAGGCTCCATCCATCGCGGCATAGGAGGCCAACGTACGTTCCTTCAAATCGTTTCGTGCCAACTCACGATACTCGCCGCCCGGTTCCACAACGATCCCCACTCCGTCCTCATCCTGAAAGTAGAGCTTTCCGTCTGCCAACAGTGGAGATGCGGAGAAATTTCCCCCCACGCGGTGCTGCCATTGCACTTTGCCTGACTGGGCGTCGACGCAACTGGCAACACCCGCGTCGGAGATCATAACCAACGAATCCCCCGCGAGCACCATGGAGGGAGTATGGGGGGCGCCCCGATCCAACGTCCAAGCCACATGACTCTCCGTCACGTCCCCTTGGCCATCCGGCCGAATTGCCATGACAATCGGCCGATCGTAGCTGGTGCTGATGAATACCAGACCATGCCCGAACACGGGACGCGGTATGACGCTGTACCCATCATAGCGGACGCGCCAGATCTCGTCGCCAGTACTCGGGTCGTGTGCGGTGACACAATTGGCGCCGGGACTGATGATCTGCGGACGACCCTTCACCTGGATCAAGAGCGGTGTGCTGAAGGAAAATTTACGATCCCCATCCGTCTTGCGATCCATCGCCCAAATACGTTGTCCACTAGCGCGATGGACGGACACGATGGACTGAGTGTCCGCGCCGTCTGCGCTAAAAACGAGTCCCTCACCCGCCAAGATGGGCGAACCACCACCACCATGTCGCGTTTCATACTGCGTACCGTTGTAACGCCAAACCATCCGTCCGCTACGCTCCAGGCAGGCCGTTCCTTGGTCGGCAAAATGGACATACAGCTTTCCGTCGCTTAGCACGGGAGTAGGACTGGCGTGGCTATTTTTCTGGTGCATGGCCGGAGCCTTCTCGCCCGCCTGCTTGAACACCTCAACATCCCAAACCTTGGCCCCATCGACGACTGAAAGACACATCGCGCGTAGCGATCGAGGGCTATCCGGGGCATCCCCCGTCGGCACCGCACACGTGATGAAGATCTGCTGATCGTCCAACACGGGGCTCGACCAGCCCTCTCCCGGCAAGGCCGATTTCCACACCACGTTCTCATGGTCACTCCACGTGGTGGGGAGCTGCGTGGCGGTGGAAATGCCTTGGCCTGCCGGTCCGCGAAACTCCGGCCAGCCAGACTCCACACCGTTCGCCGGCCTGACGATCGTCAAAACGCCGACCAACAAAACAGCGACCGGCATCACCGTCGCCAAGTTTCGCCGCACCTGCGGGATCAACATGGAGTGTTTCCTTATCAAGGGAGCGCGACGATTGCTCATTGGTTTGGACATGAACGACCTGTAACTCAACCTCGCTTCCCTAGTTTCATAGAGCCCTACAGCAACGCATGGGGGCCCAGGTTGGCAAAGCCAGCATAAACGAGTCGCTGATCGGCGAAAAGCGGACCTCGTTTAGCCAATGGCCTGCCAACCGTCGGGAACCACCCCGTCCTTGATGATTACAGGGACACCATCACGTACGGCGCAGAATTCGGCAAGATCCTGATTCGGATCTCCTTGGGGAGGCACGATCCGCACCCGCTGGCCAATGTGACAGTTCTTGTCGACAATTGCCCCTTCAATCATGGAACCGTCCCCCACACCGGTAGGTGGCCGCCCCCAGGCCAGATTGCGTTTCCGGTCGTGGTCTCCTTCGTACTCGTCGGATCCCATGAGCACCGAGTTTCGGATGGTAACGTTGTTGCCAATGACGCAGCGTACGCC
>SXGT01079991.1_pt1 | contig 12320 bp, 9 predicted proteins | sample 3176221 | NCBI WGS metagenome assembly SXGT01 (sample SAMN11356862, study PRJNA531348) | freshwater metagenome | isolation source: freshwater sample F1-120 | place: China: Fuxian Lake, Yuxi | collected 2017-12-25
CTTGCGGCCCGGCCGCTCCCCCTTGCCGTACAGGTGCACCTTCGCGTCGGGCATCCGTCCGCACAGATGGTGCACCCGCTCGTCCATCGACATCTGCGGCGTCTGCGCGGCACCGAGCACATTGCCCATCACGGTCACCGGCGCCAGCGCCGCGGTATCGCCGAGCGGATAGTCCAGCACCGCCCGCAGGTGCTGTTCGAACTGGCCGGTGCGGGCGCCGTCCATGCTCCAGTGCCCCGAGTTGTGCGGGCGCATCGCAAGCTCGTTGACCAGGATCTCGCCGGTCTCGGTTTCGAACAGTTCGACCGCCAGGACGCCGACGACCCCCAGTTCGGAGGCCAGCCGCAGGCCCAGCGCCTCCGCGCCGGCCGCGATCTCGGCGGGCAGGCCGGGCGCCGGTGCGATGACCTCCACGCAGATGCCGTCGCGCTGCACGGTCTGCACCACCGGCCAGGCCGCGCCCTGCCCGAACGGGGATCGCGCCACCAGTGCGGAGAGCTCGCGGCGCATCGCCACCCGCTCCTCCAGCATGACCTCGACACCGTCGGCCAGGTAACCGGCGACCGCCTCCCTGGCGTGTGCGAGGTCGCGGGCGAGCACCACGCCACGGCCGTCGTAGCCCCCGCGCACGGTCTTGACCACCACCGGTCGGGAGGTCCGCTGCGCGAAGGCATCGACATCATCGACGGTCCGGACCGCCGAGAACGCCGGGATGGGTGCGCCGAGGGCCTGCAGCCGGCGGCGCATCACCAGCTTGTCCTGGGCGTGGATCAGGGCCTGCGGCGGCGGCGCCACCGTCACGCCCTCGGCGACCAGCTGTTCCAGGTGCTCGGTCGGCACATGTTCATGGTCGAAGGTGAGCGCCGCGACCCCCTGCGCGGCGCGCCGCAGCGCGTCCAGGTCGGTGTGGGCGCCGATCACCACATCGGGTGTGACCTGTGCCGCAGGGTCGTCGGGTCCGGCGGCCAAGACCCGCAGCGTCTGCCCGAGCGCGATGGCGGCCTGGTGGGTCATTCTGGCGAGCTGGCCCCCGCCGATCATCGCGACGATGGGCGCTCGGGAGTCACTGGGCGTTCGGGGCACGGCACATATGGTGTCATGCCCCGCGCGACCCGCATCCGGGCCGACCGGTACCGGCGGTGACCTGCACAGGTTCACCTTCGGCAGGGTGTTTCCGTAGACTTGCTCCTCGTGTCCTTCGCTGATGCCACGATTGCGCGGCTACCCCGCCCGATCCGGCCCTTCGCCGAGCGGCACCATGAGCTCATCAAGTTCGCCCTCGTGGGCGCGACGACGTTCGTCATCGACTCGGTGATCTTCTACACGCTGAAGCTGACCATTCTCGAGCCCAAGCCGGTGACGGCCAAGATCATCGCCGGCATCGTGGCGGTCATCGCGTCCTACATTCTCAACCGGGAATGGAGCTTCAAGGACCGCGGCGGCCGCGAACGTCACCACGAGGCCCTGCTGTTCTTCGGGGTCAGCGGCGTCGGTGTGGTGCTGGCCATGGCCCCGCTGTACTTCTCCAGCTATGTGCTGGGCCTGCGGGTCCCCGAGGTGTCGCTGACGGTGGAGAACATCGCCGACTTCATCTCGGCCTACATCATCGGCAACCTGCTGCAGATGGCGTTCCGGTTCTGGGCGTTCCGCCGCTGGGTGTTCCCCGACGAGCACGGGCGCAACCCGGAGAAGGCGCTGGAGTCGACGCTGACCGCGGGCGGCATCGCCGAGGCCTTCGAGGACCATGCCGAGCATCACGGCCAGCTGGGTCAGAGCGCCGGACGGGACTTCGGCGCGAACGGCACCGGCGACAAGAACACGGTCACCCCGCTGCGCAGGAGGGTCCGCGACACCGATCAGCTCGGCGATTCCTCGGAATCGAGGGTGTCGAAGACTTCGTGATAGAGCAGGGAATGCACCTGTTCGACGCGCGGAATGTCGTAGAACTCCAACGGGTCCTGTGACGCGGACTCGATGATCAGCGTGCCGGTGCGCAGCATCCGGTCCAGCACGCCGTGCTTGAATTCGACACTGTTGATCCGGGCCAGCGGAATATCGATACCGCTGCGGGTCAACAGCCCGTGGCGGAACATCACCCGGCGGTCGGTGATCACGAAATGCGTTGTCCACCACGTCAGGAACGGCCAGATGGTCAGCCAGCCGACGAGCACCAGCCAGAGCGCGGCGATGACGCCGAAGATGATGCGCTTGGCGTTGTCGTCCCAGTCGGTCTGGTTGACCCAGCCGGCGCCGAACGCGGCCAGGGCACTGGCCGCCAGCAGCACCAGCGCGGGCCCGAGCAACCGCTTCCAGTGCGGATGCCGGTGCAGCACCACATGCTCGTCTCTGGCCAGCACGTTCTCCGGATAGCCCACGGTGTGGACTCTACTCAAACACCTCACCGGATAGCGGGCGCAAATGCACAATATCGGCCGCGGCGATGACCTCGTTGCCGTCGCCGGTGTCGATGCAGAGCCGACCCTGGGCGTCGACATCCGTCGCGGTGCCGACGATCTCCTTGCCGCCGGGCAGCAGTGCACGCACCGGCCTGCCCAGCGTGGCGCTGCGTTCCCGGTAGTCGGCCAGCAGCGCCGCGGCCCCGCCCGCCTGCCAGGCCCGGACGCGGGTGCCCAGCTCACGCAACAGGATCCGGGCGATCTCGGTGCGCCCGGCGCTCACCCCGAGCGTGCGCACCGAGGTGGCCTGGGTCTGACCGATCTCCTCGGGCCGCACCTCCACGTTCAGCCCGATGCCCAGCACCACCACCGGCTTGGGCGAGGCGACCTCGGCGAGAATGCCGGCGATCTTGGCGCCGTCGATGAGGACGTCGTTGGGCCACTTGACGCCGGCCCGGATACCGACGGCCGCCAGCGTGTCGGAAACCGCGACGCCGGCCAGCAGCGGCAGCAGTCCCCACTGGTGTTCGTCGACACCTTCGGCCGAGATGGCCACCGAGACGATGACCAGCCCGCGCGGCACCGCGGTCCAGGCCCGCCCGCCCCGGCCGCGGCCGGCGCTCTGATGTTCGGCGAGCAGCACCGCCCCGGTGATGTCCTCACCGGTGGCGGCACGCGCGATCAGATCGGCGTTGGTCGAGCCGGTCTCCTCGACGATGTCGAGCCGGCTCCAGGGCGCGGACAGCCCGGCGCGCAGGGCGTCGACGTCGAGGGGCAGCCGGTCAGCAGTCATTTCGCACCGGCTGGCCAGCGAATCGGGTTGCCATCCAATTCAATTGACTCGCGAGATCGACACCCGCGTGCCCCTTGTCCGGTTCGAACTGCACTGTCACCGTTCCTCCCATGGCACACGCGCGGGCGATGGCCGCTGCCGTCCACTCCGCGTCGACAAGGGTATCGGCCCCGCCGTACCACACCGACAGCGGCGCGGAGAGCGGACGCTGCGGGAGCGCCCAGTCGCGCAACAACCCGCGCAACTGGTCGGCCGCGGCCACCGACCGCGGCGCCACCTCTTCGGGGCGCAGATGTTCTGCGGCCGCCTGGCGTTCGTAGATCTGCGGGGCCTGGCAGGCGGTGAGCACCGACCAGTACTGGGCGGCCGCGCCGGCCCGGAAATCGTCGCGGTTCAGCTCCGGATTCAGCCGTGCGTGCGATTCCACGATGACCGGCATGGCCAGCATCTGGTCGGAGGTGAGCTCGCCGCGCAGCGACTTGTCGACGAAACCGCTGACATCGGCGGCGGGGGCGGCCGCGACGGTGCCGAGCAGGGTCAGTTCGGGGGCGTACACCGAGGCCTGTTCATTGGCCGCCCAGGTGGCCGCGCCGCCCTGTGAGTGACCGAAGCCCAGCCAGGTGGTGGACACCTCGGGGAAGGCGTGGCGTAGCGCCCGCACGCTGTCGATCATGTTCAGCCCGGCGGTCCTGGCATCGAGATAGGGATGGATCCCTTTGGCGCCCAGCCCCTCGTAGTCGGGCACCGCCACCGCGAAACCGCGGTCGATGAACGGTGTCACGAAGGCCAGCGCACCGAGCATGGTGTCCGACAGCGAAGGCGCACAAGGATTGTCGATGCCGACGGTGCCGTGGCCGATGGCCACCACCGGCCAGCCGCCCGGTGGCGGGGTCCCCTTGGGCGTGAACACCGAACCCGAGACCACGGTGGGCGCTGCGGTGCCACCGGATGTGGAGCGGTACAGCACCCGTGCGGCGTGCAGGTCCCGGGCCTCGACCCGGCGGGTCACCCCGGGCATGGTGGTCGCGGTGACCAGCGAGCCGGGCCCGGCCTCGGTCAGATCGGCGGTGTCCACGGGCACGGGCGGCCCGCCCGAGGACGGGAAGCTGTTGACGAACTCCAGGCCCAGCGGCACCGCGAACGGCAATAGTGCACGTCCGAGCAGGATCTGGGCGATGACGACGACGAAGATGGTGACGGCGACGGCGGTGCGGGTGAGCCAACGCGGCCTGTCATTGCTCCGGGAAAGCCGCACGTCCCTACGCTACCGGACGGTCGAAACCGGGCCTGGGCCCCTTAATACGCGCCGGTGCCACCGAGCACGGTGCGCACGGTCTTGATGGCGATCAGCAGGTCCCCGCTGATGGACCAGTTCTCGACATAGGACAGATCCAGGCGCACCGAATCATCCCAGGACAAGTCGGCGCGACCACTCACCTGCCACAGGCCGGTGATACCGGGCAGCACCAGCAGCCGGCGGCGAACCTGGTCGGTGTAGGCGTCGGCCTCACACGGCAACGGCGGCCGCGGGCCGACCACGCTCATGTCCTTGCGGAGCACGTTGATGAACTGGGGCAGCTCGTCGATGCTGTAGCGGCGCAGGATCCGGCCCACCGCGGTGACCCGGGGGTCGCGGCGGATCTTGAACAGCACGCCGCCGTCCATCTCGTTCATGTCGGCGAGACCGGCGACCATCTTGTCGGCGTTCTCCACCATCGTGCGCAGCTTGATCATCTGGAACGGCTTGCCGTCCAGGCCGATGCGCTCGGACATGTAGAAGATCGAGCCACGGCTGGTGAGCTTGATCGCGATGGCACTGACGAGCAGCAGCGGGAACGCGGCGGTCAGGACGGACAGCGAGACGAAGATGTCGAAGGCCCGTTTCTGCACCTTCGTCGTGCCGCTGTACTGCGGCTTCTCCACGTGGATGAGGTTCAGGCCGGCCACCGGGCGCATGGTCAGACGCGGTCCTGCGACGTCGACCATGCCCGGCGAGACCACGAGGTCGACACCGAGTCGATCGAGATCCCAGGACAGCTCACGCACGCCTTCGGGGCCGAGGTGTTCGGTGGTGGTCAGGGCGACGGTGTCGGCGTTGGCCTTGGCGATCGCCTCTTCCACCTGATGTTCGTCACCCAGGATCGGCAGCGGGCCCACGCCCGGTACATCCAGGGTGCCGCCGCCGACACGGCCGGTCAGGCACACACCGACGACCGAGTAGCCGTATCCCCAGGCACGGTCGAGGGACTGGACCAGGCTGCGCACCGCGGCCGCGTTACCGACCGCCACGACAGCGTTGACGCACTGTCCACGCTTGCGGTACCAGCCGAGGACGCGGCGGCAGGCGGCGCGGCCCAGCACCAGGAACACCAGACCGAGCGGGAAGGCCAGCGCCAGATACCCGCGGGCGTACTCCGGCCGGAAGATCATGAGCGTGACGGCGACGACACCGATGGTCGCCAGCGTCGCCGAAAGCACCCGGCGGTACTCCTCGATACCGGCACCGACGATCCGCGGGGACCGGCTGCGGTAGGCCGTCAGCAAACCCAGCCAGATCAAGCCGAAGATCACCGACAGCAGGCCGAAGTACTTGGTGAGCGGATCGAAATCGGTAACTGGGCGGCCCAGGCGCACCATCTGGGCGCAGGCCATCGCCGCGCCTACCACGACGACATCGGTGATCAGCAGCGCCAATCCGTAGCGCCGCTGCCACTGCAGCCCGTCGTGGTCGCGGGCGGGCGCCGCGCTCACCAGAGCGATCGGCGCCTCCGTCTCTCTCAACAACGTCACCTGCGCGTCCACCTTCGTTTGCTGCACCGGTCCAAGCATGCTGCCTAAGACTATCGCTTTGTTTCCTGCTTCTTGCAACATTTCCGCCCAAATATCCACCCTTCGGCTGACGCCGGCGCAAATTCGCCGGTGGATATGATCCCGTTCTGCCGTCCCCACACGCGCGGGCGAGTCACTGAAAACTGACGCTCGCGACGATTTGACCAGGTAATTAAGGCTAAGCGCTCTGTGTTAATTGGATGTACTCAAGGGTTATCGCCCGGGTTGCCGATGCGTTACACCCACATCAAGATCCCATGGCGCCCGATGGGTCGCCCGCAGAGCAATTGCTGAAACTGCGCGTGCGCGCATGATTGACGGGTGCGGTGGCTTAGCCGCAGGACCTACCACCGGCAACCTGCCCTGACCTCCTGCGGCGCGGTGGCGGGCGGACAGACATTCGTCGACGACGTTGCCGGGACACCACCGACCAACGGCCTCGGAGTGCTTGCGATCGCGAATAGCCATTACCCGCCACGAAGGCCCGACAAACGCCCGACCAGCGCCGCGGACGGTCGAACCCGCCCGAATGGTATCGCTGCAGGATAGGCGGCGGTGGCAACCCACGAACTCACTCCGGCATCATCTGTCCCAATTGAATCGGCACATTCGTGCCATTCCTCGACTGCCATTTCCCGAATAGCGAATTGCGTCCTGCAGGAGCACCGAATTGGCAGTGTCTGACACCTCGTCCCGCCCGGGCTCCGGCCGGGTCTGCATCGCTTCGCTGCGCACGTGCGAGGCAATTGCCCGTGGCCGGCTGCTCGACGGGCTCCGACGGGCCACCCGTGTCCGCGGGCGGGCCGTGCGCGGACTAATTGCACGCGTTGGCGGCCGCGTCCCCCTCCGGACGCTGCATCGGCAGCCCCTCGAGCCGTTCGGCCAACCAGCCCAACTGAGCGGCCACCTCCAGGTCGCCGTGGCCCTTGTCGGGCTGGAAGTCCCACACCACCGTGCCGCCGAGCTCACAGGCGCGGGCCAGCGCGTCCGTGGTCCAGCGTGAGTCGATGTACTCGTCCGCACCGCCGTACACGACCGACATCGGCGCCGCCAGCCGCTGCTGCGGTAGCGCCCACTGCCGCAGGTAACCCCGCAACTGCTCGGCGGCCTCCGGTGTCCGCGGCTTCAGGTCCGCGGATTCGAGCCGGTCGATCACCGCCTCCCGGGTATGTACCGCATCACCGGAGCAGGCGATCAGGATGTCCCAGTTCTCGGCCGCGACACCGCTGCGGTAGTCGTCCCGGTTCAGCTCGGGGTGCAGTCGGGCCAGCGATTCGACGACCAGCACCAGCGCCGCGACCTGTTCCTTGGTCAATGTGCCGTCGACGGATTTGTCGACCAGACCCGCGATATCGGCAACGGGTGCCAGGGCGAGAACGCCGCGCGGAAGCATCTCCGGGGAGTACGTCCCGGCCTGCTCCCCCACCGCCCACGCCGCACCGCCACCCTGCGAACCACCGAGTGCGGCCCACCTGTCCGAGACGTCCGGGAAGGTGCGCTGCAACGCACGCACCGAGTCGATCATGTTCAGGCCCGCGGTGCGCGAATCCAGATACGGATGGATTCCCGGCGATCCGAGCCCCTGGAAATCCGCGAGCGCCACGGCGAATCCCAGTTCGGTCAGCTTGACCACCCAATCGGTCAGACCGAGCAGCGTCGCCGACAACGACGGCCCGCAGGGCTCATCGATACCCAGGGTGCCGTGGCCGAACGCCACCACCGGCCAGCCGCCGGCCGGCGCGCTACCGCCGGGCGTGAACACCGCACCGGACACCTCCGTCGGCTCGCCGGTGTCGCCGCTGGTCGAGCGGTAGACCACCCGCGCGGAGTTCAGCGCCGACCCCTGCGGGCTGCGGCTGAACTCGGGCATCGACATCGCGCTCACCAACGAACCGGCGCCGCTGCCCGACAGGTCGGCGCCCTCGATCGGCTGGGGCAGCGCCGCGGCGGGCGGCTCCCCTGAGAGCCCCACGGTCTGGCGGGCGGACGGGGAGACCACCAGCACCACGGCGGCAACCAGGATCAGCACGGCCGCCACGATGCCGGCCGGCAGCAGGTAGCGGCGCATCAATTCTTCCGGAACCGATTGACCAGACCGAGGCCCGGACGCTCCACGGCGTAGTAGGTGATGGTCGACAGCAGGATCGTCACGACGGCCACCACCGCAACATTACGGAACATGCCGCTCCAGGAGTCGCCGGCGGCCAGGTCGTAGCGGCCCAGCAGCAACAACACCGGGTAGTGCCACAGGTACACCGACAACGAGATCACGCCGACGAAGTGGAACGGTTTCAGGTCCAGGAAACGCGCGATCGGGGAATCCTTCCCGCGCGCCAACGGCAGAACGACGATCGCGATGAACACGGCGGAGACGAATCCGATTCCGGCAGTGGCGAATACCGTGCCCTTCACCGCGAGCACGAGCGCGGCGGCAAAAGACACCAGCAGCAGCGGGAAACACAGCAGGTGGATCCGCCTGGCCGCCGGCACCGAGATGACACCCTGTTCGATCGCGACGAACAGGATCGCGGCGAACATGCCGTACGCGAACAGGTCCGCGTTGGTGAGGAAGCTGCGCATGAACACCGCAGCCCAGGTGGGCCCCCAGTTCTGCATCATGACGGTGTCCGCGCCGGATGCGGCGAACACCAGGGGCGCGAACAGTCGGCCCACGACGCCGACCGCCAGCAGGATCGCCGGGGCCAGACAGGCCAACACCAACGGCGCGATGTCGGTGCGCTTGCGCAACGCGAAGAGCAGGAAGCCCAACAGCGGCAGCACCGCGTAGAACGCGATCTCCAAGGTGAGTGACCAGGACGGGCTGATCCCGGTCTGCACGTATTCGGGGATGTAGGTCTGCGTCAGCGTCAGATTCGCCAGCAGCTCCCACGGGTCGGTGATCATCCCGGTGCCGGCGTCGGTGCCGTGCGGCTGGATCGCCGAATTCTGCACATACGCCACCTGGAGCACGAAATTGCAGATCAAGAAGATCGTCAGATACCCGGGGAAGACCCGGAAGAACCGGTGCAGGGCGTACTGCTTGGTGTCCGGCATGGCGGCCTTGGCCCGGTCCTTGGTCAGCCGCCGGATATAGGGCAGAAACAGCAGGAATCCGCTGAGCACGAAGAACAGGATGAGCGCCAGACCGAGCACGCCGAGGAAGGCCTTGTCGTGGGTGACCGGCGAATAGCTCAGCGCCACATGGCCCATCACCACAGCCAGGCAGCCCAGCCCGCGGATACCGTCGAGGCCGATGATCCGGGTGTGCGTCGGCGAACTGGCGATCACCTGGGATTCGACGGCCGGCACGCCGGATGCCCCCGCGCCGCCGCGCGCCGCGTTGGTGTCTGTCATGAGCGTTCTCCGGTCGCGGTGGGCAGGTGTCCGTTCGAAGTGCTGATCTCGACGACTAGGTGGTCTTGAGGATCGAGGGACCGCCCTCGACCGCGCAGGTGCTGTCGGCGGGCGCGTCGTCGAACCGCTTCATGATCCAGTCCAGCGACACGATGGGGTCGAAATCACCGTGTCCCCGGCCGCCAGCGATGAAGGATGCCACGGTATCGCCCATATCGCAGGCTCTTCGGACCGCTTCGGTGGTCCACACCACCGGAACCACGTCATCGGCGTCACCGTGCACCACGAACATCGGCGCGCTGGCCGGCGCGCGCGGCAGTCCGCTCATCTGGTTCAGATACCCGCGCAACACCTCGAGGGCCTCGGGGGTCGACGGACGAAGATCCTCCGGCGGAATCTGCTCGGCCACCGTCAACCGGTCCTCGGTGGCGTCGGTGGAGCACCCGGCCAGCAGATCCCACTTCTCTTGCACCAGGCCACGCCGGTAATCGTCGAGATCGAAGCCGGGATGCGCATTCTGCAGTGACGACAGGATCAGGACCATGGCGATCCGCTGTTGCGGGGACAGGATGCCCTCGGCGGCCATATCCGCCAGGCCGGTGATATCGGCGGCCGGGGACACACTCACCGAGCCGATGAGCCGGGTGTCCTGCGCGCCGTAACCGGCGATCAACTCGTTGGCGGCCCACGCCGCCTGGCCACCCTGGGACACCCCGAAGGCGACCCATCGTTCCGACGAATCGGGAACCAGCTTGCGAGCCGCGCTGGCCGCGTCGATCATGTTGTACCCGGCCGTGGTGGCATCCAGGTAGGGGTGGTAGCTGTCGATGGTGCCCAGCCCCTGGTAGTCCGGAACCACCATGACGTAACCGAGGGTGACCAGGGCCCGGACCGCGTCCGCGGCGCCCAGCAGGTTCGGGGACAACGAGGGCGCGCAGTCCGAGCGCACGCCGGTGGTGCCGTGCCCGAACACGATGACGGGCCAGCCGCCCTCGGGCGGTGTCCCGGTCGGAGCGAACACGCTGCCGGACACCACCTGCGAGCTGCCGTCGACACCGGAGGTCGAGTTGTAGGTGATGTGGGCCGCGACGGAGGTGACCCGCAGCAGCCGGCGATCGATGGTGGGCAGCCGGGCGGCACTGACCAGCGCGCCGGGCCCGGTGGCCGAATAGTCCGCGGGCAGCTGGATCTCCGAGACCACCGCGGCCGATGGGCCGGGGTCGGGCTCCGCGCAGCCCGCGGTCACCAACCCCAGCGCCAGCAGGGAACTCGCCAGCGCCTTGCGTGTCGTCCGCGCGCAGATTCTGTGTGCCATCGAGTTCCTAAGACCTGGTGGGTTCGCCGTCGGCGGACGAAGACGAGTTGGCGACGTAGCGCAGCTGGCTACCGGTCAGCACCTCGTCACGGGTGAGCCCGTACGCCAGCACCAACACCAGGCTGAGCGCGAAGCCGACGCCGGTCGCCACCAGCAGCGTATTCGTGAGGTCGGGCTGGACCTCGTGCGCCACCGTCGCCGGGTCGACGGCGATGAGTTCGGCCGCGGGTCCGGTGTACTGGATGGGATCGGTGGGTTCGGACTCGACCCACTCCAGTTCGCCGGACATCTTCATCAGCACCGACGCCAGCGTGTTGACCGTGTCGATGGTGGTCTGCGGAACGGTGCCCGTCACCCCGACCCGCAGCAGCGCCGAGGAGGGCCGCCCGAACCGGGAGACGCCGTAGGGCTCCCACGTCGCGGTGACGTCGGCCGCGAGTTCGCCCGGGGTCAGCGGCAACCCGAGTTGCTCGATGGTGCGCTCGCTGATCACCGAGGACTGGGCCAGGGACACGTAGGTCGACATCCGGCTGTTGGCCCCGATCCCGCCGGCGTAGGCCGAGTAGGTGCCCGGGTCACCGGCGACCTGCGCGAACAGCAGCACCGACGCGGTGTAGCTGCGTTCGGCGGTGAGTTTCTGCACGCCGAACGCGACGGCGGGCGCCAACAGCGTGGCCAGCAGGATCACCACCCAGCCCCTGGCGACGATCGTCAGATAATCCCGTGCCCGTGGCACGTCGACCGGGGCCCTCAATTTCTGCTCAGGCAATCGTTGGGCGGCGGGTCGGCGCCGTCGAGGCGATCCATCAGCCAGGGCAGGGTGAAACCACTGTCCAGGTCGGCGTGCCCCTTGCCCGGGCCCTTGCGGATCTCGATATAGCTGCCCATCGCGCAGGCCCGGTCCAGTGCCTGCTCGAACCAGGCCTGATTGACCAGCATGTCCTGGGTGCCGTAGCCGACGACCATCGGTGTGGTGTTGGGGGCTTGTGGCACAGCGATTTCGGCGAGACGCTCACGCAACCAGACGACATCCTCGTAGGTGGCGGGCCGGAGGTCCTCGTTGGTCATCAGCCCGCGCACCCTGGCGATGTCGTCGAAGTTCGGTGGGATGCAGTCGAGCAGTTGGTCCCAGTTCTCGGCGGTGGTGCCGCGCCGGTAGTTGTCCAGATTCATCTCGGGGTTGAACCATTTCAGCGACTGCAGCGCGAAGACGAGTGTCACCCGCTGATCGGGGGTCAGCGTGCCCTCCCAGGCGGCGTCGGCCAGCCCGGACATGTCGGCGGCCGGTGCCATCGAGACGGTGCCGAGCAGATCGAGTCCCTGCCCGTAGGTGGGGGCCTGTTCGGCGGCCGCCCAGACGGCAAGGCCTCCCGCCGAGTGGCCGTAGGACAGCCAGCGGTCGCTGGTTTCGGCGCCGACCCGCCGCGCCGCACGCACGGAGTCGATGACGTTGTAGCCGTAGGTCTTGGCGTTCAGGAACGGGTGCTGGTAGCCCTCGACCCCGGCGCCCTGGAAGTCCGAGACGGTGACCAGGAAGCCCGAGCGGACGAACACCGACATCGTCCAGGCGTTCAGCGGCAGGCTGCCGTAGAGGCTGCTCGCGCATTTGTTCAGCACGCCCTTGGTGCCCTGC
>SXGT01092428.1_pt1 | contig 12320 bp, 12 predicted proteins | sample 3176221 | NCBI WGS metagenome assembly SXGT01 (sample SAMN11356862, study PRJNA531348) | freshwater metagenome | isolation source: freshwater sample F1-120 | place: China: Fuxian Lake, Yuxi | collected 2017-12-25
GAGCGAGCTGCGCCGCGTGCGAGTCGCCTGGCGTGAACTACTGGCGCTGGAACTCGCGCGCGAAAGACGCACCGTGGATCGAGCGCTCGACCTCCATGTGCGACCAGTGATCGCTCAGTGGCTGGCATCGACGCTCGATCACATCCCGGTCGCCGATGAGGACGGCCGCTGATGGACCTCATGGTCGCGGTGATCCTGCTCGTCTGCGTGGTCGCGATCCTGCTCGGGATGCTCGGGCTCGGGCGCCGCCGTGGGGGGCTGACCGAGTACCGCCCGCCAAGCGCGATCGTCGGGGTTCCCGCCGGTATCGTGGCAGCGACCTCGGCGACCGCCGCCGCGAACGCCGTGCTGCCTCCGACGGGATCCGCGGCGCTCGGCGCGATCATCGGACTCCTCTTCGCCGTTCTGGCCGGGATCGGTTCGTCCGCGCTGACGCTGAAGATCGTGATGGGGCTGTTCGGGCTGATCGGGTTGGTGCCGGCCGTGCTGGCGCTGCTGGAGCCGGGATGCACGACCGCCCCTCCCGTCCTGCGCTACGTGACCCTCGTCATCGTCACAGCGTGCGCGGCACTCGGCCTGCTCGCCGGCGTCATCGGCGGCCGCTTCCACGTTCACTCACCTCTCGGTCTCGTGTCGGCGCTGCGGGTCGTGAGCTTTCTCGCCTCGCCGTTCGGCGTGAGCCTCGTCTCGCTTCCCGCTCCCGCGTGGGTGATCGCGTGCGCGGGGGCTGCGCTGTTCGGCTTCGCGGCGGGTCGGGCGCCGGACATCGTGGTCGCGATCGCTGCGGTGGCCGTATCGCTCTCCGCCATTGTCGTGACGACCACGATCGGGACCCCGTGCGCCAGCGGAAGCCCCGACGACGCGCTCACGATCATCGCGTTCCTCGTCGTGTACGGCATGGTTTCCTTCGTGGGAAGGCTCGTGCGTCGCCACTAGACGACGCGGCGTTTCGAAGCTGGCCCGACCAGAGCCGGGCGCGGTGTCGATCCCGACTTCCCTCGTTCGTCGCTTTCCCGAGAGGCACACCCCGTGCCGCGAAGGGAGAGCGATGACGGCGCAGACCGACCGCGAGGCGGAAGCGGACGAGATGACGGAGGAGCGGAGCATCCCGTGGGTCGACCGCATTCCGCTGGGCTTGGCGTTTCGACTGATGTGAGGCGAGGTGTCGATTTCGCCTTCCGCCGTTCGTCGCACTGTCGTAACGTTCTCGACCAACGAAAGGACACACCCGTGGAGTACATGATGTTCGTGGCGACCGACCCCGAAGCCGAGCCCTACGACCCCGCCCAGGACAACATTCAGGACTGGATCGCGGACGTCGTCGCGCGCGGCGCCCACGTGCACGGCGACCGCCTTCGGCCGGTCGAGGATGCCACGCTCGTGCGCGTCCGCAACGGCCAGCTCCTCGTGACCGACGGCCCGTTCACCGAGTCGAAGGAGTGGATCGCCGGGTACGACGTCATCGAGGCCGCCGACCTCGACGAGGCGATCGAGATCGCGTCGAAACACCCCATGGCCCGCTTCGGCCGGATCGAGCTGCGCCCGCAGTGGCCGCTCGGTGACTGACCCGACCGGAGCACGCGAGGCGGTCGAGGCCGCCTACCGGTCGGAGTGGGCGCGGATCGTGGCGACGCTCATCCGAGTCACGGGCGACTGGACCCTCGCCGAGGACTGCACGGCCGAAGCCTTCGAGACCGCGCTCGCGAAGTGGCCCGCCGACGGGGTTCCCGCCAAGCCCGGGGCGTGGCTCACCACCGTCGCGAAGAACCGCGCGCTCGACCGCTTGCGCCGAGCCGCGACTCTGGAACGAAAGCTGGAGGAGGTGGCGGCGATGTCCGAGCTCGAGCACCTCGACCCCGAGGCCTCTGAGATCGCCGACGACCGGCTGCGGCTCATCTTCACGTGCTGCCACCCCGCTCTGGCGATGGAGGCGCGCGTCGCCCTGACCCTGCGCACCGTCGGCGGCCTCTCGACCGACCAGATCGCGAGAGCCTTCCTCGTGAGCGAGTCGACGATCGCCCAGCGCATCGTGAGGGCCAAGCGCAAGATCGTCGAGGCGGGCATCCCGTATCGCGTTCCCGAGCCGCGCCGGCTCGCCGAGCGCCTGTCGGGCGTGCTCGCCGTGCTGTACCTCGCCTTCAACGAGGGCTACACCGTCGTCGACCACGTGGACGTCGCTCGAGAGGCCATCCGCGTCGCGCGCGCGCTCGCGAGTCTCATGCCCGACGAGCCGGAGGCCCTCGGCCTCCTGTCGCTCATGCTCCTCCAGAACTCGCGGCGAGAGGCGCGGGTTCGCCACGGCGAACTGCTCACCCTCGAGGAGCAGGACCGGTCGCGGTGGGATGCCGCGGCCATCGCCGAGGGGCGCGCCCTGCTCGGCACGGCCGGTCGCCGCTCCCGCCCCGGCCCGTACCAGCTCCAGGCGGCGATCGCGGCGGTGCACGCGTCCGCCACCACCGCGGACACCACGGACTGGGCGAGCATCGTCGCTCTCTACGATCGCCTGGCCCTCGTCGCGCCGGGGCCGATCGTCGGACTCAACCGCGCGATCGCGGTCGGCATGGCGCACGGACCGGATGCGGGGCTCGCCGCCCTCGACGCTGTGGCACCGGCGCTCGGCGCCTACCCCCTGCTGCCCGCCGCCCGCGCGGATCTGCTGCAGCGGGCCGGACGGGGCGCGGAGGCCGCGCAGCAGTACGAGGCGGCGATTCGGGTTGCGGGTTCGGAAGCGGAGCGGCGGGCGCTGTCTCGTCGCTTGGGTGACGTGCGCGACACGCCGTTGTAGGGATCGAGCGATACCCAGCCGACCGTGTCCGCGACTCACGCCGTGCGACGTGCAGCGAGAACCCGGCGGACTCCACCGATGATGTCGAGCAGCGCGACAGCGATCACGATGAACGGCGCAAAGGCCAGGAGACCGTCGACCAGGGGCCCGAGCCCCTCGAAGGTCGACCGGAACTGCGGGCTCACCACGTCCTCGCTCCACAGCAGTACCACCGCCGGAACAGCGAACGCGAGTGCGAGCAGTGCGTTGACGAGCGCCACGATCCACGTCCAGCGTCCGATGAGAAAAGCGCCAACCGCGAACACGAGTTCAGCGACGGCAACCCCGATGAACCACGGAATCCAGAACTCCCAGAGGCGCTCATCCAGCAAGGGGATGGCGGGACCGCCCGCAGACTCGACGACCCAGATGTTTCGTTGCCAAAGGACGAGGCCGATGAAGAGGAGGTAGGCGAGGACCGCCACGATCGTCTCGCCGATACCGACTCTCGAGGTCGGAATGTCCGGGAGGTCCGATACGTCCCACTCGCTCGGGGTGGGGCGCCCGCGGGACACCCTCTCTGCGATGGCGAAGGCCACGGTCAGCCAGAAGGCGACCTGAACCGTGACCGTGAACGCGATCGACAGCGCCGTTCCTAAGGCCTGCCACGCTCCGGTGCCCGACAGGAGCAGCGCCAACAGGAGCGCGCCGAAGACGCTCGGGGCCACAGCCGACAGAACGATCGTCATGAGACGTCGATAGTCGAAGAAGCGCGCTGGACCGATGAGGTAGGCGGGAGACCCCGCCAGTTCAGCGGCCCGACGATCCGGATCTCCCCACCGGGTGATGACCGCCTTCTCGGCCGCCTCGCTGTCGACGCCGGGGGCGGACTCCGCCGCTATCGCGTCGGCGAGTTCCGCACGAAGGGAGGCGGCGACTGCCGCGCGCCGACCGTGCGGCAGGCGCCGGACGACGGCCCAGACATATCGATCGCTCAGGGACTCCATCGGCACACTGTAGGACCGGGGAGGATCGGTAGGGAGGGGCTTTGGTCCCGGCCGTCGATTCAACCCTTAGCACCCGCGGCTGCAGAGGCGAGACGGCTGCGGAGACGGTGGTCTTGCACGCGTGTCGCTGCGCGCCACGGCGCCTGTTTGAAGGGTGCCGTGGGCAGAACAGAGGGCGAGCATGACCCGCGCGACTCGCCACATCTTCACGAGAACGAGAAAAGGCCGCCCAGTGGGCGGCCTTTTCTCGTTACGCGGAGACGGTGGGATTTGAACCCACGGTACCCAATAAAGGGTACTCCACCTTAGCAGGGTGGTGCACTAGGCCGAACTATGCGACGTCTCCCGGTAGTTCGACAGCAACTATACCTGCAGTCGCAGCGGGCCACGAGCCGAGCGGGAGCCAAGGCCGGGCATCCGACCCCTTGTCCTCCAAAAGGAGGACACCTATGATGCTTTCAGGTCTGGTCGGCTCCTGACGTCAGCTCGGAGCCGACCAGCACTGCTTAAGCGGTCTACTCGTTCGCGACGGAGCAGGTGTACTGCGCGGCGGTCTGGCCGCTGACGCCCTCGAGCACCGGCAGCCCGGTGTTGTCGACGGGCGGCGCGCTCGGGTCGGGGGCGGGCGCGTTCGGGTCCAGGGTCGAGCCCCGGTCGTCTCCGGCCGCCGCCAGGACGAACGGCTGGTCGGCGCGGACGAGCGCCATGAGCTGCTCGCCGGCGTACGTGTCCGGCTGCACCTTGCCGAGGTAGACGCCGTCGCCTCCCGTGCGGCCCGGGTACTGCACGAACGTGACCCGCTCGATCGGGATGTCCTTGAGCGCGAGCGCGATCGACACCATGGTGTCGAGGTTGCCGAGGCCCTGGGAGAGCTGCATGTTGGAGAGCGCCGCCTTGGCGAGGTTGTAGACCTTCGTCGGGTCGGAGAGCGTCTCCTCGCCCTGAAGCTTGCGCACGAGAGCGGAGAGGTAGACCTGCTGCGAGGAGATGCGGGTCAGGTCCGAGCCGTCGCCGACGCCCGCGCGTGAACGCAGGAACGCAAGCGCGTCGATGCCCTTGAGCTCGACCGTGCCGGCCTGGTGGATGAGCAGCCCCGTGTTGGGGTCGTCGACGGGGCCCGTGAAGCACACCGGCACGCCGCCGATGGCGTCTCCCATGGCGATCACGCCGTTGAACGTGATGATCCCCGCGAACTGGATCGGCAGGCCCGTCAGTTCGGCCACCGTCATGACGACGCAGTTGAGCCCGCCGTAGTAGAGGGCGGTGTTGATGGGTTCGGTCGAGTACCCCTTGACGTCGCCCGAGCCGTCCTCCCACGGGCACTCGGGGATGCCCACCACCATGTCGCGGGGGAAGGAGATCGCGACGGCGTTGGTCTGGTCCTGCGAGACGTGGAGGAGGATGTTGACGTCGTTGAGGTTGCCCGACTCCTCCTCGGCCGACCCGCCGATGCCGTCCTGCCCCTGGCGGGTGTCGCTGCCGACGATGAGGATGTTGAAGCCGCCCTCGATCGCGCCGATCTGCGGCGGCGGACCCTCGGTCTCACCGATGATCTGGACGGTGTCGATCTTCGACGTGAGGCTGTTGACGACGACCGCGCCGACCGAAGCCCCGCTGATGAGCACGACGACGAGCGATGCACCGATGATCTTGAGGATCATCGGCCACGCCCGGTTCTTCTTGAGCTGGCCGTGACGCGCGATGCTCGGGGTCGCCGAACGCAGTTCCGACCTCGGTCGCAATTCGCTCATGACACATCCCTTCAACCCTGCGGCGGGTGACAACTGGAGCGGAGGGCGTGGGATTCGAACCCACGAGACATTTCTGCCCACCAGTTTTCAAGACTGGCTCCATCGGCCGCTCGGACAGCCCTCCCCGGCGTGACCAGTCTCCGAGTGTAACGGATCGGCTCAGATCGACCCTGACAAAACCACCGGAACAGCCCTCTTACTGGCTGGCAACCGAGCAGGTGAACTGGGATGCCGGTTGCCCGGTGATCGCCGGTGGGAGCACCGGGAGACCCGACGTGTCGGGAGGCGTGGCATCCGGATCCGGCGGCGGAGCGTTCGGATCCGGGGCCGAACCCATGCCGTCACCCGTCGCGGAGAGCACGAACGGCTGGTCGGCGGCGACGTACGCCATCAGCTGGTCGCCGGCCTCGCGGTTGGGCTGCACCCGCCCCGCGTAGACGCCCTCGCCGCCGGTCGTGCCCGGGTACTGGACGAGCGTCACGTTCTCGATGGGGATGTCCTTGAGGGCCCGAGCGATCGCCACCATCGTGTCGAGGTTGCCGAGGCTCGTCGATAGCTGCATGTTCGAGAGGGCGGCCTTCGCAAGGTTGTACACCTTCGTGACGTCGCCCAGGGTCTCCTCGCCCTGCAGCTTGCGGACCAGGGCCGACAGGTACACCTGCTGAGAGGAGATGCGCGTCAGGTCCGACCCGTCCCCCACCCCGGCGCGGGAGCGCAGGAAGGCGAGCGCGTCGACGCCGGCGAGCTCGTAGGTGCCCGCCTGGTGGATGAGGAGACCCGTGTTCGGATCGTTGACCGGCCCCGTGAAGCACACCGGCACACCGCCGATCGCATCGCCCATCGCGATGACGCCGTTGAAGGTGATGATGCCCGCGAACTGGATCGGCAGGCCGGTCAGTTCGCTCACGGTCATGACCGCGCAATTGAGCCCGCCGTAGAAGAGAGCGACGTTGATCGGCTCGGTGGAGTAGGCCTTCGTTTCGCCGTTCTCGTCCGGGCACTCCGGGATGCCCACCACCATGTCGCGCGGGAAGGAGATCGCCACCGCGTTCGACTGGTCCTCGGAGACGTGCAGCAGGATGTTGACGTCGTTGAGGTTCGAGTCGCGATCGCCGCAGTCCTCCGGCGCCGCCTCGCACTTGTCGCTGCCGACGATGAGGATGTTGAAGCCGCCCTCGATCGAGCCGATCGCCGGGATGGGGGCATCCGGCTCGCCGATGGGCGTCGTGTCGATCTCGGACGTGAGGCTGTTGACCACCACGGCGGCCACGGACAGCCCGCCCACGAGAACCACGGCGAGGGCGCCGCCGATGATGGCGAGGACAGTTCGCCAGGCCCGGGGTCGCCTCAACTGCCCATGGCGGGCGATGCCGCCGCTCGTCGAGCGCGACTCCGATCGGGGTCTCAGGTCAGTCATAGGGAAGGGAGTCTATTCACCTCGCCTGCCGCATCCCTGTGAATCCGCGGATGCTGTGGATACCGCCTAGAACGCGGCGAGCACCGTTGCGGCGCCGTCCTCCAGATCGGTACCGGTCACCTCGTTGGCGACCTCGAGCACCTCCGCGGGCGCCTGGCCCATCGCCACGCCGCGGCCCTCGACCGACGCCCACTCGAGCATGTCGATGTCGTTGCGGCCGTCGCCCATGGCGAGGACTCGCGACCGGGGGATGCCCAGCAGTTCCCGCACCCGCTCGAGCGCCGTCGCCTTGTTCACGCCGTCCGGCGCGATGTCGAGCCAGGCCGTCCACCCGACGTTGTAGCTGACCTTGTGGAGGCCCATCCTCTCGACGACGGAGAGGAAGTCCTCGATCGCGTGCTCGGGGGAGATGACGACGACGCGCGTAGCGTGGTCGGTGAGGAGTTCGTCGAACTCGACCTTTTCCGAGACGGCTCCGAGCGCGCCATCCGGGAAGTAGCCCGTGTAGCGGTAGTGGCCGTGCTCGTCCTCGACGGCGTAGTTGGCGGTCGCGAGGTTCTCGCGGATGGTGGTGAGCACCTCGGTCGGGTTGAACGTCTCGACGTGGAAGCGGCTGTAGCCGAGGGTCGCCTCGCGGTCCCGCCGGAGGGTGATCGCGCCGTTCGAGCACACGACGTACTCGGGCTCGATGCCGAGCCTCTCGAGGATCGGCATCGTCATCGCGACCGAGCGGCCCGTGGCCAGCATTACCTCGTGGCCGGCATCCCGGACGTGGCCGACGGCGCGGACGACCGGGTCGCCCATGCTGCCGTCCTCCCGGAGGACGGTCCCGTCGATGTCGAGTGCAATCAGCCACCGCGCGGTCATGGAACGAAGACCTCCATGCCGCCGAGGTAGGGGCGCAGGGCATCCGGCACGACGACCGATCCGTCCGCCTGCTGGTGGGTCTCGAGGATCGCCACGAGCCAGCGCGTCGTCGCGAGGGTGCCGTTGAGGGTCGCCACCGGCGCCGTCTTGCCCGACTCCGTGCGGTAGCGGATGTCGAGGCGGCGCGCCTGGTAGGTCGTGCAGTTGCTCGTGCTCGTGAGCTCGCGGTAGGTGCCCTGCGTCGGCACCCACGCCTCGACGTCGAACTTGCGCGCCGCGCTCGACCCGAGGTCACCGGCCGCGACGTCGATCACGCGGTACGCGAGACCGCACGCCTGCAGCATCGACTCCTGGTAGGAGAGGAGCCTCTCGTGCTCGGCCTCCGCGTCCTCCGGGAGCACGTAGCTGAACATCTCGAGCTTGTTGAACTGGTGCACGCGCAGGATGCCGCGGTTGTCCTTGCCCGCCGATCCCGCCTCGCGCCGGTAGCACGTCGACCAGCCCGCGTAGCGGAGGGGGCCCTCGCCGAGGTCGAGGATCTCATCCGAGTGGTACCCCGCGAGCGCGACCTCGCTCGTACCGGTGAGGTACAGGTCGTCGTCCTTGTCGAGGTGGTAGACCTCGTCGGCGTGCTCGCCGAGGAACCCGGTGCCGGCCATGATCTCCGGTCGCACGAGCGTGGGGGTGATGAGCGGAGTGAAGCCGTGCTCGAGCGCCGTGTCGAGACCGAGGTTCATGAGCGCGAGCTCGAGGCGGGCGCCCACCCCCTTGAGGAAGTAGAACCTGCTGCCCGAGACCTTCACGCCCCTCGCGATGTCGATCGCGCCCAGGAGTTCGCCGATCTCCGCGTGGTCGCGGGGCTCGAAGTCGAAGGATGCCGGGCTCCCGTGCTCGCGGATGAGAACCCAGTCCTCCTCGCCCCCGGCGGGCACGCCGTCGATCGGCACGTTGCCGAGCGCACCCACGATCCGCGTGAACTCGGCCTCCGCGTCGGTCGCGGCCTGCTGCGCGGCCTTCACCTTGACTGCGAGCTCCTGCGCCTGCGCCACGAGGGCGGCCTTCTCCTCCTTGGGCGCGGCCGCCACGGTCTTGCCGAAGGCGTTCTGCTCCGCCCGGAGCGACTCGAACTCGCCGATCCTCGCGCGGCGATCGGCGTCGGCGGCGACCGCTCGGTCGACCAGTTCGACGGATGCTCCGCGCAACTCCTGCGAACGACGAACGGCCTCAGGATTCTCGCGCAGAAGTTGGGGGTCGATCACGTCACAAGCCTACCCACGCAGGCAGTAGCGTTAGCACGTGGCGAACCGCTCGGACGGACAGAAGAAGCCGATTGCCGCTGTCATCTATAACCCCATCAAGGTTGACGCGGAGAAGCTCAAGAAGTCGGTGACCGCTGCCGCGAAGGAAGCCGGCTGGGGCCAGTCGCTGTGGTTCGAGACCACCGAACGGGACCCGGGGCAGGAGATCACCGGTTCTGCGGTGCGCCGGGGCGCGTCCGTCGTGCTCGCGGCGGGAGGCGACGGGACGGTCAGAGCCGTCGCCGAGGGGCTGCGGGGCACGGGCATCCCTCTCGTCATCATCGCGAGCGGCACCGGCAACCTGCTCGCCCGCAATCTCGACCTGCCGCTGACCGACATGGACACGGCCGTCGCGGCCACCTTCACCGGCACCGATCGCGTCATCGACCTGGGCATCTCCGAGATCATCCGGGCTGACGGCTCGAGCGAGGAGCACGCCTTCCTGGTGATGGCGGGGCTGGGGCTCGACGCGAAGATGATCAAGAACACCTCGACGAAGCTGAAGAAGGCCGTCGGCTGGCTCGCCTACATCGACGGCATCGCCCGATCGCTCCCCGAGCTGAAGCCCGTGCGGGTGCAGTACCGCATGGACGGCGGACCGGCCCGGAGCATCAGCGTCCACACCATCATCATCGGCAACTGCGGGGTGCTGCCGGGCGGCTTCCTCCTGATGCCCGACGCGGAGCCCGACGACGGGATGCTCGACGTCGCCGCGCTGCGCCCGCGCGGCCCGTTCGGCTGGGCGAAGGTGTGGCAGAAGGTGGCCTGGGAGAACGGTGTGCTGCGCAAGTCGGCCCTCGGTCGCAAGATAATCGACCTGTCTCGGGATGCCCGGGACGTGACCTACTTCACGACCCGCGACGTGACCATGACGGTGGAGTCCCCCCAGGAGTTCCAGCTCGACGGCGACGAGTTCGGCGAGGCCAAGACCGTGCGCACGTGGGTGGACCCCGGCGCGCTCACGGTGCGGGTGCCTGCCGAGTAGTAGCCGGCCTTCGCTGGGGTTCAGACCTCGGCGTCGAGGCGCGCCCGGACCCGCGCCACGAGTTCGCGGGGATCGCGCAGGTCGTCGGCGCCCACCTCCATCACGCGCCAGCCGCGCGCCTCGAGGCGGCTGCGCCGTGTCATGTCCTTGCGCCACTGCGCGCGCGTGCGGTGATAGTCGCCCTGGTACTCGATGATCAGCCGCTCCGCGCGAAAGATCAGATCGGGGCGCACGTGCCTGCCGGTGTCGCTGTCGACGAGGGTGTGGTTGACGTCGGGGACGGACAGGCCGCCCGTGACGAGGATCACGCGCAGGAGCGACTCGGGTCGCGACTCCGCGCGATCGCTGAGGAGTTCGAGGGCGCGGCGCGCGAGCTGGACGCCCCGGACCCCGGTCGACTTGCCGAGCAGCACGGCCAGGTCCATTCGACTCGCGAACGGAGCCCGAGCGTTGATGAGGTAGTCGCCGACCGCGACGAGGTCTCCGAGTTCGAGCTGCGTCGCGAGATCGAGCCACGTGCGGGCGGGGGATGACACGGGCAGGCCCGCCCAGACGGTGACCTCACCGGCGCGGACGTCGAGGCGGTGACCGACCACGTCTCGCGAATGCAGTCGGGCGTGGGGCGCGGGGACGGCGACGTGGAGGCGACGCTCCGACTCGAGGGCCCACGGCAGCGGCGCGCCCCAGAGGAGAGCGGCCGTGGAGTGGCTGAAGAAGGCGGTTTGCGGGATGCGGAGGCGCAGCATCCGGCATCGCTCGAGCAGATCCGCCGCCCGCTCCCCCGCGTGCCTCAGCCCGTGGAGGCTCGAGTCGAGGTCGCGCGCCCGAAGCCGGTGCGGGGGGAGGCCCGCCTCGAGGGCGTCACGAGTGCGGAACTGCGGGGGCAGGGCGTCGGGCAGTGGTTCCGGCGTGCGCACGGCAGAACCCTGCCCGATCGACGCGAGCCGCGCAGGAAACCATCCACATGCTGCGCGAGTGTTCCGATATTGCTGGAATAGAGCGCCTCATTCCCGCAATATCGGAACACTCGAGGCGACGGGCGCGAGCGGCGCCCTACGCGGGTTCGCCCGAGATGAGGCCCCGCAGCCAGTCACGCGCCTCGACGAACGACTCGTTCGAGTAGCGCCCTGTCACCGAGATGGCCTGCTTGTCCGCGCGCGGGTAGCTGCCGAGGAACACCACGTTGGGTGAAAAACGCTTGAGGCCGAGGAGTGCATCCGCGACCCGCTCGTCGAGGATGTGGCCGTCGAGGTCGATCACGAACCGGTACCGACCGAGCGCGTCGCCGATCGGCCGCGACTCGAGGAGGCTCATGTTGACGCCGCGGGTGGCGAACTGCTCGAGCATCTCGAGGAGGCGGCCGGCCGTGTCATCCGGGAGCTCGGCGATGATCGACGTCTTGTCGGAGCCGGTCGCGGCGGGCAGGGCGACGGTGCGCGAGACGAGCACGAAGCGGGTGACGGCGTTCGGGTTGTCCCCGATGCCCTCGGCGAGCACGGTGAGGTCGTGGTGGTCGGTGATCCCGGGGGGTGCGACCGCGGCATCCGCGAGCGAACCGTCGAGCAGGGATGCCGCGGCCGCCACGTTCGACGTCGCCGGGATGTGCCCGTGGCTCGGCAGGTTCGCCTCGAGCCACCGGTGCGTCTGCGCGTACGCGACGGGATGCGCGTTGACGACCTTCACGTCGGCGAGAGTCGTACCGGGCCGAGCGACGAGAACGAAGTTCACCGGAACCAGGTACTCGCCGATGATGCGCAGGTTGGGAATGGTCGCGAGCGCGTCCTGCGTGGCGCTCACCCCGCCCTCGATCGAGTTCTCGATCGCGATCATCGCGGCGATGCTGCGGCCGGAGACGACGTCGTCGAGCGCCTCGCCGACGTTGTTCACCGAGCGCCAGGGCTTGCCCGCCGCCTCGGGAACCTGCTTGAGGGCGGCCTCCGTGAACGTGCCGGCGGGACCCAGGTAGGAGTAGGTCTCGGCGGCATCGGAGGTCTCAGGCATGTGGTCGAGTTTAGGGCCCGGTGAGAGACTGGGCGCATGAACGATCGCGCGGGACAACCGGCAGCACACGATGACCTGATCAGCGTCCACGACCTTGTCGAGGCCTACTACTCGAAGACGCCGGATGTCTCGGTGCCCGAGCAGCGGGTCGTGTTCGGCACGAGCGGCCACCGCGGCTCCGCCTTCGACACGGCGTTCAACGAGACCCACATCGCCGCGATCACGCAGGC
>SXGT01225596.1_pt1 | contig 12318 bp, 6 predicted proteins | sample 3176221 | NCBI WGS metagenome assembly SXGT01 (sample SAMN11356862, study PRJNA531348) | freshwater metagenome | isolation source: freshwater sample F1-120 | place: China: Fuxian Lake, Yuxi | collected 2017-12-25
AAACAGCTCGCTTTCTAACAGATTACTGGAAAGTGCCGCACAATTAATCGCTAAAAATGGCTGCTGGCGACGCGCACTAAGATGATGAATCGCCCTTGCCACTAACTCTTTACCTGCCCCACTTTCACCGCGGACTAAGACGGTCGCCGTTGTTTCTGCGGCATTTTCAATAATCTGAAATACCGCTTGCATAGCAGGTGAGCGACTTAAAATCCCCTGGAAATTATGCATAGTTTCAGGCGCCTGCGTGGGCGTTTTTTGCGCCAGAGGCTCCCCCGGTACGTTGACCTGAAGTACGCCTACCCCACCCGCGAACTCACCCTGCGAGGTAAATAAGGGTAAGCCACTTTTTAAAAAACTTAAACGCTGCAAAGACCCTTGCATCGGAAGCGAACTGGCACTTTTTTCAACAGTAGGACGTTCAGGGCTAATCTCTAACCCCCTTAAACTAGGTTTGTCTATGACATCCGTTACAGAGTATCCAGACAAAGCCGAGGCACCGCTACTCCAAAAAATCACGGTTTGATTATGATTCAGCACATAAAAGCCACTTTGATCTAGCAAGGAAAATAATTTCAGCAAGACTTCGGCACTGCCGAGTTGTTCTAACCAGCTTTTACGCTGTGCAAAAAATTGCGCAATTGCAGAATCATACATAGATTTAACAGGGTATATTGTTTTGAGATCAGTACACTAGCGGATTTTGTTGACTACGACAAGCGTAAACAGGCATAGCATCGACTGCCAAAGTTTTAGGCAACATCAGAATAAAATATGAGTAGGCGATCACAATAACTCTGCAAATCTGTGATTAGGCTCTCAGTCTTATTATTGCCAAGGAAATCCTGAACTAAAACTTTATTCCGGCACTCTATACTTTAGTTTAAATGAATTATTTTTGGAGTACACCCTGCGCATAACCATCCTAATCTAGACGGTTGCAGTTTTTAGCCAAAGCCCGAGTCTAACAAACAAGCTTTTGCGCATAAATATTTCAGCTTAGCTTAAAATGTAGATCATACATTATTAATATTTTACAGTAACTTAAATCACAAATTGGCTAGTGATATTCACATAAACTAGCAAAAATTGTATTTTAAAAATGTTAAAATAGTTGAACCCTTTGAATATCGATTTAATTAAGGCACCCAAGATGATAAAACAATTTCCATTTCCGACTTTATATACCCGCTGTATGAAATCGACGCTTATTGTATTAGTGAGTGCAAGTTTAAGCGGTATTGCCTTTGCCGAAAGTTCCAAAGATTCCGCAGCGGCAGAATACGTCAATGACTACAATGCTGCTAAAGCTGCACAATCTTCGATCAGAGTCCTGAAAGAAAAATGGGATAAAAAGCAACAAATTAAATTGAAACAAGAGCAGGAAAAACAAAAAAATACTGTTTCGATTAATGAATTACTAAAAAATAAACAGATTACACTCCCAAAATTCCCGGCGCCGCCGCAGGGTGTAAAATTTAAGCCAGAACATTCGAGTGCGAGTGATGTGCTGAGTGATCGTTTATTGGCATTACTTACGCCTGTGGTCGATTTTTTAATTCCTAGTGCTGAGGCTGCAGGTACGGTATACGGCACAGTGACCGTCGACGGTGACCTTGCAGAATGGAGCTCAAATGATCGCATCAATTTCCCGATCGACAAACCGCCTTATCTAGCTGATCCCATAGAACTGTATGGCAAATTTATCAATGCCACGCAGACGACACCAGCGGTGTATGTTTTCGCCTTAAAATCCCCTGCCGTTGCTATCCAACCAGATACTACATTTTATATTAATGCCGATCAGAATACCGCGACTGGCAGTAAAAACGTATTAGGCGGCGCGGATTTTTACGTCAATATTTACACTGATTCAGCGGCACATCTCTACAACCAAGCGGGTGGCTGGTTAGCGCCCTTAGATTACGCTTACAATCCCACTAAAAACATCATTGAAATTGTCGTACCTGCGACTAGCATTGCGCTCCCTGCCAACTCAGCACCGCATGCTATCAATATCTACAGTGATATCAATGACAAGATCTTCTTACCTGCGGACTTTAGTGGACAAATTCAATTTACGATCAACACGGCCGCGTCTGCGGCCTTCCCTAGCAGGACGGATAGCAGTAAACGCGTCGGTATTGTTTATAGCTTGCCTAGCAAAAATAACTTTTATGCGGAGACAGCTTACTCGCAACTGTATATGGCGTTGCAACATCATGCAATGATGGCTGGGATTAGTTTTGATTTACTGACAGAAGATGATCTCACTAACCTCAATAAATTAGTGAATTATGACGCGCTCATATTCCCCTATGGTGCGAACATTACCGCCAGTAAAAATGAAGCGATTCGTAATACCCTATATTCGGCAATCTATAAAAACCCTACCGGGACCGGGTTAGGCATTATTACCGCAGATAACTGGCTGACCAGTGATGAATTAAACACGGCCCTCCCGAGTGCCTACAAAAACATGCAGCAATTATTGGGCATTTCAAGAGCAGGGGGCACGGCCGCAGCATCCAATATTGATGTGGTAGCTGGCGATGTGCAGAACCCGAATATTAACTACGCTACTAATGAAACAATTATCTCCTATCCAGCGGGATTTACCTCCTATTTCCAACCCGTCACAGGTCAAGCGGCCACCTATCCCGCTTTCCAAACGATTAGCGGTATTGGTAAGGTACCTGGGGTCATTGCCACCACTACTAAAGCCACCCCACCAGCTGTGCAACCAGTCGGTATGTCAGGGGGTCGCAATGTACACTTTGCATCAACTAATCTTTTAGGGGATACTGCTTTAGCTTGGCAAGCCATTCAATGGGTAGTTTACGGCACCGAAACTCCAGTTGCGCTCAAGATGGGACGCAATAGCAATCTATTCGTATCGCGAAATGATATGGATGTTGCAATGGAACGTGACTTGTTAAATGACACAGAAGTTGCATTACTCCCCAAACTCGCTAAATGGAAAACCGATTATAACTTTGTTGGTTCATATTACATCGATATCGGTAACGATGTAGCCAATGGGGAATATACCGAGTGGGCCATTTCTGGACCTTTATATAAAAAATATATTGAACTTGACAATGAAATTGGAACGCACTCTTGGACGCATCCACATGACACCAATATCTTGACCTCAGCGCAAACTGATTTTGAATTTAACCAGTCCATGAATGAGATCCTGAAACAATTAGGTCCCACATGGCGCAACCAACTCGTGAGAGGCTCTGCCGTGCCAGGTATGCCTGAAACCATCGCCACTTCAAATAATCTTATCCAATACTTAGATTACTTAAGCGGTGGCTGGACGGGTATTGGATCGGGTTTTCCCAGTGCCTTTGGTTACCAAACACCTGAGAGCACCAAAGTCTACTTCGCTCCGAACATGACTTTCGACTTTACCATGATCGAATTCGGAGTTTTGCCACGTAACCAGTATGGTGTACCTACGAGCACCAGCCCAACATCCTTAACTAAATTAACGCCTAGTCAAGCCACTAGCTACTGGCAAGCTGAAATTACCCGCTTGATGAGTCATGCCTCGCAACCCATTATCCACTGGGCGTGGCATGATTATGCAGCCACTATAGACACAACGACTAAAGGCTCTAACCTGTATTCTGACACCATGATGACAGGCACACTAGCAACCGCTAAAGCTGTGGATTCAGAATTTGTAACCGTAGCCGATCTGGCTCAACGGATTACGACTTTCCGCCAAGCTAAAACCTTAGTCAACCGCACTGGTAATGTCTTAACAGCACAAGTTAATAGTGCAAATGTCGGTAAATTTTCCTTATCCCCGAGTTTGACGGCTGGGCAAAAAATTCAGGGGGTCACTGGCTGGTATGCCTATAACGACAAGCAAGTATTTTTACCTGATGCAGGTGGTAATTTTGCCATGCAAATAGGCACAACGTCTGGGACTGACACACATATCACCAGCTTACCGATGCGTGCCCGCTTAATCACAGCGAGTGGTGATGGGAATAAATTGAACTTCAGCTTTGAAGGTGAAGGCACAGTTAACATCTTGCTGAGTGCCTCAGCCGTTAGCCAGGGCTATACTGTCAAAGCGACCAACATAGCAACGGGTGCAGATGCTGGCGCCGTAGTAACCAGCAACCAAAACACCCGCAGCATCAGCTTTGCTAAATTGGGGCAATATGCAGTTGAATTAGTTCTACCACCACCCGCTTTAGTGACCGCGTATCAACAAACCAACTATCTAGGCATTAACCAAGGCTTTAATGCGGGTACTTACGATGTATCCCCGACTAACCAGTTTAATATTGTCGGCAACGATAAAATCAACTCTTTAAAAGTTGCTGCCAATTATGCGGTTAAAGCCTGCGAAAACACAGGAGGACTGGGTATTTGCAGTATTTATACTGCAAATACAGCGAATGTGGGTACTCTAGCGAATAAAATTTCCTATTTACAAATTACCCCAACTGCCTCAGCCTTACCTGTAACCGCCTATCAAAATGCAAACTATACAGGAATTAAACAGCAATTTACTGTAGGGACATTTAATGCGAGCAACTTAAACATTGTTGGCACTAACAAAATAAGCTCCATCCAAGTTGCGACGGGTTATAGCGTTAAAGCTTGTACCTCTGGCCTGTTACCTACGTGTTCTACTTACACCAGCAACCAAGCAACATTATCACTGTTGATGGATAATAAGATCAATTCACTAGTGATCACAAAATTGTAAAATTATTCACCCGAATAAATTAGCAAGCTTTTAACTAGGCCTGCAGTCCCTTGGAACTGCAGGCCTTTATATTTTTGGGTGCTGCCAGAATACACATTCCCCACTCTCTCCGGCAGCGAACAAGGACACCGATGACTCATGGCAAATTTGCTGTTAAAGACCTCTGCATAACTGAAAAATTGCCATTTTTCAAAATTTAATTATCTGATTTATAATTATAATTTTTTAATTTTTCAGGAATGTAAATTGTCCAGAAGTCTCAGAGATACTACGACTTAACTTGACCTATCGATTGTTTTATCCAGGACGTTGCCCAACGACCAATCAAATGCCGCTATCGTGAGTTCATTTGAGCTAAAAATTCGTATTATCAGTGCACGGACTTTGATGAAAAGTGTCAATTCTCCTGGACTATCTATACTAAAAATATCCAGATAAGTATTTTGAAGCAATTTTTTATATTTATTGAGTAGGCTCTATGTATCAAAATGAAACATTACTTACTTAAACTTTAGCGCTTAATTTCGGTTTCTAAAGGCATGATCCAGTCATTAACTTGCCGAAATGTTAGTGTTGTTGCATCCCAAATAGATATAAACCCACCACGCGCACCGACTCTTTGATTAGCATCAAATTTAAAAGCTGGCATAGATTTAACTGCAAATGACTCTAACTGCGTTAACGCTTTTAAAAAATGTGCTTGACGTAAATGCTTACCTGCGACCTTTAGGCCTGCAACTGCAAAATCGACTGCGGCACAAGCGACATCCTGCTCCCCAACATGATTTTCCAAGAATGGTGAGATCCATAGGCTATTGCGACTAAGCTTCGCAAAATTTGGACCTAACATGTCCAGCAGTCCTAACCATATCTTTTCCGATAGCTCAGGTTGCTGCGCAATAAAGGTTTTAATCGCGTCAGCTTCAGCAACAAAGAAAATCGCCTCAGCGTTGGTTAACTCCTGCTGCTCACCTGCGCCGAGCTTTGCCGCTAAAGAAATAAAACTAATTGTAGACTTAGGTAAATGCTGGCGTTGTATTTGTTGCGCTAAAGCACTCGTCACCAGTTTAGTGGTATTAATTCGTTCGTCATACACTACGATCAGCTTTGGTAAAGTCCTCCTGGCCTGCGGACGATAATCCAGCCAATAATCGAGCAACGCACGGGCTTGGTCAGCCCAGGAAGGCAAAAAATAAAAAAACGAATCTGCAGCGTGAGGTTGGGGGTTGAAGGTTAACGGCGCAATAACAGGAGTTCTAGTCTGCTCCCAAAAGGTATAGAACTTGACATTATCCTCTGGAACATCCCCCGAAAGCAGCGCAAAGCTCCTCCCTGCCAACAATAATCGCTTACTCGCTGCGACTAATTGTTCGGGAGAACTTTGGTAATCTATGACATCTAACACTAATTTACGGCCATAAATTAAACCTTGGCGATTAACTCTGGCAATACAAGTCGCTAATGTCGATTGCAGGGCCTGCCCTCTTGCTGAAAGTTTCCCGGTGAGGGGTAGCAAGGTTGCAAAATGGACTTCAGAATCCGTGACCCCTGGATCAAGATCTTCCGCAGAACCTAATATACTTAGATAACGTAATAATGCCTGGCCTTGTGCGCGCGATAGTGTATATCGAGGCATAGCAGGAGAAATGGCCTGCTGCCGATTATTTAGCCCTTGCGTAATCACTTTTAATACACTGGACGCCGAGTTACGTGCCAATAATTGCGGTGCATTAATTGCTGGTATGCTAACTTCACCTTCTTGGCCTGCTTCACCGTCTACACCATGGCAATTCACGCACGCAAATTCTGTAGCCGGAAAGACTTGCCCGGTTAATGCTAGCTGCGCTCGAATAAGCGACCCCGAAGCATCCGTGCCTTTATGATAAATGCTGCGTCCGAGTAACAATTCGGCATCCTGGGAATGTGCATCCACTGCGGCCATCCAATTCCCAATAATCAGCAAGAGCATAAACCAGCAACGCCCCAGCAATACGTGGCTATTTAATTGAAAAATGTTTCCCAAAGTCGTTAATTATGGTTGCAATTCTTGCATCAGTCCGTTAGGCGGATATTCATAGTTTAGCTATTCTACTGCTTCAGAACTTCTGATCAGGAGTAGCCGTCAGCGCTGTAATAATGGCTTTGGGCTGCGGGAAACCATACAACTTAGTCCATTGCCGCCCATCGGCCTGGCTGATAAGCACCATATTGGAATGCGCATTTTTATCCGCAGTATAGCTCCCCAAGGTTTTTAAAAGCTGGGTAATCACAACGGGGTCCCCAGTTATAAAATCCCATGGTGCTTGCGCATGAAATTTTTGGCTTAATTTCAATAAACTTTCAGGCGTGTCATGACTAGGGTCAACACTGATACTGATCAAACTAATCGCTTGCTTGGCCAACTTAACTTGCACTTGGCGAAATATGGCTACGGACAATGGACAACTGGTAAGGCATTGGGTAAATACAAAGTTAATCGCCACTCGTTTAGCTTTAATTAAATCTTCATAAAAATTAAGCGGCTGTCCGTGTTGATTAATCACTGCGACATTTAATTGCTGTAGATCAACATCGGCAGGATTACTCGCATAACTTTGTGCACAGATACTCTTTGAAAGAATAAAACATAACAACAGTAAACAAAAACGCATACAGTAGTCCACACTAGAAAATTCATACCTCTATTTTCGCCTGCAAAACCCGCTCTCTACACAAGGGTAAATGCAGGCGATTTTATGCCCACCCAAAGGCTACTTACAAAACCCGCCCGGTGGTTGGTGCAGCGAGGTGCTCGGGGAAGTCTGAAAGGGCTGCCTTTCTGAATGCGGCCAAGGGTTTAAGCGACCCACGACAGGAAACGTAGTACTGTCAGTTGGGTTACGATCCAAGGTATCCAATTGCCCAGACCCTTTAGATAAAAAGCACAGGTCTTCAAAATTAGCTGGAATCAATCCTGGCTCGGGTGTTTTGGCACCAAAAACCCGTCCTTCTGGGAAAATATATTCAGCTACTGGCGCATCATAGCGGCCAAAAATCAAGCCATTTGCACTTTTTTCAGGTTCTGCCGCAATGCGCGTCCCTTCATTATCCCAAATACCTGTAATCTCCGCGCGGATTTCACGTGGCGGCGGCATAAACGACTGTTGACCCTCAGTGACTCTAAAGCGACCTATAGGCGCATTGATTTCCGGCTCAATAGAACTTAATAAGCGCGGTGGCTGCCCACTATCTAAAGCAAATACTTTGACCACTCGACTCGGATCGGTGGTAAAACCTACAATCCGAAAACGCGTTACAAAATTCTGCCCTGGCAAGACTTTACCCGGGCCAGCTTCTTGATCAAGCTTATCAAAGCGTGTGCCCCCAGTCCCTAAAAGAGTTTCCTCAATAAACACATAGGCGGGATTTTTTCCAGGCGAAGTGTACACACCAATGTCAGCTTCTAATGCAGAGACGGAAACGTAAAGTCCTTTAGCATCGCGTTGCATAGTACCCGTATAAGTCACAAAGTCGCCGAGTCTTAACGGGACCATAGCGCTGGGATCGCAAGTGGGACAAGGTTCAGCTCCTATGACCTCGATACCATTAACATTAGTAGCCTTGACTTGACCTATGGTAAAGCGATTACCTTGTCGGTTTTTTTTAGGGCACAAGGGATCATTCTCTATACGCGGTATACATACCGGATAACCCGTAGCCGCGTGTATGGTTGGATTATTTTGATCAGCCTTAAAGCGATTATCCTGCTCAGCCAATGACGCTTTACCATAACGCCCACCTTGCGCATTTACCGCGGGATCATTCAAACGTATATGGGCAGTCACTGTGGGATTAGCTTCAGCGGGTCCAATCAGTAATTCTCCCTCTCTTAGACATCCCGAATCCGCAGTAAATGGCGCTTGAATACAAATATTTTTTATAAAGCCTGAACTGGTCTGCAAGGGAATTTGCCCGATTGTGATCAATCCGGCAATAAATTCTTTACCGACAATATTGCCGACGATTTCTGCAGTATAAGGAAATTCAGGTTGTTGTTTGCAATTTGGGTGAGCCCGGTCGTCCAAGGCAATACACGAGACCGTGGCGACTGGCGATGCTTGCGTCGCTTTCCCCCCTCGAAATATGTCATTTGCGGTTAAATAACTGCCTGGCATGACGATTTTAAGATTTTGAGGCACGATGACCGTCACACCATTCACGTTCATTTTAGCGGCAGACAGCGGATTATTTAGCTCGTCCAAGGTAAACGATTGAATATATCCGATCAGATTAAAAGCGGTTGTGGGCTCTGCCTCTGTTGGTTTAGCAAAGTTTTGCTGATAAACCATAAGCATAACAATAAATAACAGATAACGTATCATCATGAGTTTACCCTCCAAGGGTTTACATGTCTTTAGTAGAAATCAACTACCACAGATTAAATTACACACTAGGCAATGCATGGATAGAAAACCGCAAGCGTATGCCGCTATCTTAGTTAGTCAATTTTCAACCTAGCCTTAGACTTTCCCTCGAGAAGAAAGCTCTGCTTGCCAAGGTAATGACAACTGAAACTTAAGGAAGGGTATCCACTTGGATCCAAGTAACGCTATCTATACACTCAATCATGGTGGGATGGCGCACTACGCGGTTCTCCTACCGTCACACTCGTCGAGGACTGGGGTGTAAATTCCACCCCCTGAGATTTAGCCTCTAGCAGCACCTTAAATGTCCCGGCATACGGAAAAATTAAAGCAGTCTGATAATTACCATCGCCCATATCCTGTAACCATTGACGTTTCTGCCATAATCCCGGTGGCTCAAAAACTAATAATCTTGCATCCCGCACCCCGCTGATAGGCTTTCCTGACACGGCCTCAGTTAAGCTAAAGCGCAACCAGACGCTTTCTTGGGCAGCAAATGAGCTCGAAGGAGGGCTAAAATTGACTTTAATTTTGGGCTGATGTTCAGCAGTGGCTGCTGAAGGCACAGCATTGAGTTGCGCAGTAAAACACTGGCTGGTAGTCGGCCGTTCCAACTGCACAACCACATCATACTTACCGGATTTAGGTACCGCAAACGCTGCGGTAAAATTACCGGGTGCGATTTTACGCAAACTTCGATCTAGCAATTTTAATCCCATAGGCACGCGTCGATAATTGTCCAAAGTCCCCATTGGCACCATCATGCCTTCCACATAATAATAAATTGTCTTTCCTGGGGCATTAGCCACCAACATGCCGTTTCCGTCTGGCAAAGCCGCTAACATCTGAGCAACGCCTATTGCATCGGCTTGTTTTACAGGTGGCTGCTCTCCTGCTTGAATCTGGGTGACAGACAATTCCTGCATTGGCACAGCTAAATGCGCGAGTTGCTTGCGATTAATCAAGGTAAATTTTTCGGAACCCAAGCTACGAAAATAGGCATATTCAGGGCTAAACGCGATTTGATCGGGTTCTGCGTTTAGTTTAGCAAACGCCACGATTTGATTAATCGCGGTATCGATGACATAAACTTTAGCCTCTAGCTGATTAACAACCCACACGTAACGCCCCTGAGGATCTGCGGCAATCGTCGATGTACCCCGTCCGACCTCTATATGTGCATCTACCTTGGCCTCCACAGGGTCAACAACACTGAGTTGGCTGTCATTAAGCGCTGTGACATAAAAGCGTTCGGCTTTAACCGACCACGTTAATGCTAAAGGCGTATTGGCAATCGCGACCTCTGCCTTTTTCGTTAATTGCTTGCCATCAATTAACGAAACACTATTACCCTGGGTATTAGTCACCAGTGCCGTTAATGAATCTGGTGTAAAACTCAACTGATGTCGCCCGGCACCTGTTTTAATAGTATGAACTTCGGCTGCACCTGTATTTATGACCGCAACGCCCTCAGCACCATCCAAACCGACCCACACTGTTTGCTCGTCAGGCGCTAAGACAATTCGTGTCGGTTGACTACCCGCACCAGTCGCAATCGTCTGCAATAATCGATGTTCGGCAACATCAATCAACGCCACGGCATCTGCCTTGGGCATGGTGACATATAACCATTTACCATCACTGGTTAAGACCCAATCTAAGCCTTGGGAAGGCAATTGCACAATCGCGGCTAATTTACTACTGGACCATGATACTTGCGGATCGATAAAGGTAATGCTGTTATCCTGGTTTAGGGTCAAAAGTAAATAACTATTTAAATCAACATCCGCTCGCGTTGCTAACTGACCGCTCAAAAAACTCCGCGCTTTGGCAACACAACTGGTTTCGGCCGCAACCTGTTCGGAACGACGTAAATCTAGCCAAACTCTAGGCTTAAATACATTTATCGGTTGCCGTGTTTGGACATCGCTAAACTGTAAATTGAGCAAAGTGTTGGTAGGATTTTGGCCTTGAGACTGGGCTTTCGGGGAAGTTAAATTTAATGCTATGCGCACATTATCTTGCACGATGACTTGCTGTGCACTCGCCTGCGTCGCTATTGCTGCGCACGCTAGCCCTAAACCTATTACCCAAACCAGCCAAGATAACGGTTTCATTCGACTAAACTTGGTAAACCAAAGTACCGATGGCAAATTTTTTAAAGCCATTTCCGCCAATTATAGGCTCGGCATCAAACTCAATACGCTTGAGCTTCGCTCCCTGACCATTACTAAGTGCGCCCACAAATAATGCACTACCATCAATATTGTTAGTGCTAGTCGTCACACAAGCCACACTGTATTCTTTGCCTGCAGTATCATAAGCACGCACCAAGGCTTTAAATTTTCTAGGCGAGCCTAGACCCACAATCCCAATTTGTGCACCTGCACCCTGCACTGCCTGACTAAACTCCAAGGCAATTACCCCACGCCAAGCGCCCACTTTTTTCGGTGAGAGCAACATTTTTTCTCCCGCCTGTCGAAAATTAATAGGATACTGAATTGGATGCACTGCAGCACATACAGCAAAGTCCTCAGCCGAAATACTCATAGCTAGCGTAGGATTCAACAATAAGGATTCTAAATGAATACCCATCCCAAGTTGTAATCCGTTCCAAGCATAATCAATACCCGGTATTGCAGTTGCATTAGTAATAATTGTTAACATGTTGCACCTTCTGGAGTAGGATTGACTCTAAAAATTCCCCATAAACCACCTTGGAATTGGAATTGTTCCTGCACTCTAAACAAATAATCGCCCGGCAATGCACATTTGCCACCCGCAGTAGTTAGAATATTCAGATGTCTTCCAGGACCAATGCCGCCAACCGCACCAATTCTGGCCGTCAGGGGTTTGCTACTATCTATTGCCATCTCAGGGTCAGCTAACAATTCAGTGGAGTTTTTATGCCATGGCTGATAATCCCAATTATGCCCATGTAGCACAAAGCTATGCTGCCGTGAATGACCACCCGGATGCAGAATACGAAAACGCACGTTAGCGCCCGCCGACGCCTCAAAAATTGGGGTTTCCGGTTCGCAAGATGGTAAACAGGGGGCAATATTAGTGATGGAACTTAAGGTGTTTGTATAGTTAATGCGATTGAGTTCATTAAAATCTGCACCTGCACTACCGACCCCATTACGCGCCCATAATGGCTCAGTTGCATAATTAAAA
>SXGT01877414.1_pt1 | contig 12318 bp, 8 predicted proteins | sample 3176221 | NCBI WGS metagenome assembly SXGT01 (sample SAMN11356862, study PRJNA531348) | freshwater metagenome | isolation source: freshwater sample F1-120 | place: China: Fuxian Lake, Yuxi | collected 2017-12-25
ACGCGGTCGTACAAAACAGGTTAACTAAGCTCAGTTTGAAGGCTCGGTTTGAAGACGGAGACAACAGATGCATATTCGTTGGCGCGGGTTGGAGCTTCCTAGTGCGGTCGTGTGCGACAAGAGCAGTCTGTCCAGCACGCATGGCCTGTTCTCGGTGGAGCCGTTTGAACGCGGGTTTGGGCATACGGTCGGAAATAGTATCCGCCGCATCTTGTTGTCCAGCCTCATGGGGAGCGCCGTGACCCAATTGAAGATTCGCGGGGCCCAGCACGAGTTCACGACCATCCCCGGTGTGCTCGAAGATGTCACCGATATCGTGCTGAACGTCAAGAGTCTGGTGGTCAAGAAGCAGACTGATGAGACCCGTGTGATTACGGTCGAGAAAAAAGACGCCGGGCCCATCACGGGTGCCGATGTGAAGACGGATGCCGACGTCGAAGTGATCAATAAGGATCACCTGATCGCCACGCTGACCGACAATGTGCCGTTCTTCATGGAGATGGTGGTCGAAAACGGTCGCGGTTATGTCCCGGCCCATGAGCATAGTGCCGAAGAGCACGAGATCGGCGTGATTCCGATTGATGCGGTCTACAGCCCCGTAACGCGGGTTCGCTATGACATCGACGAAACACGCGTGGGCCAGAAGACGAATTACGATCGCTTGACGATGGAAATCTGGACGAATGGCTCCATCCACCCGGAAATGGCACTGGTGGAAGCCGCGAAGATCATGCGCAAGCACTTGAATCCCTTTGTCCAGTATGCCGAACTCGGCAGCCAAGTGGCCTCGCCCACTCGTGGGGCCTTGGCCGACGCCCATCTCGAACGTAAGTTGAATATGAGCATCAGCGACTTGCGTTTGTCCGTGCGGGCCTCCAATTGCCTGGAGTCCGAACAGGTTGGCACCGTGCGAGAACTGGTAAGCCGCCATGAAGACCAGCTTCTATCGGTGCGGAATTTTGGCGAAACCACATTGTCGGAGATCAAGGAACGCCTGGCCGAACTCGGTTTGCAGTTGGGCATGCGGGTCCCGGCAGCGTCCTAGATCATGAGGAAATACGAACATGCGACATAAACGACTAGGCCGTTGCCTGGGGCGGTCCTCGAGTCATCGCCGCGCCTTGTTGCGCAATATGGCGAGCGCTCTGTTTTTGACCGAGCGAGATGCAGAGCTGGACGATAACCAGCCGAAGGTCAAGGGACGCATTGTGACCACCATCCACAAGGCCAAGGAAGTGCGCCCGCTGGTCGAGAAATGCATCACGGTCGCCCGTCGGGCGTTGGCATCTCTCGATGCAGCCAACCAGTTCGCGACCACGGCCGATCGCGGGAGCGAGGCCTGGAAGGCGTGGCGCAATAGCAACCAGTGGCAGCAGTGGAATCAGGCCATCGCACCCGCCTTGGCCGCACGACGACATGCCGTGCAGTTGCTAGGCGATAAGCAAGCCGTTCGTATCCTCTTTCAAGATATCGCCCCGCGCATGGCCAATCGACCAGGGGGTTACACACGCATCGTGCGATTGGCCACGCCGCGCGTCGGGGATGCTGGCACGCGGGCTATCTTGGAGCTGGTCGGTGTGCGGGATCGCGTCAAGGCGGCGAAGAGTGAAAAATTCGTCGATGAGGATGCGTCGTAGCGGGTCTCGACTCCATGGACGGCTGGCCGGTTGCCAATAGTAGTTTTCGCACTCGCGGTTTCGATTTCACCGGGAGCATGCGCGAACTCGGCGAGGATATGATCGCGCGAGTTCCCGCGCTCAGGCATATCGATCTGCCGGTCGTAGGCCTTTCCGTAGCGCAAACCCGCAAACCGGTGCGGCACGGATTGTGGGCCAGCTTGACGCCGCTCCGTTTCTCCGGTGGGGCCGAGGTGGAAACCCGTCGCGGCCGACCTTACACCTGCCAGGCCGTGTGCGACCGGTCCGGGCGACGGCTGCTGTACATTATGACCTTCTATCTGCCCCGTTTCGTGGATTTATCGCAGCGGGAAAAACTGGCCACGTTCATTCATGAACTCTGGCATATCAGTCCGGAATGCAACGGCGACATCCGCCGCCACGATGGGCGTTGCTACGCCCACACGGGATCCCAAGAGGCCTACGACGCCCAAGTCGAGCTGCTCGTCGACGCGTGGCTGCAAGCCTCCCCGCCCGACCATCTCTACGAGTTCTTACAGCATGACTTCAGCACGCTGTGCCGCATTCATGGTGGCGTGCGTGGATCGCGGTTTCCCCGGCCGAAGATCATTCCCTGGACGGCGCCAGCTGGCCATTAGTCTGGCAGCGGTTGGTCCTTGGTTTCCGGTGCAAAGGGGAGCACGAGCAGTCCGATCAAGAAGACCCCGCACATGGTGATGCCCGCGTAACGCAAGCGCATCGGTTCCGGGTAGGCACCGAAGACGTTGCTGGTGAGGTGGCCCAGCATGGTTGGGCCAATCGCAGCCACCAGACGCCCCACATTATAGCAAAAGGAAATACCCGTGCTGCGAATCCGAGTGGGAAACAACTCGGGGAAATAGATCGCGTATCCGCCAAATAGCGACAATTGACAAAAGCCCATGATCGGCACCATCACGACAACATGCCAAATATCCTGCATGGTCCAGAAGACGGCCGCTGTGCTAAGCATCGCAGCCAGAAAAGACAGCGCGAAGGCGCGACGTCGGCCAATGACTTGGCTAACCGGGCCAAATGCGTAAATTCCGAAGAAGGCCCCCAGATTGAGAAAGATGGACGTGATGCCCGCCCACATCGTCAGGCGTCCATTGAGTTGCTTGGTACGCTGACGGATCCGCTCCTGATGTTCGTCGAGTGACAGCGTCGACACGTCTGGAATGGGGGTCATCAGCTGAGTGCGGCGACGGTCCCGATCCGCTGCCGACTGGCCTTGGTCGTCCAGTCGCTGTAAGACCTCGGTCAGTCCGATCGGCTGCTGATCCTGCTGCAGGCTCAGCACGGCCGACCAGAGAACGGCAGCATCCTGGCGGTTGGCATCGAGATCGATCAAGTCCTGTGGTTGGACGGTACCCGTCCATGAGGTCATGCGGTCCGGGGCTTGCACCACTTGCTGTAGAAACGCCCAATCCTGGGCAGCTTGTCCGTCGCTCCGCAACTCTGCGTGAAATGCTCGCCGAAATACATTGCGGTTCAAATCGATGGAAAAAAAGCCAATCCCCCAGAGTCCGATCACGCCGCTCGTCGCCAGCAACAGGCCCACGATCGCGCGGGGCAGCCAACGCCGGTCGAACAACAGCTCCGCGTAGGAATGACGCACAGGCTCGGTGGAGCGACTCGCAACCGCCGTCTGCCACTGTTCGGGCTCCTTTAAACGTCGGCGCACCAGCAGGGCGAGTAATGCCGGTAGGGTTCCCACCAGAAACATGCAGCGCCACGCCGTGAGCGTGATGCCAAAAATCTGTGCATTTCCCATCACGCCGCTTCGTTCCAACTGGCCAAAACCGATGCTGATCAAGGCCGCCGTGATATTGCCGACGGCGGACAATGCCTGCAGCAAACCCAAGGCGTACGGTCTAGCACGCAGCGGCATGACCTCCGCTACGAGCGCCACCCCCACGGCGAATTCGCCCCCCACGCCCAACCCGGTTAGAAATCGATAGAAACTGAACTCCCAGATCGAACGCGAGAATGCACTCAGCCCTGTGAATAGGGAATACATCAGAATGGTGATGACCATGGTCTTGGCTCGACCGATCCTGTCCCCCAAGACGCCGAAGAACAGCCCCCCCAGCGCCCAACCCACCAGGAAGATGGATGTGGCATAGCCGCCGTACTCGAGCGCCAGACCATCGCTAACCGCTTCACCGTTGAGCGACAACAATTCCCGCATGGCGGGGAGCCGCGCCAGATTGAATAATTGCTGGTCCATGGTGTCGAAGAGCCAGCCCAGGGCGGCTACGACAAACACGAACCAATGGTAACGATTGAGCAAAGCGGGCCAATTACGCCACGTCACGGGGTCGTGATCGGATGGTGCGGAAGATGGCATGGAAGAATAGCCTGTCAAGCGTCCGAGAGCTCATGGTCATCAGACGCTGAAACGAATGTTAAGTATGTCACCGTCCTGGATCAAATAGTCCTTGGCCTCTTGCCGCACCAGATTCTGTTGCTTGACCTCACGTTCGCCTCCCAGACGAATTAGATCAGCGCACGACATGATTTCCGCGCGGATGAAACCGCGTGCCAAGTCGGTGTGAATGGCGGCAGCGGCATCCAAGGCCGTGGCCCCTTGCGGAATCATCCACGTGCGAACGTCTTTGGGGCCGGCTGTGAAGAACAGCATCTGGCCTGAGACCGCCATGAGCGTGCGCAAGAGACCGTCTCGATCGAACGCCACACTCCCCGACTCGCGGCGAAATTCTGCCTGTTCGTCCGGGCTCATCTGCGAAAGTTCCAACTCCCAACCCACCGGCACCGCGATGACTGGTGTCTGTTCTCCCAAATGCGTGGGCAAGTTGGTGGTATCGTCCTCGGCCACGTTGGCAATCACCAAACGCCTTTTTCTCGTCAACAACCCAAAGGAGCTGGTCGCCCGCAGCTGTTCCGCCGTCATCGGACAGGTCGACAGCGATTGGCCTGCCTCGAGCACCTCCAACAATGGCAGGATCGCATTCAGTTCGGCCAGCTGTTCGGCCTGATTGGGACGCGGTTTCTTGACGGCCTCGCGCAGCCGTTCCACCCGCCCGGTGACCACCTCCAGATCGGCCAGCAGCAGATCTTCCTCGAATGTCCGCAGATCGGCCATCGGGTCACAGCCGCTGAAGCCGGCCGTGACAATCGCCAGACAGCCGGCCTCACGAATGAGAGACAGGCGCGCCGCATTCCCCTCATGGGTGCGACTTAGCCCCGGCGTATCGACGAGTTCCAGGGAGGCGAGAGAAATTTTCTTGGGCTGGTAGATCTCGATCAAACCGGCCACGCGCGGGTCAGGGACGGCCGCCATGGCGGATTGCGTCGTGTGCTGGAGCGCAATATCCGCAGCGGTCCCCGTCAACCAGGTAAAAAGACTGCTCTTGCCAGACCCTTGATAGCCAACAAAGCCGATTTTCATGCGTGACCACGATCCGAGATCTCGACGCCCGCTGGAACGCAACACGGCGTCGCGAACCGTAATCCTGAGTGTCTACCATAGTGGGAAGATGGCCATCTCGGCAACCGTCGTTCCGTCGCGGATAGTACGGTCTTACCTTCGGTCGCCGATAATGTCGTATCGCTTGTGCCTCCCCGTTGGGCAACGCCGGGACGGATTTTTCGATGCGCCGCTCGTTCTCAGGCGGAGTACGTGTTTCGCTCGCCGTCGGTGCGTGGATGGCATTTCATCAGCCTCGATCAGCCGATCTGGCTCCCTCCCCGCAAGGGGGAGGGAGCCAGAAGCGAGCACGTTTCTTAGGAAAGAACTTTTCTGCGGATACTGCGATCAGGCGCCGGCCAATACTTGGGTCACGACCCGTCCGCCATCCACCACCTTGATGGGCCGCCCGGCTGGGCTGTTATTTTCGCGGTCCGCGTCCACTCCCAGCGTATGGCAGATGGTGCGGAGCAGATCCGGTACGGTCACCGGTTGGTTGGCCACCTCCATACCATCCGCGCTAGTCTGGCCAATGACCTGCCCTCCCAGCACGCCGGCCCCAGCCAGCGCCACACTGAAGGCACGAGGATAGTGATCGCGGCCGCCGCGCGGATTGATGCGAGGCGTGCGGCCAAACTCGCCCATCCAGGCGACCAAGGTGGTATCCAGCAGGTGTCGCTGGCGGAGATCACGCAGCAGGGCGGCGTAGGGCTGATCGAATTGTTGACATAGACGTTGGGTGCGCGCGAAGTGATCATCATGAGTATCCCAACCATCCAGATTGATCTCGATAAACGTGACACCGGCCTCAACCAGTCGCCGGGCCAAAAGGCACGCCAGCCCGAACTCGGAATCACCGTAGGCCTTTCGCATGGATTCCGGTTCGCGTTGCACGTCAAAGGTTTGCATGTCGGGACTCAGCACCAATCGGGCCGCCTTTTTGTACAACCCCTGATGCTCGCCCACCAACGCATCCGTTGAAGGCCGCGCGACTGCGGTCTGTAAGGAATCCAACAGTCCCAAGCGGCGTTGATAGCGAGCTGGATCCGTTGTCAGTGATGTGTTGTCGGGGAGTTTCTCGGCAGTCGACAGCGTGAATGCGTCGTAGGCCACGCCCAAGAATCCCGCGCCAGCTCCCTGGCGGGGCCCCCGGCCGATGCGGACATAACTGGGCAAGTCGGCGTCGAGCTGGCCCAATTGTTGAGCGGCGACCGCGCCTAACGTGGGATGCTTGATGGAAGCCGTGGGGAGATAGCCGGTGCGAAGTAGATACGTGGCGCGCGGATGGCTCCCCTCGCGCGCCGTCATCGAACGAATCACGCACACATCCCGCATGACTTGGGAGGTTTGTGGGAGTGTGTCCGCGATTTCGATCCCCGGGATCGTTGTCGAGATCGCCTTCGTTTCCCCACCGTGCGAGTGTCCGGGCTTGGGGTCCCAGGTTTCCAATTGACTCGGGCCTCCTTGCATCCACAACAAGATGCAAGCCTTGCCTTGTCGACGCATTTCAGCCGCCTGCAGCGCCAAACGATCCGGCCATGCCAGGTAGGAGGAGACCCCAAGTGCGGGTATCACGCGCAGAAAATCGCGCCGTCGCATCGTTTGCCGATCGGTGATGGCAATCTCAGTTTCTCGGTAGACCTGGTTCATTGTCAACTCCTTGCCGTCGCTCCTAGGACCGACCACGATGGAGAAATTCACTACATTCGATGCACGAACTCCGCAGAATTGAGTAGCGACCACAAGAGATCCTCGAAGGCCTCGTCGCGCCGGCCCACTCGCTTGATGTAGCGGAGGCACGTGCGCAGCTCCTCCTGCGATGGTTCGCGAGCGAAACAGCGCAAGTAGAGTTCCAACACCAGATCCTCGTTATCGGGGATCTCACGTAATAACTTGCCAAGGCCGTCGGCGCGACGGGCCGAGGTCGCTAGATCCAAGACTGGCGAGTTCATCATCACGAGCGCTTGCGGGATCGAACCGACCACCTCGTCTCGCGGATCACTTGGGTCGAATCCAAATACTTCCGTGAATTGGTAGCGTGGGCTGCGCCGGATCGCGCGTGGGCCGCCCGTGGCAACCATGGGTTCCGGTATGGATATCCCCAGCGCGGCGGTGAGTGTGTCGAAGAGCTGGTCCGCACGTAACCGTTGGGGCGTGTTCGCCATAAAGACTGGTGCGTCGGGCGCCCCACGCGGCCGGCTTTCCCGCTGATAGGCCTCGGTGGCCATGATCATCTGAAACAGCCCTTTGACATCGTAGCCGCTCGCGATAAACGCCTGCGTCAGATACTCCAAGGTTGCTGGTGACGATGCGTGGCGATCGGGCCCCACATCATCAACCGGCTCATAGAACCCCTCGCCCAGTAATTCCGACCAGATTCGATTCACAAACGCCGTGGCGAACCAGGGATTCTCAGCAGCCGTTGCCCATTTCGCCAACTGTGCGCGACGCTGGATGTCCGAGGTGCCATAGTCGAGTTTCTCACCACTGAGGAAAAAGACCGGCTGCACGCGCGTTCCCGGCGCCTGGGGATCCTGGAGATCTGGCATGGTGTGTTCCAACGTGCCCCGGCGACGCGAATCGTTGTCTTTACGGACAAAACGCCGGGGAGCGTCGTCGGAGATCACGAGAAATGACCGGCCCATGGCCTCTCGGTCCGGTCGCAAAGCGACGCGCGGAAAGAAGGCTGCTAATTCGTGAAATTGCTGTCGCTTCCAACGATCGGTCGGATGATCGTGGCACTGGGCACATTGAATCTGCACTCCCAAAAAGATGCGCGAGATCTCGGCTGCCGTTTCTTCCGGTTTACCTTGCTGCGCCATGATGATGGCGGTCTCGCCGTTTTCTGTGACCTTGCCGGTGGCGGTGATGAACTCCCTCGCGATGGTATCCCAAGGTCGATTCGCGTTGAATCGGTGCGACAGATGATCGGTCAGCGATGGGGCCACGAGTAGGGCCCGCTCTTCACTGCGCCGAGCCAGTATGACATCGCGCCAGTAGTGGGCCCAGTTGCGGCCAAAGCGAGCGTCGGCCAGCAACTTTTCGGTGATGCGCGACCGCTTGCTCGCGTCTCGATCGAGGGCGAATGACGCAATCTCGCCCGGAGTCGGAGGCTGGCCCACGAGATCCAAATGGACGCGGCGCAGAAAGGTGGCGTCATCCACACGCGGAGCGGGACTGGGCCCATCGGCTAAGAGTTGATCCAACCGAGCGGCGGCCTCGAGCGGCGAGACGGTGCGACCTTCGGCTCCTAGGCTGGTGATCGGGGGCCAAGGTGTCAGACCCATCGCATGCAGCACGGCCGCACTGGCGATCACTGCGAGGTGGACCGCTCGACTCGCGTCATACCGATTCGCTGGTTGGTTGGTCACGTTTCATCTCCCCCAGTGGCACAGGCTTCCAGCCTGTGGGGAAACCCAGTGACTTCCAGCCCACTGAACGGCCGCCTTTGTCTTAAGTCTGCAGGTGCTCATAGATCGCGGACACCACAGGCTGGAAGCCTATGCCACTCTAAGATACAACACCGTTGCGGCGCCGGGGTTTCGTCAGCTGGCCGGCCAAGTGGCACAGGCTGGCGGCCTGCCTCTGCCACTCTGCGGGCAATGGGCCTGTGGAGGCAATGAGGCAACCTGCCTGCGCCGATTGATGCGTTTTGGCTGCACGCACTCTCCGGTCTCCGGCCGAGGGGGGCTGAGTGGTCAGCCGTTTCTCGGCTGTAAGTCTCATTCTGAAAACGGTTTACGTGCGTTAACCGGACGGCCGGGGCCGGGAAGCTCGGCCTGGCATCGAAGTTGCCCCTTTGGTGTGGGATGCCGGAATCGTGAGGTCCCCTCCGGCTTAAGGAATCCGCATGGTTCATGTCCGCGAGATTCGTGATCGTGCAGAATTGCACGCGATCCGCTCCGACTGGTCGCATCTGTTATCACGGACTCGCGGTGCGTCCTTCTTTCACACGTGGGAGTGGTTTGAGGCCTATTGGCGGCATTTTGGCGATGACATCACGCGGCAATCGCTGCGTGTGATGGTCGTGGAACGTACTTCGGGCGATCGATCCGAAGTGGTGGGGTTGCTTCCGCTGACGGTGATGCGCGAGTCGACGCGAGTGGGCACGGTGCGGGTGTTGACCTATCCGTTGCACGATTGGGGCACCTTCTATGGGCCGTTGGGGGCCGATCCGGCTGCGACCATTTCCGTGGTGCTGGCGCACGTACGTCGACAGCCGCGTGACTGGGACATGCTGGATCTGCGCTGGGTGGATCGTGACGGAACGGATGGCGGAGCAACCAGCGAGGCGCTCGCGCGATCCGGATGGCGGGCATCGACGGCGGTTTGGAAAACAACCGCTTGGGTGGACACCCGTGGCGACTGGGGGGCATATCTGGCAGACCGTTCCGAGAAATTTCGCGGCAATGTCAAACGATTGCGGCGTCGCCTGTCGGAGCGAGGGCCGATGCGCCATGTGCGTTATCGGCCCAGTGGCGTTACTCACGGTGATAACGACCCGCGTTGGGATCTGTTCGACGCGTGTGTGGAATTGGCCGAACAGAGTTGGCAGCATGATGCGGGAACGGGGACGACACTGTCGACGACGAGTATCGAGCCATTCCTACGCGAGTTGCACGCGGCCGCAGTTGAACTCGGCGCGTTGGACTTGAACCTGCTGATGCTGGACGATCGCCCCGTGGCCTATTGTTACAATTATTTGTGGGATGGCCGGATCACGGGAGTTCGATCCGGTTACGATCGAGGTCAAGCTCATTTGTCGGCTGGAGCTGTCTTGATGGGACTCCAGATTGAAGACAGTTTCGCACGCGGCGATCGGGGCATCGACCTTGGGCCGGGGTATTGGGAGATTAAGCGGTCCTGGGCGACGCATCGATGGGAGTCGTATCGGCACACGTTTTACTCGTGGTGTGCTCCGCGGGCACAGGCGTTGCGGGTCAAGCATTGGCTGAATCGACTACGGCACATCGCAGGCGATGCAGCGGAGTCGAGGGAGACCTGTGCCAAACACAGTACGGGCTGAGTACTGCAGGTCCACCCGATAGATCATCTGCTCCCTGTAAGCTACAATCCGGCTTTTCGGGGTCCGTCGCGTGTACTCCCAGTCGAGTGCCCGTGGTCCCTTGGTTGTGCGGATGCGGATCGGGAAAATGCCTGCGAAATTACGCTTGTTGGTTGCCAATCGTGGCGAGATCGCCATTCGAGTGTTTCGGACGGCGCACGAATTGGGGATGCGCACGATCGCCATTTTTGCGCATGAGGATCGGTACGCGTTGCATCGCTTCAAGGCGGATGAAGCGTATTTGATCGGCCAACCGGGGCATCCGATCCGCTCGTATCTGGACACCGCCGGCATCATCGCAATCGCCCGCCAACGTCAGGCCGATGCCATCCACCCGGGTTATGGTTTCCTGTCGGAGAATCCCGATTTTGCCAAGGCGTGTCGGGCGGCCGGATTGACATTCGTGGGGCCGCGGGTGGAAACCCTGCATCAATTGGGGGACAAGACGAGCGCGCGGACAATCGCCCAACAAGCGGGGGTGCCGGTTTTGGGGGGGAGCGCCAAAGCGGTCCGGGATACGGCGGAGGCCGAGCGTGTGGCCAAGCAGTTGGGCTATCCGGTGATTCTCAAGGCGGCACATGGCGGCGGCGGGCGTGGCATGCGCATCGTGCGGGGAGCCCGCGACATGGCGGAATCCTTGGAGCAGGCCCAACGGGAATCGATGGCTGCCTTTGGCAGCGACGATGTCTTCGTGGAGAAATTGATCCAACGTGCTCGACATATCGAAGTGCAGCTCTTAGGCGATAGTCGTGGCAACCTGATTCACTTGTACGAGCGTGATTGCTCCGTTCAGCGTCGGCACCAGAAGGTTGTGGAAATCGCGCCGGCCCCTTCGTTGGACCCGCAAGTGCGTGAGGCGTTATGCCAGGCGGCCTTGGCCATTGGACGGGCCGTGAAGTATGAAAACGCCGGTACCGTCGAGTTCTTGGTGGATGCCGACACAAACCAGTTCTACTTTATTGAGGTCAATCCGCGGATTCAGGTGGAGCACACGGTCACCGAGGCGGTCACGGGAATCGATATTGTCAAGTCACAGATCTTGATTGCCTGTGGTGCGACACTCGACGGCCCGGAATTGGGATTGCCGCCACAAGAGGAGGTGCGCACGCACGGATTTGCCGTGCAATGCCGAGTGACCACGGAAGATGCCTCCAATGAATTTCGTCCGGATTATGGACGCATAGCCCACTATCGATCGGCCGGCGGCATGGGCATACGCTTGGACGCCGGCACTGCATTCTCTGGGGCCATGGTCGTCCCCTACTACGATTCCCTATTGGTCAAGGTGACGGCATGGGCGAGGTCCTTCGGGGATGCCACGCGACGTATGGAGCGATGCTTGCAGGAATTTCGCATCCGGGGCGTGAAGACCAATATTCCTTTCTTGATTAAGCTGGCCACCCATCCCACCTTCGTCGATGGGGAATGCACAACGACATTTATTGACGAGACGCCCGAGTTATTTGATTTTCCCGTACGGCGCGATCGGGCCACCAAATTGCTCAAATACCTCGCCGACGTCACGGTCAACGGCAATCCGTTGGTCAAAGATCGTCCACGTTCTCAACGTCGCACGCCGGCGATCGTGCCGGCGATCGACGCGCGGAGCACGCCGCCGGCCGGATATCGGCAGAAATTTCTGCAACTCGGCGCGGAGAAATTCTGTCAATGGATTCTGACGCATCGTCCCCTCTTGTTGACGGATACCACGTTCCGAGACGCCCATCAATCATTGTTGGCCACACGCTATCGTACCCACGATATGCTGCTGATCGCCGACGCGTACGCCCGCATGTGCTCGGGACTGTTTTCTCTGGAGATGTGGGGGGGAGCCACCTTTGACACGTCGCTGCGATTCTTGCATGAGTGTCCCTGGCAGCGTCTGGCCAAGATACGCGAACGCATCCCGAATATCATGCTGCAGATGCTGCTGCGCTCGTCGAACGCCGTTGGCTATACGAATTATCCCGACAATATCGTGCAGGCGTTTGTGCAAGAGGCAGCCGCCGCGGGTATCGACATCTTCCGTATCTTCGACGCCCTGAATTGGACACCGAACATGAAGGTGGCCATGGAGGCGGTGCAGGAATCCGGCGCGCTGTGCGAGGCCGCCATCTGCTACACGGGCGATATCCTCGATCCCAAGGCCACCAAGTACACGTTGCAGT
>SXGT01875467.1_pt1 | contig 12317 bp, 8 predicted proteins | sample 3176221 | NCBI WGS metagenome assembly SXGT01 (sample SAMN11356862, study PRJNA531348) | freshwater metagenome | isolation source: freshwater sample F1-120 | place: China: Fuxian Lake, Yuxi | collected 2017-12-25
GATCTGCCGGAAACACACTCCGAAATGGCGCTGCCATTGGTGGCACGCGGAACAACCATTGGCGCCCTGGATGTGCAAAGCACTGTTCCAAACGCCTTCACCAAAGCTGATGTTTCGATCCTCGGTCTGCTGGCAGACCAAATAGCCATTGCAATTGATAACGTCCGCCTGCTTGAAGAGACCAGGCATGCCCTTGAAGAATCGCAAACTGTTTTCCGTGAATACCTTGCTGATGCATGGCAAAAGAAAAAAACATCTGAAATCATGGGGTATTATCAAGGTCTCACTGGTGGTCAATTGATCACCAGCAAGGCGACCAAGGAAGTTGGCATCCCTGTCGATAATGGAGAAGACACGCTGACCGTGCCCATCAAGCTGCGAGACCAGGTAATTGGAACCCTTAATGTACGCCCAAATACAGATGGAAGAACCTGGAGCAGTGACGAAGTCAATATTGTTCAGGCAATTACAGAGCGTCTGGGGCTTGCCCTGGATAATGCCCGCCTTTTTGAAGAGACATCCTCACGCGCTTCACGTGAACACCTGGTTTCAGACATCACCACCAAAATCCGCAATACCACTGATCCACAGGAAATGGTCAAAACTGCGGTTGAAGAACTAAAACGTGCGCTGGGTGTCACACGTGTTGAAATTGTCCCAAAAAAAATTGCACCTCCACCAGATAATTAGAATTGATTGGAAGAATATAACCATGACAAAAATAATTGCTATATCCAACGAAAAAGGCGGCGTCGCCAAAACCACAACCACGATCTCTCTTGGCGCTGCCCTAGTTGATCTGGGATATCGTGTTCTGCTTATTGATCTCGATGCGCAAGCCAATCTCACGCTGGCACTTGGTTTTGAACCAGGTGAGTCTGAAAACACATCCAGCAATATCATGCTCGATAACGCTCCGCTCTCAAGCGCCCGTCGAAAAACCGATGTGGAAAACCTTGACATTGTCCCTGCCAGTTTACGCATAGAAACATCAGAACAGTTCCTGCCAGTGCGTACAAACTATACAACCATCCTGAAACGCGCCATCTCAAACGAAGCGAATTTGGCGTATGACTACATACTCTTCGATTGCCCACCGTCTCTCGGCGCAATTACTCAAAACGCACTCGCTGCCGCGAACCTTCTGCTCATCCCTACCCAGGCTGAATACTTCTCTGCCTATGCACTTCGCAATATGATGACACTTGTCCGCCGTATTCGAGAAGAGGATAACGCCAATCTCGCTTATCGCATTCTTGTCACCATGCTGGATAATAGAAACCGCACACACCGCAACATTCACGATCAGCTTCGTTCGACATTTGGTGAGGGAGTATTTAATACGGTCATCGAAATAGACACAAAATTGCGTGAAAGTTCCATCGCTGGTTTACCGATTTCACATTACAAATCAAGCGCGCGCGGCGCCACTCAGTACCAGGTACTCGCTCAGGAGCTAGTCGAATATGTCAAAGAAACCGAAAATAAACAAGCGGCTTGACAGTTTATTCAAGGGCATTACCCTTGAAGAGAGCGATGCTAAAACAAAGGATGACTCGATTAATCGTAAAGAAGCCACGCTACCCTTTACGGAATCCTCGAGCGCCTCACAGCCGCACCCGGAACCTGTTTTTCAAAAAACTGAAGCAGCCTCTTCCCCAAAACCGCTAAAACTCACTACATCTGAATTGATATTTCCCAAGCCCGTACTTACACAGGAGGAGGAAAATACCACATCCTCATACGCGGTAAATATCCAGACCGGTTATCAAGACTGGGCAACCTTGCGTGTTTTTGATGAGACAAACCAGCGTCAGTGGACATCCGATGAAGAACTGCTAGTCAAACAGGTCTCTGACCAGTTATCACTGGCCCTTGAAAATGCCCGCTTGTTCCAGGAGGCACAAAAATTCAAACTTGGAATCGACAGAACAGATAATGCAGTATTTATTACTGACCCCGATGGGGTAATTCAATATATAAATCCAGGCTTCGAAAAAGTTTATGGTTTCCAAAGTGACGAGGTGTTGGGGAATACACCCCGCATTCTAAAATCCGGAGTTGTTCCGGAGGAACAATACAAATATTTTTGGGAAACCCTCCTTAATAAAGGCACTGTAACTGGTGAAATTGTCAATAAAACAAAAGATGGCCGCCTGGTAACCATATCTGGAACAAATAGCCCCATCCTTGACGAAAGCGGAAAAATCCTTGGCTTCCTCGCAGTGCATCAGGATGTTACCGAACGCAAAAAAAATGAGGAAGCACTCTCCAAATCCGAAGCAGACTTACGCGCCCTATTCTCGGCAATGGATGATATAGTTTTGGTTTACGATCAGAATGGCCGTTACATGCGCATTGCCCCGACCAATCCATCGCGTTTAATAAAACCACCTGAGGAATTAATTGGAAAGTTGATACATGAAGTATTTCCAAAAGAAACAGCCGATCGCTTTCTCATGGCTATTAGTCAAACCCTGGAGACCGGTGAAACCAGGCAACTCGAATATGACCTGACTGTGGGAAATGATACTTACTGGTTTCTGGCTAATCTCTCAAAACTCGATGAAGGTAATGTATTTTGGGTGGCACGTGATATTACCGAACGCAAAAAATCAGAAGAGGCGATCAGACGTCGAAATGAATACCTCGCTGTTTCTGCCGAAATCGGAAAACTCGTTACCTCCACGCTGGACTTAAATTCCATCTTTGCACGAACCGTAAACCTGATCAATGAACGATTCAACTTCTATCATGCGGGCATATTCATTGTGGAAGAGACCGGCTTTAACGCTGTATTGCGAGAAGCAACTGGGAAAGCCGGTGCGGAGATGAAAGAGAGGAAGCACACTCTCAAACTTAATGAAAAATCCATCGTAGGCAAAGTAACATTAGACGGACAGGCAGTAATTGCCAACGATGTCACGACCAACCCGTTACACAAAATTAACCCCCTACTGCCTGAAACTCGCGCAGAAGCCGCCATTCCCTTGCGGATTGGCACCCGTATTATTGGCGCAATTGACATCCAATCAAAAACAGTGGGTGCATTTACAGATGATGATATTGCCGTACTACAAACACTCGCAGACCAGGTGGCTGTAGCCATTGATAATGCCCGCTCCTTTGAACTCTCGCAGGAAGCGGTAATGGAAATGCGTGAAATTGATCGCCTGAAAAGCCAGTTCCTGGCAAATATGAGTCATGAATTACGAACACCGCTCAATTCGATCATTGGATTCTCACGCGTCATCATAAAAGGAATTGACGGCCCCGTAACCGAACTGCAACAACAAGACCTTACAGCCATCTACAACTCAGGCCAACACCTGCTCGGGCTTATCAACGATGTCCTGGATCTCTCCAAGATCGAAGCAGGCAAGATGGAGCTGGCCTTCGATGAAGTAAATAGAGCGGACGTGACTACCAGCGTCCTTTCAACCATGAGCGGCCTTTTCAAGGATAAACCGATCCATTTGAAGCGTAACATCGAGCCGCACCTGCCAACGGTACGGGCTGATGCGATCCGAGTCCGTCAAGTAATGATCAACCTGTTATCCAACGCCTCCAAATTTACCGACGAAGGTGATATTCTTGTGGAAGTTGGTCTTAAGCCTGGGCTGACTGGTCGAAATGAAGTCAGAGTCAGTGTGACTGACACAGGACCAGGTATCGCCAAAGAGGACCAGACAAAACTCTTTCAGGCTTTCTCTCAAGTGGACGACTCTCCAACCCGCAAAACAGGCGGCACAGGTCTTGGGCTATCGATCTGCCAGCACATCATTAACATGCATGGCGGTCGAATTTGGGTTGAAAGCGTGGTTGGCAAAGGCAGCACATTCCATTTCACCCTGCCACTTTTCCGCAAGGAAAAAGAGGGAGACTCTTCTCCATATGGTAATAAAGTAATTCTGGCAATTGATGACGATCCGCAAGTTATAGGATTATATGAACGTTATCTGCATCCACAGGGATATCAGGTTGTTCCGTTGTCCGACCCATCCCATGTAGTGGAACGCGTCAAACAGCTAAGACCATTTGCCGTGACCTTAGATATTATGATGCCTGGAATTGATGGCTGGCAGGTACTGGACACATTGAAAGGCGATCCTGACACGCGAAATACCCCAGTAATTATTTGCAGCATCATCGAAGACTTGGAAAAAGGATTCAATCTTGGAGCAACCGATTATCTGGTCAAACCGATTTTGGAGGATGATCTTGTCAATGCACTTGACCGTTTAAACACGGATGGTTCTATCCGTGACGTTCTTGTGATCGATGATGATCCAGATGACCTGCGTTTGATCGGCAAAATTCTTACCAACGATGGCAGATACAAAGCCATACTCGCCGAAGGTGGACGAATGGGGTGGGACATTATATCTTCGGGGAAAGCCCCACATGCCGTGATCCTGGACCTGTTCATGCCTGAAATGGATGGATTCAAGATATTGGAGAATATGCAGGCAGTCGAAAAATTGCGCGATATTCCAGTCATAGTCATTAGCGGCCTGGATCTTTCTGCAGAGCAGAAGAATCAACTCAACGACTTTGGCAAGCGACTACTATCCAAAGGATCTTTTAACGAAAAAGAACTGCTTACATCCATTCAACGTTCGCTTGAACGGGTTCACGCAAAGAATATCTAGGAGTTGGTATCACTGTGTCATTTATCATTAAATGCATTGATTGTGGGCACAACGCGCCTTATTACCCCACATCTACAACATGCCCAAAGTGTAACAGTCAATGGCGTGAGGCTGAATACGATTATGAACTTATAGGAAAAACCATGCCAGCCAAACTGGCAAACCGTCCTTTTGACCTCTGGCGCTATCGTGAATTATTGCCCGTGCGTAATCCCAATATCAGCCTGTCGCTCGGCGAAGGCGGTACCCCACTTATCCGCGCAGTTAATTTAGGTATGATGTTGGGGTGTCCCAATATTTACATCAAGGACGAACGTCAGGGACCGACTGCCTCATTCAAAGATAGGCAGGCATCTGTTACGATTGCCGCTTTGAAGGAAGCTGGGATCACAGAAATGGTTGCAGCATCCACAGGCAATGTTGCGATCTCATATTCTGCTTACGCATCCCGCGCTGGAATGAAGCTTTGGGCGTTTGTTACAAGTCTTGTGCCCGCAATGAAAATGCGCGAGATCGCACTATATGGAAGTCAGGTGATCAAGATCACCGGCTCCTACGATCAATGCAAACAGGTTGCCGCTGAATTCGCCAACCAACGTCATCTATATCAAGACATGGGGGCACGAACGATCACTTCGATTGAAGCAATGAAAACAATTGCCTTCGAGATCGCGGAACAACTGACCGCCATTCAAGGTCCGGGCGCAAATGCTCCTTGGCGAACGCCTGATTGGTACGTCCAGGCTATCAGTGGTGGGATGGGTCCGATTGGCGTTTACAAAGGCTTTCGTGAGATGAAATACATGGGATGGGTGGATCGCATTCCTGCCTTTGCACCCATTCAAGCAGAGGGTTGTGCGCCCATGGTTCGAAGTTGGAAAAAGGGTTTGGAAAAAGCTGAGCCTGTAACATCGCCTAAAACCCGCATAGAAACCCTTGCAACAGGTGACCCGGGCCGTTCCTACGAATTCCTTAGGGAATACGTAAACAGCACGAACGGAGCTTTTGAAGACGTAAGTGATGAGGACGCCTTTCGAGCCATGCATGTATTGGCAAAAATGGAGGGTATTTCCGCTGAACCAGCCGCAGCAGTAGCCTTTGCTGGTCTCTTCAAGCTGATACGGGCTGGAATAATCAAACCAAGTGATACAGTGGTAGTGAATTGTACAGGGCATACCATGCCCGCTGAACCGGGAATCCTTGGCGATAATTGGTCACGTGATGTGAAGCTTGCGACTAATGACCAAACTCCACAGGAAGGTTTACTCTCGGCGCTTAGCCAGGTTGCGCCAGAACGCTTCCCCAAGATCGCCATTGTGGAGGATACCGCAGAAGCACGCCGCCTGATCCGCCGCATTTTACAATCCCAAGGCAGTTTCACCATTTTGGAAGCAAGCACTGGCCGCTAAGGTCTTGAATTGATCCAACGAGAATTACCAGATCTGGTTATTCTTGATCTCATGATGCCGGAAATGAACGGTTTTACAGTGATCGAAGCCTTGCGTGCAAAGCATGAAACAGCCACTATCCCCGTAATCGTTGCTACAGCAAAAGAACTTACCCCGGACGAAAAGAACAGACTCAGTGGTCAGATACAATCCCTTATGCAAAAGGGTGATTTTCTTAATGACGAATTCCTTGAAGAAGTTAAAGCATTATTAAAATAATTCCATCCTCCTGTTTATTCATACTGAAAATAAAGGCTGGTATCTTTGAAAAAAAAACAAACGGCCGGGATCATAGCCGCTTTTAGTTCATCAGTATTTCTCGGACTGGCGCCAGTCTTCGGGAAATTAGCGATCACGCTTGGGTTTACACCGTTTGCGGTTGTGGCATTGCGCACAGGCTTTGCTGCAGTCATGCTCCTGTTGGCAATCGCGCTATTCTATCCAAAATATCTTTATATTTTCCCGGTAGGTCTGGTTGGGTGCGCTCTGGCAGGCGCAATCAATGGTTTTGGTTCCCTGTTATATTATCTTGCCTTGCAAAGGTTGGATGCAAGCATTGGCCAACTGCTTTACTCACTTTATCCCTTTTTCGTTGCACTCTGGCTCATACTTGACCATCAACCGCCAAGCCGCCTCACAATCTTTCGCGTGGGACTTGCCACAATGGCAGTATTGCTGCTCACAAGCGTACCGGAGCAATCGGTGGACCCAATCGGAGTGTTTATGATGATTGGAGCTGCTGTGCTTTATGCAATGCACCTGCCCATTAACCAACGTGTGCTTTACGAAGTCCCAGCGCCAACTGTTGCGCTATACACTTTACTATCAATGAGTGCAATCGTTATTCCTGCCTATTTATTATTTGACCGTGCCTGGCCTGCATCTAATGTCCCATGGATGCCCGTGGCAGGGTTAACCTTCGTAACTGTATTTTCGCGAATCGCGCTTTTCCTGGGCGTGAAAAAAATAGGCGGGATGCAAACCGCTTTATTAGGTCTGGCGGAGCTTTTGATCGCGATCATCTTTAGCTATCTTTGGCTTGGTGAAAACCTGACCTTGCTCCAATGGATGGGAGCGGTCGGACTCGGCTTTAGCCTGGTGCTGGTTATGTACGAAAATTCGGCGGCCCCGACACACAGCGGCAAAACTGGCTGGCTTTCATGGATACGGGCGCCGGGTTTGCCAAAAGATTTATTTGGTCCATACGAGTGAAACAAATAGAGCCTGAAGGTTTCAAAAACCTTCAGGCTCTATTTTTGAATCCGATCTATTTATTACCTTCGTACAAATAACCCGTTCCACGCACACTCACAACACGCTCAGACAAGGATGGGAATTGGTCCAATTTATGCCGTAACCGGCTGACTAGTGGACGTAAAATCTCCGGAGCTTCACGCTGAGATGTATCATAGCCTTGCACCAGTAGAACCAATTCGCGGTGAGAAAACACCTTGCCTTCATTTTCTATCAATATTCGTAACAATCTTCCCTCTGCGGGCGTGAGATGCTCCACTTTATTTTTGTGCTTTATCTGGCGGCGTGAAAGATCAACAGTCGTGCCGTCTTTAAGGGAAAAAACTTCCACGGCTTCATCCACATCACTTTGGGCGGCTACATTACTTACACGTGATCTTTGTGCATGGCGAGCCAGCCCCTTCTTTACACTTGCCAATACCTGTGACGGTGATGCGGGCTTTAACAAGTAATCGTGAATGCGCAAACGTAAAGCTTGAATGGCAGTCTCTATTGAACCAAAAGCAGTCAGCAGGATCACCTCTGTTTCAGGCGAAATTTGATTTACCACCTGGATCACTTCCAGACCATCCATGCCGGGCATACGTAAATCCACGATCATCAGATCCATGGGGTGGGTGCGGACAAATTCCACGGCCGCCTGACCATTGGGAGCAGACGCCACGTTGTGTCCCTCCAATCTGAGAATATCCGTCAGAGATTGTCTCGCAACGGGTTCATCATCAACCACCAGAATATTAGACTTCATTGTTATCCTCCTGTCGGCAAGAATATGCAGAAACAAGCGCCGGGCTCGTAATCAGTTATCAATTCCAATGTGCCGCCATGCGCGGTAATTATATTGTAACTTACTGTCAAACCCAACCCTGTGCCTCCATCTTTAGTACTAAAGAATGGCTCAAAGATATTGGCCTGTTTTTCCTCTGGAATTCCCTTACCCTGATCCTGAAATGTAATCTCAACACCATCCCGTACAGGACGGGTTTTGATATTCAATATTCCGCCATCCGGCATTGCGTCCATGGCATTTAGAATCAAATTGATAAACACCTGCTGCATTTGGCTACCCACAGCTTGAATCGTTGGAATGGTTCCAAGAAAATCAACGATGACTTTGACCTTTGATTCAGAAAGCTGTTTTGACATTAAATTCAAGATGTATTGGAGCATTTCGGCAAAATCAACCGTTTCAAGAGAAGTTGCACCGGGGCGATAAAAATCCAACATACGGCGAACGGTGAGAATCAATCGTTCGAGTTCTGTGCGGGCAAGATCGAAGTATTCTCTGCGTTTTTCAGCAGGCAGGTCTTCGCGTCCTGCAAGGTGCATACAATTTTGAACCGCCTGCAAGGGGTTATTTACCTCATGCGCAATGGATGCACTCAACCGCCCCGCAGCGGCCATCTTTTCTGCTTGAAGCAGTGCTTTTTGAGATTCTTCAACTTTACGAACGTAATCCAATTGCTCGGCGTACAGGCGGGCATTTTCCAATGCGGCGGAAGCCTGTCGCGCAAGTATCTGAAATAATTCAAGATCTGATTCTCGAAGCGGCGGTTCATTCAAATCACGAGCGGCGTATAGGACCATGCGAATGTTTGGGCGGAGAATTGGCACAAGGATCACCGCACCAAGATTCAGGTTAGCCAGAAGCGCTCTCAGGGTTGCATCACCCGGCCCGCTTGCATTGATCAGCAAGGGGGTGGCAGATGCGTCCACACGGGAAATCAGATCAAGAATACTTTGGGGAAATTCCATCCCGCGTGAAGCCAGCAAGGAAAAACCTTTAGCGTCTGCATTTTGCTGGTAGCACGCGGCGTGTGAACATTGTAAATGCTCGCAGATGGCGTTGATGATGATGTCAAGCAATGGCTCGCGGCGCGTTTCAGAAAGCAGAGTCTCGGTCACAGAAAAAAGCGGACGTAACGCCTGCGTACGCGCCGCGTCTCTTTTTTGCTGACTGTCGGCAAGTGCCAATTTCACCGCGTCAACCAACTCACTGCCTTTGCTGAACGGCTTGAGAATAAGACCATCAACACCCTGCCTGAGTGCGCGAATGGCAGTCTCGACTGTGCCGTGCCCGGTCATAATCAGCATCGCAGCATCAGGCTGAAGTCTTTGCGCATGCTGGATGACTTCAAATCCATCCACTTCGGGCATGCGGATATCAACCAGCAGCAAGTCAATTTTATTTTCCTTGAGGTAATTGATGGCTTTGTGCGGGTCAGTTTGAGTTTCCACTTTATAACCCGCGCGTGTAAGGAGGCGCTTGCACAGGAGCGCAATGCCAGGTTCGTCATCAACAACAAATATAAAGGGTATATCCATAATTAGATCGGCAACCAGACTGCAAATGTGGAGCCTTTATTCGGCACGCTGGAAATTTCAATCGTCCCACCGTGGTCGGCGACAATTCCGTAAGTTACCGATAAGCCCAGACCTGTACCGCCGCGATCTCCTTTTGTAGTGAAGAATGGTTCAAAAACACGATCCTGGTCGGCAGGCAAGATGCCAATACCGCTATCCTTGACCGCCATGATAACCCAGTCTCTTTCATCACGCGTAGCTTTGTCTGTACTGACTTCAAGTTCTCCGCCTTTGGGCATGGCTTGCAAAGCATTGTGAACAAGATTTAATAAAACCTGTTTCATTTGATTATGGTCAAAAGAGACCCAGGGCAGGTCTTCATTAAGGTGGAGGGTTAAGTTTACGCTGTTGGTTTGAATCAGATGTCTGCTTAATGCGATAACATCATTGACCACCTCATTCAAATTGGCGCGGATGCGGACGTATTCACCCTGGCGCGAAAAATCAAGCAGGCGGCGGACAACACCGCTGGCACGGCGGGCTTCACGCGAAACCATTTCCAATTCAGCGCGATACTCGGAATCCAATGGCAGCTCTTCCAAAACAAGTTCCGAGAATCCAGTGACAGTGGTCAGCGGATTATTCAATTCGTGGGCAATGCCTGCGGCCATCTCTCCGACGGCCGCGAGTTTGGCAGCCTGGATCAAGCGGTTTTCAGCAGAACGCTGGGCTTCAATGCGTGCATTTAACTCAAGCTCAATAGTACGCAATTGACGGATGGTTTCCTGTAATTTTTGATATTGATTTGCACTTGTGATCACCGATGTAAGAATACCAGCAAGTGATTCTGTAGCGATCAAGTCGTTGTGCGTGAATGCGTTTTGCTCGCGGCTTTCAACATCAATAATACCAAGGATGTTTCCACCGTCTTTCAAAGCAACACAAATTTCAGAGCGTGCCTCCCAACCTTTGAGCGGCACATATGTTTTCTCCTGCTTCGTATCGTTGATCAAAATACTCTCGCCAGTTTGAGAGACCCGTCCAGTAATCCCATTGGTCGCGAGAAACTCTCGTCCAGCGAGCGCACGTTTGACAGCTTCAGATTGCGTACCACCAATGCCTTGAATTGAAAACTTGCCCCCATCGTCCAGCAACAAAATGACAGCCAATTCATACTTGAAATATTGCGCCACAAGCTCGGCAGTGATATGAGCAACCTCTTTTTTATCGTTCAAGCCGATAACCTGCTGCACCACTTCGTGAATAAGACCAAGACTGCGAGCGCGTCCTTCCGCTTCTTCGCGCAGACGCGTGTATTCGATCAACCCCGCCAGATGACTTGTGATCACCACCATCAAATGTTCATCATACTGACTGAAAGCCTCGGCATGCATGTTTTCAATGATCAGTACTCCAATGGACTGCCCGCGATATTTAAGCGGAACGATCAACAGGGACCTCGCACCTTTGTGTACTGGCACGAATCCTTCCTTGATCGTATCCACGATGCGGCGCACACGCCCTTCCTTTAGCACAGACTGAATCGAATGTCCCGCAAGCGACACGCTGATAACATTCAATTTACCTTCAAACATGCGATAATCACGAAGAACACGACCGTCACTGGAGCGCAGGAAGAGGGCTATCAGTTCGGTATTGAACGCACGTGAGAGCAAGCCAAACATGCGGCGGGCAATTTGATCCAAATTTTGCGCAGAGGAAACCGTGAGAACAAAATCATTGAGTAAGCCAAGCCTTCGCAGATGCGCCGCCATCTCAGAGAATGTAACCAGCACTTCCACAGAAGGCGAAACTCGGGACGCCAGATCACGTAATTGTCCAAGCTCAGCACGAGAAAATTCCTTTTGCCGCCAAAGCGTCACAACACCGATCAGGCGCTGACCGATGACCAATGGCAGGCATACCCAAATTTTTGTGCCAGACTTTAACAAACCGTAGGGTAGATTATCCCAATTGGGTTGTTCGTGTGTAATGACCACATCGGATAAAGAACGGTTCACACGACGGAGAATTGGATTCTCATCGATCAGCATGGACACACCTTTGGCCTTTGTGTCATTCCACTCGGCTTGAATATCCAGCGACTCTCCGCGGCGTATCGCCAGCCAAGCACCCTGACAGGTGGAGACTTGGACAAATGCGCTCAAAATCTTTTCAATGGCAAGAGGCAGATCGGAGGCAAGACCAGATTGAAGGTCGGGCAGGAACGGTTGGTTAGGTGCAATCGAATGACCAGACAGCAGCGAGGTGGTTAGTTTCCAAATGCGCTGAGCATCCGTAGATAATTCATCCGCGCCAACCAAAATAGCTTGTGACGCACCTTCAATTGGGAAGGCGAAAAAACGCTCCGCCTCAAGATTACTTCCCTCTGGAATGGCGCTGGATCGTGAATGTCCCCCGCTCAATGCACCGCATAACCAGGCGTCAATCGACGGCCTTGTCATGATATTCATTAATTCATTCTGCGCAGATTTGCTGAGATGATACACCGAGCGAAGTAACCATGCTCCACCGACGCGCTCTGCCAGAACAGCCCAAGTGGCCGAAGATAGCTGCGCTGCATCTTTGAGCGGGATTTCAATGCCTATTTCAGTTTGCATGATTCTTGGTCAAATTATAACCTTACCTGCCTGATTAC
>SXGT01490968.1_pt1 | contig 12316 bp, 11 predicted proteins | sample 3176221 | NCBI WGS metagenome assembly SXGT01 (sample SAMN11356862, study PRJNA531348) | freshwater metagenome | isolation source: freshwater sample F1-120 | place: China: Fuxian Lake, Yuxi | collected 2017-12-25
CGCGCAGCACCAGCGCGAACCCGGCGCCGCGCAGCGGGCCAAGCTGGCGGCGCGCGGTCCGTGTCGCCAGCAGGCGCGCTTGCGCCTGGCGCGCGCTGACTTCCGCCGGGCCGGCGCCGTCCTGTTCGGCATAGCTTTTCAGCAGGCGCAACAACGGCAGCGGATCTTCCCCGGGCGTCGGCCGGGACAGCATCAGTTCGCCGGATGAGCGGAAACCCCAGGTGTCGAAATAGGCGTTCAGTGCACTATGAAAAGCGGGGAATTCGCCGCCGCGCAAATGCGCCAGGATTTCATCCGCCGACGCGTGCGAAAACCGCTCGCGCAGGGCGGCATCGGCGCGCAATGCGCGCGACAGATCCCACAGTTTTTCCACCGGCGCGGCGCTGGCCAGGCCGGGCAGGCCTTTCAGCAGGTCGTTGGCGTCGAGGCCGGGGCGATCACGCAACAGCGCCTTGAGCACGCCATAGCAGACCATCGCCGCCGTGTCGGCCAGGGCGGCGCCGGTCCAGCGCTCCAGGCGAATGCGCAGGAAGCCGCGCAGCAACGCGCCCAGTTGCGCCCGCTTCAGTTCGCCCAGCCGCTCCGGCGCGCTGGCGGCGGCGTAACGGTCCACCTCGGCCTCGAAATCGCGCACGCCGCGCTGCACATGCAGATAGCGCCAGACCACCCGCCACGCCACACCGAGAACTTCCAGTGCGCTCGCCAGCCGGCTCTGGCCGATACGCTGCGGGTCGGGAAATTCGCGCGCGCCGGTGAACTGATTGAAATAGCGCGCCAGCCAGGGGCCGCCGGGCGCCAGGTGCAATACCGTGTGGATGTTGCTCAGGTTGTAGTAGAGGCGGCCACCCTGGCAGCCCACAAGGTTGTCCAGCGCCGCCGCCATCGCCGCCATGCGGCGCGGCGAGATGCCGAAAGCGACGCCGAGGCCGCGAAAATAGGCGGCATAGCCTTGCCCGACGAAGCTGCGCAACATCGGGCAGACCGGCTCGGGAAAGTTCTCGGCGATATTGGCGTTGCTCCAGACCACGCCGGCCGGCGGTGTGCTCGGTGTGCTCGGTGTGCTCGGCGTACTCGGCGGGCTCATGGCGGTGATCGGGCGCGATTGCAGGATGTACAGGCAACCCGCCGCGTCCAGGCTCCATTCGATGTCTTGCGCTCCGCCGAACAGGGCTTCCAGGCGGATGGCGGCCGAGCGCAGGGCGGCGCTGATATCCGGCGTGGCGGGGTCCAGGAGCGGCGGCGATTCCGGCGGCTGCTCGCTCGTCACCCTGCCGTCCTGCCGGTCGATGCGCAGACGTCCCGGCGTGACCTGGCCGGACACCAGCGCTTCGCCGAGGCCGGCGCAGTATTCGACCAGCAGCGCATCGCCCGCCGGGTCACGCGGATCGCGGCTGAACATCACGCCGGACACCACCGCCGCGACCTGGCGCTGGATCAGCACCGCCATGCCGCGTGGCCGGCGGCGGCGGTGGCAGGCGTATTGCACGGCGCGTTCGCCGAACAGCGACGCCCATACCTGGCAGATCGCGCGCGCCACCGCTGCGACGCCACGGCAATCGAGCACGCTGTCGAACTGGCCGGCGAAAGAGGCATCCGCGCCATCCTCGCCGGGTGCGGAACTGCGCACGGCGTAGGCGACGTCGGCCGTCACGACATCTTGCAGCACGGCCAGCAGGGCGGGATCAAGCGCGCTATCCAGCACCGCCTGGCGCAGGCTCGCCGCCTCGGCGCGAGGGTCGCCCGCCGCGCCTGACTCCAGACTGGAGAACAGAGTTTCAACGCGCTGGGCCAGATGCAGCCGCTCCAGATGTGCCGCCAGCACTTCCACGCCCAGCACGCTGCCGGGTGCGGTCAGGATGCCGGCGTTGCGCAAGCGCGCCAGATTGGCCGCCTTGGCGCCAAAGCGCTGCGGCGTGAAGGCCGCTTCCAGGGCGGTGGCGAGCGTGTTCACAGGGCGCGCGCCTTGATGCCGAGCGCGTGCATGGCGATGCTGAAGGCGGCATGCACCGCCGGACCGAAGCTCAGCACCCAGAACCAGGTGGCGGCTGGCACCGGCACCAGCAGGCTCAGCGCCAGCAGTACGCCGAGAACCGAATCGAGACGGTCCATCACCAGTACCAGCGGCCGCAGCCACGGTTGCGCGGGCGCCTGGCCGGGCGCGACGCCGAGTTGGCGTTTGATGAAGGAATTGGGCAATTCCGCCAGCATGAAGGCGAAGCCGCAGGCCAGGCCGAGTCCGGCGTATTGCCAGGCGCTCAACGGCCACAGTCCGGCCGCAAAAAAGGCCGGCAGGAGATCGCGGCCGCCACCCAGCAGCATGAAGCTCAGCGCCGCCGTCGGCGGCAACACCATGAAGCCGCAGACGCGTTTGTTATCGCCGAACAGGCGACGGCCGCGCAAGGTCAAGCCACCATCCACCGGCCAGCCGAAGCGGCGCGACAGTGCGGTGCGCAACCAGAGCACATGCACGGCGCCCGCCAGGCTCATCGCGATGAGCAGGAAGGCCGCGCGGGCAAGTGCTTCCTGGCTCATCCGGGCATCCTCGGTCGCTCTTCCAGGTGCGGGCCGCCGAACAGGAAATGGCAGCCGGACATCGCCTTGGCCTGACGCAGCCAGGTCAGCCAATGCAACTCGTTGGGCGGCGAGCAGGCAATCCGCCGCAGCAGATAGCCGGGTACCGCCGGGTAGAGATGATGCAGTTCATGCGCATCGAAATGCAGCAGCAACCAGGACAGCCAGGCCGGCAGGCGCAGCGAGCGGGTGAACGGGCCCTGTTCCAGCGGTGGAAACGGGCGCACCGCGCGGCCATGGCTCAGATGCGTGGGCATGTGGGTATGCTGGCTGAGCAGCAACAGATCCTGGAACGCCAGCGCCAGCAGCAGGCCGGGCCCGATCAGCGCCAGGCTGTCCGCAACGCCGTGCCAGGCCATCAACGCGATGTAGGCGAGCAACTGGAACGCGGCGAAGCGTTTCAGCCGGGGGGGCCGCGCCGCCGCGCCGAGATAGGGCTGGATGCGGTCGATGCGCCAGTAGTTCTGGATTCGGTACAGGCTGGAAAACAACGGCAGGCCAAACCGCCAGGCGGTGTCGATGAGCGCCCGTTCCAGCCTGGACAGCGTGCGCGGCGTCAGCGATTCGGTGGTGGCGTCCAGATCCTGCCAGCCGGTATAGCGGTGGTGGCGGGCATGGATCGGGCGCCAGGAGGCATAGGGGATCAAGGCGAGAAATCCGGCCACGATGCCGATTGCATCGTTCAGCCGGCGTTGCCGGAACAGCGTGCGATGGCCGGCCTCGTGCAACAGGATCAGAGCCTGGCTGAAGCCCAGCGCCAGCAACGCCTGGCCGACGACATACGGGATCAGGCGGGTCGCATCCGCCGCCAGCGCCAGGCCGCCGCCAAACAACGACAGATTGACGCCGACATGCATCCAGGCCAGATCGTTGCGAGGCCGCAGGCCGCGCAAATCGGCCGCATCGGGCGGTGGCATCAATAACCTCGCATGGCGTCGGCGGATTGCAGGAATCGCCACAGCCAGAAGGCGATCAGCGCCGCCGCCAGCAGCGGCAGGATGACGTAGAGGACGCCGCGCGGCTTGCGGATCGGCACATCGAGCACGAAGAGCAGGCCGAGCAGCGGAAATGCCAGGCCGAGCAGCCATTGGAAAGCCGCGCTCGAAAGCGGATCGCGCAGCAGGAACAGCAGCGGAAAAATCAACGCGGTGTAGGTGACCGCGAGTCCGCGATGATGCGTCGACTGGTCCGCGCCGCGCAGGCTCAGGGTGTTGAAATGCGCCAGCCTGATCACGCCTGCCAGCACGAACAGGGCCATGCCCGCCAGCATCGGCAAACCCGCCGGCCCGGCATTCAGCCCGATCACCACCGGCGCGGCGACGAAGGCCACCGCATCGACCACGGTATCGAGCTGGACGCCGAACTCCTTCTCGTAATCGCTCAGCCTGAGGCGACGCGCCAGCACGCCATCGAACAGATCCGCCAGTCCGGCCAGCATCAGCGCCACCAGGGCGAGCTCGATGACGCCCCGGATCGCCATCGCCATGCCGACGAAAGCCGCCGCCACCCCGGCCAGGGAGAGCAGACAGGCGCGGTTGTAAGCGCCCAGAATTCGGCGCCTCCCCGGATCATCATTCGCTGCTGGCATGGTGTCTGGTTTCACTCGCCTGATCGTTATCGCGTTCCGTCAACGCTTGATCGCGCTGCCTGGACGCCGAATATTACAGTCAGATATTCACATGTTTCCGCAATATTGCCGACGCAATCACCCAACCTCCTGCAACAGTTCAGGGGAGGAATCCGGCATGGCGCTTGCTCATACAAAGTCACAGTGAGGTTCCGGCGCATCCGCCGGGACCCGGTTATCTGATGGAGGCCGACATGCGCGCTATTGAACTTGCTCTTGCCCATATCTCCCGTGGCACCAGTTACTCATGGGATTTATCAACGCTGATCAGCTCTGGTGTGCCTTTGTCCTACCAGCTTCGGCAGAAAATTCTGGCGGGAATGACGACCAGCCATGACGCTGATGACATACGCAAATTGATGAGCCTGCAGTTGAGGGAGCGCCGGGCTCTCCCGAGAAGCCGCTGAAGCATGACGAAAAAACCATCGTTGTGACCAATCTTGGACAATTCTTTGCCAGTTCCAGTGCGGTCGTAAATGCCCTGAAGCCGATGCAACTTGCCCCGAATTGGCGGGATTGCCTTTCTCCTGCCTGATGAATCGATCACTGCGAACTGACACCAATGCTGAAATTGATCCTTGTCCGACATGGTGAAAGTGAAGCCAACATTGGCCACTTCATCAATGATGATCCCGGCCGCGAGATTGCGCTTACCGCAACCGGCAAGGCTCAGTCTCGCCTGGCAGGAATTGCGTTGCGTGATTTCAACTTCGACGCAGCCTATAGCTCCGAGTTTTTGCGCGCGCGTCAGACCGCCAATCTGATTCTTGCGGGTGCAGTGTGTGACGTCAGGGTCGATGCCCGCATCAACGAGCGCCGATCCGGGATGGATGGCTTGCCGGTCGATGCCTTCAACGATCTGGTCAGGCCGGACCCGCTAAACATCAAGCCGCCGCGTGGCGAGTCATTTCTGGAACAGATGCAGCGCGTCGAGGCGTTTCTGGCTGATCTGCGATTGCGGCATCCGGATGACTCCACATTGCTGATCGTGTCGCACGAAAATCCGATCATGGCGATGCGGGCGGTAATGGGACTGGCACCCGAGTTGGCGGTTCGCGAGCACATCGGCAATTGCGAATGGCGGGTTCTGCGGCTAGGAGCCCTTGCCGTGGCGTAGCTTGAGGAACAGGACGACGCCGGCCAGACAGAAAGTGATGCCGTTGGCCACCACGATGGGCCAAGCCTCCAGGCTGAGGCCATAGAGCAGCCAGAGGCCGACGCCGACGGTGAACAGGCTGTACATCGACAGCGAGATTCCCGAAAGATCGCGCGAGGTCCACGAATGCAGCGCCTGGGGGATGAACGCCAGCGTGGTCAGGGCGGCGGCCGTATAGCCGATCAGGTCGGTCATTATCAAAGTGAAGCCTCTGCGGGGGAGCGTTGCGGTGGAGTTTGGTGTTGTTTCAGATGGCCGCCCATTCACTGAAAGTGGCGGCCTGACCCATGTTGTTGCCTGACGCATCGGTCAGGTTCCATACAGTAGCCCGGGTAATCCGAAAGCGTTTGCCGGTGGCGGAAATCCGGATGCCGGCATAGTTGTCGATGTAACCTTGCCGCGCCACGCTATCCAGCAGTTTCCGCCTTTCTTCGCGCAACAAGGGTTCGGCGGATTGTCTGGACGGCAGTCGAACCATGTCAAGCCAACGCATTTCGAACAATTCCTGAGCCGCAAGATTGGCATAAAAAAACACGGGATCGGGCGCACTGTCATGCGCAAGCACAATGAATGGCGCCTGATAAAGCCGCAGAGCAAGATCAACCGGATCGGTTCCGACCGGCAGCAGGTCGCTCCGCAATAATCGTAGATGGCTGGCAACAATCAGTTGCGCGCTTTCCATCTGAAACCTGTTTGCCCGAGTTGGCTCGGCGCGGTCGAATTTCATATCGGCTCAAAGAAATCATCGGGAGTGAGAATTGCCGCTCAAACCAGAGAAATGCTGGCGGCCCCGTCGGGTAAATTCTGGCATGGCCTGGTCTCAAGCAGAAATTCGCGTAGGGTGGATAAGCGAAGCGCATCCACCCATCCCCGCTTGCAAGGTGGATGCGCTTCGCTTATCCACCCTTGTATGACCCACCATGAATCACATAGAACCGGAATAAATGCCTGTTGTCGAATCGCGCCCTGTTCTTCACTGTGCAGACTTGCCGGGCACATCGCGCAGGACGCGGCTTCAGGGTCTGGTGTAAATTAGCGAGGTCTAATATTGATGGAGCTGGAAATGGTCACGGAAGAAAAACAGGCACTTGCTCAAAGCGCTTACGACAAAGCACTGAAATACGAACTTGATTTCGGTTGTTGCCCGCAATGCGTGCTGGCGGCAGTACAGGAAACCGTCGGCGTGATTGATGACAGCGTGATCAAGGCCAGCCATGGCCTGTCTGGCGGCGGCGGCTTGTCCGGCGTGGGCGCTTGCGGTGCGTTGACCGGCGGACTGGTCGCGCTTTCCGCGAAACGCGGTCGCGACCGGGACAAACTCGACAAAGGCCGCTTCATCAACAATTTCAAGAAGGGCCAGGAGTTGGTGGAACGTTTTCGCGATGAATTCGGCGGCGTCACCTGCCAGGAATTGCAACAACAGTTCACCGGCAAGACCTACGACATGTGGAATCCGGAGGAATACAAGGCGTTCGACAAGGATCGCGGCCTGCAATGCGCGCGGGCAACCGCGACGGTAACCAAATGGGTCGTTGAAATGATGTAACCCGTTTAGGGAAACGCTGAATAATTCAGTTGTTCCTTAACGGTATGCAGCCAGGCAAGGTCATGCCCAACGCTACGACCTGCCCTACTGCCGAGTCTCTCACCCGATCAACCGACCGTTCATGCCTGCCATGGATCAACCCAACAATCCGCTCCACGGAATCACGCTGGAGAAACTCCTGAACGAACTCGTTTCACACTATGGTTGGCCGGAACTGGGACGAAAAATCAACCTGCGCTGCTTCAATCACAATCCCGATATTTCTTCCAGTCTCAAGTTCCTGCGTAAAACCCCGTGGGCACGTTCAAAGGTGGAGCTGCTTTACATCAAGATGCGAACACAAGTGAACCGGTCTGCTTGACCCAACCGGAAGTGGAAGCGCCAATTGACCCAGAAAATGCTGCATGCCGCACTGGAGGTGGAGCAGTCCGAAGCGCCCCACGCCGCCTACCTGTTGGCGAAATATGGCGTTTTCACTCCCGAGTCGAGCCTGCTGGGCAGCTACAACCCAAGCTATAGCGACGGGCAGCACTACCACGACGCCACTACCCAGGCCCGCGCCAAACTCACCCGCCTGGCCGCGCATTACCAAACTTTGCCGGCAGCCGCGAGCGAACCAACAGAACCGCCGACGCTGAGTCAACTACGGGAAATCAACCTCTGGCTGGACGAACTGCTGCATGTCACCGACGAATGCCGCGCCCAGCGGGAGCAGTTCGAGCGCGAACAGCAACGTGAATCCGCCCTGCTCGACGAGTTGAAGCCCTTCAAGACCCTCGATTTCGATTTAACCCAGTTGGCTCGCCCGAAGCGCTTCATCGAAACCCTGATCGGCAGCATTCCGGAATCGGAACTGGACATACTGACTGGTGATCTTGCCCAGGTTGGCGGAATTGTCGAACTATTCGGCCGACAGGCCGGGCGCGCCTATCTGGTCGTGGTTTGCCCTCGCATGCGCTGCCTGCTTTCGCGCGCGCTGCTGGAAAAATACGGTTGGCGCGAAATCCATCTTCCCGCCGAATTCACGGGACGGCCTCAAGAAATTGAACGCGAAATCAAGAATCTCTGCCAACGCATCACCCATCATGTCGACAGCCTTGAACAGTCGCATCACCACACCTTCGAGGGCATCGAGGATCGACTGGCGCATGTAGTAAGGTCGGTCGAACTGGCCGAACCCTATGCAAGCCTCGTCGCAGGAGCAATCACCCAGCCAGGCGGAAAGTTATTGATCCGGGGCTGGATTCCGCAACGCAATCTCAAGCGTCTGCAAACGCGCCTGGATAGCGTGCTGTCGGGTGAACATCACCTGGAAACGCGCCCTCCCTTGCCGGGTGAACGGGAGTCGGTTCCATCAGCACTGCGTTATCCGACCTGGCTCGGCCCGTTCGCGGAACTGGTGCGCGGCTATGGCGTTCCCTGCTACGGCGATTTCGACCCGACACTGTTTTTCACGTTTTCCTTTACCGCCATGTTCGGGATGATGTTTGGCGATGTCGGGCATGGCTTGCTCATCGCACTCGCAGCGCTGTTCCTGCGCGGGGAAACCAGGCGATTCCGCCCGTTGCTGATAGCTGCCGGGATTTCAGCCAGTGGCTTCGGTTGGCTGTATGGCAGCGTATTCGGGCTGGAAAATCTGATCGAACCGCTCTGGATCGCACCGTTATCCGATCCGATCAGCATGCTGCATGCAGCTTTGTGGTGGGGAGTCGGTTTCCTCGTCACAACCCAGTTGATCATGCTCTACAACCGCATCGTTGCGCATAAATGGCGGCAGGCGCTGTTCGATGCCGGCGGCGTTGCGGGTTTGCTGCTTTATCTGGGCGGCGTCGCGCTCACCTATCTCGCCTACACACAGAAACCAGGCCTGGAATGGGCTGCGGGTATCGGCCTTGCCGGTTTTTTGATGATCCTGATTCATCACTGCGCAAATCAGAGCGAACCCTGGCCAGGCCGCTTGTTGCTGAGCTTGATGGATAGCCTGGAAGCGGTTTTCAACGACTTCGTGAATACACTCTCTTTCATGCGTATCGCGGCATTTTCCATCAGCCATGTCGCGCTGGCGCTGGCCATCTCGACACTGAGCGCCGAATTGAGCCACACCGGCCAGATCATCTTTCTGGTGTTTGGAAATCTGCTGATCCTGGTTCTGGAAGGTTCCATCGTCGCCATCCAGGCACTGCGCCTGGAGTATTACGAAGGCTTCTCACGTTACTTCACCTGCTTCGGGCGGGAGTTCAAACCCTTGCTCAACCCGCCACGCGATTCACCGCCGAACCTCTGACTCCCCGCGCTGTAACACTCTGTAACACCTCCTTACAGCACCGAAACCGTGCCGGCACAGCCTCCACCTAATCTGGAAGCGTGTTCAAACCAAGGAGTCCATCATGAAATCCCAATCCATCGTTCGTATTCTTCTGCTGTCCGGTTTTGCCGGTCTGGGCACCCCCGCCCTGGCTTCCGATGAGCTGGCTGGCCTGCTGATCGGTGCCGGCACCGGCGCGTTGATCGGCAACTCGATCGACCGCCACGAGGGCGCGGTGGTCGGCGGCATTTTTGGCGCCATCCTCGGTGCAGCTATAGCCGACGATGATGACCATTACCGTGGTCCCGCCGTGTCACCCCGTTACCCGCGTCATTACTACGGACCTGCACCGGTGGTCTATCAGGCGCCGCGCGTGCGTTACATCGAGCAACCGATCATCGTGGAATATCGCTCATCGCCCTATCGCTGGAAAGAAGAGCGGCGTGACCGCCACGAGCCGCGTTGGCAAAATCGGGACAAGGACCGTGAGCGTCGCAATGACGATCGACGTGACCGGCGTGACTGGTAAGCAAGCCCATGCCACGGCACCTGCGCCATCAGCAACCCGCCTGCAAGGCGGGCTGCTTCAATTCTGAAGTGCAGTTCGGGAAGTGGCTTCGAGCCGGGACTGAAATCAATGACGCATGACTAATTGATTGCTAACAGGGTGTTGAAAATCGAGAAAAACATCAAAATTCCGTCATGCCGGCGTAGGCCGGTATCCAGAAGATGTTGATTTTATTAAGCCTGCTGCACTGGACCCCGGCTTGCGCCGGGGTGACGGCGAGTTTTTCAACACCCTGCTAAAGCACGTCTTTGCAAGACGGCTCAATCAGCCCCGACATGCCGAGTTTCTTCAGCTTGCCGGCAGTGTTCTTGAAGATTGCCATGGTCGATCTTTCCAATCACCGGTCGGATGGGACAGCAGTTCAAAAAAATTGCCTGCATCGTTGATGCCCAGCGGATGCTCCAACCGGTCCAGCCAAAGGCGGGTAGAAAGTTCGGGCAACGCGGGTTGCTTGAGCACCGCTTCGAACAGCTTGCGCGCCTGCTGCGCCAGATCGCGTTCAACTACGGCCAGCGCATCCGAGGCAAACACCGGAACCAGCGGTTCGGGGATTTCCAGCAGGGTGATCTGGGTAAATCCGCTCTGTTCAAAACGGTCGATGACTTTGAAGCAGCGTCCGGTCTGCCAGATGCACAAGCCCCATTCCGGATGCTGGCTGACATCGTCCAGGCAACGTGCGTTGGCGGAGAGGATCAGATAGCGGTGCGGTGCGGCTAAGCCGGCAATCTTGCAGGAGGCATCGCAGAAAGTCGGCTCGCGGAAAATGCTGCCCTCGCGATACATCTCCAGCACCTCTGGCGCGAGGCGGGTATCGCGGCAGAACGGCACGCACTCGGAAAGGGTCTGCTGCAGCAGTTCATGAAGTTCGCGGGCTTGGCCGGTTTGCATCGCGCGTGCTCCAGGTATCAGGCCGCAACCAGAGCCGCCTCGGTGGCGGCAGTAGCGTAAGTGGCCGCGAGTTCGCGAGCGGCTTTGAGGCGAGCGGCGAGTTGGTCGCAGAGGGCCATGAGTTCGTCGACTTTGGCGACGATGCGGCTTTGTTCGGGGAGTGGGGGCAACGCGTACAAGTTATCGTTTAGAACCTTGAAATGGCGCGCATAACCACGCTCCTCAAGGCGATACCCTTGCAACTGCCGAAAAAAAAATCGCTCGTTCTGAAGTACTGGCCTCAGAATTTTGACGCCATCGGCACCGGCCACGAAATCAAAGTCGATGTACTTCCGTTCCGTTGTGTGGTCACCAAATACGACTACGGGGCCGGGCAAATTAATTAACAATGACGCTTCATCAGTGAAGCCAGCAATGAAGCGTTTGCCTTGATCAACGACAGGCACTGCGCCACTTTCAAATATCGCAGATGAAAGGAGCTTGCTACCACTCGGGGAGATCGAAAAGTAGACAACGGGAAGCCGCACCCACTCCCACCCCACCGGCAGTTCAAACGGCTTCTCATCCTCACCAATCGCCGGCAGCGGCTTGCCCTGCTTGATCTTGCCCTCAGCGACCAGCCTCGCCTTCTCGACCTGAATCCGTTTCAGCAGTTCGCTGGCGGGTTCGTCGTTGGGGTCTTGCGGGACAAGCTTGCCCATCACGGCGAGTTGCAGGAGGGTTTGCTTGAGAGCGGCGATGCTGGCTTCGGTGGTGAACAGGGTATCGAAGTGCTGGGCGATACGTTGCCAGTCAGCGGCGAAGCGTGTCGATTCAGACCTGACAGGTTTTGAAAACCTGTCAGGTCTTGGCACACGCGCTGCCCCATGCGGCTGGTCGGGGGTGGTGAGGGTGTCGAGCAGGGTTTTGACCAGCGTGGTGTGGGCGCTGGCGGCATCAGCCTGCTGCGCCTCCAACCGGTCGCAAAGGGCCATGAGTTCGTCGACTTTGGCGACGATGCGGTGTTGTTCGGGGAGTGGGGGAAGGGGGAATACGCAGCCTCGAAGCTGCGTCATGTTTATTGAAGCAAGATTTGTCGTTTGTTTTGAAGAGCCTGCAAAGTATTCACGAGCTGTGAAGGAATTCAGGTACATCTCAGTCCAGTGAACGTCCCAGTCTGCTGCTAACCTTCTTGCCCGGAACACATGGTTTTGATGCAAACACTTTGGAATTTCGCTTTTCCATATTGCAGTTCGCCCGACCTTGTCCCAGTCACCACCCTCGGTTATCAACAAATCATCTTGAAGAAGCTGATATTTGGCAACTTCCTCAATGGGCACTTCGACGCTTTTGATGACGTCCAGCACCAAATACCCGCGTTGAACGTTTGCGACACGGAGGTATGGCACAGATACCAGTTTCCGGCCCTGCAACTTTCGCCCAAGTGTTACCCCTCCAGATATCTGAAGCAGATCATCCAACCGCCGCCACTCCCACCCCACCGGCACCTCAAACGGCTTCTCATCTTCGCCAATCTCAGGCAGTGGCTTGCCCTGCTTGATCTTGCCCTCAGCGACCAGCCTCGCCTTCTCGGCCTGAATCCGCTTCAGCAGTTCACTGGCGGGTTCGTCGTTGGGGTCTTGCGGGACAAGCTTGCCCATCACGGCGAGTTGCAG
>SXGT01639049.1_pt1 | contig 12316 bp, 11 predicted proteins | sample 3176221 | NCBI WGS metagenome assembly SXGT01 (sample SAMN11356862, study PRJNA531348) | freshwater metagenome | isolation source: freshwater sample F1-120 | place: China: Fuxian Lake, Yuxi | collected 2017-12-25
ATGCTCGTGCGCCGTCGAATCCAGATGCAGCGGCGTGATCGAAACCTTGTTCTCTTTCACGGCCTGGTCGTCCAGATCGACGTGATCGCCCGTCGACCGCGCGAACCGGTCCGTAGTGCTTGGCGAGCCCAACGACGCTGATCGCAGGGCCGGTCGTGCCCTCGGACATTGACATTTCGGAGTGCCCGGTACCGATCTGCTCGTCAGCGGTCGCGCCACGCGACGTAGTCGGCGAGGTCGTCGAGCCATTCGCGAGCTGGTGCCGCGAGTGGGGCGACCTCGATCGCGCGGTGGGCGTCGGCCGTGAGCTGCGCGATCCGCATCTCGACCTCGGCGAGGGCGCCGGTCTCGGTGATCAGTTCCTGCAACGCAGCGACCTCGGTGGCCGTGAGATCGGCCGCGCCCACGCGTTCGAGGAGCGCTCGAGAACCGGTGGAGAGCGCGGCCAGCGCGACGTGCGCGAGCAACGCGGTGGGCTTTCCTTCGCGTAGATCATCGCCCACCGGTTTGCCGGTGGAATCTTCGTCGCCGAACACGCCGAGGACGTCGTCGCGAAGCTGGAACGCTTCGCCGAGCGGGAGGCCGATCGCGCTCAGCGCATCGGCAACCACGACGCCCGCGCCCGCCATGGTTGCACCGAAGTGCAGTGGACGCTCCACGGTGTATTTGCCGGACTTGTAGGTCGCGATTCGACTGGCAGTTGCGAGGTCGGCGCGCCGGGCCGCCGTCCCGAGCAGGTCGAGCGATTGGCCGACACACAGTTCGACTCGCAATTCGTCCCAGATCGCTGCGAGGACCGCACCGGCCTGGCGGGTGCAGCGTCCGGCGAGCTGGTCGGCGTAGACGTAGGCGATGTCACCGACGAGAATCGCAATGCCCTCGCCGAATCGGCGCGCTTCACCGCGCCATTGCGCGTCGCGATGCGCGTCGATGAATCGTCGATGGACCGCCGGGCCGTTGCGGCGTCGTTCCGACCCGTCCATCACGTCGTCGTGCACGAGGGCGAACGTGTGGAGCAGCTCCAGCGCGGCACCGGCGTCCAACACGATGGGATCGTCGACGTTGCCCCCCGCGCCGACGAACCCAGCGAGGCAGAACGCGGGTCGTAGGCGCTTGCCGCCCGAGCGAACGAGTTCACGGAGCGCGTCGAGCGGGGGCGCCAGCGCGGAGTCGACCGCAGCCCAGCGATCGGTCTCGGACCGCAAGAAGGCATCGACGTGTCGTTCGACCGCGAGGCCGTGCTGGCCCAGGGCGGCGGGAAACCGAACGAGCGGCTGGGGCATACCGGCCAGGCTACGCGGTGACCGCCGCCCGACTCCCAAGCGCGGCCTCGCGGTCGTGAGCGACCCGCGTCACGCGTCAACCCCGCTACGTTCGGACCTCCATGGTCGATCGAGCCTTGATCGGGCGCTCGGGCACCGAGTCGCGAGATGTTCGCAACCGCTCGATCCGAACCGCACGTTCGGAGTTCGGACCCTGGCCGCGTTGGGCGCTGGTCGCTCTGGTGGCCTTCGGGTTGGGCGTTCGGATCTGGGCGATGTCGACCCGCCTCGGCGTCGCGAACAGCGACGATTCGATCGTTGGTTTGATGGCCATCCGCCACCTGCGCGGCGAGTTCTACATCTACTACTGGGGTCAGCGTTACGGCGGGTCGTTCGAGCCGTACCTGACCGCGTTCTTCTTCTCGTTTCTTCCGCGAAACGGTTGGACGCTGCGGTTGACGCCCGTCGTGCTCCATGCGGCGAGTGCGTTGCTGCTCGCGCGCATCGCGCGACGCTTCGTGGTCCGTTCGATCGCGACGTTCGCCGGATTGCTCTGGTGGATCGCGCCGCCGATCGGCATTCTCTGGTCGATCCACGCGGGTGGCTACTACGGCATTCTCGTTGCGACGGGCCTCGGAACGATGCTGTTGACGCTCCGACTGACCGAGGCGCCCACGCGCCGCGATGCTCTCGCGCTCGGTCTGGTCGTCGCGGTGGGCGTCTGGGCGAGCCCGCAGTACGTGCTGCTTGCTGCCGCCCCAGTCGCGCTGATGGTGTGGCGGCGTCCGAGCGTCACGAGGTTCTCGCCGTGGACGTTGGCGGTGTCGGGCCCCTTGCTCGCGCCGTGGGTCGCGTACCAACTCAAATACGAATGGGCGGGCGTCACGCCGCCTGACAATCCGAATCCGCTCGCTTACCTCGAACGGGTTGGCGTGTTCTTCCGCGGTGTCCCGATGCTCTTCGGCGCTCAAGTCCCGAACGAGGGCGCCTGGGTCGTTCCGGGATCGGTGCTGTTCCTCGGTCTGGTCCTCGTGGCGATCGCCGCTGCGATAGTTCAGGTCGGGCGCCGGGATCGTTGGCAGGCTGCCTGGCTCCTTGTCACGGGCGGCACCGTGCCGTTCGCGTTCGCGATCTCGCCGCTTGCCAGCGAACCGCACATCATCCGGTACTTCTACCCGGTTGCGCCCCTCGCGATGCTGCTCGTCGTCCTCGGGCTGCGCTCACGTCGGTCCGTGGCGCTGGTCGCAGTGCTTGCGATCCTGGCGGGGGTCGTCGGTATTCGCCAAGCCGAGTCGCATGCGGTCGAACGCCCGGGCTGCGCCTACGAACTCGTGCCCGAGGATCTGGACCCGCTGATCGCTGAACTCGATCGCCGAGGCGATACGCGTGTCTGGGCCGAGTATTTCACGGCATTTCGACTCACGTTTGCCACCCGAGAGCGGATCATCGCTGCACCCACCGACATCCTGCGATTCAACGAGTACAACGACATCGTGTGGGCCGCGCGACCAGGTGTGTATGTGTATCCCGCCGCTGAGTCGTTCCCCCGGGAACAGTTTGCTGCGGCCGAGGTGACCTTCGTGTCGACCACGGTCGGCGAGTTCACGATCTACGAACTCGCCCGCCGCGATCCCGGGCCGCGGGACCTCGGACTCCAGCAGCCGGTGCACGCGCGGCCCGCATGCTTCTGATCACCCAAACCCGACGTACGCTCGCATTCGATGGTCGAGTTCGGATCCGCCGCCTGGTTCGACAGGCTGACGTCCGAAGCGGCCAGCCTCACCATCGATCGCTCCCCGGCGGTGGTCATCGAACAAACGGTGACCGACCCTGGTGCAGGTGAGATCGATCGGTGGCATCTGGTCGTCGGCGCCGGCGTCACCGCCCGTCGGGGGCCGGCAACGGGACCAACGATCACGTTGATGTGCGATCGAGCAACGGCCGCCGCGCTCGCAGAAGGTCGCGACAATGCGCAACGGGCGATCGCGACCGGGCGGCTACGCGTTGGCGGCGACCTGGGCGCGCTCATCGATGTCGCGCCGCAGATCGCCGCGCTCATCGGAAGCGTCCGATGAGCAACCCCTTCGAGCGGTTGCGTTCGCTCGCTCGGTGGTCCGGTGACGACGATGACCTTGCTCCGGAGGCGGCGCTTGCGCTCGCAGCCCTTGCGGGCGATCCCGGCCTGGTCGTGGCGTGTCGCCGGATGCTCGCGCACCACCCGGTGAACGCCCGCCTCTGGTGGCTGCTCGCTCATGTGCTCGCCGCGCCCGAGCCGAACGTCGCAGCTCGCCAATGCCGGGATCGGCTCGACGCTGACCGCACCGCCGAGCGATTGTCCGCGGCGTTCCCGCTCCAAGACGACGGCGAGCGCCTCGGCGTCGTGGGCTGGAACCGAACGATCGACCTGGCGATCGCGGAGCGACCCGACATCGACGTCGTGGCGATCAAGGTCGACGGAGCTGACCCCACCTGGTCGTTGCGCGGGAGGTCGACCGATCGCCCGATTCGCATCATCGAACCCTGGGAGTGCGCAACCGCGTCCGTGACGTTGGTCGTGATCTCGGCCGTTGCGCTCGACGATCGCGACGCGATCGTCCCGGCTGGTCTCGAAGAGTTGATATGGGAGATCGGTGATCCGACACCGGTCTGGCTGGTTGCCGGACTCGGAATCGTGCTCCCCCGCCAACTCGTCGATGGGTTGTGGCGTGCGGGAAGCGAATGCGATGAGCCCGCCGCGATCGAACGCCTCGACTTCGAGCGAGTGACCCGGATCGTGGGCCCGCGAGGTGCCGAGACGGTCGGGGATGCGCTGATGGGCTTCGATTGCCCACTACCGGCGGAGCTGTTACGCCCGCTCTAGCTCGACGAGTGCGCCGCCCGTCGTGCCGCCGTCACTCGTCGATCACTCATCGGGCAATCATCGGGCAATCATCGGGTGCAGGCGTCCGATACGGGCTTCGGTCATTCGAGATGCAGATTCCACCAGAACACCAAGCGCCAGCGCAGGTACGCCACCTTGGGTTGTCGATTCCGGTCGAACAACAGCCCATCACCGAACCCCGGGAAATGTGCATCGATCCAAGAGTCGGCGTCGGTGAATCCCCACGTGACGATGGTTCGGCATCGATCGACCGAGAGACATGCCATCGCGGCGCGTGCGTAGGCGTCGGCCTGGTCGAGCAACTCACTCTCGTCACTCGGCAGGATGATCGCGACGTCGAGTTCTGTGATCTCGATGTCGAGCCCGAGCGCGGTGAACCGTTCGAACTCGGTGACGATGTCCTTCGTCGCAGGCATCAAGGCGGGCACGAGTGCGTGCATCTGGTAGCCGATGCCGTCGACCGGGACGTCGCGGCTGCGCAAATCGGCGAGTAGCGCGTGGACGGCGTCGGCCTTCGGGCCGCCACGTTCGATCAAATAGTCGTTGTAGAACAGCCGGGCGGTCGGGTCGGCCTCTCGGGCGAACCGAAACGCCCACTCGATGTAGTCGGTGCCGATGCCCTCGAGCCACACGGTATTGCGGAGTTGTCCCGTGTCGTCGATCGCCTCGTTGACGACGTCCCAGGCCTCGACCCTGCCGCGATAGCGACCGACCAGCGTCGTGACGTGTTCGCGGAGAATGTCGAGCAGTTCGGCGCGGCCGAGATCCGCGCGAAGCCAACTCGGGTTCTGGGAGTGCCACACCAAGGTGTGTCCACGGACGCGCTGACCGTTGGTCTCGGCGAAGTCGACGATGGTGTCGGCATCGGTGAAGTCGTAGACGTCTCGCTGGGGGTGGATCACGGCCCACTTCATCGCGTTTTCCGGCGTCACGACGTCGAACTCGCGCGCGACGAGGTCCGTGTCGGGTCCGCCCGTCGTGTGGTACGCCTCGATCGCAGTTCCGAGCGAGCGGCCACGCGAAGCCGCGAGTTCGCGCGCGAGCGCGTCGTCCGGGGGGAGTTCACACCCGGCGAGGCCGACGACTGCCGTCAACAGGACGATCGATGAGACCCCGCGCCACACGGGCGGCAGTCTCGCATAGGACTCCCACTTCGGAGACGTCGGGATGGGAGGGTTCGGTCTTCTGCGACCGAGATCACACGTCGATGACGTCATCGGGATTGCGATGGTGGGTCGGCGGAACACCACCGAATGCGACGGTGCGCACGTCGAATCGGCGACGCAAGATGCCGCGGTAGGCAGCTCGAGTCGGCGGGAACAACACCGTCAGCGCGAACAGATCGGTCACGAAACCGGGAGTGAGCAACAGCAAACCGGCGACCAGAATCAAGAAACCGTCGATGAGTTCGTTCCCGGGTAGCTGGCCGCGCGCCGTTGATTCTGCGATCCGCCGCCACGTGACGAAGCCCTCGTGACGCGCCAACCAGGCCCCGACGACCGAGACGAGGATCATGAGCCCGATGGTGTTGAGCGCACCGATCTCTTGGCCGACCTGGATCAAGACCGTGATCTCGACGATCGGTACGAGCAGAAAGAGCGCAACGAGGAGCGCGAACATGGATCGACCGTAACACCGACGAGGAGCGATTCATGCCCGCCAGCACCGGTACTGCCTCGGCCCGCGAGGTCGTGGACGCATTCTTTGCGGCGCTCGAAGCCGGCGACGTCGAAACCATGGACAGGCTGTACGCCGACGATCTCGTCGTTTGGACGAACCTCACGAAGGTCGACGCCGCTCGAGCGCCGAGTCTGAAGCTCGTGGCGTGGCTCTCGCGCAAGGTCACGAATCTGTGCTACGAGATCGTCGCTCGCCACGACATCACGCTGGCCGACGGTACGGCCGGGCTCGTGCAACAACACGTGCTCACCGGTCTCGCCCCCGATGGCACCGACCTGCGTGCGCCCGCGTGTCTCGTGATTGCGGTGCGCGACGGCAAGATCACGCGAATCGACGAATACCTGAGCGCCGCCGACGTCGAACCACTCACGCGCTGACCACGTTCGCTCCGGCTTGCCGTCGTCCGGCGCCCCGCGCCAGGAATGCAGCACTACCCTCGCCCGGGGCGGTCTGGACGGCATGCGGAGGGCGGTCACTGATGTACCAGCGTTGGAGGTGGTCGCGTCGGCTCGGTCCGATCGCGACGGCGACCGTGCTCAGCTTGTTCCCGATCATCGGCAGACCAACGATTGCTGGCGCGGTCGACACGCCCGATTTCGGCGACATGGTGGGCCGGAGACTGACCAGTCCGGTCGTCGGGTTCGCCGCTCGACCCCAGGGCGACGGTTATTGGCTCGTGACCGCTCGCGGCAATGTGTACGACTTTGGTGCGGCTCGCTGGCGAGGGGCGCTTGCCGATCGCGAGCTCGCGTCGACCGTTCGCGGCATCGCTGCCACACCGGATGGCCGGGGCTATTACCTCTTCTTGCGGAACGGCCGCGTGTTCGCGTTCGGGACGGCTGCTTTCCACGGCTCCGCGTCGCTCGCTTCGCTCGACGGCGCCGCAGTCTCGGCGATGGCGGTCACCACGACCGGTGCGGGATATTGGCTCGTCACCGAACGCGGACGAGTTCTGAGTTTCGGTGACGCCGATCCGCATGGCAACGCTCGGCCGCCCGCTGGAGTCGCCGCGATCGGACTCGCTCGCACACCCGACGACGATGGCTACTGGGTGGCGTTGAGCAACGGGCGCGTTGCGGCCCGCGGGAGCGCGACCCACCACGGTGACAGCCGAGGTCGGGTGAGCGCCGCCGCGGTCGGCATTGTTGCGACTGGGGACGGTGGCGGATATTGGATTCCCCAACTCGACGGGCGAGTGCTCGATTTCGGGAACGCTCCGTACCGCGGCGCCCTCCGAGGCTCGCGATTCGCGGGCTTCGTGGTCGGGATGGACTCGCGAGCGGACGATCGAGGTTTCTGGCTCGCGTCGACTGCCGGCCGGGTGTTCCCGTTCCCTGGAACCGATCTCCCACCCGCCGGGACACCGCAGCTGAACGTGACAACGGTGGCCGGAGGTTTGACGATCCCGTGGGACGTCGGATTCTTGCCGAATCGCACGCTCCTCTTCACCCAACGGGTCGGCCAGATCAACGCGTACGTTGGCGGTTCGGTGCGCACGCTGGCGGCACCGGCGGACGTCGTCGTCGCGAGCGAAGCCGGCGTCATGGGCTTGGCGGTCGATCCGGACTTCGATGCGAATCGTCGCGTGTACGTCTGCATGACGAGCAATCTGCCTGTCGGTTCCGATGACGTGCGCGTGGTGCGCTTCCGCGTGAACGAGGCGGTGACGGCGCTCACCAACCGGGCCGACATCGTCACGGGATTGCCGGTCAACACCTTCGGCGAACTCGGGCGGCACTCGGGTTGCCGGCCTCGCTTCGGACCCGACGGCTTCTTGTGGGTTGGGACCGGCGACGCTGCAGTCGGGACCGTGCCCCAGAACGACAACAGCCTCGGCGGCAAGGTGCTACGCGTCGACACGAGTGGCAACGCTGCACCTGGAAACCCAGGCGGACGACGTTGGTACTCGAAGGGTCATCGCAACATCCAGGGGCTTGCCTTCCAGCCGGGAACGAACCGGGTCTACGTGGTCGAACACGGCTCGTACCGCGACGACGAGATCAACCGAATCGTCAATGGCGCGAACTACGGGTGGGATCCCGTGCCTGGTTACAACGAGTCCGTACCCATGACCGACTTCGGCAAGTTCCCCGGAGCAAAGGGTGCCGCGTGGTCATCAGGTAACCCGACGATCGCAACGAGCGGGGCCGACTTCTTGGTGGGCGACGCCTGGCGCGACTGGGAAGGGATGCTGGCAGTCGCGACGCTGAAAGAAAGCGACCTACGCATCTTCCGCATCAGCGCCAACGGCGAGATCGCGACGCAGGTGGCAGTTCGACTCGACAACGCGCACGGTCGGCTACGAACCGTTGTGATGGGCCCGAACGGATCGTTGTACATCACGACGAGCAACGGTGGCGGGACAGACCAGATTCTCAAGGTGACGCCGTCCTAGCTACCAGTGAGGAGCTTCAGTGGACCGGATTCCGTTCCCGATCAAATGGGATCAAGTCAGCAACGGCGAGTTCATCCCGCCCGCCCCATCTGCGCTCGTGCGCGAGGCACAACGACGAACGCTCGAACACATCGAACGCGAAGCCCGACGGCGCGGCATCGACCGGCGCGTGTTCCTGAAAGGGCTGTGCGGATCGGCGACGATGCTGTCGATGCTCGCCGCATGTTCGAAGGAATCGACATCGTCCAGCTCCTCCGCCGCAGGTTCGACAACGGCACCCGCAGGGACGTTCACGGTGCCGTCGGAGGCGACCACGTCGACGACGATCGCGGGCGAGATCCTCGGCGGCGACGAGTTCATCTTCGACGTGCAAACCCACCTGCTCGAAACCGCGCCCGGCGGCGTTGGCGAGGCGATCTCGTCGTTCGCCCTCGGGTTTCCGTACTCGTCGTGCGGGGAGGAGGATGCGCTCGACTGTTTCCGGACCGACCACTGGCTCGAAGAGATCTTCGGACGATCCGACACCGCAGCCGCGATCATCTCGGCGATTCCGATCGTCGTCGATCCGAATCCTCTGTCCACCGCGGTGATGGCGGAGGCCAAACGAGTCGCCGAGCGAGTGTGCGGTGACGGACGCATCCTGATCCACGGTCAGGCGAACCCGAATGTCGGCGACGTCGCGGCGACCATCGACGGGATGCGCGCGCTCGTTGCCGAGTATCCGATCGCCGCCTGGAAGGTCTACACCCACATTCCTGGGGGTCGACCGTGGTTCTTCGACGACCATGATCCCGATGCAGTGCAGTGCGGGCGAGCATTTCTCGACGCGGTGATGGAGATCGGGCCGCGCGTCGTATGCGTGCACAAAGGCTTCGGCGGGCTCGGGGGCGGTACCGCGTTCGAGTACGCATCCCCGATCGACATCGGGCCCGCGGCGCGTGCCTATCCCGAGATCGATTTCATCGTCTACCACTCGGGCTACGAATCGGGCGGCCGCGAAGGCCCGTACGAACAAGAGGCGGACGCGACGTCGCAAGCTGGTGTCGATCGTTTCATCCGCTCGCTGCGGGATCATGACCTAGGCGCCGACGGGAACGTCTACGCCGAACTGGGATCGACCTGGCGGGCGATCATGCAGGCTCCCGATACCGCTGGCCACGTGGTCGGCAAGCTGCTGGCACAGCTGGGGCCGAGGCGAGTCTGCTGGGGTACCGACTCGATCTGGTACGGGACGCCCCAGGATCAGATCGAAGCGTTCCGAGCGTTCGAGATCTCGGAAGAAGCACAAGAACGCTTCGGATACCCGACCCTCGATGCCGCCGCGAAGCAACGGATCTTCGGCATGAACTCCGCAGAGATCTACGGCGTCGAACCAGTCGGCCGTTGCACGTTCGACGCCGCGGTCGTGGAGCAGGCACGACGTGCACTCCCGCCGTCGATCCCGCTCGGCCCCCGAACCGCAGCCGAAGTACGCGCCCTGATCTCCATGCATGCCTCCTGAATCGCCCGCACCGTCGACTGCTCGGTCGCTCGGATTCAGCGCGGCTCGCGCCTTTGTCCGAGGCTCGCGTGGCGGCCTCCGCAGCGGTTAGAACGTCCCGCCGTCGACCCCGATGCGTTGGCCAGTGAGGTAGCTCGCGCGCTCGCTGCACAAGAAACGGACGGCATCGGCGACCTCGTCCGGAGTGCACACGTGGCCGAACGGCGAGTTGGCGTCGAGGTCGCGGATGTCGTCGATGCCGGCCGAGCCTTTCACGAGGCGACGGCCCATCTCGGTGTCGACCAGGCCGGGGGCAACGATGTTGACGTGGATGCCGTGGCGTCGAACTTCTTTGGCGAGCCCGAATGCGAGTGCCTCCAATGCCGCCTTCGCCATGTTGTAGGGCGCGCTGTTCGCAGCCCAGTGCACCGTCGCGGCCGACGAGATGAACACGACGTCACCGCGTGCCTGTTCGCGCATCGAGGGGAGTAGCAGGTGCGCCAGCGCCCACGCGGCGAACGCGTGGGTGTCGAACAGTCGGTGCACCTCGTCGGGTTCGGTCTTCACGACCGAGCCGCCGCGAGACGCGACGCCCGCGTTGTGCACGAGTACATCGACGCGCCCGAAGTCAGCGAGGAACGCTCCGCACATCGCTTCGCACTCGTCGTATCGCGAGACGTCGGCGGCGTACGCGACCGCTCGCTGGCCGAGCGTCTCGATCTCGCGCACCGTCTCGGCCGCGGCGTCGACGTCGCGTCGATAGTTGATCGCGACGTCCATACCGTCGGCCGCGAGGCCGAGGGCGATCGCACGCCCGATCCCGCGCCCTCCTCCAGAAACGAACGCAACTCGGGACATCAGCGATCTCCAAACTGAGGTGTGCGCTTTTCGAGGAACGCCTGCATGGCTTCCGCGAGGTCAGCGGTCTGCGTGGTCAACAACTGGGTGCGGTTCTCGAGGTCGATACCGGCCTGCAACGAGCCGATTTCGAGCTGGCTCCACATGACTTCCTTCGTCATGTGGACGCCGAACGGGCTGTTGGCGAGCAACAGTTCGGACTGCTCGATCGCCGCCTCGACCGCGTCGTCGGAGACGGTCGTCACGAGACCGATCCGTTCGGCCTCCTCAGCACCGACGAAGCGGCCGGTCAGCATCATCTGGTAGGCGCGCGACGCACCGATGAGGCGTGGGAGCAACCAGGAGACGCCGATGTCGCAGCCCGACAGCCCGATGCGCACGAAGGCGACGTTGAAACGCGCCGCCGGCGAACACACCCGAATGTCGCTGGCCAATGCCAGCGCCAGCCCTCCCCCGCTGGCCGCCCCGTTCACCGCAGCGATGATCGGCTGGCGCATCGATCGCATGGTGGGGACGAGGGTCGCGATCGATTGCTGCACCACCAACCCTGCCTGGGCGCGCCCGAGTCCGGCGGCCTCGGGCGGTGAGGCGCCTTCGCGTAGATCGAGACCCGCGCAGAAGGCTTTCCCCTCACCGGTGATGATGATCACGCGACACGACCGATCGTGGCGCAGCGTGGCGAACGCGTCGTGCAACGCCGCGATGAGTGCAGCGTTCATCGCGTTCAGCGCTGCTGGACGACGCAGGGTGATGAGGGCGATGCCGTCGCGCTCCCGATTGATCTCGACGACGGACGATTCTTTCGACTCGGTGGCTTCCATGTCAGGCGTGCCCCCTCGCGGTCGCGAGCGTTTCGACCCGGCGACGCAGGCTCGTCGAGCCGAACCGATCACACCAATCGGACCACGCGTCTGGGTCGGGTCCTCGCCATTCCCACTCGTCGACGACACCAACCGGCGCGTCGAGTCGCAACGTTGCCAGCGTACGGAACAGCGCCGCGTGGGCGCGTCCGGCGCGGAGGGTCTCGCCGAGTTTGGCCGCGCCTCGAACGGGTACGTCCCATGAGTTCTCGTCGTCGGGAATCGCGTCGATGCTCCCGTAACGGGCGAGGAGCGCGGCGGCGGTCTTCGCACCGAAGCCGGGCAAGCCAGGGAATCCGTCGGCCGAGTCGCCGACGAGCGCGAGATAGTCGGCGATCGCCGCCGGCGGGACCCCGAACTTCTCGCGGACCGCGTCGGCATCGAGGATCTTGTCGTTTCGTCGATCGAACTGGAGGACCTTGCCGCCGACGCACTGCCCGAGATCCTTGTCGGGGGTACAGATGTAGACCCGTTCGACGCGGCCGTCAGCGGCCGCGATCGCCGCGGCCGCGCCGAGTGCGTCGTCGGCTTCGACTTCGACCATCGCCCAGACAGTGACGCCCAGCGCACGCAAGGCATCTTCGGACGGATGCGCTTGATTCCACAGGTCGGGATCGATGCCCTCCCCGGTCTTGTAGCCCGCCCACAGATCGTTACGGAACGACTCGATCACATGATCGGTGGCGACACCGAGGTGTGTCGCACCGTCTTCGAGCATCTGCAGGGCGGTGCCGACGACGCCGTATGCCGCCGAGATCTCGATGCCGAGTACGGAGTCGATCCTCGACGGATGCTTGCCGTAGAAATGGCGGAACAGCTCATAGGTGCCGTCGACGAGGTGCACGTCCATCGGCGGAACGGTACCGGTCAGACGACGGATGCGCGCTCGGCGGTGTGCTC
>SXGT01679437.1_pt1 | contig 12316 bp, 17 predicted proteins | sample 3176221 | NCBI WGS metagenome assembly SXGT01 (sample SAMN11356862, study PRJNA531348) | freshwater metagenome | isolation source: freshwater sample F1-120 | place: China: Fuxian Lake, Yuxi | collected 2017-12-25
AGACAATTGCTAAATATAAGCAATGTGTGCGTCGTTTGTCACAAGATCTAGGCCGTGATCCTTTACCAGAAGAAATTGCGACAGAGATGGGGATTGAGATTGAGAAAGTTTATAATATCGAAAAAATTGATCAGGATACTGTGTCACTTGAGACACCTGTGGGCGATGATGGCGATGATGGCAAGTCAACGCTTGGAGATTTTGTGGCGGATGATAAAATTTTGTCACCGGACCAAGAGTCGTCACGAAGAATTTTGGGGGATCAAGTAAAGGAAATTTTAAGCGACTTGTCATTAAAAGAAAGAAAAATTCTTGAGATGCGTCATGGTTTAACCGACGGCATTACTCATACTTTGGAAGAAGTGGGTAAAGAATTTGGTGTTACCCGTGAGCGTATTCGACAGATTGAAGCGAAGGCGTTGCGTAAGCTCAAACATCCAAGCCGCAGTCGTAAATTAAGAAGCTTCTTGGATAATTAGTTATCTCAGGCTCTTGACGCTTTTGCCACTGCATCTGCTTGCGGCTATTTTAGCGTTTTTCCCTTTGTGTCTGTCATAGCGACAAAGACGCAGAGCGAGATGGAAATAGCCAGGCTTACGTAGATATAAAACCAATCTTCGTGACCATGTGATTTAAACGACAGTGCGACATATTCAGCAGAGCCGCCAAAGAGTGAGACTGTTAGCGCATAGGGAAGCGCGACGCCTGTAACGCGGATTGTTGCCGGGAAGAGCTCAGCTTTAACGATCGCGTTGATCGATGTATAGAAGCTAATAATCAGCCAGCCGCAACAGATTAATATAAAAGCTTCTCCAGGACTTGTTGCTTGTTGAATGGCGTTAAGCAGGGGCCAGGTCAGGAGGGCGCCGAGCGCGCCAAAAGTAATCAGCATGGGACGCCGCCCAATACGATCGGATAAAGCGCCGTAGAGCGGTTGCAAAACAATTGCAAAAAGCAAGGAGCCTGCAAGAATCCAACTTGTTTCTTTGTGATTTAACCCCGTGGATAGTTTTAGAAATTTTTGCATGTAGGTCGTGTAGGTATAAAACGCGATTGTTCCTCCCAGCGTTAGACCAATAACAGTTGCGGTTTCTCGTCTATGATGCAGGAGCAGGCTGAGCGAGCCTTGATGGCTGTCTTTTGAGGCCTGTTTAAAGGCTTTGGGTTCAACCAGTCCGCGACGCAACCAAAACGCCACGCTGGCAAGCAGTCCGCCGAAGGCGAAGGGAATTCGCCATCCCCAAATTTTTAATTCTGATGAGTCAAGAAACAAATTTTGCAAAATAATCAAAACGCCTAAGGCTAGAAGCTGGCCAGCTAACATCGTCACAGTTTGAAAGCTCGAATAAAATCCACGTAAATTTTTTGGCGCGATTTCGGCGAGATAGGTGGCGCTTGATCCATATTCGCCGCCAAGGCTAACGCCTTGAAGCATGCGGGCCAGTAGGAGAATGCTTGGCGCAGCGATGCCGATTACCGCATAGCTTGGCGTCACAGCAATGAGGAGAGAGCCAGAACACATCAATAAGACGGAGAGAGTGAGAGCGCGTCCTCTGCCTACTCTATCGCCAATGCGTCCAAAAATAAGGGCGCCAATGGGTCGCATAAAAAAACCGAGCGCGAATACCCCTGAAGTGGAGAGCATTTGTGCAATCGGATCAGCGTTTGGGAAAAAAGAGTCCGCAAAATAAAGAGAAAATGCAGCATAGACGTAAAAATCATACCATTCGATCAAATTACCGCTAGCTCCAGCTGCAAGGGCGGAGAGTGGACTGAGTTCTTTTGGTTGAGAAGCGTTCTGGAGTTTCATGGTCTAGAAAAATTGACTGGCGATATTGACCATTAAGGCTAAGACAAATGCATTAAAGAAGAAGGATAAAATTCCTTGAATGAGAGCAATGCCGCGCATATGGGCTAAGCGTGTTTCAATATCTCCAGTTTGAAAAGAAACGCCAATCACAAAGGCAAAATAAAGAAAATCCAAATATTGCAGTTCTGGCGTTCCGGGAAATCGTAAGCCGCCTTTTGGCGTATCTTCTTGATTGCTGGCTTTATCACTGCTGCCATAAAACTCATGGGCGTAATGCAGGGAAAAGCTCAAATTCATTAAAAACCAAAATAAAATGACTGTTAGCGCTGTCAGTCCAATGATGACTATTTTGTCTCGTCCAAATGAGGAATGGAGATTGCAGAGTTCTGATGTGACTGCGCCAAAAGAGGCGTAGCAGGCAAGGACAGTCAGGAATAGAATAATATATTTCCTTTCGTCCAGTTCTCTTGCGCGGCGTCTTATCTCATGATGAGAGGCTTGATTGATTTGATCAAAAACAAGAAGGAAATAAATAACGATGCCTAAGTCCCAGCCAATCAAGAGACGCGTGAAGAGGCGCAATGTCTCTGGGAGACAGAGAGTGGCAATAAGACCAAGGACGGCGCTTAAGGAGAGGTGAGGCCGCGACCAGAGAATGCGCGCAGGCTTTGGAGCGCGTGCGCGAAACGGTTCAATTTGGCTTTGGTTAGATTGCAAAGCCACAGAATAAGCGCTTAATTTCTTCGCGCAGCGACAAAGCGCGCCGCGTGCTGCAGCGTTTGGGTCGCGGGTTTGAGGCCTGTTTGATGCAGCGCTTGCGTCGCCTCTTCAACGAGCTGATCGCAGCGCTGACGCGCTGCGTCAAGACCAAGTAAGCTTACAAGCGTCGCTTTCCCACGCGCTGCGTCTTTGCCAGCGCGTTTGCCCAATGCAACCGTGTCGCCTTCGGCGTCAAGAATGTCGTCTGCGATTTGGAAGGCTGCGCCAAGGGCTTTGCCATAGGCTGTCAATGCTGAAGCTACTTGTGGTGAGGCGTGTCCTAACATAGCGCCAGCGTCAACGGCGAAACGCAGAAGCGCGCCAGTCTTCATGGCCTGCATTTCCAAGATCTCTGCTTGTGACAGAGGGGTGGCGGCAATTTCAGCTGCCAGGTCAAGGGCCTGACCGCCGACCATGCCGCCAAGGCCAGAGGCCCGCGCTAGCGCCAAAACGAGATTGGCGCGTAAGGTTGGATCTTCGTGAGTGGCTTGATCCGCCACGACGTCAAAGGCGTATGTGAGTAGTCCGTCCCCAGCAAGAATTGCGGTGGCCTCATCAAAAGCCTTGTGACATGTCGGCCTGCCTCGGCGCAGATCATCGTCATCCATTGCTGGGAGATCATCATGCACGAGTGAATAGCAGTGAATCATTTCGAGAGCAGACGCTACGCGCAACACGCCGGTTCCCTCCACACCCAGAAGGCGCGCCGTTTCGATTACAAGAAAGGGGCGCAGGCGTTTGCCGCCGCCGAGAGAGGCATAGCGCATTGCTTCTAAGAGGCGGGATGGACGTGCAATTTCGTCGGGCAACCTCTGAGGGGCAAGTAGACTCGCAAGCGTTGCCTCTGTCGCCTCAGCAGCAAAATCAAGGCGGCGTCGAAAGTCTTCATCTGCGAGTGCGGAGGCGTTCATCGGCTAATCCAATTTTTGAATCATTGGGCAAATGGTTAAGCCCATTGACCGCGGTGCTAGCAAATTTGCACCCAAAACCCAACTCCCCGTCAAAAGACAAAAAAGTTAAGCACTAAATTTATTACGGGTAGTTTTAGGTATGGGTAGACGTGGTCAGTCTAAGAGGCGACCGACGAAAGAGCTGGAGGCGTCTTCTAGAAGACGAAGCTCTGCATAGAAAAATTTTATGCAATTTTAAGATGTTGACCGATACGTGAGGGCCAGAAGCCTAAGCGGCGCAGCGAAAGTTCTGCGAGGGTTTTTTCATTTTCAATAACATCCATTTCCTCAATGATCGCTTCCAGCAGGTCTCTACCTAGCGCGGTCATATCGAAAATCTTGTCGTTTGCTTTTGTGTAAGCCTCAATTGCGCGCCAGGCCTCTTCATACGAGGCGATTATGAGTTGAGACTGGAGTTTCGAGCAGTCGCGCGTTTCCGCAATTAAAGCCTGCATCATGGTCGCCCCCTCACGCCGTTACTATGCCAAAGCGGCTATCAACATTGGTTAATATTGCGTTAAATTATGGTTTTATTGAGAATTTTGACCAATCGAGATCTGTCGGGGCGGCTAAGAACGCATAGCTCTAGAAAAAGGGCGAAGTGAATGTACGCAAAAGGCCCAAGAAAGGACGTTGCATGTGGAATGATTGGACTTCTATCCTGCGTCCAGGTCGATCTTGCGCCTTTTAGGGGGAAATTTGCGCGGGGCCTTCGCCATCCCAGCGGCACTGGGCGTTTTCGTGAACGACATTAAGAATTGAAACAAATGTGATCACGCCGGATTGCAGCGTTTTTTCATTAAGTTTTTCAATGCGGACATCGCGTGACTCAAACCGCTCTGATCTGCCCGCTTCAGCTGCTGCGCGATTGCAGGCGTTAATAATTTCGCTCTTTGCACGGCCCTCTAACAGATGCGAGATTTTATTATCGGGGGTTTCTTTAAAGATGAGGAACCAGGCCCAAAAAGCAAAGATTCCCAAAAGAGCTGTAAGTAAAATTACCAAACGCATGTTCAGCCCTATGAACAAAAAGAATTTTATATTCGCCTGGAGGCGCGGTCAAAGGCGCCGACAAGGGCTTCTAATACATCCGCAGCTGTAATGATGCCAATAAATTCTCCTGCTTCATTGTGCACCATACCCATATGCATAGGGGATTTTTGTAAATTTTTGACAACTTCTAATGTATCTAAATGGGCCTCTAGGATCACGGCTTCGCGCATCAAGGATTGAAGCGGCGCGTTATCGTTGGGGTCGATGTTAACAAAATCCTTTGTCCAAATAAGTCCGACGACTTTGTTTTGTTCATTCCGATAGACTGGAAAACATCGAAAGGGACTGCGATCCATAATTGCGCGAGCTTCTTGCAAGGGCGTGGCAAGAGGAAGCATGGCGACTTTTTCTCTTGGAGTCATTAAGCTTTGGGCAGATTTATCGCCAAATTCTAGAACATGAGAGATGATTGCGCTTTCTCCTGGCTTAATAACGCCGGCGGTATGCGCTTCTTGAGCTAGAGATTTAATTTCATCTTCAGTAATGGGGCTTCTACTATCAGAACCAAGCCCAAGGAGAGAAAGGATCGCGTCGCTTGACCTTTCAAGAAGGGAGACGGCAGGATGCGCTTTAATTGAAAGCTGTGTCATCAGTGGGGCCATAAAACAGGCAATCGACTCTGGGTTTTTTAGCGCGATGCGTTTTGGAACCAATTCGCCGACAATGACAGTGAGATAGGTTGTGAATGTCACTACCAGTCCGACACCTATAAAATGAGCGACGGATATTGGCAGGCCATGATTGTTGAGCCAGGCGCTTAAATTCACCCCAATTGTAGCGCCGGAGAATGCTCCGGATAATACGCCGGCTGTCGTCATGCCGAGCTGCAGGGTCGAAAGAAAACGACCCGGATCGGTCGCGAGATCGAGGGCCTCTAGCGCACCTTTTTTATTGTTTGTTTTAAGGCTTTGAAGATGTCCAAGTCGTGAGGAGACAACGGCGAATTCGCACATCGCCAGCGCCCCATTAAGGAGAGCAAAGCCAAGAAGAAGACTGAGTTGAAGGTAAAATGGCACTGTCTTTTCCCTTGTGTCCTAAATCCGAGGTTTCTTGAATATTTCTGGAGTCTCGATCCAGCTCAGTATTTTTATTGAACATATTCTATGCTTAATAACTAACCGACTATTTATTGGGTGTCTTTTTTGAGGTAGTTTCTGGCTGAAATGTCAGTATTGGGAGAGTTTGCGTGTTGAGCCAAAAATATGGGCGTGAGAAATCGTTGCAAACATTCCTCTTGCTTTTCGTCCTGATCAGCTTCCCAAATATTGCTGAGGCCCGGCGTTTGGGGGATCCAACCCCTTGGGACTGGATCTTTGCAAGTGATACGCCCCTTGCTGCGCCCGTCCAATTGCCAAAAAAGCCAAAGGCATATGATGCGGGCTATACGAATGAAACAAGCGGCTGGGATGCGAATGATTTCCCTGGCGCGCATATATGCGATTCGCCCTGCGCCGCGATCAGGTAGTCTTGGCTTCTCATGATGGGTCACGTTTTACAGGAAGCAGTTCAATGAAGCGGATCGGTTTCGTCCTAGGGTTTAATTTAATAATTTGTGCGGCATTTGCTCAATCCTCTCCTAATTCAGGCGCCTACTTAGAACCGCTCAGCAATACGCAAATATCGAGCGCGGAAGGATGTATTATCCAAGGAGATGACGGGCGCATTCTGATCGATAATCAAGTAAAGATTGGCGGCCGATTGATCCCAGTTCATGTAACAAATATTACCCGTACGTCTAAATCTTGGGAGGGAGACTCCCTATCGATTTTTTTCCAAATAATGACCGGGAGCTTGCCTGAGACGCCAGACGGCGACTATCGGGAGGGCAAAAGCCCTTGGGGCGTTATTCGGTTAACCTACAACGGGCAACGGGGCGATATGCGTGGGCGTGAGCAGTGCAATGGGTTGTAATCAGGCTTTAATTAACGCTTTTTTTAAGCGGGATGTTCATTGCAACACTGGGTGCGGTCATAACCGGCAGATGTATGAAAATATTGGGGCTATAATTATGTATTTTAAGCTAGCTCGCTGTCTTATTCTTTCGAGCGTATTAATTTCTTATCTTATTATCCCGGCCAATGCAGAAGATTTAGAGATGATGAATTGTTTTGTATATTCTTATCAGAGCGGGTTGCGTCTGGCTGAATTACAAAATGAAATAAATAAGAAAAATAACTCTAAAGACGTTCAAGATCTCATTAATGAAATTGGCGGGAGAAACTTAATTGAACAGGCTGTTTTTGATACGGATACAATTGCAGAATCTTTTTTGACGATGTTATCAAAAAAAGAATCGATAAAAAGCGGCCAAGCACTCTTTAATAGTCCCTCATTTAAATTTTCTGCTGCACTGTACGATGCAGATAATTCAGGAAAAGGCCTAAAAGAACGTTTCTTAAAAACCTTTGCTGTGATGCAGGCCTGTGTAAATAAATTTATTCTTAAAATTTAACTCGTTTTTATTTGTTTAAGACTATCGCGCAGATTTCAGTAAACGAGCCTTTAAAAACAAGGGGTCATCTATTTCAGGGAGCGTCGTTCAGGACAGCTCAGCGATAACCTTGTAAGAGAAGACTTGAGCTTAAAATGAGAGCGTAAACGCCTAGACCACCTATAAGGCTTTTTTCGATATTAGAGAGTGTAGCGCGACCGGTCATAAGGCGTTTGAATTGCATGAACTCGTAACGCATTAATAATACTCTTTGGTTTCGTTCGGACGATATCGAAGGCTCTTTAGAAAGGTTAGGGGTCGCTGATTTGCGTAAATATTTTATTTAAAATTTTTTAAAAAAACGGGCAAAATTACTGCTTTGGCGATCTGTATAAAATGCGTCCCGAAAGCTGGGGGGTTACGGCGCGGGTAGGATATAGGGCGTTAAACGCCACAAATTTCTGACCCATCTTATTGAGCGGCCATTAGCAATAATATCAATTTCCTCGAGATCGCAATGTGGATCAATGAGGATGTCAAAAGATTCACCTCGCCTGAAAATCCGGCGGTAATCTTTTTCTAGTGTCAGGGGTAGGTGGTATTGTCGTATCCAGTCTCGGCGTCCAGCGTTGAGTTGATGCAGACGTTCTTCCGGCGATAGGCAGAGGCCAGTATTAATCTGAGCGCTTGAGATGCGCGCTTTTGAACCGATCACGCTGCAACTTACTCTTTCTTTTCCTGGATAATATTCGCAATTCAGTAAAGATTCTTGCGCAAATACAGGTCTTATCAAGGCGCCTAAGCTGAAGATAATCGTAAGTATAAAAAGAAGGTTCGGACCGCGGGACATAACGACATCCGTTTTTCTTGATGAAAGGTGAGTTTTTTTAAGCTTGAGTTATTCTACTTTTATTCCTCCAGAAAACAGACTGGATCAGTCGAGAGGAGAGAATATGATAATATTTATATGGGTTTAGGGTAGCATAGCAACGACAAATTTTTAGCCTGAGCGTTTAATTTAGTTAGTTGTCACATATCAGTTTGGGTCAGCGTTTCGATCTTTGGCTGCGGTAGATAAATTTCTAGCCTGTCGCAGATCAAAGTGATTTAAAAAAAATTATTTCGTTCCTGAGACTTTTTCGAGGCGTTTCTTGTCTGCGTCAACGAGCTTAATTAGCGCGTCGCATTTTTGTAGATTGCCTGGGTTTTGCTCTGTACAAATTTGGTAGGCGTCGACGGATTGAAACTCAGCATCTCGCGCATAGACCTTATCATCCACACGATTATTAGATGTGGAATTGCAGCCTGCGACCGGCAGAAGAAGAAGCATAAGTGACAGTAATCTTTTGAGCATTGCCTTAAACCTTGCCGCTGCAATGATTTCCTCGAGGCGATTTAAGCGCCAAAGCTGGTGATCTAGCCCAAGGGGGTGAAAAAGTCATTAATATCAAGCGCTGATCCCACCTTTTTGCGGCGACCCTCCCTGCTGAGGGGCTGTTTAAGTTATAAGATTTTGTAGCTATCCGTCTCGGGGCTATTATGACGAGACGCGCCGCTCGGCGGGTTGGGAGTAGCTCATTTGACCAATTTAAAATCAACGCTCGTCTTTTTAATGGCGTTTCTAGCCTTTGAGGCCCATGCGCAGGAAAAAATTAATAAGCCAGGATTTATTCCTGCAGGAGTCATGGTCTGCGATGACTTAGATTGCAAATTTTTGTCAGAGTCTCATGAGACAGCGGCAAAAATAGTTAGTTATGAGCCTGCGGTCGGCGTACATGTGCTTCTCAATGGTAAATCCTATGTTGTCCCTGGAGAAGAAGTTTTTATTCAAAATAATGGCTGCAGATTACGTCTACATGCCTATGTGACGAAAAATTTTACTTGTGAGGAGCTCGTATCGACACAAGACAGCTCTGTTCAAAATAGCTCTGGGAGCGCCGCTGTCCCGCCAAGAGCATTGCCGGAGCATGGACAAATGTTTGCCGATCCATTGCAAAGAACGCTTGGTGGAAAGACAAATTCTTCACCGCGATGATGGATAAACGATAAAGCCGAGGCGCTGCAGGTTTTATGGGAATTCTATTTTAAAATATTTGTTTGTTTTAAAGATTTATAGCCATCCCGATAGCCGACGCGATAGGCGGGTTCAATTGGGCGTTCAAAGTCCTTTTCCGAATTGGCTTGGAGATTATACATACCTACAGAGCGATCGGCTTGACCATCAGAAAAGCCATCTTTGTAATATTGACAATTTTCTTTACTCAGTTGAGCTGGACACAGCGGAGAGCTGTCTCTATCCAATTGAGCTGACTCGGCGAACATTAAGCTTGAGGACGTTGCAAGCGCTAAAATACCAATCAACCATGATTTTCTTTTGATCATCACACTGGTCTCGTTGAATTATGTCCTAACAAGCGTTTTTTATAGAGGGCTACTGATGTCCGCGATAGATAATAAAGTAAACGGCTCCTTTATCATTGAGCCGCCAAATGAAGATGACTTTGTTGGCATTTCGCGGTGTTTTCAAGAAATTTACGGCGGTCATTATTTCCATGCGGAGGTCTCTTCCGCAACACTCTATTGGGAGAAAGTCAGGGCGGGAGCGCTTATCCCTTTAATTGCCCGCGCTTCAACGGGCGATATTGTCGGGCATATTGCGCTTGAGCGTGAGGGGGGCGCAAGTGTCGCTGAACGCGGTGAGGCGGTTGTTTTACCTCAATACCGTGGGCATCATTTACTTGAGACGATGACAGAGCGCTTGAGGCTAGAGGCTGACAAGAATTCTTTGGTTGGCGTCTTTGCTAAACCTGTTACGGTCCATACTTTCTCTCAGCGAAATGATGATCGAGCAGGGATGGCTACTTGCGGCTTAATGCTGGGAGTTTCACCTGAATCACTGATACCTAACAATATGCCGGCTCCAACGCTTGGACAACGACAAAGTGTCGTTTTAACCTTTTCCTTCTATCAGCCGCCAACTAGAAGAACGGTTTTCCTACCGGCGCCTTATGGGGAAATCCTTAAAAAGATATATGCGCAGTTGAAAGTAGATATTATTCAAGGAATAAAAAATTATACTCTAGCGGCCCAATCAAGCGCTGAGGTCGAAATCGATAGTAGAAATAATGGGTTGATCATTTTTAAAAAAATAGGCCTTGATTTTGAAGGCGTATTTAGTCGCGCGCTTGCGACATTCTCGAAGGCTAGCGTTTACAGCGTACAGCTTTGGGCGCCAATGAGCGATCCCGGACTGGAAGAGCTCGTGTGTCTTTCAAGAGAAAATAAATTTTTCTTCTGCGGTCTCGGTCCAGCATTTCTAATTGGCGAGGATATAATCATTCTGCAAATGCTTAATTGCGATGTTGCGTTAGAAAAATTGCAGTTATTTTCTCAGCAGACTTTAGATTTAGCGAGTTTCATTGCACAAGATCGCTTGGAGATATGACGCGTTCTAAGCTTGTCGCTTTGGTCTATAGGATTGTTATATGCGAAAAGCGTAATAAGGCGCTTTCTGAACTCGCATTGCGGTTTAAAAAATCAGGCATTATAGATTTTATAAAAAACCTGCTTTTTTCACATTAGGCCACATTTTTCTGCGCCGGAGCAAAACGGTAACAGAAGGCGATTGCGCCCAGTAGCGCGAGGCCAATCAAAACGGGCGTTCTCGTATCAGCGACTGTGATCAGAATGAGAATGACGCAGACAAGAAAGCTCGCGGCAAGGAGGCTCGTGTAGGGCCAGAAGGGCAAGTTAAAATGCGGAATAGCTTGTCCTTCTCGCGCGAGGATACGCCGAAATTTTGAATGCGTATAAAGGATGCTGAGCCAGACAAGTATGCCAATAAAGGTAACAGCTGCGGTTAAATATTCAAAAGCCTGGGCTGGAGCAAAGTAGTTCAATCCTGCGCCGATAAAGAGAAACCCGACAGTTAAGAACATCGCATACATTGGAATGCCATTGTGCGCTATTTTGCCAAATAGTTTTGGCGCATGTCCCGTTTGAGCAAGCGTGTAAAGGATGCGCCCGCTACTAAAGATGCCACCGTTGCAAGAAGAGAGCGCGGCAGTAACGACAACAAAATTTATCACGCCTGCGGCGCGCTCTAGTCCCATACGCTCAAAGACTTGGACAAAGGGGCTGCCGTCTACGCCGATCCGGTTCCAGGGAAAGATTGCTAAGATTACAAACAGGGCGCCGACATAAAAAATGATGATCCGCCAGATGAAAGAGTCGATGGCCATTGGGATTGTTGTTTCCGGATTTTCGGCCTCTCCTGCTGTAATGCCAATCATTTCAACACCGACATAGGCGTAAACCACCATCTGCATTGATAAGAGACATCCGGTGAAGCCGCCGGGGAAAAAGCCGCCAATTTGCGTAAGATTACCAAGCCCGACGGGCGTCCATTGACCAGGAAAACCAAAAATAATGACGAATAAGCCCAAGGCGATCATAATTAAAATTGTGATTACCTTGATGAGGGCAAACCAAAATTCAAATTCCCCAAAAACACGTGCTGTGAAGAGATTAACGACGCCCATCATTGCGATTGAAGAAAAAGCCCATATCCATTGAGGCGAATGAGGAAACCAAAATTGCATGTAGATGCCAACGGCGGTGACTTCAGCAATGGCAATGATGGTCCAGTAAAACCAATATCCCCAACCCACCAAGTAGCCCAGAAAATGGCTTGCATAATTTGTGGCGTAGGCCGCGAAGGATCCGGTAACGGGATGATATACGGCCATTTCGCCCAGAGCACGCAATATAAAGAAGGTCATGGTCCCGGCAAGAATATAGGCGAGCAAGATTGAGGGGCCTGCAACTTTAATTGCCGAGGCTGAGCCTAGGAAAAGCCCGACGCCAATTGTTGAGCCAAGCGCCATAAGTTGCATTTGACGCACGCCAAGCGTCCGTCGGAAGCCTTCTTGGTGCTCTTGCATGAGAATCGCCTTGATCAACTGAGAGAGGAGCAGAATATCGGGATTGTACTATGAGAACCAGTGGACGTAGATCAAAAGTCAAAAGATCTTGTTGATGTCAAAAAAATATCAGGAAAATTGGTCTCTCTATACGTGAAGTATAATGCGCTTGATTTTACCCCTCTGGGAGCGATCAGCCCGGAGCTTGGCTTCAGCTCTATTCATTGTGGGGGGTATATTAATTGAAGTAGGAGCCTCTTGCAAAACTCTTGAGATTTTGAGTGATCAGAAGCCCCTTTGAAGCCCAATATTATGTCACAGATAGTTTTATAGGTGATTTTAATGCTTGTCGCCAAAAATTGAGCTTTGAGAAGCTTGATTTGGACGCGGA
>SXGT01083142.1_pt1 | contig 12315 bp, 12 predicted proteins | sample 3176221 | NCBI WGS metagenome assembly SXGT01 (sample SAMN11356862, study PRJNA531348) | freshwater metagenome | isolation source: freshwater sample F1-120 | place: China: Fuxian Lake, Yuxi | collected 2017-12-25
CAAGCTCGTCTGCACGCGGAAATCCTGCCTGAAATCACCGGCCACTTTCGCTTCCTCCCCGCCTCACCCGAGTTCCAGGACACCTCGTCCACCTACGTGAAGGCATTCGTGTCGCACCACGTCGACGTGTCGCGACTGGTCCCCATCTTCGTAAAGCAAGCGCTTGAGGAACGGATCAATCACCAGTGGGTGGTTGGTATCACCGGGCCGATGGCATCGGGAAAGACGACCGTCGCACACACGCTCGCCGAGCAGTTCCAGGCGCTGACGCAGATTCCCGCCACGGTCATTAACCTCGATGCGCTCATCCGCGCGCTGTATGTCGAGAAGTCGGCGGGGGCGGACCGAGTGCGTACACAGATTGCCGCGCTCCTCGGAAACAATGTGCTCGACGAGCACGGCAGCCTTCGCCGCGATGTGATGGCTCGCCGACTGTTCGACCCAGCGTGTCCCACGGAGACCCGCGAGGCGCTGAACACGCTCACCACCCCACACGTCATACGCCTCCTACGCGAAGCGCTCCGCACCACGAAGGGTCTCGTGATTCTCGAGTGGGCACTGCTCGTCGAGATGAACCTGACACGTCTGACGAACAACAACGTCATCGTGGTGGACACCCCAGACCGTGATGCTTTCCTCACCACGCGCGGCGTCAGCGACGAACACCGCCGCAACGTTGGCCGGCACCAGTTCTCGGCCACGGAGCAGATCGTCGGCGCCGAACGCGCCAGCGAACAGGACGGACATGGAACCGTCCTGCACTACATCAACCGCCGTCGCGACACGCCGGAAGCCATGACCACAGACGTGGCCGCACTGGTTCCCGAGCTCGTATCGCTCTTCTCACTGCGGGGTGCAGGGACCCCGCCTATCACGCAGGAGGTGCCATCATGAACCTCGGTCCGTACGAAGTGCAGCGGCAAATTTCCGAAGGAAGTTTCGGCCGTACGTTCTACGCCGTGCACCGCAAGCTTGGGTTGCCCGCCTGTCTTAAACAAGAAAAGACGGGCGACCCAGAGTACATCCGGATGTTCGAAGAGGAAGCGCGGTTGCTGTTCGAAGTACGTCACTCCTCGCTTCCTGTGCTGCGCGACTACTTCGAGACGCGTGATGCAGGAGCCGTGATGGTGATGTCGTTTATTCCGGGCGACGATCTCGCACGGCTCGTGGAGAAACGCGGACCGATCGACGACGAGCACATCTGCTGGATCCTCCAGCGGACACTCGATGCACTGTCGTACCTGCACTACCACGGCATTGTGCATAGCGATGTGAAACCGCAAAACATCATCCTCGACATCCCGCGTCACAACGCGGTGCTCGTGGACTTCGGCCTGTTCATAGCCAACCCGTCGGCAGTCACCAAAGCAAAGGGAGGAACAAAATTCTTCGCTCCTCCCGAATTCGCTCAAGGTCGGCCACCCCTCCCCGCGTCGGACCTCTTCTCGCTGGGAGTGACGGCGATGTATCTCGCGGGCGGACACGTTCCCACAAAGACGGTTCCGCCCGACATGGATCCGCGCCTTGCAGACATTCTCCAGCGCATGACGCGCCGCGACCCGCTTTCACGGCCCCAAGATGCTCGGGACCTCTCCCACGAAATCACCCGCGTCCGTCAGAGCATCTACGGCCGCACGCACACAAACGAAGAATTCAAACTTCGAGGAGTTCACCCATGAGTGGAGCCTACGGTTGGCATCGCAACGACACCCCTTCCCCGGGCCGCAGCACCCGCGCGCATCCCGATGCGTTTGGCGACGCACGCAAGGCCTACGATCCGGCCCCGGCCGCGAAGGCTCGCACCATCGACCCGAGTCCGCCTCCTGTGTCCTCGCGTGTTGCGGACCCTTCTATCCACGCTCTGGTTCGAAAAGAATCCACGCCAAGCGTTGGGAGCGAACAGAAGACGACCGCACGCAACGTGCTCATCATCGCGATGGACGTGACAGGTTCCATGCGCTTGTGGCCACAGGAGATTCGGCGTCGCATGGCCTTCCTCTATCTCGAAGCATGCAAGTACCTCGGTAGCGATGATACGGAAATCCTGTTCATCGCCTACGGTGATGCAGCATGCGATCACCATGCGATGCAGGTAGCCCGATTCGGTCGCGGACCGGAACTCGAAGTCATCCTCGAATCATTCGAGCTTGAAGGAGGTGGGGGAGGCAACGGTGCGGAATCTGCTGAGCTCGTGGCCTACAAAGTCGTGTCACAGATCGACACATCCGCGGCCACGAACGTTCACCTGTTCTTCATCACGGACGAACCAGGGCAGGACAAGCTCAAGTCAACGGAAGTGAAGACTCTGTTTGGCACAGCGGCACCAGACGAGCTCTCCAGCACAAAGACGCTCATGCGACTGCTCCAGCAGCGCATGGAGGTGTACGCCATCCTCTGCGAAACCCGGTCATACGATCCCTCCATCGCAAGTGGTTGGTGGAAGCAGATGATCGATCCATCACACGTACTTCCGCTGGATGACGCACGTCGTGTGGTCGACGTCATGCTCGGCGCCCTGGCCGCGGTGACCGGACAACTCGTGAAGTACACCGCCGACCTCCGCTCGCGCCACGCGGGTTCTCGCTACGCGGACGTCAACGTCGGTACCGTGCTGAACTCCGTCGCTCCGCTCGCGGGCGCTGGCACTCCCAGCGACCCCTACGTCTTCCCCGGCGGCGGCACCAAGTCGCTACTCGCGAAGAAGTAATCCCTCGCACTGACTCTCCTGTCGGTGTGTTTTTTCACAAAAATCTTGTCATGATGTGCGTACACACACTGTCTACAAGCACGACGAAAGGGCCTGAACCAAGGAGTCCAATTTACTTGGTTCAATCCCAGAAAAATTAATCCGCCCACCAGAAGGGATGTAAATCGCATACATCTCACGCAGCCGCTGAATGTCTGTTTCCAGAAGGGGGAGCATTCCAAACAGTCCACGCGTAGTTTGCAACGAGGCCAACGCAGGTAAGCGTTCGATGAGCATCTGTCGACGTCTGTCTGTCCGCTGCCGCATGTCTTCTACATCCCGAAGCCAGGCATCACGAGACGATTGCCAAAGGGTAGCCATGACATTCTGCCCAAAAAGAGGAGCACTCGAAATGGTCGAACGCACGAGTTGACGAAGGTTGGATTCGACACGTTCTCGCTGTGTTGTTTTCACCATCAACGCTCCGGTTCGATGACCGTACAAGGTTGCATTTTTTGAAAATGAAACACCGACGGCTACCTCATCAAGTTCACGTAGTAACAGGCGTGGACTCTGTACATCCTCGTTTACTCCATCCCCGAGCCCCAAGTAGGCAAAATCGATAAAGACACAGACAGGACGAGAACGAATCACATCCAACAAGGACCGTATCTGGTCGAGGGACAAATTTTTTCCCGTTGGATTATGGGTCGGGCCACCATGAAGGAGTAAAATCGTCGGCCGAGTGACGGCGAGTAACTGACGGCGATAGGCATCTACGTCTGGATGTCCGTTCGCATCAAGATGCGAAAAAACCGTTTGTGAAAACGCCGAGAATATATTTTTGTGATTCACCCAGGTTGGATTTGGTATCAAAATATCTTCGTATCCTGCACGCTTGGCGAGCGCAGCAAACAACGCACAGGCATGTGTCCCACCACACGTTGCCTGGACGACAAATGATTCCGGGTCGATGTGTTCCCCTAAAACAAGCTCCGCTGTGCCACGCAAAAAAGCAGGGTTCCCACTAATGGGAGAATAGTTAAAATTGTCGGTTGGACACATTCGAACGGCTTCTTGAACGGATGGCATGACGTACGGTTGACCCGTCTCTGTCACAAACACGCCAATGCCAAGATTCATCTTCTGCGGGTTTGGGTCCTTCTGAAACGCTTGGTAAAGATGAAAGAGAGGATCCGGCGGAAAAAGCGGGAGAGTAGTTAGCATAGTGTTCGTAGCAATGTTAACACAGGAACATGAAGACGAGACAGATTGGTACTGCGTGATTTTTTGATTCGAATCTTCGTGTCTGTAAGAAAAAACGACCGTCCTATGAACGGTCGCGAAGGCGTTTAGGTGAGACCAAAGTGGTGAATCGCGTGCGCAAGACTTCGTGCGTCGTGTGCTGCGTCGTGCACGCCAACGCCTTCGATGAGGGGCAGCTGGATGCCGAGCACTTGGGCAAGACCACCACTACAGACTTCGTTGAAGCCAACCTGCTGGAACTGCTCCAGCGTCACGTGGTGTGACGAAAGGAGAGGTTTCACCCGTTTGAACGGAGGAAACGGTATCCTCAGTCCATGAGACACAGCGTTGCCCTCAAGCACCCACCAGTCTCCACTAAAGGTCCAGAGGTTTGTGTCATCACCAATGAACGCAATCAGTCGTGCAAAGGCTGTCCGGAACGGCACTCCCCGAGCACGACGCGCCTCCGTCATCCCCGTCAGGGAGGTCAGCCAGGCAGGGATGCGATGCAAGCGATGCGCTTGAACATCCAGATTGAAGGTGGCGATTTCTCGACCGTGCGCGTCGAGTTTACAGGCACCCATCTGCATCACTTCACAATACACCTTCTGTACGTCAGGGCGTTGTCCAGGTGTATCCCCATCAACCGCATCTTCCGCAAGATATTCGTGATCGAGAGCGATCATGTCTGCTCCAGAGGGTTCGACAGTACACCACTTTTCCCGTGTTTTGTAAAGAGTGTGAGGATAGAAAAAAGCTTCTCGCGTTTTGAGAAGCTTAGAGGGCTAGACGAGATGCTCACGCAGCGCCTCCACCGCATCGAAGTGGTCGAAACCGACTTCGTTTGGGGTAAGAGTCGCAAGGTCGCAGAGCACCAGTTCCCTGGCATCACTTCCTGCACGCAGGGAGCGATATTCTGTTTCTGAGATGTCCACATGGAATGCCACACTCAGTCGGCGCGGGTACCGAGGGTCGGCACCCACACGATTGAGAACGACGAGCTGACGCAGGCGAGACACCGACACCACAAGCCCAATCTCTTCTTCGAGCTCACGGACACACGCTTCAACCAGTGTCGCATCTGTCTCTTCGACGTGCCCGCCAGGGAGCACAAGCTTATCCTGGAACGGTGCCTTCGTACGTTTGATGAGAACGAGAGACTTGCCGTCGACCGTAACCGCACCATCAACTGTGATTTGCATGATGTTCTCCTTGAGGTTATGCCTTAGTCCCAGCTGCTCGACCGCGACCACTCACGCTTCTTGTCGACCGTCTCACGCACTCGCTGAGCAATGGACTCGTTCGGGAGCACGATGGTCTTTCCGCAGAGGACACAGGTGCACCAGTAGGTCATGGTGTTGTAGGTTGGCTTTACGTCGGTTTCTTCGACGAGCAGCACCGCTTCACACGTGGGACAGGTGTACTGAGAGCTCCAGGGAATGTTCCACTTTCCTTCCTTCATGACTTTCATGACGAACTCCGGTGTTTGGGGTGTTTGGCCATCCAAGTAGACTTACTTGGAAGAGCCCGTTCGATTTGAGGAGGAACTTTCACATCCGTCTCTGCGCCGCAGAGCGGGCAGCGAAACGTGTTGAAGTAGTCGCGATCCCCGAGATAGTCGCAGCGATAGGTTCGATAGAGATCGTCCTTATCCACTTGGAGAATGGCACTGCACCCTCCGTCGCCGTTTCCCGACCCCGTGCACGTGAATCGGTGTGACCACTGAGGACCTTCGCGACCAGGCTGAATGACTTTCATGACCGCCTCCACAATCAGCATGCCTGAGAGAGAGAAGATCAGATATACAATTGACGTAGTAAATGATTAGTAAAACAGAAAACTTGCTAAAATAAGAGAAAAGATGTATAAATATAACTACGAAATAAATCGTAGTTATGAAAAATGAAATCCAAGAGGTCTTAGAACGCTTCGGATTGCGAGACACAGACCAAAAAGTCTATCTCGCTCTCTTGGCCATGGGCCCAGCGACCCTCTCGCCGCTTTCCCAGCAAACAGGGCTGCCCGTTACGACGGTTCAATCAATCGTAAAGCGTCTCGTCGACCTTGGTATCGTGAACGCCACCAAACGAAAGACCCGCAGCGTGTACGAAGCAGACGACCCGGCTGTCCTTCGCAAAATCCTCGACCGCCAGGCCGAGGAAATTTCGCTCGTTGTTCCCCTGCTCCAAAAGATGCGTTCCGAACCCATCGTTTCGCCAAACATCCGTGTCTACTACCGCGAACGCATGGCGGATATTTTTCACGATGCCCTCAAGTCCAAAGACAAACTCGTGTACGAAATCGTTGCTGCAAAAGATCTACAAGACGTCCTTGGTGAAAAATTTCACTTCACACGCCGCCGCATCAAAAACCAAGTGCGACTCAACAGCCTTCGAGTGGAAGCGCAAGAGATCAAAAAATACTCCGCCACGACACACGCCCGCGAACTCCGCGAGGCCAAGTTCCTCCCGCGTGAACTCACATTCCGCTGCTCCATCCTGTTCTGGGACAACACCGTGGCGTTCTTCACTCCCAAAGAGGAGGGTGCTGCTTGGACGGTTCGTAGCAAGGAACTCCGAGAAACCTTCGAGCAGCTCTTCTCCTTGTTGTGGAGTGTGAGTCGAAAGATGGAAACGGTGTAAAACAAAAACCGGCCGAACGTATCGGACCGGGTTAGGCCGGAAGGCCAAGAAGCTCGAGAGAGGAAGCCGGAGCATGCTTGAGGCCAACCTCCGGACCCACAAGCGGTCGGACTTCTACAAAGTCCGGGTCGTCCGTTCGCACGTACAAGCACAGGACACGCTTGTTTGCGATGAGACCCGCGAGCGAGTCACGATCGACCGGCCAAGCTTCCCAGCTCGACACCGCTCCGTGCTCCACCTCTGCCACCAGCAGATGGGTGGTCTCCACCAGAGTACCAACCGCACACGTCTCCCCTCGACGTTGCGCAACGAGGTACGCGATGCGAAATGGACACGGATCAGGTTCCACACAATGGACGATCACAGAGGTTTCGCCACCTTCCTCCTCCAGGAGGGCTGACGTCAGCCGATGGATGATGGCTTCCACGATGAGATCCCGCCCACTGGAGGCCACACGTGTTTCCACGTCGACCTCCACCACAGAGCACGGACCGCGCCGGTACGTCACCAAGCGCCGCACACTGTCCACTCCAAACACCTTCTCCACCATCTGCCGGAGCTGGCGTTCACGTGACTCGCCAAGCCCCTTATTGAGAAGCATGGCCAGAGCCGTGGAGAGAATCTCCCAAGCCGTGTGAAGCATGATGCCGCACACCAGGAGTCCAAGCACGTACTCGACCCACACCCAGTGAGTGAGCGCCTGGAACACGATGCCGACTCCTGCGAGCGCTTCGATCTTGCCGTCTCCCTGTGTCTCTTCGCCGTCTGCGACCACACTCGCGTGCCCGGTTTCCCGACCAACGCGGATCTGCTGACGACTCACAAACCACGAGAGCGCGGCACTACCGAACATGAGTCCCGCGCCGACCACCGTTCCCGTCAGCGTGGTGAGGCCGGAACGACTGGCTTCCATACCAGTACCCGTCGCCAAACCCCACAAGGCAGCCAGGGACGGGATGAGCACTTCGCCAATGGCGGCGTAGCCAAGCGTGAGGCCAATAGCCAGCGTCCCGAGCGCATCGAGCCCACGCAGACCCAACGGGTACAGCGTGCTCGCCGGCCGAAGCGCAATCCGCACTCCCACGATGACGAGCAGAGCCTGGAAGATGTCACTTCCGTTGTGCCAGCCGTCGCCTTCGATCATCGGTGAGTGCATGGCCTGACCGAACCCCACCTTCGCGAGGACCTTCACCACGTACATGGCGATGACCAGCGCCATCACTCCCTCCGACGTGCGGAGGAACGCACGAAGCCGTTCCATCAATTCACCTCCCGCAAGCAGCGACCCATGACCAGCGTGGGCACCGGAAAACCATTCAGGACCTTGTCGACATATCCGCACCCATGGCGTGTGAGGCCGCGTGCGAGCACGACGAGCCTGCTCCCCGTCCGCATGGCTGCCCGACGAATTCCGTCAGACACTTCCGGAGCTGCCTCCACGAGGCATTCCTGCTCGAAGCCAAGCTGCTCCGCCGTTTCCACGGCGTCCTGCAAAACCTGCACGGCCCCTTCGTCCATGTGGTCGGTGAGCTGCTCGGACGGGTTGTTCTCGTCCTTCCACGTCGAGTGGTAGAACACAACCCGCGTGAAGCCCAACCGCCGCACGAGCGGGAGGCCGTAGGTCATCGCATAGCGCCCCGCCTCGCGATTGCCAAACGGGATGAGCGCCGGAGCCTCCGGATTTCGCTCTCCCCATTCGCGTTCGCACTGCGGCAGCAGTACATCGACATCCCGACGCATGGCCGCCAGCGTATTGCTCACCACCAACTGATGGCGAAACACTTCCACGACCGGGTGACCCATCACAACAGCATCTTCGGGAAACGCCGCGCGACTCGGGGCCGGCAACCGCTGCCGCAACCACTCGTACAAGTTGTGCTGTTCATTCGCGGGGAGACCCTCGAGCAGCGCCGGCACCATCACCTGAAACGGGGCCACGATGCGCTCACTCAGCGAGTGGGCGAATCGGAACGCGTCGAGACCCGCAGGACGCGGATCGTACAACGCCACGATATCGAGGAACCTTTGCATCCGTTCTCTCCTGAAAAAGGGCGTATGGCACACCAACATCGGTGCGTCATAAGGCGCGTAGTGTACCCGAAAAAGGCTCTGTTGTCAACAGAACCGCTCTAATTAATCTCAATATCAATGTGGTGAATTTGCGGGAATTTCTTTTGAATGCGAGCCTCAACAGCATCGATGGTTTGTCCAATGAGCCGTGGAACACGATCAACCGAATCCACCATCACCCGTGTAAACGTCTCAACACTTTCCCGCGCATCCTCAAACTGATCTTCCACGCTCCAATCCTCAAAAATCTCACGGGCCAATGCCCCACCGTTAAACTCCACTTCGCATTTCACGCGATACACACCAAACCCCATCTCGGTTGATTTAAAATCCGCCACGTGCTCAATGGCTGGTTCTGCATTCAAGAGAGCGATCACTTCTTCTCGCATATCCTCTGGCATGGAACGGCCAAGCAAGTGTGAACGATTTTTCAACACAAGAACAATCGCCACAAACGCGAGCAACGCAGCAATGACAAATGAACCAAGCGCATCCCACACCGCATTCCCTGTCACCATTGTCAAAACAATACTCACGGCAGCAATACCGATACCAAGCACAGCAACCGAATCTTCCAACAACACGGCGAGGGTAGATGAGTCGGCTGCATCAACACAGTCTCTCCAGGAAACATCGGGATGTGCCCGACGCAACTCGCGGACCGCCGCATACAATGCCCCAGACTCAATCACCGCCGACAGCGCCAAGACAACAAACACGATAGGTGACACAGCGACAGGTTCAGGATGCAACAGTGTTTCCATCGCGTGGTAAGCCGTGAAGCCAGCGCCAATAAAAAAGATTCCGCACGCGGAAAGGAGCGCGAAGAAGAATCGTTCATTCCCGTACCCATAGGCATATTCCTCATCCGGCCGCTTGAGCGAGCGTCGCAAACCGATGAGCAGCAATACTTGGTTGAGCGTGTCCGCAAAGCTATGGATGGCTTCGGAAAACAGGGCACTGGAACCGGATACACTGGCTGCCATCGCCTTAATGATGGTGACAATCGTGTTTCCAGCGAGCGCTGCGAGGACAGGCACAAAGCCTTGCGTGGGAGAATGCGTATTCGACATAGATGACCATCAGCATAGCATTTCTTGGACAAACAACAGAATTTTCCCTATTGTAAGGACGTTATGAAACGAATCATCACCGGACTTCAACCAACGAACTTTCTTCACATCGGGAACTACTTCGGGGCGATCGAGCCGGCAGTAGCGATGCAGGAAGGAAATAATTTGCGCATATTCATCCCGGATTATCACGCGATTACAGTTCCGCAGGATCCGGCGGCGTTGCGCAAGAATATTTTGTTTGCGACCGCGACGTACTTGGCATGTGGGATTGATCCGAAGCGTACGCTCGTGTTTCAACAGTCACGCGTACCAGCTCATACGGAGCTTGCGTGGGTTTTGCAATGTGTCACAAAAATGGGTGAGGCAGAGCGCATGATTCAGTACAAGGACAAAGCGGTTGGAAAAGGCGAGTCCGTTTCTGTCGGTCTGTTCACCTATCCTATTTTGATGGCAGCAGACATTTTGTTGTACGACACAGATCTTGTGCCGGTGGGAGAAGACCAAAAACAGCACGTGGAACTCACGCGCGACATCGCAATTCGGTTCAACCGGGGTTATGGCGACACATTCGTCGTGCCGCAACCACAAATTCGCAAAGAAGGAGCACGCATCATGGGACTCGATGATCCGGAAATGAAGATGTCGAAATCTGCTTCGAGCCCGAAGAATTATTTATCGTTGCTCGACGATGAAGCCGTGCTTCGCAAAAAAATCATGTCTGCAGTGACCGATAAAAACACGGAAATCCGCACCGACCGCAATCGCCCGGGCATCACGAATCTCCTCACGCTCTTCTCGCTCGTAAGCGGCCGCCCAATCGAAAAACTCGAGACTGAATTCGCGGGCAAAGGCTACGGTGAATTCAAAACCGCGCTCGCCGACGCCACCGTCGCCCTCATTCTCCCGATCCAACAACGCATCCACGAATACCTCACCGACGAAACCCAGCTCATCTCCATCCTCGACAACGGTGCTGCACGGGCCAATGAACTCGCCGAGAAGAAGATCGCCATTGTCCGCAAACGACTTGGCGTGAATCTCTAGAACAAAAATCCCTCGCTTGCGCGCGGGATTTTTGTGTCTTCGGAAATGCCTGTAAGCCGAATTTTGTCTGCTCCGTCTTGCGACGAAGGAGATGGCAATCTCTCTTATTCTCGCGTTGCCGCGAGCTTCTAGCGAACGACCAAACTTGTTCTTGCACCGGAAAGGGTTTGCCACGTCACCACGTCACCGTGGGACGAAACGCGTAGCCCTTGCGGACACCGCGTCACTTTTCACGTTTCACCATGGCTTGCGCCATGGCTAGTATTGTCTCTGTGGTACTTTCCCTAGGTTTATCATCCGGAGGCAAAGCATGAATTGCTCCAATGCCTCGATCCCTGATGAGTATACCTGGCCGCCGTTAACGGCTTTCCTTGTCGATGTGCCTTGCGACACAACGGGTGTTCGGACTTTCCTCGCGGCCCAGTTTGCACCGGGTTCACGTAGCCATCCGACATTCCGAAGACCCCGCGAGGATACGCCCACGATTGAGAAATGTCAAGGTTTTTGTTAGGATGCCTGCGATATGAAACGTGCTGAAATTTTGTTTGTCTTGGCGAAAATCCCAGTGGACTATGCGGCTCTTTTAGCCGCGGCCATCACCGCCTACTACGCGCGTTTCCTCCCGGTGTTTACAAGCGTCCGCCCGGTTATTTTTACACTCACCGCCAGTGAGTACATGCAAATCGTGATGCCAATCGCTTTTGTTTGGCTTGCGGTTTTCGCTTTCTCTGGGCTCTACACAACGGCTCGGCGCGGTATTGCCGCAGACTTGTTGCGCGTCATTCTTGCCTGTTCAACCAGCATGGCCAGCGTGTTTGCTATTCTCTTCTTTTCACGCGCCCTCTTTGAATCTCGTTTCATTGCCATCGCTGCTTGGCTCTTTGCCATCGCCTTTGTTTCACTCGGGCGCGTCGCACTCCACTTCATCCAGCGTTCGCTTCTCGTGTTTGGGGTTGGAGAACATCGTTTGGTCATCATCGGTTCGGACAACACCACCGAAGCTCTCGCGGATTTATTCGCTCGCGATCATCGTCTCGGATTCCACGTGACCGGACGATTCGAAACGTTCGATGAAAAAACAGCTTCACAAATCCTCGCGCTTAAAAAATCACACGGCGTCGACGAAATCATTCTTGGCGACGCCACCGTCGACCGCGATACAGCACTCGATATCCTCACCTTTACCGACGTCAACCACCTAGGCTTCAAGTACGCCTCCGACCTCTTCGCTGCTGCTGCCGGCCGCTCCGTCGTCCACATGTTTGCCGGCATTCCGGTCATTGAAGTGAAGAAAACCCCTCTCGACGGCTGGGGCGCCATTTTCAAACGCGGTTTCGATATTTTTGGCGCCATCCTCCTCATTCTCCTCACATCCCCCATCCAACTTCTCATCGCCCTTGCCGTCTATCTTGAACAACCAGGCAGTGTTCTCTACTCCAAAACACAGGATGGCAAAAAAGCGCTGCGTGTTGGCCAGGGTGGCGAACCATTCCACTACTTTAAATTCCGTTCGATGGTGAAAGATGCGCATGCCAAACAACTCGACCCAACG
>SXGT01341196.1_pt1 | contig 12313 bp, 11 predicted proteins | sample 3176221 | NCBI WGS metagenome assembly SXGT01 (sample SAMN11356862, study PRJNA531348) | freshwater metagenome | isolation source: freshwater sample F1-120 | place: China: Fuxian Lake, Yuxi | collected 2017-12-25
TGCTGCCTATTTTTTACATTTTAGTTTAGAAACATTAATTGTTTTGCATCTTTTTGCCAATGTTGCTTCTTCAATATTTTTTATACTAATTAAATGGTCAGGAATTGAGCTGTTGAAATATTTTAAAAAAGAAAAGATCAGGGAATTGGCACATTTTGGAAAATATACTCTGGGGACACTAATAGGAACTAATCTTTTGAAAAGTTCGGATACTTTCATTTTGGCTTTTGTTTCAAGTTCCAGTGCCGCAGCCTTATATAGTGTGCCATTGAAACTGACGGAAGTTTTCGAAATAATGTTACGAGCAATTGTTTCTGTTGCGTTGCCCAAATTGTCAGATTACAGTGTTAAAAACCAATTGAAGGATGTGAAGAGGGTTTTTCAGGATTACAGCGGATTGTTGACCTTCGTTTACATCCCTGTAATGTTTTTGTGCTTTATTTTTGCTGAATTTTTACTAGGAGTGCTTGGTGGTTCTGAATTTAAGCAGATGGAAGGTGTTTTTCGTGTGTTTTGTTTTTATGGATTACTACTTCCAATTGACCGGTTTACTGGTGTGACGCTCGACTGTTTGAATTTGCCTAAATATAATTTCATAAAAATTTTGGCAATGGTCACTTTTAATATTTGCTTCAATTTTCTTGTTCTTCATTTTACCTCTGATTTGAAATACATTGCATTAGGTACAGTTTTGACAACAAGTCTAGGAATTGTTATAGGGATCAAATTTTTGAATTCTTCATTTCAAACAAGCATTGGTATTATTTTACAGAGCGGCTATTTTTTTATTAAAAGGACAAAAGTTGACATTCATCGGCTTTTAGCATAACTTTGAAAAAAAATGTGAAATTACTTTCCGCTCAAAATATCAAGTACGCACTTATTTTAGCATGTAGTATTCTGCTTGGAATTTTTATTGCAAATGGGAAATACATTGCACTCATTTCAATTGTTGCAGTTCTTTTAGCACTTGTATATATTTTCATTTCATTTAAATATCCCTTACTTCCCTTAAAATCAGTATATATTTTCAGTTTTTTTGTAATTGGACTTACAAGATATGTAGATGCTCCATTTGGTTTGACGATTGATTTTTTATTGGTTTTCTCATGGATAATTATTTTTTTAAAACTGCGTGATACGATAGAGTGGAAACGGGCCAATAACTTTTTTATATTATTTATTAGCATTTGGTTTGTTTATATTGTTTTGCAATTGCTTAATCCATTATCAATTGGTGCAGAACCTTGGTTTTATGCAATGAGAGGTTTGGCACTGTATCCATTTTTAATTTTGCCTTCTGTTTTTTTAATTTTCAATAAAAAAGAAAACATGGTGTGGCTGATTAAAATTTGGTTATGTATCTCAATTTTGGCGGCTTTAAAAGGATTTACTCAAAAATATTACAGCTGTGATTTATATGAAAAATTGTGGTTAGAAAGTGGAGGAGCTGTGACACACATTTTATTTGGCCAGTTAAGAGCTTTTTCATTTTATAGCGATGCTGGACAATTTGGCGGAGCTATGGCCCAGGCTTCTGTGTTCTGTTTTGTTTTGTTTACCGGACCGTATAGCCGCAAAAAGAAATTTATTTTTTTTAGCCTCTCTGTTTTATTTTTTTGGGGCTACCTGATCTCTGGGACAAGAGGTGCAATTTCTGTTATTGCGGTTGGTGTATTAATTTATCTGCTGTTAAGTAAGAACTTCAAATCCTTAATTTTTGGTTCTCTGCTTGTTGGTGGATTTTATTATTTTATGGCTTTCACTCATATTGGACAGGGCACTTATGAAATCAGAAGATTAAGAACTGTTTTTACACAAGGTTCTGAAGATGCCTCAATGATTGTTCGCGCACAGAACAGGGAAAAATTAAATGCGTATTTGGTCGGTAAACCCTTTGGGGGTGGGGTTGCATCAGCCGGTGATTGGGGGAAAAGATACCGCCCCGATTCTGTACTGGCAAATATTGCAACAGATAGTTTTTATGTAAGAATTTGGGCAGAAACAGGAATAGTAGGTTTGATAATGTTTTTAGCCTTTTATTTTTATTTTATTGTTAAGGGCGGAATTATCATTTGGCGAATGGAAAATTCAGCCTTGAGGAATAAACTTTTAGCTCTTTTTTGTAGTATTGTGGGCATAATGGTTGCCAGTTACAGCAACAGTGTAATAAGTCAATTTCCAACAGCAACAATTTCTTATACGGGTATGTGTTTTATTCTGATAGCAGAAAAACATTGGACATCCAAGTCCTGAAAAAAGTACCATTTCAATTCCAAAATAATTTCAAAAATAGAACTTTTTGTCCCAATTTGGGATTGACTCCTTTTTGTTTTTTTTTTAATACATTGATTTTACTGATGTTATAAGCCTATGTGCCAAATGGTACATAATTGGTTATAGTGGAGGAAAACTAGAAAAATGCAAATAGATTTTAAAAATATTTCAAATTATAAATTGGTTTCAATTATTACAATAAACTATAACCAGGCAATGGTTACTTGCGAATTGCTGGAATCACTAAATAAAATTTCATATAAAGAGATTGAAATTATAGTTGTAGATAATTGCTCTCAAGAAGACCCATCAATAATCATTGAAAAATACCCTCATGTGAATTTGATAAAAAGCAGTAAAAATTTAGGTTTTGCGGGAGGCAATAATTTAGGATTAAAATTTGCATTGGGAGAGTATATTCTTTTTATCAATAATGATGTAGAAGTTCAAGCAGATTTTCTTGAACCATTAATTGCAAAATTGAAATCAGATAGTTCAATTGCTGCTGTGAGTCCCAAAATAAAATATTATCATAATTCTGATACAATTCAATATGCTGGCTCATACCCAGTTAATCCTTTCACTTTGCGAAACGGACATATTGGTTGCGGTGAAAAGGACAACGGGCAGTATGAACAACCCAGAATTACATCATACGCACACGGTGCATGCATGTTGGTTTCGAAAAGAGCAATTGAGCAGATTGGAAAAATGGATGAGCAATTTTTCTTATATTATGAAGAACAGGACTGGTGTGAAAGAATTAATAAAAATGGGTTTACAATTTATTTTATCCCACAATCTGTTGTATTTCATAAAGAATCTATTTCAACAGGAAAAAATAGCGTGTTGAAAACCTATTACTTAAACCGAAATAGAATCTTATTTGCACGGAAAAATTTTAGCGGCTTTAAGTTTTTGTTATCGATGCTTTATCTGACGATTGTTTCAATACCGAAAAATACTATTTCACTCTTATTTGATACAAGAAAACTAGCAGCCTACTACAGAGCAATTATTTGGAATTTTAAAAACAAAACAACTTTTAATTATTAAAAAAATGGAAGCAATCTACTTTATTTTTAGATCAATAGAAATACTAATATTCGTATGGTGTGCACTTGTGACCCTTTACATGTTTGTTTACGCGACTTTCAGTTTGTTTTACAAGGAGAAAAATAATAAAAAAAATGGGAAAATGAAAATCTCTAATTACTCAGATGCCCCGAGAATTGCTGTAATAATACCGGCTTTTAAAGAGGATTCTGTTATTCTTAAAACGGCTGAATCAGCATTACAACAAACTTATCCTACAGGAAAATTTCAGATAATTGTTGTCGCAGACAGTCTTCAAAGATCAACAATTTGGAAACTGAATCAATTGCCTATCAAATTATTAGAAGTGTCGTTCGAGAACAGTACAAAAGCAAAAGCAATTAATACTGCATTGAATTCGATTTCTCAAAATTTTGATATTGCAATTGTGCTTGATGCAGATAACATTATTTCTTCAGATTTTTTGCAGCTGATGGCGGAAGCATTTCAACAAGGGCATAGTGCAATTCAGGGCCATCGTATGGCGAAAAATTTAAATTCTCCTTATGCGCTATTGGATGCAATTAGTGAAGAAATTAATAATAATTTATTTAGCAAAGGACAACGATATTTGGGAATGTCGTCACGATTGACAGGGTCGGGAATGGGGTTTGAATTTAATTTGTTTAAAGACTTAATGTCAAACATTAACGCTGTTGGGGGCTTTGATAAAGAATTAGAACTTCAATTAATCAAATCAAATGTAAAAATTTACTATTTGGATAATGCCAATATCTTAGATGAAAAAGTTTGTAAAAAAGATGTTCTTGCTAAACAACGCACCAGATGGATCGCCTCACAATTTCACTACCTAAAAAAATATATTGTTTCTGGGATCATTGAACTTGTATTGAACCGGAATGTTGACTATTTCAATAAAACTTTTCAATTAGCTATTCCACCGAGAGTATTTATGGTTTTACTTCTGCTAATTGGAACAAGTCTGAGTTTATTAAATCCAACATCTGACTTATTTATCAATTGGATTGTAACATTCGCAATATACCTGATGGTTTTTATTATTGCATTTCCACGAAAATATTTGGGTTTAAAACTTTTCAGCTTGTGTTTTGCAATTCCAAGAGCAATGCTTAAAATAGTTTTTGCAACTCCGAATCTATTTTCCGCGAACAAAAAATTTATTCATACACCACACGAAGTTTAATTATTGTAACCTTTTATAAAAATTATGGAAAATTCAAATCAAATAAAGTACGAAAGAGCAGAGGACTTAAAAAGATTAAGTTTCATTGACTCCTGCTTAAATTCCTTTGAAGGAAAAAAACTAAATGTATTGGATGTTGGTTGTGGAAATGGAAATATCAGCAGATATATGGGAGCCAAAGGACACAATGTATTAGGAATTGATATTTCTCAATCAACTATTGAGAAAGCTCAAATGCTAACCACAATGCAAAATGTATCCTTTAAAAATATTGCTATTGAGGATCTTATTGCAAACAGTGAGTTTGATATTATTATCTGCAGTGAAGTTATTGAGCATTTGGATACTCCACTAGTTGTTGTTAGTTCTTTAAAACAATTGTTGAGTAGAAATAGTATTCTTATTATAACTGTTCCCAATGGTTACGGACCACGCGAATTATTTATTACAAAGCCATTACAACTGCTTAAAAGGGAAACTCCGAAATTTTATGGGTTCATTAATAAATTTAAGAAATCACTTGGTTTTTCTGGCGCTACTGTTCAATCCGATGCAGAAAATTTGACGCATGTTCAATTTTTTACCAAAAAGTCTCTTTGCAGATTGATTGGAACAAATGGGCTTAAGTTGCTGAGTTTTAAATCTTCCAATTTTATTGAAGGAGTATTTCCTTTTTCATTATTTACTAGGAAAAATGTTCGCCTACAAACAATCGATTGCTGGATTGCAGATCAACTACCTCATCAATTTGCAAGTGGCTTCATGAGTGCATGGCAATTAAAAAAATAGAAATTATGAAAACTAAAGGGAAAATTAAAATATTACAAACTATACGTCAAGGACAGGTTGGGGGAGGGGAAACGCATGTTTTTGACCTAACCAAAGAACTAGATAAGAGTAGGTTTGATATTGAAGTGCTTTCTTTTACAGATGGTCCAATGGTTGAGAAATTAAATTCTATTGGAATCAAAACACATATAATTGAAACTGAACGTCCTTTTGATCTTACAATTTGGAGTAAGGTTTTTGACTTAATTAAAACTAACGATTACGACATTATTCATGCACACGGAACTCGTGCAGCTTCAAATGTTTTTTATGCAACTAATAAATTAAAAAAACCTTTGATTTATACAGTTCATGGCTGGTCGTTTCATGAGGGGCAAAGACCAATTATTCGAAGAATTAGAGAATTAAGTGAGAAATTTCTTACAAAAAAAGCTGATTTGACGATCGCTGTTTCAAACAGTAATCAGCGGGAAGGAATAGTGAAATTTGGACTTCAAAGAAGTAAAGTAATTTACAACGGAGTTGATGCAGTAAAATTTAATCCCGACTCTATGTACAAAGATATTAGGACGGAGTTTGGAATTCCTGAATCTAAGACGTTGGTTGCATTTTTGGCAAGAATGACTTTCCAAAAAGACCCTTTAACAATGGTAAGAGCAATTGAATTGGTTTCTACAGTTACCAAAGATGTAATTTTTTTAATGGTAGGTAGTGGAGAAATGTTTGAGGAAACTAAAAAATTGGCTATTGAACTTGGAGTTTTGGATCAAATAGTTTTTTCTGAATTTAGGAATGATATCCCAGACATTCTGAAAGCAACAGATATTTATTGTTTACCATCACTTTGGGAAGGAATGCCTATTGGATTATTAGAGGCTATGTTTATGAATAAAGCATGTATTGCAACTGGAGTTGATGGTTCAGCGGAATTAATAGAATCTGAGATTAATGGCAAACTTGTTCCCAAAAAAAATCATTTGTTGTTGGCAACTGCGATTCTCGATCTTCATAGAGATATTAAAAAAAGAAGTGCTTTTAGTTCGAATGCTGGAATTTATGCAAGAGAAAATTTTTCACTAATTCGAATGGTAAAAGAAATTGAATCTGTATATAATGAGTATAATGTTTTAAACAATCTATAACTTGTAAAACAATGAACATAATTAAAAAAATAAAATCAAATCAGACTTTGAAAAAAATTGCATTATGGATGTTGCAGTCTCCTATGCGCCCACGTCCTCGACTTTGGATCAGCCTGTTTGTGAATCCTTTTTTTCACAAAAGAGGAAGAAATTCAATGGTTAGCAGAACAACTAGAATGGATGTTTTCCCTTTTAACGATTTCGAAATTGGAAAATGGTCAACCATTGAAAATTTTTCATGCATAAATAATGCTATGGGATCCGTGAAAATTGGAAATCATTCCAGAGTTGGGCTGAGCAATACGGTGATTGGACCTGTCACGATTGGCGATAATGTTAACATCGCTCAAAATGTTGTAATTAGTGGGCTTAATCATGGTTATGAAGATGTAAATCTGGCTCCTCGCTCTCAAAAGTGTACCAAGAGTCCTATAAATATTTCAAATGATTGTTGGATTGGTGCAAATGTTGTGATTACCGCTGGTGTTACGATTGGGAAGCACTGTGTTGTAGCTGCAGGTAGTATTGTTACAAAAAACGTACCTCCATTTTCAGTAGTTGCGGGAAATCCGGCAAAGGTTATTAAACAGTATGATATGAATACAAAACTATGGCTTAAAGTGAAATCTGAACAATTAGATAAAAAGAATTATGGAACAGCAGCATGATATAATTATTGTTGGTATTCAACCTTGGGATATTGAAATTGGCAGCAATTGCAAGAATATGGCCTTGGAGCTATCTAAAAAGAATCGGGTTCTTTATGTAAATCCCGCATTGGATATTATTACAGCATACAAAGGCAAACAAAATCCTGCCGTAAGAAAAAGATTAGAGGTAATAAAAGGAAAGTTGAATTGGCTAAATAAAGTAAACGAAAATTTGTGGGAGTTTAATCCCCCGGTACTTTTGAATTCCATTAATTGGCTACCAAATGCCTTATTCCCAATTGCTAACAGAAGAAACAATTATCTTTTTGCTAAGGCAATTAAAGCAGTAATTGCAGAATTAAATTTAAAAAATTTTATTGTTATTAATGATAGTGATATGTTCCGTAGTTTCTACTTAAAAGATTACTTACAACCCCTAAAGTACATCTACTACACACGCGATAATTTGATGACCGTTCCATATTGGAGCAAACATGGTAAAAAGCACGAACCATCATTAATGAGGAAATCTGACTTAATTTTGGGAAATTCCACTCATTTGATAAGTTATGCAAAACAATACAATAATAACTCATTTTATATTGGTCAAGGCTGTGATCTGTCGATGTTTTCGGAGTCTGATGTGAATTTTAAACCCAAAGATATTTCAAACATTTACAGTACAATAATTGGATATACCGGTTTGTTAACTGGTCGGAGACTGGATATAGCGCTAATTCAGCATATTGCAAAAACCAGGCTGGACTGGAATATTGTACTTATTGGACCGGAGGAAGAAGATTTTAAAAAATCTGATTTGCACAACCTTCCCAATGTTCATTTTTTAGGAAATAAGTCACCAGAGGATTTGCCACTCTATATTCAACACTTTGACATTTGCATAAATCCACAAATTGTTAATGACCTAACACTTTCGAACTATCCAAGAAAGATTGATGAGTATTTGGCGATGGGCAAACCAGTTGTTGCGACCGATACACCTACTATGGAAATATTTAAGGATTGCGTTTATCTTGCAAAATCAAAGCAAATGTTTGTTGAATTAATTGAAGTTGCAATTAATGAAAATTCTGCGGAGTTTATTAAAATGAGAAAGGATCTCGCCAATTCACATTCCTGGGAAGAGTGTATTAATAAACTTTGGGACGCATTTGCAAATACCAAATAAACTCAACTTATGAAAAATTTAGATATTCTATTTGTCTTATTACTGTCCGATATTTTCCGTAGCTTAATTGAGTAGTAGTTATACTGTATTTTGCTGTTCTAATAAATCGATTGGTTTGTTGGAGCAAATGAAAATAAGATCCTTGGGGCCTTTAACATAAATTAAATTGTATGAAAAAAATTATTTGTAGTTTGTCTATTATTGGGCTAATAATTTCATGTGAGTCGCCTGTAAATAAAGCGATTGACAAAAAGAATGAATTAGTTGAAGGCCCTTTCTGTGAATCGAATTCTCATGAACAATTGATTAGTGGAGAAATTTTGATAGCTCAAAGCGACTGCTTAGCTTGCCATAAAAAAGAGATTAAACTTGTTGGGCCTTCCTTTATTGAAATAGCTAAGAAATATTCAATCTCCGAGGAAAACATAAAATTATTATCTAATAGTATAAAAAATGGTAGTTCAGGGAATTGGGGGCTAGTTGCTATGCAACCACATTCTAATTTAAGTGAAGACCAAGTAAAAGAAATGGTAAAGTATATTTTATCTTTTAATGAATATGAATAGGCGAACATTTTTTTCTTCCGCAATAGTTATTACAATAGGTACGTTAGCTGTCTATTATGGAAATAAATTTTATCAAGGTTTTAAAACACCTGAAATTAATTCACTTGATGAATATCTACCTTTAATTGATGAGTTATCTGATGCAATAATACCGCGTACGGATACACCTGGAGCCAAAGACGCAAATGTTGCTATCTTCATAATTGATTTTGTAAAAAATAATGCTAACAAAAAAGAGCAAAATAAATTTATAGATGGACTAGTTGAGCTGGAGGAAAAATGTTTTTATGATTATAAAAGTGGTTTTTTAAGTTTAACTGATTTTCAAAAAAGGGAAATATTGACATATTTTTATAATAAAGGCAAAAATTATCAAGGTAATTTAGGAAAAATAAATAATAAACTTTTTGGTCGTTCATTTTTTGAATTGTTAAAGGAATATACCTGTATTGGCTATTGCACCTCCTTTGAAGGAGCAACAAAAGGGCTTGCTTACGAATTAGTTCCAGGGAAATACATTGCAAAAACCAATTATTTAGAAAATCAAAAATCATGGGCAACAAAATAAATATGGGTACAATTTTTATAAATAACAAAGTAGAAGACCTAATTTCATTTGATGCAATTGTAGTTGGAAGTGGCATCAGTGGTGGATGGGCAGCAAAAGAATTATCCGAACTTGGCCTTAAAACTCTTTTACTTGAGAGAGGAAAAAATGTGGAACATATTCAAGATTATCCTACAGCACTTCAAAATCCTTGGGATTTTAAAACTAGATTAGAAATTGATCTGTGCTCAAAGAATGAAAATCCTATTCAAAGTCAAGTTTATGATGAAGGTTCTAAGCATTTTTATGTTAACGATTCAGAGCATCCATATATTCAAGAAAAGCCATTTAATTGGATAAGAGGTTATCAAGTTGGTGGACGTTCACTTACATGGGGCAGGCAGGTATATCGATTGAGCAACCTTGATTTTACAGCAAATCTAATTGATGGCCATGGTATTGATTGGCCAATTCGTTATAAGGATATTGAACCTTGGTACGATTATGTAGAACGCTTTATTGGAGTTAGTGGCAGAGCAGAAGGATTGGCGCATTTGCCTGATAGTCATTTTCTTCCACCAATGGAAATGAATTGCATTGAAGAATTTTTTTCAGAGAGTATAAAAAAAAAATATTCAGATAGAATTGTTACAAATGGGAGAGTAGCTAATTTAACTCGTGGATGGAAAGACAGGGGGCCTTGTCAAAATCGTAATTTATGCAATAGGGGTTGTCCATTTGGAGGATATTTTAGTTCTAATTCTGCTACATTGCCTGCAGCATTCGCGAGCGGAAATTTATCTCTACGACCACATTCTATTGTTTCGGAAATTATTTATGATACCAATTCAGGAAAAGCAAAAGGAGTTAGAGTTATCGATGAAAAAACAAATGAAGTGATGGAGTTCAAAGCAAAAATTGTTTTTTTGAATGCCTCCACAATCGGAACAGCTTCAATTCTTCTCAATTCTACTTCTAGTACGTTTTCAAATGGTTTTGGTAACTCTAGTGGTCAAATAGGACTAAATTTAATGGATCATCATAAATCATGCGGTGCTATGGGTGAGCATGATGGATTTAAAGATAAATATTATCAAGGAAGGAGACCAACTGGAATTTATATTCCCCGTTTTAGAAATATAGATGCTGCAACAAAGCATCCTGATTTTGTAAGAGGCTATAACTATCAAGCTGATGGTGAACGAAGTGAATGGCGCGATATGATGAAAAAAGCCGAAGGGTTTGGGATAGATTTTAAAAAACAACTTACTGAGCCCGGTCCTTGGACAATGTGGATGGGAGCATGGGGAGAATGTTTACCTAATTCAGATAATAAAATTGTCCTTTCTGATAATGAAAAAGATAAGTGGGGATTACCACTCGTTCAAATTTCTTTTGAATTCGGAACAAATGAAAAAGCAATGAGAAATGATGCGGTGAATACTGCCGCAGAAATGCTTGAAAATTCTGGATTTAAGAACATTAACAGCTTTGACTATAACCCTCCTGGGGGAACTACTGTCCATGAGATGGGAACAGCACGAATGGGAAATGATTCTAAAACATCTGTTTTGAATAAAAATAATCAAATGCATGATGTTAAAAATGTTTTTATTACGGATGGCAGTTGCATGACTTCCGGAGGATGCCAAAACCCTTCATTAACATATATGGCACTTACTGCTAGGGCTTGTCATTTTGCTGCAAGTGAACTTAAAAAAGGGAATTTGTAAATTAACAATATCCCATAACTTTATAGCAAATGTAACCAATTATCTCGTGTACCAGTATTGTGTTTGCTTGTATTGCGTCTACATCTGGTAAAAAACAGTGGTCAAATTCAAATCGAATTTTACTTGTGTAGAAATCGGTTGCAAATGGTTGAATATTTGTGATCCCAGCCTTTTTAAAGCAAGCAAGAGCTCTTCGCATATGAAATGCAGAAGTAATAAGTAGAACATCCTCATCCTTATAGTTTAAATTTTTCAAAATATTTTTTGTAAAAGATGCATTTTCGTGTGTATTGTTCGACTCGTTTTCTATAACAAGAGAACTATCAGGAATGCCTATTTCATTCAAGTATTTTTGAATATGAACACCTTCCTTTGTGTTTGGATTATCCAAACTTCCGGATCCTCCCGTGAATATTATTTTTTTTATTTTCTTTTGTTGCAATAAACGAATTGCTTGAAACAACCGATCTCCTGATCTTAGAAATTGAGTTTGTCCTGTAACTTCATCATGCCAAGTCATTCCTCCAAGGACAATAGCATATTCATATGCTTTTTCTTTTTCTAGATTTTCAAAGACTGTATCATCACGAAACTCCCATTTTCCAATAGATAGGTCCGATAAAAATTCATTCGAAAATAGATACAATAATACTATAGATGTAATAAATAGTTTTTTCTTTAGGACTTCTGATTTTGTGAAATAGGCCCAAAGAAATAATGTCAAGCACCAGTTAACCGGTAGTGTAAGAAAGTAAAGTAATTTAGATAGTATGAAAAACATATTCTTAAAATTTAATCAAATGTATTAATTTTTGACTCCATTTAGGTCAGCAATTTTACTTCAATTCAATAAATCCATTGTGAAAAATTAACACTCCCAAAATGGGAATTATTCCAATCCACACAAGAAAAGTAAAACGCAAGGAAAGCCCTGTTTGCTTGGCTTTTGAAGATATTTTTGAAAATGGCACAACTTTTAATATACGGATAGAAACTAAATAAAAACTCGTTTCATCATGGAGAAGTTAGACATTCTATTTATCGTTTTGTTATCAATCATTTTCTACAGCTCTATTGGTTACGGGATTCTGCTGTATTTCGTTGTTCTGATAAAACGTTTGGTTTATAGGAAACAAACTAAGAAAATTGAAAGGACTCAA
>SXGT01003338.1_pt1 | contig 12312 bp, 14 predicted proteins | sample 3176221 | NCBI WGS metagenome assembly SXGT01 (sample SAMN11356862, study PRJNA531348) | freshwater metagenome | isolation source: freshwater sample F1-120 | place: China: Fuxian Lake, Yuxi | collected 2017-12-25
CAACCGCCTTGAACGCTTCTGGAGAGTCAGCGGCGAGCTGGGAGAGGATCTTGCGATCGAGAGTGACGCCGGCTTTTTTGAGCCCGTCGATCAGCCTGCTGTAGCTCATTCCTTCGAGCCTCGCACCCGCGTTCACGCGCGTGGTCCAGAGCGAGCGCATGGAGCGCTTTTTCAGCCGCCGGTCGCGGTAGGCGTTCTTTCCCGCCTTAAGAATGGCGGTTTGCGCCAACTTGAGCTTGCTTTTGCGCCCCCACATGTAGCCCTTTGTCTGGGCTAAAATATTTTTTCGGCGCTTGAGATGTCCTTTTCCGCGCTTAACTCGAGGCATATCTTTTTATATTCCCCCTCCTTACCCTTAGGTAAGGAGGGGGTTGGGGGAGGATTTCATTATTACTGCTGTTGCGTCAATTTCTTGATCGTTTTCGCGAAGCTCGGGTGCTGTTGGATATCCCGGCGTTTCCGGCGCGTGTTCTTCCCGTTGTCGCGGGCGTTGAAATGATCCTGACCAGCGGCGCGCTTCAAAATTTTGCCACTCTTTGTGACCTTGAACCGCTTGGACATGGCTTTGTGCGTCTTCATAATGTTCGGATATTACGCTTTCCCCACAATAGTTGTCAACTGTCCGCCCTGCCTCGTGAACGGCACCTCCACTTTTACCGGCACATCTTTGCCGAGCAGAGTGATGAAATCCGCGATCACCTGCTTACCGAGATCGCCAAATCGTTTCTCACGGCCACGCAGAATAATCTCCACCTTGACCTTGTTTCCTTCGGCGAGGAATTCCTTCGCCTTCTCTTTGCGGACGTCCAAGTCGTGGGGTCCGATGCGGATCGACAGGCGGATGCCTTTGACCTCGACCGTTTTTTGTTTCGCCTTCTGTTTGCGCGCTTCCTTATCTTGTTCGTACTTGAATCGCCCAAAGTCGATGATCTTCGCGATTGGCGGCGCGGCGTTTGGCTGGATCACGACGAGATCCATCTCGCGCTCCTTCGCCTTGGCAATCGCTTCGGCGGTCGTCATGATGCCGATATGCCCCTCCGCGTTATCGATGACGCGCACTTCAGGAAAGCGAATGCCCTCGTTCACGAGATACAGCACCTTAACCGCCTTGGGTTTAAATTTTCTGCGGGAAATTCGCAATGTCGTGAGGGTTAAGTATTCGCGGATATCGTACGGTATTCTCGCATAAGTGTCAAAGCTCGTATCTGTCCCCTAGGTGCCTGTCCCCTTGGGGACACTGATGAGCTTGTCAGTCATGATGGACAAAATGTTCTTTGTTTGCTACTTTGTCGTTGAGGTTTTCTACGTTGACAGTTACAAAGGAGAAGGTTCATGAGGCAGTTCGTTGTGTCTTTCGTTAGCCTGATGATCGTCGGCGGAGTTGCGCTGGGTATCCCAATGATTCTGTATACTGTACTCGGGGATCTCGGCATCGCCATCGGGGTCATCATTTGCTGGTTTGTAATGTTGTTTTTGCTTTGCAAAAAGATATTGCCGCCCGAGGTACCATCAGCGCCTGAAAAGCAGGTACAAATCCCAAAAGATACTTCAGAACGTCGAGCGGTGAGATACCGCGAACTTGCAAAGGAGATGGCTGATCTCGAGGAAGAGGAGGAGAGGGAGCAGCCAACAACCCATCGGACCCTTCCGCCGCGAGCGCGCTTCACGCAGCCGCGCTGATCGAACCCCCGAGGACATCGGGGGTTTAACTTTGCCCTACGAAGAAAATTAGTTACAGTAGAGCAGCATATGCCCCAACTCGCCTATAACAAAAAAGCAAAGTTTGATTATCAAATCCTCGAGTCGTTCGAGGCTGGTTTGCTTTTGGAAGGGCACGAGGTGAAGTCGATCCGTGCGGGGCGGATGAGTTTGCTCGGCGCGTACGTGACGATTTCGCGCGGCGCGGCGTGGTTGATCGGTTCGCATGTGCAAAAGTATCCCCAGGCCGGGCCGCTGCTGGATTACGACACAGACCGTTCACGAAAACTACTCTTGCATCGTCGCGAGATCCAAAAACTCGCCGGCAAATTAGAGCAGAAGGGATTGACTTTAGTGCCGATTTCTGTGTATACTAAGGGCTCCAAAATCAAATTGGAGTTCGGTCTTGCTCGCGGCAAGAAGCAGTTCCAAAAAAAGGAAACGCTGAAGCGCCGCGATATTGATCGAGAGGTTCGGCGCGTCCTCAGGGGGAAGTGAGAGTATGGTGACAGGCACCCTTAGCCAGTCACACACACTCCCACTTCCCCGGGGATGACCGGCATCGATGGGAGTTCGTTTCACGGCATGCAGACCGAGGATGTTCGTCACCTCGTGAATCATCGAACAAAGAACAAGTGCAAACTTGCTCAGCCGAGCCAAGGTTGCGATCGCGCAAGCGTTCGCCCCTTCGTTCGCACCGGCTTTCGCGTAAAGCCTAAGCCCATCCGTCCCGCTGACGTCCGATAAGTGGGGTCCGGGTGTCATTCATCGGACAGAGTCGTCGTGCCGCACCGGCGCGTCGACCGAAATTGCACCGGTGCTCTGCGTAGCGGGTTTCGCCCGCTCTTCACCGCTGCGCGAGAAAACAGACGGGCTAGGTCCGTAGAAATGCCGAGGAATACCTCACCAGACGCGAGTTCAATTCTCGCCATCTCCACCACGTAAAAACCGCGCCCGAAAGGGAGCGGTTTTTACGTGGTGCCGCGTAAGGCTCGCAACCGCGAGCCTTTTACGTGGCTACCTTTGGCGCGGTTCACGTGGCGCCGCCACGCAGTCTCGGCGAAGAAGGACAGGCTGCTTGATATCCACAAAAAAATTTGTTACTCTCCAACTCACACAAAGGAGGCAAATCATGACCACACAGTGCGAAGATCAGGGAAAAGGGGAATGCGCCGGTGCGGTACTCGCGTATGCTCTCGATGAGCTTGAGTGTGAGTTGGGCGTCGCGGTGCTCTGCGAAGCGCACAGTGTCGCAAGACCAAACGTCACGATTCGCGCGTGGGGGAGAGTGGCGTTTTCTGCCGAACGTGTCGAAGAGATCTCGCGGCAGATCCGAATGCACAAAGAAGCAAAGGCTTCGTTCGTGCAGCGTTATGATGATCGTGATCAGTGTTTTTTGGGGCAGCGAGGAGCGTGTACAGGCTGCACGATCGGTGTTGCGTCTTACTACTTCTCCGATGGCGGGACTCTGCCGCTCTGCGAGGAGCACGAGAAAGAGTCAGGCGCACTCATGAGCGTGCAGTACTACGACGAAGTGTACGGAAAACAGCTCGCTCTCAGTGATGTGTGGCGTCATGCGTTCCAGGAGAGTCGGCGTACTGCAGAAGGACGGTGATGTCGCTACGCCAAAAGTAACCGTGAGTAATCGATACAATAAGACCGAATTTCACTCTTGTGGAGTTCGGTCTTTTCTTTTTTGACGGGTGGTGTATTCTCCCGCAAGGAGGAACATTATGGCCGATACGACAAGAGGAGACTACAGCGACAAAACATGCGAATGCGGAGCGATCGGGTGCGATTTCCGTCACTGGGGCCCGCTCGTTCCTGACGGTAAGCCGCGCTATCTCTGCGAAGTGACCATGAAAGAGCGGGATCAGTACTTCCGTAGGCACGGAGTCGCGATGCCTGACGAGCTGGTTACCAAGCGGTGAACGTCTTCACGAACAAGCCACTCGGCTTGTTTTTTTACGAATTTCTGTCATTATTCCACGTTATTACGCGGTAAGATGTAAGCGAAGCGACGGTCTCCCGTCGTAGAATATGCACATGCCGAAGGCTCATGATAAAACTGCGGAGTTCATGACTACTTATGATGCGCTCGCTGACGCTATTTTTAAGCATTGCTACTACCGCGTGTACGATCGAGAAAAAGCGAAGGAGTTGATGCAGGAATGCTTCACGCGTACGTGGCAGTGCATCGTGGACGGTAAGGAGATTAAAAATATGAAGGCGTTTTTGTACCGCGTCGCAAACAACTTGATCATCGACACGTCGCGCAAGAAAAAAGAATCGTCGCTTGATGCGATGATGGAGGATGGTTACGAACCGAAAGTGGTGTCGCACGAACGGGTCGAGGCGATGGCAGAACAGGGTGAGATGCTTGCGTTACTCGATCGGTTGGATGACGACCATCGCGAAGTTGTGACGATGCGGTATTTGGAGCAGTTGTCACCGAAGGAGATCGCTGAAGCGCTGGGCGTTTCGGAGAACGTGGTGTCGGTGCGATTGCACCGCGCGATCAAACAACTCCGTACCCACTTATAATATGGAAGAGCAATTCGAAAAAATTTTCGCTCGCGTCGAACGAGTTGCGCTCACTGCGGATGAAAAGTCTGCAGGTCGCACGATGCTGCAATCGTTTATGGCACTGCGACCGATTCGCACTCGAAAGAGTCTTCATGTGCTCGGTAAACACGCCGCGGTTTTTACGACCACGCTCGGCTTTCTTTTGTCCGCCGCAGGAATGTCGTATGCCGCAGAGGGGTCAGTGCCTGGCGACACGTTATATCCGGTGAAGGTGAAGGTGAACGAAGAGGTACGCGCGGCGCTTCTCACCAACTCAAAGGATAAGGCACACTGGGAGGCAGCTCGAGCAGAACGACGGCTCGCTGAGGCTGAGGCGCTTGCGACACGTGGGAAGTTGAAAAAAGAAGCGTCTGCGAAACTCGCAGTACAATTTCGCGGCCACGCAGAAAAAGCACAGAAGCAATTAGCAGTACTTCGTACCGAGACGAACACCGATGCCGCCGATGAGGTGAGCACACATCTTGAAGTCTCGTTGCGTGCTCACGGGAAAATTTTGCGTGGGTTGGACGATGATGCGACGTCTGGCACGCAGAAGCAAAGTGATGATAAAAAATCACTCGCCGCCATCACCGCTGCGGTCGACACGGAAACCACCGCAGTCGTTGATGATCGCAGGCGCTCAGAAGATACCGTTCTAAAGGAACGTGATCATTCTCGAGCGCAGAAAAACGCACGTATGCGTCATGCAGCTGCGGAGCGAAAAATCGCGGAGGTGCGCACATTCCTTGCGAGCAGGCGTGTAAGGTTGGAGAGCGAGACGCTCGCGCAGGCAGAGATGCAGCTGGGAAAGGCTGACGCGTTAGTGGTGCAGGGAGATGCAAAAGTTTCCGCAAACGATTTTGGCGCAGCGGTTATTCTGTATCTCGAAGCCCAACGCACCGCACAGGAAGCGAAGTTTTTTCTTCAGACGGAGCATCGTCTGAAAATAAAGATCGACAAAAAGAAAGAAAACGATGCGCAATTCCTTGGTGCGCATCGTCCCGGACGGACGTCGCCTAGCGACGGCCGATCCGGGAACCAGAAAAAAGAGCGGGAGGTTCGTATTGAGGCTCGTGAAGAAGCTCTTAAAGAGCGTGAGTCTTCACATGAAGAACGAGTAAAGGTGAAAGTCGATCTTGAAATTTCGGGACCGCTATAAGAGTCTGTACAGAATTTTACGCACCTCCCCAGCCCCTCCGCTAAAGCGGAGGGGCTTTACGCTCTTAGCCCTCCTCGTAAAACGGAGGGTTTTTTAGAGATGCCCCTCCGCTCTGCGGAGGGGTTGGGGAGGTGCGTAGACTGAAAGTCAAGTACGAACGGTGCGCGTTCGATAAAGAAAAAATTTGCAGGTTTCCATTGCGAACAGTTCCACAACAATGATCGCCGCTGCGATGAGGAGATGGTTGCCATCTGGTGTGACGAAGCGGAACACCTTATGGCCGAAGGCCACAAAAGGAAGAACGATTGCGCCGACGATAGCGATACTGGTGAGGAGGAAGAGCGAGAGGGGCGGCCGCTCGCCTCGCCAGAACGGTTTCACGGTGCGGAGCGAATAAATCAAGCCGATCTCGGTAATCGCGCCCACGACGAACCACATCGATTGCAAGTAGCTTTCACCGAAATTTTTGAAAAGAGCGAAGGTTGCGAGATCAAACATACCTCCGATAACGCCAAAAATCGTTATGGTGAGTATGAGATACTTTGTATTGTATTTGCTCGGGTTTTTTAGTTCGGTGACGTCGACATTGTCCGCTGCGATTGCGATCATCGGAAAATCGGTGATCAGGTTGAGTAGCAGGATTTGCAGCGGGAACATTGGGAGATAGGGGATGAAAAACGATGCAACGGCGACGGCATAAAAATGACCAAAGTTTGCGGCGAGCGTGATTTTTATATACTTGATCGTGTTTGCAAACGTGCGACGTCCCTCCTCGATTCCATCGAAGATCACCGCAAGATCGGGATTCAGAAGGATAACGTCCGCAGCTTCTTTTGCGATGTCTGAAGCACCTTCAACGGCGAGTCCGACGTTCGCCATTTTGAGACCTGGAGCATCGTTGAATCCTTCACCAAGAAATCCCACTACATTTTTTTCTTGCAGCAACCCGAGCACTTGGAATTTTTGTCGAGGGTTGAGGCGAGCAAACACGTGGAATTTTTTAATCGCAGCATGTTGCTCCTCCGAAGAGAGTTCTGCAAATGTCGTTCCCGTGATGACATCGAGCGGATCGTCAATAAGTCTGAGTCGTTCTGCGACAGCACCCGCTACTTCTTTGGAGTCGCCGGTCAGAATTTTTATTTGCACACCAAGCACTTTTGCTTTTTCAACTGCATCGAATGCGCTTTTTTTAATCGGATCATGAAATGAGACCAGACCAGCGAGCACGTATCCTTCCTCGCCTTCTATCGTTGTGGTGTTCGTATTTTCTTGGCGCACAGCGATCGCGATTACACGGTTTCCTGCGAGCCCTTGCTGCGCGAGCCAGCGACCAGTTTCTAGTGGATCTTTTGTAAACGATGCGAGTTTGAGCACGACTTCCGGCGAACCGCGAAGAACGGTCATTCGACCATCTGTGGGACCATCCAGCAGCACTTCGTTTCTGCGACGTACTGGATCGAAAGGGATTTCCATGATTTTTTTTGCCTTTCGTGATTCGGATTGCATTTCATGACTCGCGTGTTTCCACAGCGCAAGATCGAACGCATTATTTTGTTGTTTTTCATTCTCACCGAGAAACGACGAACCGAGCAGGGCGTAGCGCGTACACGCGCGCTCATCATCGGCAAGTACCTCAGCAACACTCATCACATTTTCCGTGATCGTTCCCGTTTTGTCAGTACAGAGGATCTCGATACTTCCAAGATCATCGATGGCGGAAAGTCGTTTTACGATCACCTTTTTTTTCGCCATACGCATCGCGCCGCGCGACATCGCGATGGTGGAAACGACAGGCAACGCTTCGGGGATCACGCCGACCGTCAGTGCGATCGAAAATAAAACGAGTTCCTGAATATGGCTGAATCCTTTCAGCGCAACATCGATCACGAACATGATGGAAAGTGTCACGATGACCAGTTTCAGAATGAATGAACTGAACACCGCAATCTCTTTTTCGAATGCGCTCACTGTTTTTGTTTTGTTCGTGAGCGAAGCGATTTCACCGATCGCTGCGTCTTTACCTGTCGCGATGATCAGCGCGTCTGCTTCACCAGTGAGGACCGACGTGCCAGAAAATCCGACGTTCGTTGCTTCGTAATAATCCTTTGGTGATATATCGAGCGCTGTCATCCGCTTATGCACATTGACAGATTCTCCAGTGAGAATCGATTCATCAACGGTGACATTTTTTGCGGTGATGAATCGTAAGTCCGCAGGAATTTTGTCTCCGGCCTGGAGACGCACGATATCGCCAGGCACGAGATCATTCGCAGCGACGAGCGTAATCTCACCGTCCCGAAGTACATGCGTTTTTACTTCCCAATACTTCAGCAGCACTTGCACTGCTTGTTCCGCACGATATTCTTGAAAAAAACCGAGACCAGTATTAATGAGCGTGAACAGCACGATCATCGATGCATCGGTGTATTCGCCGGTTGCTATCGCAACCGCTGCGGCGATGCCAAGGAGATAGGTGAAGGGGGAGGTGAATTGTCGAAGGAGAATCGTCGCGGCATTCTTTTTTTTGTGTGGAACCGCATTTTTACCGAAAATTTTTTTCCTTTTTTCAACTTCAGTTGCGGATAACCCTCGGTTGACGTCAGTTGCTAATTGTAAGAGCAGCGCTTCCGGAGAAAGCATGGCCGCTTCAGAGAAGGAGAGTTGGCGCATATGTTTCGATCGTAGCATAAACTGCTCATTTTGACCGCGACCATGTTCAGTTGATATACTTATATCAATATGTTCGGAAAGAAATTGCATTTTAGATCCGACGAATTCTTCGTACTCGAAGTGTTTCTTGCAGTTGTCGTTTTTGGTCTTTTTGCAGGTATGTTGTTCATAGCGATTTCCGCAACGACACCATCTCCACGAACGGAACCGGTGGTGCTCGCGGAGAGTGAGGAAGAATATCGTGCGGCAGCAAAAGAAGTGCTGGCACCGTTTATTTCGCAGGCGAGCAATATGACGACGAAGGATGTTGCAAGCGCAGCACCAGAGATGCGCGATCTCGTGCAAAAAACACAGGATCGATTGTTGCGCATGGAGCGGATTCCAAAAGAGTCGCGAGCCGCACATCTTTCTTTTGTGCTTTTGCTTGGTCAGTGGCTTCGTGTATTGGATGATGCGGGAGTTGGCGCGAAGTCTGTGATTGCAAAAACTGCAGATGTCATTAAAGAACACTCGTGGGTGCAGGACGCGAGGGGTCTGACCCCTTTGGGGTCTGACCCCGCGTCGCAATAATATGGTAAGAGTGGATGCGCCAATTGACGCCACTGTACGTGATGAGTTGAAACAGGAAATCAAAAAGGAACTCAGAAAAGAAGAGAAGCATAAAAAGAGAATGGCGTGTGGCGGATGTGCACTCGTAGTACTTCTTTTGATCGGTGTCCCGACAGTATTTGTAGCGAGTGTGTTTGCGAAGACCGGACTCGTGCAGGTACCTGTACTTTCGTCTGCATTGTACGCACCCGCAACACCAACACGCACTGTGCTCCCGCTTGGCGCCGCCACTTCCGAATCGATTTTACGGTTGATCGTTACACGTGCGAAATTCGATCCGCACATCGGTGTGGTCACGTTCGCGGTGAAAGAACAGGAACTCACCACGCTTTTGCAACACGCGGTATGGGGAGCATCAGAAGGATCGTTGCCGTTTAAAATTCGCACGGGACAGGTTGTGGTGTTACCGAACGCAGTGGAAGTGTTTCTTGTTTTGCCACGAAAAAGTGGAGAAACTACGGCGCTTGCACGATTCCAACCGATCGTACGCGAGAACGGCGCGATCGATTTTGATGTACGTGAGCTGCGTGTTGGATCGCAGCAGGTGCCGACATGGCTCGCGAACATGCTCGTTTCCGCACTCGACAAGTTTGTGACTGAACCGATTCGTCAGCAAGTGGCAACCGTCGGTACGCTTACCGATGTGAAAGCAGGGGAGGATGGGGTGGTGAAATTTTTACTTGTCCCCACCAAAGGATCAAAAAAATGATGACATCATTTCGGAAATACACACCGTACGTTGTCCCACTTTTTTTGGGAGCAAGTTTTTTCGTCGCCGCGAAAGCGTCACGCGTCGTGCAGCCGGAGTTGCGGTTGTTGGTTCTCGTCGCGTTGTGTGGACTCACTATGGTTGTTGTTGGGGGCGCGGCAATCATTGCTGCACGCGCTGCGGGAATGTCCATTCGAAAAGCGCTGCACGTTGCGCTCATCCCGACTATTTTTAGCGCCGGCTCGTTCGGTCTCTTTACGCTCGTTGAGCACTCACTTGCACGATACGTTGTTGCGGTAGTCGCTGTCGGACTTCTTGCGGCGCACTTTATGTCGGTGCTCGGGATGCGCGGCGAATCGGCGCGATACGGCATTGAGGAGATCAATCATTTGGCGTTTGTACTACAAGTGATCGCCAGCTTTTTTTGTTTCTCTTTCGCCTTTGGTGTTTCTGCATTTACCACGCTTCCCGAACCATTTATCGCGCTTGCAACCGGACTTGGTGTGATGTTGTTTGTTCGAGAAACACTTTGGCAAGAAGGATTTTCTTCGTCGTATTCTACTATGGTTTCTCTTGCGTTTGGTGTCCTGGGAATGGAATTTTTTTTCGCGCTTTCTTTTTTGCCAACGACGTGGGCTGTTGATGCGGCAGTTGCGTTGATTTTGCTCGTCTCCGCGCTTCATGCAACGATTCGTATTCTGAAAGGTGTGGCGTTGCCACGACGACAATTTATGCTGACTTTTTTTCTGACCCTGCTTGTGCTCGGCACTGCCAGGTGGACTTGATATGCAAAAAAATTCTTTCATCACCACACTTGTTCTGAGCGTTCTTTTTGGCTTCGCCGCCGGCGCAGTCGGAATGATTGTTGTTGCGGCGTACGTACTTCCGACACCGTCATTTCCCAGTACATCACCCGCAGTACTTCGTGGACGCCTTGCGGGTGCCGCGCAAGACGAAACAGCACCATCCGTCGATCCTGCACGTGCATCGGTGTTGTTTGTACCGCGAAATCCACATGACGCGGGAGCGCCCGTGCGTACGTATGTGAGCACGGAAGCATTCGGGGCGGGGATCGTCCTCACTTCGGACGGGTGGTTACTCACTTCGGAGAATGTGTTCTCCAAAGGAAGACCACAAGACGCGATTGCGCTTGTTGGTGCGAAAGCGTATCCGATCAAAGAAGTGGTGAAGGATGCATTTTCTGGCGTATTCTTTTTGAAAATCGATGGCAGCAATCTTCCCGTTACTGCGTTTGGGCAAGGTGCTGATCTTGCATCTGGTGGGTTTGCGTTTGCTTTTGATCGCGACGCAGGGCTCCATCGACTCGGTGTACTCGCGTACGATCGTCTTGCTGTTGGGAATGCATCTGATCTCGCGTGGTCTTCGGAGCGATTGCAAAAAATTGTACATGTGAGCGGCGCGGACGATCTTCTCTTTGGTGCGATGGTGATGAATAAAAAGGGCGAGGTGGTTGGTGTGCTCGCAGGGAAAGATGCGCGTGCACCATATGTAGTGCCATTCGAAGCGTTTTCTGGTGTGATCAGTGGTGTGTTGCGCGATAAACGCGCGGTGCGTCCGTACCTCGGCGCACGATTTGTAGATTTGTCGCAATTGCTCGCTCCCGAAGCGAAACATGCAGGAGGACGTGGGGCTATGCTTGTGGGGTTCACTAAAAAAAGTCCGGCAGAACTTGCGGGATTGGCTGCGGGAGAGGTGATCGAAGCGGTGAACGGCGAAGAGGTGACTGTGAAAAATTCTTTTCCTGAATTGTTGGCTGAATATCAGCCGGGGAGTGTGCTTACATTAACGGTGCGAGGAGCGAAGGGAGAACGGAAAGTTGATGTGACATTGACAGCGACAAAATAACGATTGACAAAAACGATTTTTCGTGGTATATTTTCCGGTCATATGCAAGAGTCACACTACATGCAAGCGCTCGTGGATGAATGGAAGCGGATCCTTTTGTTCGCCATCGTCACCGCCGTGTTCGGCGCAGGACTCAGTTTTTTGTTTCCGCTTCGGTACAGTTCTACGATGCGTTTGCTTATCATTCAGAAGCAGCTCGCTGCATCTGATCCGTACACTGCCATCAAAGCGACGGAGAGCATCTCGGATAATCTTTCGCAAATTCTGTATACGACGTCGTTTTTTGAGAAGGTGATGACCGCGAAGTTCAACATCGATCAGTCGATATTTCCCACAGATGAAATCAAGAAACGGAAACTGTGGCGCGAGATGATCGGCACGAGCGTGATTCGTGGCTCAGGTATGCTCTCAGTCGCGGTGTACCATAAAGATCCCGAGCAAGCGACGCAAATCGCGCGTGCGATCGCGTTTGTTCTGACCACCGAGGGGTGGCAGTATGTCGGGGGAGGCGACCTACAGGTGAAGCTTGTGGATGAGCCGCTGCAGTCCAGGTGGCCAGTGAAGCCGAGCGTTCCCCAGAACGCGTTCGCGGGGTTTGTGCTTGGGATCATCGCGGGGTCAGGGTATGTGCTGATGGGCGTGCGAAAACGACCCGCGCTTTTTTAAGCCTAGATAGGCTCAAACTTTTAAGGCCCCTCCTTGGCGCGAAGCGCTGAGGAGGGGTTGGGGAGGAGTACATTAATTCTCCACAAAAGTGGGGATTTTTTGTACTCGAAAATAAGGCGGTAAGAAGAGGTGATTATCAACGTCAAGAACACTTGACAAAATCATGGTTTTTTGCTATAGTGGTTTGTTGTTCATTTAAGGCGAACGTTGAGACCGCCCGATGGGTTGAAAACCCTGAGGCGGTCGAGCCCTGAGACCGTCCGATGGGCAACGAGGACATCTCCTCCTTGTCCTCGTTGTTCCGTCGGACGGTCCCAGCGCTCGATTCAATGAGCGTTCGGAAAGCTACTTGAAAATTCGCAACGAAACC
>SXGT01367740.1_pt1 | contig 12311 bp, 8 predicted proteins | sample 3176221 | NCBI WGS metagenome assembly SXGT01 (sample SAMN11356862, study PRJNA531348) | freshwater metagenome | isolation source: freshwater sample F1-120 | place: China: Fuxian Lake, Yuxi | collected 2017-12-25
ATGACGAGCGGGATCAGCGCCAAATGCGGGATCGTCCGCACCGCCTGCAGCGTCGGGTCGAGCAGCCGCCGCAACCCCGGCGACAGCGCGGTCGCGAACCCCAGCGCGAGCGCGATCGACCCGCCGGCGAGGAGGCCGACCACCGCGCGCGTCGCGCTGACGCCCAGATTGGCGAGCAGCGTCCCGTCGCGCAGCAATTCCCAGCCGACATCGATGACGGCGGTCGGCGCGGGCAGGATCGTCGCCGGCAGCGCGCCGGTCAGCGAGGCGATCTGCCACGCCGCGAGGATCAACGCGGGCAGCACGAACGGCGTCCAGGGCGACCGCGCGAGCGGCGAGCCCTCGATCCGTATCGCCTCGTCGCGAGCGGCGGCGACGGCGCGCGGATCGGCGGGCCTGACGTTCAGGTCGGTGGCGAGCGTGGCCATGGTCCTCTCCCTCAGCTCTTCGGGTTCCAGCCGGTCCAGGCGACCGCCTTGGCGTCCAGCTTGCGGTCGATCACTTTCGCCTCGGCGAGATAGTCGAGCACGCGCTGCTGGTTAGCGATGTCGGCGGGGCTGACGGGGTCGACCACATAGGCGCGCCCGCCGTAGCGATCGATCATCTGGCGCTGGACCTTGGGCGGCAGACGCGTCGCATCGGATGCGAGCTTCGCCACCTCGTCGAGATGCCCGCGCGCCCACGCGGCCTCGTCGCGCAGCGCGTCGAGGGTCGCGGTCAGCACCTGCGGCCGCTGCTTCACCACTTCGCCGCGCGCGATGTAGAAGACGGTAGCCGCCAGCCCCGCCCGATCGATCGCCACCTCGCGCGCGCCGAACCGTTCCTCCGCCAGCGCGCGATAGGGATCCCAGGTCAGCCAGGCGTCGATCGATCCGTTGGCGAAGGCGGTCATCGCGTCGCCAGGGGCGAGGTAGACCGGGGTCACGTCCTTCAGCGTCAGCCCGAATTTCTTCAGCGCGACGACCGCGCTCAGCTCGCTCGCCGATCCCTTGGTGAAGGCGAGGCGCTTGCCCTTGAGGTCCGCGGCGGTGCGGATCGCCGATCCCTTGGGGACGATCAGCCCGCCGGTGACCGCGCTCGGGAAGCTGTGCGTCGCGACGAACAGGATGTCGCTGCCCGATGCCTGCGCATAGGCGACCGGCGTGTCGCCGACTGCGCCGAGGTCCACCGACCCCGCGCGCATCGCCTCGATCAGCGGCGGGCCGGAAGGGAATTCGACCCATTTGACCGGCGCGATGCCCTGCGCCGCGAGCCGTTTCTCGACCTCGCCGCGCTCCTTGGCGACGAACAGCACGCCGCCCTTCTGGATCCCGATCGTGATCCCCTTCCCCGCATCGCTCCCGCCGCCGCACGCGGCGAGCAGCAGCGCGAGTGCGCCGGCAAGGACGCCCCGCCGCTTCACTCCGCCGCCTCCGCGAGCGTCGCCGCGCTCGCCGGATGGTGCGGGAACGGCAGCCCGAGATGGTCGCGCAGTGTCGTCCCGTCATAGTCCTCGCGGAAGCGGCCGCGGCGGCGCAGCTCGGGCAGGACGTGCGCGATGAAGTCGTCCAGATGGTCCGGCAGGTGCGGCGGCATCACGTTGAAGCCGTCCGCGCCATGGCCGTCGAACCACGCCTCGAGCTGATCGGCGATCTGCCCCGCGTCGCCGAAGATGGTCCAATGGCCGCGCGCGCCGGTGACGCGCAGGTGGAGTTCGCGCGCGGTGAGGTTCTCGCGCCGCGCAAGCTCGAGGAACAGCGCCGGCCGGCTCTTACGCCCGTCGACCACCAGCCATTCGGGCAGCGGCTGGTCGGGATCGTGCTCCAAGAGCCGCTCGTCCTCGAACGTCCGCGCCAGGAAGCGCGCGCCGATCTCGTCATGGACCAGCGCCTGCAGTTCCTCGTACTTCTCGCGCGCATGGCGTTCGCTGTCGCCGACCACGGCCATCACGCCGGGCATGATCTTCAGCGTGTCGGGCCGACGCCCGAACTTCGCCATTCGCCCCTTCACGTCGGCGTAGAAGGCGGCGGCGCTGTCGAGCGTCTGGTGCGCGGTGAAGACGACCTCCGCGGTCGCCGCCGCCAGCTCGCGCCCCGGCTCGGACGATCCCGCCTGCACCACCACCGGGTGCCCCTGCGGCGAGCGCGGCACGTTGAGCGGGCCGGCGACCGAGAAGTGCGGGCCCTTGTGGTTCAGGATGTGGAGCTTGTCGGGGTCGGCGAACCAGCCCGCCTCGCGGTCGCGCGGGAAGGCATCGTCCTCCCAGCTTTCCCACAATCCCTTCACCACCCGAGCGAATTCCTCCGCGCGGGCGTAGCGGACCTCGGGCTCGGGATGCTGGTCGAGCCCGAAGTTCTGCGCCTCCGCCGCCGCCGCGGACGTAACGAGGTTCCACCCCGCCCGCCCGCCGCTCACATTGTCGAGCGAGGCGAACAGCCGCGCCAGCAGGAACGGCGGGTAGTAGGTCGTTGTCGCGGTGGCGACGAGGCCGATGGCTTGCGTCCGCGCCGCGATCGCGGACAGCAGCGTCAGCGGCTCGAACCCCGCGCCCTGCGCGGTGCGCGCCAGCGCCTCGGGCGCGCTGCGGTCGACCCAGCCGCCCTGGCTGTCAGCGAGGAACATCATGTCGAACTTCGCCGCTTCCGCCTTCTGCGCGATCGACACGTAATGTCCGAGGTTCACGCCTGCGTCGGCGGCGGCGCGCGGGTGGCGCCAGGCGGCGACATGGTGGCCGGTCGCCATCAGGAAGGCGCCGAGGCGGATTTGGTCACTACGCTTGGTCATGGCTGGTCTCCGCTGGATCACAGGCGCGTGCGAAAGGTGACGCCGACGGTGCGCGGGTCGCCCGTCAGGCCGAAGAAGACGGCGCCGTTCTCGCTGATGCCCTTGGTGTAGTAGGTGAGCTTGTCGAACAGGTTGCGCGCCCACAGCGACGCTTCCCACTTGCCCTCCGGCCCCCGGATGCCGACCCGCGCATTGGCGAGGCCGAAGCCGTCGACCAGCGAATATCGGCTGAGGTTGTAGCTGGTGTAGAAGGACGAGCGGTAGGCGTAGTCGGCGCCGACGAAGGCCGTCAGCTTGTCGTTGACGGGCACGTCGTAGCTGCCCCCCGCCGACCAGGCCCAGCGCGGCGCCGCGGGCAATTGGCGACCCGACAGATCGCACACCGTCGGCAGGCCCGGCGCGCGCTGCTCGAACGGGCAGTGCGCGTTGGTGTAGCGGCGATACTCGGCCGGGTTCCACGTTCCGCTGGCGTAAAGCGACAGCCCCTCGACCGGCCGCGCGCGCAGCTCGCCCTCGACGCCGTAGGAGCGCACGTCGCCGACGTTCGCGATGTATGCGCGTGCCGGGGTCACGCTCGCGTCGACGATGGTCGACTGATAATTGCTGACGTCGGTCAGGAACGCCGACAGGTTCGCGGTCAGCCGGCGGTCGAGCCACTCGCTCTTGAAGCCCACCTCGTAATTGTCGACCTTCTCCGGCGCGACGACGGCGAGGTCGAGCAGCGGCTGGCCGGTCGCCGACAAGGGCAGCGTCGAGAAGTTGAGCCCGCCCGACTTCTGCCCGCGGGCATAGGTGACGTAGACGAGCGCGTCGGGCCCGAGCTTCCCCGACAGGCTGACCAGCCCCGACACGTCGCCCCAGCTGCGGTCGAGCTCGTAGCGGGCATAGACCGGGGTATAGGCGTTGCGCAGCGCGATCTGCGCCGGGGTCAGCGTCGACAGCGGCGAGCCGCCGCCGCGCACCTGCTCATAGAAGCCGTATTTGCGCTCGTGGGTGTAGCGCAGGCCGACGGTCAGATCGACCGCGGGCGTGAGGTGCCACACCCCCTGCCCGAAAGCAGCGTAGCTGTCGGTCTCGGGCTTCGACGGCGCGTAGGTGTAGGTGCCCTCGAGCGTCGCGCGCCGCTGTGCTGCGGTCAGCCCGGCGGTGCCCGGCGCGATCAGGAACTCGCCCGCGTCGCGGCCGTATTCGTTGCGAAACCAGCCCTTGATCGACTGATGGAAGGCGTAGAGCCCAACGACCCAGTCGATCGTCCGCTTGCCGTTGGACGCGAGCCGCAGCTCCTGGCTCGCCTGCCGCTGGCGATCGTATTGATTGCCCTCGAGCGAGATGTTGAGCGCGGAATAGTCGGGGTCGTTGCGCGGCGTCCAATGCCAGAAGCGGAAGGCGGTAACCGAGGTCAGCGTCGCGCCGCTGAAATCCCACTCGACGTTCGCCTGCACGCCCCCCTGCCGCATCCGGATCGGGCCGAGCCAGTCGCTGTCGGTGACGCGGTCCTCGGGGTCGCGGAACGGCGGCGAATAGCCGAACTGCGCGACGCGCTGCGCATAGGGGTAGGAGATCGCGGCGCCATTGTCGTAGGTCGCGACGGTGCCGAGGAGGATGGGCACGCAGCAGGTCTGCTGCTGCTCGGCATAGTCGCCGATGAAGCGGACGGTCAGGTCCTCGGTCGGCGTGAACAGCAATTGTCCGCGCACGGTATAATTCTGGAAATCGTGGACGCTGCGCTTCTGGTAGGTGTCGTAGAGGAAGCCGTTGCGCCGCGTCGCCTCGAACGACAGGCGCCCCGCGACCTTGTCGCCGATCGCGCCCGAGACGGTGCCGCGCCCCTGGAACAGCCCGTAATTGCCGACCGTGACGTCGCCGCTGGCCTCGGTGTCGAAGCTGGGCTTCTTGGTCGTGACGACGATCGCGCCCGCGGTGGTGTTGCGCCCGAACAGCGTCCCCTGCGGCCCTCGCAGGATCTCGATCCGGTCGAGGTCGACGAGGTCGAACCCCGACTGGCCGACCCGCGCATAATAGACGTCGTCGACGTAGAAGCCGACGCCGAGGTCGAGGCCGTTGTTGGCGGTGGCGACGTTCGAGCCGAGCCCGCGGATGTTGATCGTCACGTTGCGCGGGTTGGAGGTGTAGACGGTGAGGCTCGGCACCTCCTGATAGATCTGCTGGAGCTGATAGGCGCCCTTCTGCTCCAGCGCCGCGCCGCCCAGCACGCTGATCGCGACGGGCACGTCCTGCACGCTCTCGGCGCGGCGGCGCGCGGTGACGAGGATCTCGCTCTGCGCCTCCGGCTCCTCGGGCGTCGTCGCGGCGGCCGCGACGGGGTCGGGATCGGCGGGAGGTGGGGCGGCGGGTCTGGGCGGAAGGTCGGCGGTGCCGGCGAGCAGCGCGGCGAACAGGGTGATGGTCATCGGGTCGTGTCCCCCCGGACGATAAAGGCTCGTTGCGGACGCACGCCTCCCCTCCCCGCCGCAGGGGCGGGGACGAACGGACGGCGGCGATGTCGGTCAGGCGGACAGGGTCAACAGGCGGTGGCGCGCATCATGGTCTCCCGTGAGTTCGCGGGAACACGCGCCTCGCCGGCCGGCGGGGCGGGTGCGCTTTAGCCGTTGGTCACGCGGAGCAAGCTGATCCCATCAAAAGCCGCGGGTCGCTTCACGACCGTTGAATCCATACTGATCCGATGGGGATTAAACACGAAGAAAGTTTTGGTTTGCGCGACCGGGGGTTATGCTTCGTCAGGCGAGCGCGGCGGCGGAAGCGGTCTCGACCCGTGCGCGCGAGGCGAGGAGGATGGTGGAGCTCGCCTTCGCCAGCACCTTCCCCGCGCCGTCGCTGAGGCTCCCCTCGAAGAAGCAGGTCGACCGCCCGCGGCGCTCGACCCAGCCTTCCGCGAACACGACGCCGGGGCGCACCGGCGCGAAGAAGCTGACCTTCAGCTCCAGCGACATCGGCACCACCTCCGCCCCCGCCATCGCGATCGCGGCATGCGCCATCGCGGCGTCGATCCAGCCGGTGACGAAGCCGCCCTGCACCACCCCGCCCGAATGGCACATGTGCGTGCCCGCCCGATATTCGATGCGCGCGCGCCCCGCCGGGTCCATCTCGTGAACGCGGACGAGCCCCAGCGTCTGCGACAGTTCGGCGACGGCGGTGTTCGGTTCGGTCATGCCCATCCTTCAGAAGATCGTGTAGCCGCCGTCGACCACGAAGCGGTCGCCGGTGTGGAAGCGCGAGGCGTCGGAGGCGAGGTAGACCGCGAGGCCGCCGAAATCCTCCGGCTCGCCCCAGCGGCGCATCGGCACGCGGCCGATCACCTTCTCCTCGAAGCGGGCGTCGTCGTGCAGCCGCGCGGTCATGTCGGTGGTGATCCAGCCCGGCAGCACCGCATTGGCGCGCACGCCCCAGCGCGCATATTCGACCGCGATGCCGCGCATCATCGGCAGCACGGCGCCCTTGGCCGCGGCATAGGCCTGGTTGCGCGGCGCGCCGTGGATCGCGCTGGTCGACGAGGTGACGAGCAGCGATCCGCCCGCGTCCCCCGCCTCGGCGCGCGCCCTCATGTGCCGGGCGGCGGCGCGCAGCGTCCAGAAGGCGCCGTCGAGGTTCACCGCCAGCACGCGCCGCCAGGTGTCGGTCGCCATCGCGTCGAAGCTGGGCGAGGGCAGCCCCATACCGGCATTGGCGACGACGAAGTCGAGCCGGCCGAATGCCGCCACCGCGGCCTCGATCCCCGCCTCCACCGCCGCCTCGTCGGCGACGTCGACGCGTTCGACGGCGACGCGGGTGCCGTGCGCGCGCAGCCGCTCCAGCGCCGCGGCGTTCTTGTCCGCCTTCATCCCCCAGACCACCACGTCGGCGCCCGACGCGGCCAGCGCCTCGGCCATGCCGAGCCCGATCCCGCCATTGCCCCCGGTGACCAGCGCCACCTTGCCGGTGAGATCGAACGGCGCATACGGCATCGCGGCCCTCCCCTAATCGCTTCGATTTGCAGCGAACCTGACAGCCGCGGCGCGGCGGCACAAGGCGTGCGCACGGTTGCGTCGCACGCGACGAAGGTGCATCCATAACGAAAGTTATGCGCCAGACGGCCGACGACGCCGCGGGCGGGGAGAGGATGAGGCCAGTGCATTACGCGGAACTGAAGCAAGCGAAGGAAGAACTGACCGGCCCCGGGGGCACGTTCGAGGTGATCGAGGCCGACGTGCTCGGCCGCCGCGTGCTCACCTACAAGAATGCGCCCGCCTCGGTCCGCGAGCTGTGGCTGTCGACCGCCGCCTTCGGCCCGCGCGACTATCTGGTCTACCAAAGCGAGCGGCTGACCTATGACGAGGCGCACGCGCGCGTCGACGCGGTGGCGGCATGGCTGTGGGACCAGGGCGTGCGTCCCGGCGACCGCGTCGCGATCGCGATGCGCAACTATCCCGAATGGCTGCTCGCCTATTGGGCGTGCGTGTCGATCGGGGTCGCCGCGGTCGGCATGAACGCGTGGTGGACCGCGGAGGAGATGGCCTATGCGCTCGGCGATTCGCAGCCCAAGGCGCTGTTCCTCGACGCCGAGCGGCTGGCGCGGCTGCGCGAGCGGCCGGGCATCGCGGCGGGCATCCGCCTCGTCGGCGTGCGCCTCCCCGAGCCCGCGGCGGACGTGACGCCATGGGACGCGGTGGTCGCGCACGGCGGCGCGATGCCCGACGTCGCGGTCGATCCCGACGCCGACGCCTGCATCTTCTACACCTCGGGCACCACGGGCTTCCCCAAGGGCGCGCAGCTCACCCATCGCGGCTGCGTCACCAACCTCTTCAACATGCTCTATTCCGGCGCATCGAGCGCCCGCGCGATGGAGCTCGCCACCGGGGTCGCGCCGCCCGCCGAGCCCCCCGCCCCGCCGGTCACCTTGCTGACGACCCCGCTCTTCCACGTCACCGCGAACAATTGCGGCGCCTATCTCACCACCGCGGCGGGGGGCACGCTGGTGCTGATGTATCGCTGGGACGCGGGCGAGGCGCTGCGGCTGATCGCCCGCGAGCGCGTGACCTCGATGAGCGGCGTGCCGACGATGGCGCGCGAGGTCATCAACCACCCCGATTTCGCCGCCACCGACACCTCCAGCCTCGTCGCGCTCGCCGGCGGCGGAGCGCAGGTGCCCCCCGACCTGGTCCAGAAGATCGACGACGAGGTCAGCACCGCGCGCCCCAGCACCGGCTACGGCATGACCGAGACGTGCGGGATCATCACCTCGGTCGGCGGCGACTTCTTCGTCGACAAGCCCGACAGCGCGGGCCCCGCGATGCCCGCCTACGAGACCAAGTGCGTCGACGACGACGGCCATGCCGTGCCGCCGGGCGAGGTCGGCGAATTGTGGGTCAAGGGCGCGGCGGTCATTAAGGGCTACATCAACCGCCCCGACGCGACCGCGGCGGCGATCACCGACGGCTGGCTCCACACGGGCGACATCGCGCGCATCGACGAGCACGGCTTCATCTACGTCGTCGACCGCAAGAAGGACATGGTGCTGCGCGGCGGCGAAAACGTCTATTGCGCGGAGGTCGAGGCGACGATCTACCGCCACCCCGCGATCGCCGAATGCTGCGTCTTCGGCGTCCCCGACGAGCGGCTCGGCGAGGAGGTCGGCGCAGCGGTGGTGGGCAAGCCCGGCGAGCTCTTGTCGGAGGACGCGCTGCGCGATCATTGCGCGACGCTGATGGCGCGCCACAAGGTGCCGCGCTACATCTGGCTGCTCGACGAACCGCTGCCCCGCAACGCCAGCGGCAAGTTCCTCAAGCGCGAGGTGCGGGCGCAGCTGGTCGCTACCCCATCCGCGCCTTGAACAGCTCGCCGCCCTCGACCACCCAGACGATCGCGAGGACCGCGAGCCCGATCGCGAGATAGCCGAGCGCGAGCGGGAGCGTGGTGCCGGCGTAGGACTGGCCGATCGCCGAGCCGACCGCGACCGCGCCGATGCTGGTGATCGAACCCTGCACCGAGGAGGCGGTCCCCGCGATGTCGCCCACCGGCTCCATCGCCATCGCGCCGAAGTTCGACCCGCACAGGCCGATGCAGGTCATGCTGGTCGCCTGGAAGACGATGTAGCTCGTCAGCGTCTCCCATCCCGCGACGATCACCCCGGCATGGACGAGCGACAGCGCGATCAGCGTCAGCACCGCCGCCTGCGAGATCAGCCGCGTGCCCAGCCGCTCGACCAGGCGGCTGTTGGCGAAGGACGCGATCCCCATCGCCCCGGCGCACACCGCGAACAGCAACGTGAAGCGGTCGCCGGCGCCGAACTCGTCGACGAACACCTGCTGCGCCGAGGAGACGAAGGCGATGATCCCGCCGAAGGTCAGCGACGCCGCCAGCGCATAGCCGACCGAATAGCGGTTGGTCAGCGTCAGGCGGTAGCTGCGCCGGAGCGAGGCGAAGGAGATCGCGGTCCGCCGCGCCTCGGGCAACGTCTCGGCCAATCGCGTCGCGGTCCATGCCAGCACCAGCGCCGCGAACCCGCCGAGCGCGTAGAAGATGAAGCGCCACGGCCCGAGCGCCAGCAGCCCCTGCCCCAGCGTCGGCGCCATGATCGGCACGATGAAGAAGATCATCTGCGCCACCGACATGATCCGCGCCATCTGCCGCCCCTTGGCCCCGTCGCGCACGATCGCGACCGCGATGACGCGGGTCGAGGCGGACATCAGCCCCTGCAGCAGCCGCGCGCCGAGCAGCGCGCCGAAGGTCGCCGAACTCGCCGCGAACACGCTCGCCGCCGCGAACCCGGCAAGCGTCGCCATCAGCACAGGCCGCCGCCCGAAGCGGTCGGCGAGCGGGCCGTAGACGAGCTGACCGGCGCCGAAGCCCAGCATGTAGACGGTGATGACCCATTGCCGATGGTTCGCCTCCGCCACCGACAGCTCGCGCCCGATGTCGGCGAGCGCGGGCAGCATCAGGTCGACCCCCAACGCGTTCACCGCCATCACGGCGGCGATGAAGACGACGAATTCGCGGCGGTGCATGCCCGCGGGAGTGGAGGAAGGCGTCATCCCCGGCCTATTCCCGACCCGCCCGCGCGGCACAAGCGTCGGCGGCGCCGAGCCTTGCTTGCCTGCAACACGCTTGTCGCAGATCACCGCGAAACGGTGCGCGCGCCACAAACTTCGCCCGATCTGCGACACCTCCGGACGAGCAGTGCCGCCGTTACAGCAATGTCTCGACATATCGAAGGGAGCGAGATCCGCCTCGTCGGACGAAGATCCCGAAGTTTCTCCTGTTGGGACATTCGGCATTTTCTGCCAGGTCTAAACCTCGTCTCGACATTCCGGCGCGACATCGTCAGGGTCGCGGCAAAGCTCCACGGGGAAGGAGCTGCAGGGGGTCGTAGATGCAGAGAATGTCGTTGGGCGTCGCCGTGCTGGCGGCCGCCACGCTGTCAGGGTGTGGCGGAGAGAGCGCCGACGGTGGCGTCAGCGCGCCGGCGCCGGTGGCGACCGCCTCCGTGCCCACATTGGGCGTGACGCTCGCCCCGGCGTCTCAGACGACGGCGCTGGGCGACGATGGATCGGGCAATGCGCTTGCCTTCTCCGCCAGCGTGGCGGGAACGACGACCGATGCCGTCGTGCCCGACGTCCAATTCGACCGCAGCCGGTTGGTCCTCGACGGTGACGTCGCCCGGCGGGCGGACGGCGGGTATATCGTCCGTTTCAAACCGGTGTCGGCGCTGGCCTTGGGGACCTACACCGGCAGCGTCACCTTCCGCCTTTGCCGCGAGACCGCATGCACCACGGTCTATCCCGGCTCGACGCAGACGTGGAACTACAACCTAACGCTGAGGATCGGGGACTGGACCACCTATCAGCGCAATGCCGGTCACACTGGGTACGTGCGTGCCACCTTCGACCCGGCCGCGTTCCGCAAGGTGTGGGAATATGCCCCGGCGAGTAGCGTGAGGGTCAGCACGGTCGCGACGGCGAACGGCCTGGCGTATGTGACGACGCAGGAACGCGATGGCACGGCGATGCTGCGCGCCCTGTCGATCGAGGCCGGCGAGCCCCGGTGGAGCTACGCGATCGGGAACACCACCTACTTCAGCCCGCCGGCGGTCGGCAACGGACGGGTGTTCGTCACCACGATGACGACCTCGTCGGACCAGAACCCGATCGTCTCGGTCGACGCGCTCAGCGGCGAGTATCTGCCGCCGCGCGCGCTATTCTCCGCGCAATGGTCAAATTTCCTGCAGCCGACGCCGTACAAGGACGGCCTGTACATGTCGGCAGGCTATTACGGCAGCGTCGTGTACGGTTTCGACTATACCGCACAGAGCGGCTGGGGCGCCGAGGTGAAGGGCAGCATTTGGGACGGCGAGACCCCCGCGGTCGACGAGGACACCGTCTATTACTATTCCGGCAACGCCCTCGAACTGATCGATCGTCGCACCGGCGAGGTGAAGTCGAGTCTCCAGGACCCGTTCTTCCAGAACAGCTTCTACAGCTATCACGGCGCTCCGGTCATCGGCAGCATGGGCAACGTCATGGCCTATTCCAGCCAGCGCGGCCCCTCCACGCCCTCGATCCTCGTCAACTGGTCGATCGCGAACAAGGCGTATAGCTGGCGCAGTGCCTCGACCTATTCGACCGCGCCTGCGGTCGGTGGCGGCAAGGTCTATCTGTCCCGCGCCAATCCCGGCGAGCTGAACGTCCTCGACGAGACGACCGGCCGCCTGCTCTGGGGCTGGGCGCCACCGGTCGACGAGCAGATGATCGGCAACACGATCCTGACCGACACGCTCGTGTTCGTCAGCACCACGAAGGCGATCTACGCCATTCCGACCCAAGACGGCTCGCATACGCCGGTGTGGAGCGCCCCGGGCGGCGGCGAGATGGCGCTGGCGGCGGACGGCACGCTGATCGTGACGGGCAAGGCGCCGGACTACGGCTATCCCCGCGCACTCACCGCCTATCGCTTGCGCTGAACGCCGCCCTCAGAAACCTTCCGGCAGGTCGATCGGGCCGACGGCGGCGGCGTAGCTCTTGACGGCGTAGCGGTCGGTCATGCCGGCGATGAAGGCGGCGATGAGGCGGCTGAGGTCGTGCTCCTCGGCCGGCAGGCGCGTGCGCCATTCCCCGCGGAGGAGGCCGGGATCGGCGTGATAGGCGGCGAACAGCCCGGAAACGACGCGCGACGCGGCGTCGGCGGCCTCGAGCTGGCGCGGATGGTGGTAGAGGTTGGCGTACATGAAGCGCTTCAGGAAGCGCTCGTCCGCTGCCATCCCTTCCGAAAAGCCGATCAGCGGCCGGCCGGCGGCGCGCACGTCGTCGGCGCTGCCCACGCCGGCGGCGGCGATGCGCGCGCGCGATTCGGCGATCAGGTCGTTGACCATCGCGCCGATCTGGTGCCGGATCAGCTCGCCGCGGAGCGCCGCGCGGTCGTAGCCGGCGAAGTCCGCCTCGACCCGCTTCCACCCCGCCGCGACCAGCGGCACCGCCTCGATCTGCTCCAGCGTCAGGAGCCCGGCGCGCAGGCCGTCGGCGAGGGCGGGGGGGGCAGAGGCGATGGCGTCCGCGAGC
>SXGT01681041.1_pt1 | contig 12311 bp, 4 predicted proteins | sample 3176221 | NCBI WGS metagenome assembly SXGT01 (sample SAMN11356862, study PRJNA531348) | freshwater metagenome | isolation source: freshwater sample F1-120 | place: China: Fuxian Lake, Yuxi | collected 2017-12-25
TACTGGAGACGGGAAATAGAATGGTGTTGGTTTAGATCCATCATCACTTACATTTATTTCAGATGCCGGCAAAGTTACTCTGGCAAAGGGAGGAATTAATTCTGAAAAACCTCCACCATCGTTCAACAAACGCAGCTCAACAGTTACAGGATAGGTTGAATCTTTTGTTGCAAAGAATATATCCACTTTGGTTACAAACATTCCCGTACCAATAATTTTGCTGGATCTATACGAATCCACAAAGAAACTTTGACCAATAGGGTCGGTGCCGGGGCCGGGGCCGCCGGCGCCGGGGCCGTCGGCGAAGCCGAATCCGCCGACCTCCGGCGGAGGTGGTGGATGTTCGTGGCCAACCAGTCTTGTTCCAGATCCTACGACTCGAGAAGATGTAGACGAAGATGCAAACGATTCATTAACTATTGCTTGAGAAAACTGAGGCTGTCTTGTTGATACATTTGTAGTCTGTATACCAGTGGTTAACCCCTCTGCAGTGTACATTGCTTCGGCAGATGTTACAGTTAATCCTATTCCAGACGCGTTTGTTGGATTATCTGTAAGTCTAAATTTCTTACTTCCTGTTCTAAATCTTAGAGAAGGGTCGTTTGGTATTCTAAATTGCCCATACACGAAACCTGATGAATCTGATGTTAAAGAAGCTCCTTCATTTCCCGTATTTGCATATGCAGAATTTGTTGGAGTTATATATGAAGAAACATCCGTTCCATCAAAGAATGAATAAAGTTTCGTATTATTTTTCATTCCCGTAGCGTAAATTTTAATTGTTCTTGATCGCATGAACGGTTGAATGTTAACATCCTTAACCAATCCACCAATCGTTTGTGTGGTCGTGGTTGGAGTCATTGTCGATTTTATTCCATCGCGCGTATTATTTTCAGAAATCAATGTAGTGTTTTCAGTAACAAACGATTGAATGATATCTGTGCCACCATCTGAAGCGGGAACTCTAGAGTTTCCTAAATTTCTTTCAGAGTTACCCAAATCCGTATAACCTGTAATCGTTTTTTGCCAATCATTCCAATCAGTTCCCCACGAATTCGCAACATATAACCATGCATCGGTATTCAGATCAAAATTTAAAGTAACATCTGGACGATTAACAGTATCCACCCAATAATCATTATCTGGTGTTAAGTCCATTTTTCCAATGAAGGAATAAAATAATCCCGCAAGATTTCTTGTTGTTGTTGAATATTTTTGTTGATTGAAAATCTCGTGTGAATATGGAAGAGTTATTAGATCACCGACGGTTGTTGTGTCGACAGAAATGATCGTTGCAGATCTAGATGGAGATGTTGTTGTTACAGTCGCACTAACAGCAAAATTTCCTGTCGCATCTTCGATATACAATTTATTATCAACTTGATATCTTAATGTAGCTGTTGAACCACCAGATGTCAAAGTTGCAGAATTAGCAAAAATTACTTGAGAATTAGAAATATATACCGTTTGATCTTTAGATACCCCAGCAGTGGTGACATTTGTTCTTACAATGTTTGAACTATTTGCCGAATTATAAAACATTTCAATATTGTCCATCTTGAACGGAGGTCGTGCTTCGCCCAGCCTATTATCAATTGAAATTTTATAATCAGAATCGTGAACATTGCCAATATTGTGACCCGTAAATGAATCTACCAATATTCCGTTTTTAAATCTATCTCTTCCAGTCGAATCTGCAATCAATAAATCCTTTGCATCTTTTTCTAGTAAGTTTAATGAAGTATAATATTCTAAATTGTCAACTCTATCTTTTATGGCCGCAATATTTTTCATCGTAAATCGTTCGTTCCTGATGGGAAGAACAACGCACGATAAATCTTGTCGAGAATTTCTTCTTGCAGTTTCTTGAGTCAACGATGGATACTGTGCAACAGAAACGGTTGCAAGATGCATCACATCTTCTGGGACGGTTGGTGTGACTGGAAATAATGATGATTGTCCCTTCACAAGCGAAAATATTCCTTCTTTCGCCAATACAATTGCATCCTTGCGTTTCAAATAATAATCATAATCGACTGTGAAACTAGAACCAACAACAGGAAAATGAAGACCACCAGAAGGTTCAACAAACGCAGTAGATATTGCTGGATTGGTAGAAATATTTGTCAGTGATGTGACCGAATTAGCTGTATCTGTTATGCGAGGACGAGTATCAATAGCGTCTCTCAAATCATATTTGAGACCATCAACAGGAGAAACGAATACAGGAATTTGATATGTGAATATTTTTGTTGTGTCAGATCCGGCAGTTGTATCATTAACAGGATATGAATCTACAGAAAAATATCCAACACCTGATGCAGTACTGTGCGTGAAATGATCTAATGTAACCAATAATCTATCATTTGCAGCAATAGACAATCCGCTTGTAGATTTTTTAACAAGCCGCGCATGATCATACATGTTATCCAACATTCCAGTATTCAATACAAAGTGCGAAGTTACATCTGTTCCTGCTGTAAGTGATGCAAATCTCGCACCAGATTTTTGACGAACTGAAATCAATTTAAAACCATCTGATAATCCTAGTGGCCAGGGCCCTGTAGTATTTCCTACATACCCTCCACCAGTTCCAGCGCGAAGTTCAACAACTCGACTTCTGTTGATTGTTTTTGATGCTTCTTGTCCCGCAGTTTTGTTTAATTGACAGATGACAGTAGCATTTAATGTAGAAGGAGAATTGAATGTTTCATTCAGATCAACCAATGCAGTTGTTGTTGAATTGATATTAATAGATCGATTTCCATCTCGTCCAACTCCTGCCAAGTCAATGACTTGTCCTGCTTGGAATCTTTTATGGAATGCACCGCTTGTTGAAGAACCAGCAACTGTTTCTAAAACCAAACTGGTATTGTTTGCGACCGATTTTACAGAAAATTTATTTGAAGCTGTTGTGGCAATGATATCGCCAGGATTTACTTGAGTTGTGAATGTTGTGCCTGATCCTGTTACAGTAGCACTACCACTTGTAATGGTAACCGTTCCCGTTAAGGTTGATGTATTTGCAGAACCGCGCGAAAACACATAAAAATTCTCTCTTGTTGCAGCATCACTTAAAACACCGCTTCCAGAAAATGTTTCAGAAGCGACGGAAGTAGCAACCGTAACTTGACCGGTGACTGCGATAGATACATCAAAAGATTTATAAAATTTAAAATCAGTATCTACTGCACCTGAAGTATCTCTTATCGTTTTGACTGCCTTTGCTGGTATACGATATACTGCATAATCAAATGACGGATCTGTTGTATTTGCATTTAGTCCATTCGCACCAGAAATATCCGCCTTTCCTGTTGGAAGAGAAGTATTGGCGCCTAAACCACCAGCATTGAAACAAATAGATTTTACGGCCGTGAATGCGCCGTTAGAAGTCATTTTAATGTCAGATAGGTATAATTTATAGACAGCTGCAGCTGTTCCTGGAGTTCCTGAATAATATCTAATTGCACGAACTCTTGCAGTACCAATTGGACTGCCGGGTAGGTTTGTTATAGAATAGTTTGTCGAAGGTATAGTGTTTGAAAATGCATTACGCAAAGATACAAGACCTTGTGCATTTACATCCCATCTTCCAACAACATTATAAACATAAACGAAATTGCCATAGTCTGCAAGTATTGCTCCTGCATTTACACGATTAATATCCGTTGCTTTGTTTATTTCAACGCGCGATGTAGAAATGGTTTCAATATCATAACCCTTTACATACGCCTTTCCTGGTTCTATATCCAAAACTAAAAGAGAGGAATTTCCACCCAATGCAGATGTAAATACTCCTTGATTATTTGAAGTGTTAAGATGCTCTCGTAATCTAGTGCTCAGCCCACGAACAATATAATCTCCAGATTCATCATTTGTTCTAGAAGCAATATAATCTCTTAAAATCGAATATTGACTTTTTCCTGCATCAGATCTTTGAACAAATCCGTCTTTTATTTCCATTATCTGTATAAAATTATTCGATGATGCTGTAGTTAATGCTGTCTTTGCTAAGGTTGCTGCGATTTTTAATCTGACCGCGCCTGGAGCTGCATAATTATACGAACCACTGGCTGGATCTAAAAGAGTTGAGTCGTCTGCTTCAGATACAATCGATTCGGTTATTTCATATCCAACTTTAAATGAAACATTGGAAGAATATTTATCTAAAATTAATGTTTGTTTTGGTACATTAATGAAATGATCTTTTGCGAAAATGATACCAGATTCAAATTTTACTCTACTTCCTGTTCCTTCTGCAGAAGCAGAAATCAAATTGGCTGTTAATCCACTCGAAGTTGTAATAACTTCACCGTTTGCTATAAACTTGGTTCCATCAGTATTTCCACTAATATATTTTACAAATAATGTTTTAAAATTTGGAGTATTTGCTTCTGCACCCGTAGCAGTATCGATAACTAAAGCCCTTACCTTTTTGGTTGAACCTATAATGGTTTTATCCAAGAATGAAGCAACATTTACACTTGCTCCAGTAGATGAATTGTCTCGTAGCTTCAAATAAGATATATCTTGTTCATACGTTGCTTGACATCCACGAACTATTGAACCTTCTTTAAATATATGTTCTGCAAAACGATCAATTTGATTTTGCACCATAGACTGCATTTGTGTTAATTCACGAGCTTGTACCGCCAGGCCTGGTCTGAAAAGAATACGATGAAAATTTTTCGTTTCATCGAAATCATCATAATACGGACTTGTATTTAGATTTGTGGAAATGCTTACAGTATTAGCGATAGCGGCCATTATTTGTCCTTAAAAACTTAATATTATTTTAATATCTTCAATTTGATCTGCAGCGCGTGTAATCGGAACTCTATTTTCGTCATAGATAATCACGCCAGTAAATTCTTTTAATGCGGGTCTGGTATACGATGTCACATTCGCTGTAAACCCTGAAGTTACACCAGTCACAGTTTCTCCTGCAATAAAGGGTCCGCCAATACCATTAGTTACCAATCTAATCAATTTTAAAGTTCCCTGCGTTCTTGCATTATTTGTGTTTGCAAAATAAACCAGTTTTCCTTTTGCACCACTTGTTCCTCCACGAATTACTTCGTCAGTTGTAAAATCGCCAGAAACAACATTAACACCAATTCGATGAGTTTGATCTATAATGGACGAATTTGCCGCAGAACCATTTCTCAACAAAGGATCACGAATAATTCCAATCGTTCTGATATCATTATTAGTTGGTAATGTATTTGATTCTGCTCCTTGTAATTGCACATTCATCATTATATATTTACCAAATAACTCATTTACTGGATTAGACCCGTGACCATTTTTTGGTGATATCACAGGAATAGCAGTTGCTCCAGAACCATGACTACTGTTTGCATTGATCACAACATTGGCAGAAGAATAATTTAATCCTCTTGATATCATAGAAATTGTTCTGACTTGACCACCAAACGTATTTGAAACCCAAGCAATTGCTCTTTTATCTGTAGTTGATCCACTATCGCCGGATACAGTAACTCTAGGGCTTACAACATAGATTGATGATGTATTTGGTGTAACAGCAAACGCAGTATTTACTGTAAGCGTTCTAGAAGTACCAACATAATTTATAATTTTTCGAATTGATCCAACTAAACCAGATCCTAATCCAGAAGAAATCATAATAGTTGAACCAGTATAGATATCGTCTGTTGCTACCGCATTACTTTTAAGAACAAATACAGTTGAATTTGTTATAGATGAAAATGTATTTGAAGTTGTTAGATATCCAGTACCATTTGCTGTAATGGCTATGTGTTCTATAGAACCATTTGATACTGCTGATTGCACAATCCACTGTGCGCTAGAATCATTTGAAGAAATAGTTTTAACAGGAATATAACTACTTGTCAGAAATTTGTTTTTCTCACCAGCAGATACTGTATATAAGAATTTCCAACGATATTTATCTGCTGTTGTAATAATATCTGTGCTTAATCCTGAGGGTTTTACAGTAGAGTTAGCACCTCGATTATTATCAATACACTTATAAACATTATCTTGATTCGTCATCACATAAAACTGAGAACCACTCAAGGACGCATTATTAGAAGTGTATTGAGTGTAAGCAGTATTTGCAGTCCAATTATATCGAGGAACACAGTGTGTTACATCAGAAATCTGAATTCGTTTAAGCCCAATGATATCTCGCCAAAAATCATAATATGTTGAATCATATGAATCTACTGGTGTTGGCGGGCTTGCATCGTTTGTATATGCGTAACTTTTTCCTGCAAACAAATAATATATGCTCGGATTTGTTTCCGAAAAAGATTCAAGAAACTGTATCGCATTATGTATTCTAAAATGCGAAGTTACAAGTGCCGGCATTAAAAATTATCCACCCAAAACCGTGGTGTAGGACACATTCAATGTGTCGCCGTTTTGCACAACTTTATCTCCACCTGTGAAAGTGCCGGCAGAATACAAGAAACCTGTAGTCGAGCCAGAGTCACCATCACCTTTGTTTGGATTTGTGGTTAAAAATGCACCCTTGACTGTACCGCTAGAAGTTATAGAAAACACCGTAGCATTCGATGAAGCGATTGCTTTGGTAGCTGCAGCTGCGAATGTAATCTGACGAAGCGATGTTTGACTAAACTGAGGCGCATTATTTCCGTTCGCATAAGCCCAGTTACTATGACTTGCTTGAGTATCAGTATTTGCAGCAGCTGCATAGTTATTGGCACCTTTAACAGAACTGATAAGCCCAATATACCATGCAGTAACTTGAGTCACAGCCCTAAAGTTGACGCCGAGCATATGATTGCGCCCCTGATCAGTTACAACATTATTAATGTAATCTGACCACTTTAAATTGCCGTCTTTATCATAACACTCAGCTTTATAATAGCCAGCAGGAGAAGTGTCCTCTTTTGCTCCGGCTCCACGAATAACTGTTGCGCTGCAAGCGTCTTTTGAAATGGCTGTTTCTGTGGACATAATTCATTTCCTCTATATTTTATGTTGATAAAGTGTATTGCTATTTATACGCAAATTTTATGTATTTTATGATGACCAGTACAATTGAGCATTTGCAGTCGTTGGCAGATAATCAGAAGTAAGCGTCAGGAAGTTGTTTGAGTGCACTGTTGCGACTGTAAATATGTTCATGGCCGGATTACTTATGTTAATTTGTCCTTGCATTGACGAATGGTACTGGCAAACATAATACAAAACGTCTGGTGCATTATTCGGAACTACAAATGTAATCGTTCCGACGTCGGTTCCATTATTTGTTACTCCGGTATTGAAAGCATTTCCTGTTCCAGTGGTCAGAGCAGTCTTGATCCAGAACGGATGTCCTGAGGCATTTATAATGAATGTATAAGTGTAACCACGCAATAGATTTAATGTTGGATTAGAATTCCCACCAATTACATAATTGCTTGATCCATTGTTTGTTACTGTATAAGTTTCAGAACCTGTGCCTCCACCGCCTTGTGATATTACAACTTTCGTTGAAGTAAGAATCGAACCATTTCCGAAGTTACCATTTGCTTGACGATCCATATTTATGCCAACATCTGGCGGTGTTACAAGAACAAGTCTTGGAATTCCATCCAAATCAATAACCGTTTGAAGCTGAACACCTTTGAATAGATTTACAGTATCTGTGCTGAATGTTGTCATTTGAGTATTGCCATACACAACTCTTACATATCCAGTCGACTGGCCCGTTGTTGTTGCCAGATTGTATTTCACCGGTAGATCTGCTGGTTGTGCTGATTCTAGAACAGATACTGTTCCAACAGTTACAACTGTTATTGAATCTTCTGGTTGTGCTGATTCTAAAACAGATCCTTCTGCAACAGTTACAGGTGCTACTATGTCTACTGGTGTTACACCAGATTCTAGAATGGATCCTGGTCCAGTATATACAGCTGTCATCGAATCTACTGGTGTTACGTCAGATTCTAGAATCGATCCTGGTCCAGCGTATACAGCTGTCATCGAATCTACTGGTGTTACGCCAGACTCAAAAATATTAACTTCTTTAACTATAACGGCCGAAGATAGATCTGCTGGTTCTGCCAATTCAGTAGCAGAAGCAACAAACACTGCTGTTGCACTAAGTCTATCTAGAGTTGAAGTAATTATTTCTTTTCTAGAATCGCGTATGTATGCGCCAGGTGTTTCTTGTTCTACATAAGATACGAAATTTATGTCATGTTCTTCACTGATGAGATTTCCATCATCATCAGCGCCTTCATGAGATATAAATCCATCAAAGTCTACATTTTCCTGTATAAATCGAATACCTGGATCTTCGATTCGAACAAATCCTCCACCATCTTCCAACGATAATGGTATGAAGTTTGATTCATATATGATTTCGGGAACAGAAGATGCAACAGTAATAGCTGTATTTGGTTGAGAAATAATTTCGAACGAACCAAACATCTTTGTTCCTGCCGTATGCAAAACATTTTGCACAACATCACGATAACTGTCAACAAGTTTTGTCGACTTTAATACATAAGAAAATTCTTGATAATAATCATTATCTTGTATTCTATTATTCCAACTTAAAAATCCTTTGGTTCCTAGATATCTGCCAGGAAGAGTTTGAACACTAGAAACTATAGAAGCAGATGTATTTCCATTTTTTATAGTGTTTATTACGTGTCTTGCTATTCCTGGCGATGTTGAATTATCTGTTGTTACCACCAAAACTGGTGATCGATTATTTGTAATATTTATTTTTTCTCCTAAACTAAAATTAGTTCCTTCAGATGTTATAGTGATTCCTGAAATCGCACCCGGTGCAATTGCTGCAGATAGTGTTGCGTCTTTACCTCTTATTTGTCCATTATGGCCAACGATCACATCAGCAGCCACGTCTTGATCTATAACCGTGACCGATGGTGCGGTGGTATATCCGTTTCCTGGAGACAAAACAGAAATAGCATTAATAGATCCTATTACAACATTGCCCTGTTTTAATTTTGCACCAATAACAGAGTATATGTTTGCAGATGCTAAATTTGCGCTTAGTGTTGTTGAATTAGCACCAACTGTGGCAAAGGTTAGGGATGCATTGCCTGAAGTTATTCCGCCATCTAATTTTACATTTTGAACACTTTTAATTAAATCTGTGAATATTATAGCAGTAGAAGTATTTGAAAGAGAAACTACAGAAAATACAGGAAGGGTGATGCCACTTCCAGGCGCATCGATATTAAATGTTGAACTTATTCCTGTTCTATATCCAGTTCCGCCTTTGGTAATTGTAAGTGTAATACCTGTAGAATTTTTAATACTTGCAACTTTTCCTGTTGCAACAGATCCATTTATATCTCCCACCAACGATACATCGTCGCCTTTAACATTAAATGCGCCTCCGTGTGTTATCGTTTGATCTATTAAACCGCCAAGACCTGATCTCACTTTGACCGTATTTCCAAAACCGTCAGAAATAATTTCTTTATCTTGAAAAACCCCTGTAACTTTTTCTACAGTCAACTTAAATACTTCTACACCCAAATTGATTGTTTTCAGTATTCCCTGTACTCGCCCAAGAGCTCCAGAAGTTTGTCCTGTTATTACACGACCATCTAGCAAAAATAAATTACCTGTATTTGTTTCAACAGTAATCACTGTTTCTTTTATCCATCTACCATCAGATACGCGGAGAATATCCTCACCTGGATAATAAAAATCTACTTCTTTTCCAAAAAGAATATGAAATAAAAATTTAAATGATTTTTGTGATCCTCGCGAACGATAAAACTCTCTGATATGTTTTACAATGAGTCGTTTGTCTGCAAGTGCACTTTTAGGTATACTGAGCGCAAATTCACGTCTGAAGTATTCTACGAAATCTGAAACAGTTCTATCTATGTCCTGATTATCATTCAGTGTTCGTATTGCATTTCCGGCCTTATTTGTTTGCTCTAGATACTCATAGTATGCTTCTAGAAAAGCAACAAATCGTGGCCCATTTTCTCGAATATGTTCAGGAAATTGTGCTTCTACAAGAGGTGATACCTTCTTATAAACTTCGTTTGCACCAGATATGGCCATATTAGTACGTCGCTAAACCAATCGATTCTGATGTAACCAAACTCAATGATGTTGTTGAACCAACCGTATTCACAGTAGTAATTGTAGACTCTAATTTATTTGAATCATCATTGATGATTTTTATTGTAACATCAGTTATCAATAATATTTGATTTTTAACTGGTGCTACATCTTCTTGCAATGGTCGTGCATTGATTTTTATATCACCGGATATGGCCGACGGTAGAAAAGAGGTAATGTATATGATTCCCGTTATGTAGTCAATGGTTCCAGCTGTTAGATTGCTATAAAGTTTTCTGCCTGAAATCGAATCCATATAATATATTCTAAGAGTTCCAAATCCATCATCATCGAAAAAGGAAGTATTTCCTTTGTAAGTGAAAGACGATGATGAAATGTGACCCGTCATAACATGGCCAGGAGGAAAATCTGTTAGCATCGTATCACCTAATCTACGAAGCTCTTGATTGTATGTTAAAATATAATCATCTTTTATAACAACAGACGGAGCAAATTTTCTTTGAACATTGATTACAGATGTTGCTGAAACAACAGACGGATCTGCGTCTGAAACATAATCAAGGAATCTTGAAAATCTAAATTTTTTGTTAAACAAATTTAAATTACTGGATTCGTATGAAATAATTTTTGATGCAACCAGTGCAGCAATACCTCCACCAGATAATTCTGTTTCATTTGGATTATATCGAACTGTTAATGTAGGAACAACATACAGATAGGTAGGATCTACCATAACAACATCTATAGATTGAACATTATATTGCTTTATGCTATCAGTAATTTCTGTTTTTCTGTTTGTAGAGATCAATGTTCCTGTTGCGGGCTTAACTGCAACATAAACTTTTCCATATATTGGAGGATCGTTTTCTTCACCACCCCAAGAACTGACTGCTGCTAGATCTGGATTTAAACTCAAGATCAAAGACGAGTAGTCGTTTTTAGAAACAGCTCGATTTTGAGTTTGATATGCTCGTGGTGCATTGAAACGAACCGATTCTATAGACTCTTGAGCAGCACCTCCCGAGCCTCTCTCTGCAACAGAAATTGAATAGGAACTCTCTCCACCAAGGGCTCCTGGACCTGTGAAATTGTTTGCGCCATTTCCTTTTTCGCCATTACAGACACGATAGCCTACTGTTACTGTGCTATTCAAATCAGGTTTAATTCCAAAAACATTATCACCAAAATAAACTTTATATAAATTTTGTTTATCTGCATCTAAAAAATACACTTTTGCGCTAGAATTAACTGTAGAAATATCGTTAGCAAGAATGAAGGGTCGTGTGTTACTTCCTGAGGTTGCAGATACGGTAATACTTGATACATCTACATTCTCGTTAGGTAAAACAAAAGATGTATTTGCAGTGGTGAAAAGGAAACGATGAGTTAGAGGTAATCCTTCAACAATATCGATATTACCACGGAATCCATTCGTGCTATTTGCAGAAATTGTATACGATTTAGGGGTTACAAATATATAACTCACACCATTGATTGTAGAAGTGAACTGTGAATTTTTAACAATATTTAAAGATCGTTTTGAAAGAGTAGCAGGACTTGTAAATGATATTCTTACATTAGCTGTTGCGCCTTTTGCTGATTTTGGTCTATAACCTAGAGTCTTCGCGTGTGAAACAACGCTATCATACAATTGTGCTGAATCTAGAAAACTTTCATTCGTGGCCATATTTGCATAAAATGCGTTATAATATGTATTGTATGCAAGAAGATCAAGAATAGTGCCGATAGCCGAATCTTCATAATCAAAGTCGGCGAATTCAGATTTGGTTTTTATAAAGTCTCGTAGATTATTCCTAATCGTATCGAAAGATAATCCTGTTACAGAAATTGTAGTATTGGCTGGCATTATCTTATCCTATCGAGCGAAATCGTTTCTTCAGAAACGGTACTTGAATTTTTTCCACGAAAAACAATGGTGGCAGTTAATGTGTGATTATCTGGATCACCATAGATTTTAATAGATAATAGATTGATTCGTGGTTCATAGTTTTGAATAGCTGTTTTTATATTATTTTTAAGTGTAGATTCCGTAGATGCTGTATAGTGTTCAAATAATGCTGCGCGAACGCCGGATCCAAAATCTGAACGAAATGGCCTTTCATATAAATTAGTAAGAATCAGATTTTTAAGAGCTTGTTTTAGAGAATCATCGTTCTTTTTTACAAAAAGTTTGCCCGTAACAGGATGACATCTCATAGCGAGATCAAAATCTTTGTATA
>SXGT01011061.1_pt1 | contig 12310 bp, 11 predicted proteins | sample 3176221 | NCBI WGS metagenome assembly SXGT01 (sample SAMN11356862, study PRJNA531348) | freshwater metagenome | isolation source: freshwater sample F1-120 | place: China: Fuxian Lake, Yuxi | collected 2017-12-25
CCCTTGGGCCGGCCGGTGGTGCCCGACGAGTAGAGCATCTCGGTCCCGCGCGGCTGATCGGGCAGTTCGGCGTCGTGGTCGCTGATGATCTCGGCGTAGGGCCGGTGGTCTGCGACATCCCCACCGAAGGCGTACCGGTGGTTGACGTCCGGGGTCAACGCGACGATCTCTTCGGCGAGCGCCCGTATTCCCGCAGACGCGAACAGCACCCGCGCGCCGCAGTCGTTGATGATGTAGGCCGCTTCATCGGCGGCGAGATGCCAGTTCACCGCCGTGATGTACAGGCCGGAACGAATGGCGGCCCAGTACACCTCGAAGGCTTCCACCGCATTGTCGGACAACAACGCGATGACATCGCCACGTCGAAGTCCCAGGCCGTGCAGGGCCGAGGCAATCGACGCCGAGCGCTGCTCCAGCTCGCCATAGGTCAGCGTCCGGCCGGTCTCGGCCAGGATCACTGCGGGGCGGTCCGGATCCGACTGTGCGTGAGTTCCAGGGAACATTGCTCAGGCCAGCAGGTCTTCGCGGCCGTCGGCCTTCAATCGTTCGACATAGGGCCCGTAGAGCTTCTTGCCCAATGGTGCGAGCTTGAGCAGGCTTGCGACGTTTCCGTCGACCTTGATCTTCTTCTTGGCCATCGCGAGCGGAAGGTTCACCTTGCCCTGCCAGTACGCGTTGCCGGTGTCTGCCGTCATCGACATCGTGGCCATCGGCTGCTGGCCGCCTTCCAGGCCGCTGCGCACGGCTTGGTTCGCCATGTCGATCACGACCAACGCCTCGGGTTCGGTGAAGTCGAACGCGACCACGAGTTCGGTGGCCACAAGTTTCGGGCCGATCTCGGGATCCTGGAAGGCGGTCTCGAAGATGCCGCCGATGTACTTGGCGACCTCGGCGGAACTGGTGAACCCCATCGTTCTCCTTAATTTATCTTTGATTCAAAACGGTCATCGGCAGGTGGCTGGATATGAGGCCATCGTCACACTCTGGCCACCGTAAGTCAACCTATGGTTTTGGCTGAAGTCGGCCCTCGCCGCCTGTGCAACTGCGTCTTTCGCGCATCAGAGCTGCAGTCGGCTGCCGAGCCGATTCCCGACACCGCTCGGCAACCAGAATGCCGAATGCGGCCCGCTCCAGGGATTTGATTTCGCATTCAGAATGGCCGACACGGACCTGTCACCTGCTAGGCGCTCAGCCCCGGCTCCGCCCGCAACCCGGCCTCCTGCCCGTCGTCATCCTCATCGCCGTGCAGCTTCAGGGCAGCCGAGCGCAATACCAGACCCATCACGACCAGGAACACGCTGTAGGCCGTGAGCGCCAGCCAGAAGACGAAGATGCCCCGCCATGAGAATGGCCCGCCGTGAAAGAAGAAGGCGAGCGGGTCGGGCAGGAACAGAGCAGCCACCCAGAAATTCGTGTACCCCACCCATCGCGGGAGCAGGCCGCTTCGGTCTCGAAGAATTGCCGTGCCGATGGCGATGTTCTGGATGATGAACGGGGCAATCGGGGTGATGAAGAACAGCCAGGCCATGTCATTGAGAGTGACTGTCAGTTCGGGGTTGCGGTCCGGCCGGAACGCGATCACCGCCATCAGCAACATCGGCAGCAGGAGCAGCACACCGGTGGCGGCGCCCGTCACCAGCTGCACAAAGGTGAGGATCGGATGCCGGCCCTCGATCCGGAGCAGGTGATACCCGATGAGAGCAATGAGCGGGAACACCAGACAGATACCGACCTGTGCGATCACCAGGCCGAACAGCACCCGAGTGTCATTGGCGTAGAAACCGACAACCTCTTCGGTGGTGCTCGAGGAGCCCAGCGGTATCGGCAGGATGCCGGCGATCAGCCAGCCGCACAGCGTGATGAGGACCGTTCCCGGTCCGCACCACGCACAGATCAGCTGAATACGACGTGACATGTTCGACACCGTCCTGGTCGAAGTGACTTAACTTTCATTAAAAGATAGAGCGACCGACGGGTTGAAGGCAAGCGGTCAACCCACGACGCCGGAGCCGCCCCGCCGGACCTCTGACGCTATGCGTCGAGCACTTTAGCCATGTCCAACTGCGTTTTTACCCTCCATCTCGCTCGGATAAGCAGCCCCCCAAGGGCGATCACCTCCCCCGCCGACCGACGGACAGACACCGAACTCGGTCTCAATTTTCGAATAAAAATTTTCCGATCAATTCTTGACTTGTGTCAGGATTTCGACTTAGGTCGGTTCTGCACGTGACGGCGAACACATCTGACCAGGAGTGAAATGCACACCACACCCCGCACTGCCATCATCGGCGCCGGTATCAGCGGACTGACCACCGCCAAGAATCTGGCCGACGCGGGAGTCCGCTACGACTGCTTCGAGTCATCGGACCGGGTAGGCGGGAACTGGGCCTTCCGCAATCCCAACGGCCACTCCAGCTCCTACCGTTCGCTGCACATCGACACGTCGCGTGATCTGTTGTGCTTCAAGGACTTCCCGATGGATTCGAGCCTGCCTGACTACCCACACCACTCACAGATCAAGGACTACCTCGACAACTACACCGACGCGTTCGGTCTGCGGGAGAACATTCGCTTCAACACAGCGGTCCGGCACGCACATCGCTTCCCCAACGGCGGGTGGCAGATCGACACCAGCGATGGTGAAAGCCGTTTCTACGACGCACTGGTGGTGGCCAACGGCCATCACTGGGATCCCCGGTTCCCCGACTTCCCCGGTACGTTCACCGGGGCCACGATCCACTCGCACGCCTACATCGACCCCACCGAACCGTTGGACCTCAAGGGCAAGCGCATCATCGTGGTCGGCATCGGCAACTCCGCGGCCGATCTCGTGTCCGAGCTTTCGCAGAAGGCCTGGCAGAACACGGTCTACCTCTCGACGCGTTCCGGAGCATGGGTGGTCCCCAAGTACATCTTCGGGATGACCTCGGACAAGATCGCCCGGACGCTGCCCCTGGTCCCCTTGTCCTGGCAGCGCCGCGCCATGCGGCCGGTTCCGCGGTTGCTCTTCGGCAACCCCGAGGACTACGGCCTGCCGACACCGAACCACAACTTCCTGGAGGCACACCCCACGCAGTCCGCCGAACTTCTGATGCGCCTCGGTGCAGGCGACGCGGCGGTGAAGCCCAATATCGAACGGCTCGACGGCGACACCGTTCATTTCGTGGACGGCACATCTGTCGATGCCGACGTCATCATCTACGCGACGGGCTACAACATCACCTTCCCGTTCTTCGATCCTGGATTTCTCAGCGCCCCCGACAACCGACTCCCGCTGTACAAGCGCATGCTCAAACCCGGACTCGACGACCTCGTGTTCGTCGGATTCGCCCAGGCACTGCCCACGCTGTTCCCGTTCGTGGAATGTCAGGCCCGGATGGCTGCGGCCTACCTCGCAGGGACCTACCGGCCACCGGCGGTCGGCGAGATGCACAAGACCATCGCTGCGGACGAGCGCAAGTACATCGGCCATTTCGCCGACAAACCACGGCACACACAGCAAGTGGACTATTTCGACTACGAGCGGGATATGCGCAAACGGGAGCTGCCCGCAGGTGCCCGCCGCGTCGGCAAGCTCGGTCCCGTCGTCCTCACCGGACGCATCCCGGAAGCCAGCGCCCATGTCGGCTGACGTCCTCACCCCACGACGCAGCCCGAACAGACCCCAACCCCGTGGTGAGCTCCGTCGGGTACGGCTGCTGAATGCGCTCTCGGCGCAACTCGAACACCAGTCACTGGCCGAGGTGTCCGTGGCGGCCGTCGCCGAGCAGGCGGGGCTGGGCAGATCGGCGTTCTACTTTTATTTCAGCAGCAAGAACGAGGCGGTCACGTATCTGCTGTCGGAGATCTTCGACAGTCAGATCACCGAGGCGACCGCCGTCATCGACGGCCCGGGCAATCCCCGGGGCAACTTGTCGCGCGTTCTCTATCTCACGGTCCAGTCGTGGGTAGCGCAACGCCGCAAGTTTCTCGCCATGCTCGACGCCCGCGACGCCGACGTGGAGACGCGCGGCATCTGGGACGCGTGGCTGCGCCGGTACGAGGACTTTGTGGCCTCCTACATCTGCCGGCACAGCACGTGCGTCGCAGTTCCCGCACGCGACCTCGCACACTCACTCATCTCACTGAACGCGCTTGTCCTGGAGCGGCATCTGCGCGGGGGCGGACTGGACAGCCCCGAATCTGTGCATGCCGCACTCGAACATGTCTGGATCGCCGCGATCTACGGGCCGGCGGCATGAACGCGGTGCACGCCGCGTCTCAGGTGACCATCGAGACGCCCGACGGCGAACAACTCGCTGCCGAGCATCACCGGGCTCACAGTGCGGAACTGACGGGTCCGCGGGGAAGGCCGTGCGTGGTGATGGCGCACGGAGTCGGTGCCACCCGCGACTGCGGTCTGACCGAGTTCGCCACGGCATTGTCCGCGGCGGGTGTCGATGTCATTGCCTTCGACTACCGCCATTTCGGGGAGTCATCGGGCAGCCCCAGGCAGCTGGTGGATCTGCGCAAGCAATGTGCCGACTACCGCTGCGCCATCGCCTTCGCACGGTCACTCCCGGGTGTCGATGCCGCACGCATCGTGGTGTGGGGGGTGTCCCTCTCCGGTGGTCACGTCCTCAATGTTGCGGCCCAGGACCCCGAGATCGCCGCTGTCATCAGCCTGACCGCCGCAGTCGACGGGTTGGCCGCGGTCAGGCAGATGTGGCGAGCCAATGGAGTCGCCCACATCACCACGCTGATGCGTGCCGGAATGGCAGACGGTATCGCTGCCGTCCGGCGCCGGACGCCGGTGCTCGCGCCGGTCGTCGGTCGGCCCGGTGAGGTTGCGGCGCTGTGTTCCCCGAGTGCCGTGGACGGCATGCTCGATATCGCCGGCCCGAGCTGGCGCAATGCGATCGCGGCTCGGATCTTCCTGCGCATCGGCACATACCGGCCCATCAGGTCGGCCAAGGCGATCGCCTGCCCGGTGCTGATGCAGATCGCCGATGGAGACCAATCCGCTCCCCCACATGCTGCGGCAACCGCGGCGCACCGTGTCCGCGCCACCGTGCACCACTATCCCTGCGACCACTTCGATGTCTATCCCGGAGCCACCCATCACGACCGCGTCGTGTGCCATCAGATCGCGTTTCTGCGCCGGGTGCTCTCACCGACCAGTAAGGCGGGCAACGGATGAAGGCCGTCCAACTCGTGGAAGCCGGACGACTTGAGATCGTCGACACCGAGATTCCCGGAATCGGCGACCGAGACGTGCTGCTGAAGGTTGCCGCCGCCGGGCTGTGCCATTCGGACGTGCATGTGCGCCACATGTCCGAGTCGCTCTTCGCGGCTCCGACGACACTGGGGCATGAGACGGCCGGGCACGTCGTTCAGATCGGATCGGAGGTCACGGGCTGGTCGATCGGTGATAGCGCGCTGGTTCACCTGATCTGGGCGTGCGGCGTCTGTGGGGCGTGTGCGCGCGGCGACGACAACGTCTGTCACGAATCCGGGCGCATTGCCATGCCGACCACCCCTGGTCTGGGTCCGCACGGTGGCATGGCGGAGTACATGGCCGTGCCGGCTCGCCATCTGGTGCCACTCGGTGGCCTCGACCCGGTCAGCGCTGCTCCCCTCGCCGATGCCGGGATGACGCCGTATCACGCCATACGCAACTCGGCGCATGTCCTGCGACCAGGTGCCACAGCGGTGGTGATCGGCATCGGTGGCCTCGGGCATCTCGCCGTTCAGATCATCGCGGCGCTGACAACGGCACGGGTGGTCGCCGTCGATCTGAGCGATGCCCGGCTCGACGGTGCACGCCGGCACGGTGCGCACGAGGTTCTGCATGCGGATTCGGCCACGGCGGCATCGATTCTGGAGCTGACCGCCGGCCGAGGTGCCGAGGCCGTGTTCGACTTCGTCGGCAATCAGGACACGGTCGAGCTCGCCGCCAATGCCGTCGCCCCCGACGGTGTCTACCAGTTGGTGGGAATCGGTGGCGGACAGGTTCCCGTCGGCGCCGCTCCCCGGTTCGGTGTGGGTTGGCCCTGGGGTGCCTCGGTGCGTACCTCCTACGGCGGCACCAAGTCCGATCTCCTCGGCTGCGTCGCGCTGGCGCACTCCGGGCAGCTGACTGTCGACGTCGAGACGTTCGCGCTCGACGATGCGCTCACCGCCTTCGATCGACTCGAACAAGGATCCATCACGGGCAGGGCGGTGCTGATTCCATGACAGCACCGGAGTTCGCCGTGGACGGCGGTTGGTCTGCCGGCCAACCCAGTCCCATCTTCGTCGCGCCGGGAACTCCCCTCGGCCCGTCCTTCCCCTAGACCCGCAGATCCTCTGAACGAGAGAAACACTCCCATGTCTCAGATCCCCTTCGCCGTCGACGAGTTCACCGCACAGACGGTGACCGAACTGCTGTGCTCCCGACCTGGTTGGGCCGATGCCCGCGTCGAGGCTCTTCGTTCCTCGCCCGTGGGAACGGGCCAGATGGCGCACAGTTACCGCCTTGAGCTCGACTACGCCGTACGACCCGACGGAGCTCCGGACACCGTGATCGCCAAGGTGTCCAGTACAGATCCGGCCAGCAGGCAGATGGGGATATCCACCGGCGCCTACCAACGCGAGGTGCTCTTCTACCAGCATCTGGCCACTCTCACCGATGTGCGCTCCCCGCAGTGCTTTTACGCGCACATCACCGAGGACTGCGGAGACTTCGTCCTGCTGCTCGAAGATCTGGGCCCCGCCGAGACCGTCGAGCAGATCGGCGGTTGCACCGCTGATCAAGCAGATCTTGCACTGGCACAGGCGGCCGCCCTCCATGCCGGTTCGTGGGGCCATGCCACACTCCGCGAGCAGGCTTGGCTGCCGGTGGAACATGTGTGGGGCGCGCTGGCGGGCGCGATACCGCAGGTGATCGAGCCGTGGCTGGACCGGTTCGGCACGTACCTGAAGCCCGAACACGTCGATGTCGTGCATCGACTCGGACGCGAGGTGAACACGTGGCTCGCAACCCTGAGCGACCATAGGACGTTGTGGCACGGCGATTTCCGACTGGACAATCTCCTGTTCGACGCCCAGGGCGGAGCCACACCGATCGCCGTCATCGACTGGCAGAGTGTCGCCGCGGCGCCCGGTGTCATCGACGTGTCATACCTGTTGGGCACCTCGCTGACCGAGGGTGACCGGGCCGCACACGAACGCGGACTCGTCGATGAATACCACCGCCGGCTGGTGTCGCGCGGGGTCACCGGATACGAGCTCGAACAGTGCCGGCGGGAGTACCGCGCGCACGCCCTCTATGGGCTGATCCTGACCATTCCGGTCTCCCTGGGTGTGGAGAGCACCGACCGCGGCGATTTCATGTTCGGTGCGATGGCCGGCCGCGCCGCCCAGCAGGTGGTGGAGAACGACAGCTTCGACGCGCTCACCGGACTGACCCGCTGACCGACGCGTCATCGGCGGGTCAGCCGTTGGCGCGAGCCAACATTCGGTGTGCTCTGGCCACCACCGGCTTGTCCACCATCTTGCCGTCGATGACGCATGCCCGGCCATCGGTTGCCTCGGCCACCACCCGGCGGGCCCACTGGAGCTCGGCGGCCGACGGGGAGAACCGCTCGTTCACCGTCGCCACCTGGCTCGGGTGGATGCACAACTTTCCGCCGAAGCCCAGCCGGCTTGCGTGCGCCACATCCTCGGCCAACCGGCCGTCCGCACGCAGGTCGGTCGTCACACCGTCCAGGGGCGCCGCGCAGCCTGCCGCCGCCGATCCGAGCACCACAGCACTACGGGCGTACAGCAGTGCCTCATGAACCTCGGGGTCCACCCCGAGTTCGGCGCCCAGGTCGATACTCCCGAATGCGGCGCGAACCACTGATCCCGCCGCACAGATCGCCGCCGCCGCATTGACCCCTGCCGCCGTTTCGATGAGGGGTATCAGCGGAGTTCCCGGGGCGAGGCCGACGGCCACGTCCTGTAGCTGGGACACGTTGTGCGCCTTGGGGACCATGACCGCACAGCGAGCGCCCTCCAGCGCCGCCACGTCGTCGGCGAACCATTCGCTGTCGGTGCCGTTGACGCGGACAATCACCTCAACACCCGTTGCCAGGAATTCGTTCACCGCGGTGCGCGCTACATCCTTGTCCGCCGCGTCGACGGCGTCCTCAAGGTCCAGCACGACCACATCGGCACCGCTACCGACAGCCGTGGCAAACCGGTCTGGCCTGTCGCCGGGAACGAACAACACGCTGCGGGCAGCGGCTATGCGCTCGGCCAGGTTGCTCAGCGCAGCACCGCCGGCTTGTGGGCGGCCACGATCTTGTCCACCACAAGCTTTGCGGTCTCGGCACATGCCGTGGTGCCGCCGTTGGCGTACTCCTTGACCCCGTCGCCGACGTTCCACAGGTTCCGGAACGGGGTGTCGTGGGTCAGGTCGTAGCCGGCGACGGCGCGCTGCGGCGGCCAGTCGTCGCGGGTGACGGCGATATTCAGAATGCGGGCACGGTTGTCGAAATCCTCGATGTTCTCGCGCAGATCCTGCAGCAGAAACTCGGTTTCCGCCGCTTCGTCGAAGTCACCGGTCGGATTGTCGGGCACGGATGTGCCCGCGTAGAGATTCCAACCCTCCGGCGCCATCTCGGGGCAGGTATCGGTGAAGTTCGAGATGTAGGCCAGTCGGCGCGATTTCGCGAAGCTGAGCATGCCGGGCACGTCGATGAGGCGTTCCTGGCTGGCGAAGTTCACGGTGATCATCGACGTCGGGCGGTCGGCCTTCTTCACCAGGTCCTGGTAATCCGGCGGCACGTTTTCCTCACCGATCAGCCGGACGGTGCCGGCGGGACCGATATCGCTGACCACCACGGGTGCGTCGATGCGCACCGTCTCGCCGTTGCGGGTGACGTCGATCCCGGTCACGACGTCCCCGTCGCCCTTGTGGATCTTGGTCACCGCTGTCGACAGCCAGATCTGGCCGCCGTTGGCCACCACCGCATCGGCCAGCGCGCGCCAGATGCCGATGGTGCCTTCGGGGTGAAAGCCGAAGCGTTTGAACGCACTCTTGCGGGTGAAGTAGGTGAGGAACACGCGAGCCGGCAGGTCTTCTGAGCCCACCGCGAACACCGAGGCACACATGTTTCGGAAGATTCCGTGCACACCCTCGTTCTTGGTGTACTTGGAAACCCATTCAGCGGTTGATAGTTCGTCCTCGGGCAAGCCAGAATCGTTGCGGGCTGCTCCGATTCCCTTGACCAGCTTGGCCCCCTGACGAGTCAGCTTGCCGAGCAGGAAACCCCAGCCGCCGCCGGTGACATCGACGTCCTTGCCCGCGATGCGGTACAGGATCGGCGGTTGCGGTTCACGGATGTCGAAGCGGGCGCCCACTTCCTGGCAGGTCTCTTGTGTGATGCCGCCGACCTCGATGACGATGGCGCCGTTGTTGACCTTGAAACCGTCGATATCGTCGGTGGAGGCCCGGCCCCCGACCTTGTCCAGCGTCTCGACCACCAGCGTGCGGTAGCCGAGCTTGGTCAGGCGCGCGGCCGTGAACAGGCCACCGGCACCCGCGCCGATCACCACGGCGTCGAATGTGCTTTCCGTTGACGTCATTGTCGTTCTCCTTCGATGCGGTATCGGGGGTCAGTAGGAGCGGGGAAGGCCGAGCGAGGTCTGCGCGACGAAGTTGAGCACCATTTCCCGGCTGACCGGAGCGGTGCGCATCAGCCTGGTCACGAACCACAGTTCCGAGAGCCCGTACTCGTGCGCGAGACCGTTGCCGCCGTGGGTTTGGATGGCCTGGTCCAGTGCCTTCAGCGCGGCTTCGGAGGCCGAGAACTTGGCGATGTTCGCCGCTTCACCGGCGGACTCGCCCGCGTCGAACTGCTGGGCGGACAGCGCGGTGGCCAGCCGGCTCAACTCCACGGCAATGTGGCTCTCGGCCAGGGGATGGGCGATGCCCTGGTGCGCGCCGATCGGGGTGGACCACACCGTGCGCTCGTTGGCGTAGGCGACGGCCTTCTCGATGGCAAACCGTCCGACGCCACCGCAGATGGCACCCACCAGGATTCGTTCGGGATTCAATCCGTCGAACACCTGCCGCAACCCGTGGCCGGCCTCGCCGATCAACGCGTCCTCGCCGATCTCGACCTCGTCGAGGAAGACGGTGAACTGTTTGTCCGGCGAGACGATCGAGGTATCGATCTCCTGGTAGGTCAGGCCTTTCGCATCCGTCGGCACCACGAACAGCGACAGCTTGGACTTCTCCGGCGTGGACAGGTCGCCGTCCCGCGCCACCACCAGTAGCGCGTCGCACTGGTCGATGGCGGAGATGTAGTACTTCGAACCCGAAAGCACCCAACCGGTGGCGGTCTTGCGCGCCGTCGTCTTCACATTGTGGCTGTTGGATCCGGCATCGGGTTCAGTGAGACCGAACGCCACCTTCTGGCTGCCGTCGGCAATCCCGGGGAGCCACCGCTGCTTCATCTCTTCGGAGCCATGGATGGCAATGATGCTGCCGCAGATAGCCGGCGAGATCACCCAGATGAGCATCGGCATCCCATGCGCGGCAAGCTCTTCGACCACCACGACGGCCTCGGCCATGCCGCCACCGCCGCCACCGTAGGCTTCGGGCAGGTGAACGCCGAGCAGGCCGGCGGCGCCGAGGTCCTTCCAGAGTTCTTCGATACCTTCACCCGCGCGGCCTCGCTGAAGGAAGTACTGCTGGCCATAGCGGCCCGCGATACCGGCCACGCTCTCGCGGATCGCCCTGTGTTCGTCGGTGTCGTTGATCAGTCCCGCCATGGTTATCTTCCTTCGAATGTTGGTGCCCGCTTCTCGGCGAACGCGGAGAACGCGCCGGCCGCGTCGCGGGTGAGTCCTGTCTTTTTGGTCCCGCGCAGCTCCGCAGCGAGTTGCCCGGGGAGGTCGTTACCCCAGCTCTCCCGCAACAGTGCTCGCATCGTCGCGAATGCGACAGTGGGCCCTTTGGCCAGCTCATGCGCCAATGCCGTTGCGCGACTTGAGAGTTCGCCAGCCGGCACGATCTCGTTGATCAGGCCCCAGGCCAAGGCCTCTTCGGCGCTGATCGGCGTATTGCGCAGATAGGCTTGCGCCGCACGCCTCGGCCCGATCAGTCGCGGGAGGTGATAGGTACCGCCCCCGTCCCCGGACAGCCCGATGGCGGCGAAGGCGGGAACGAACCGGGTGCCCTCCGCGGCAAGAACCAGATCCGCGGCATAGACGAATCCCATCCCGCCGCCGGCCACCGCGCCGTGCGCGGCCGCGACGATGGGGGCATCGATGCGGCTCAGGATGTCGAACGCCTCGTGGAAGGGCCAGATCATCCGCTCGAACAGCTTGTCGTAGCCTTCGCCCGCGCCGTCGAGGAAGTAGGAGATGTCGCCGCCGACGGTGAACGCCGGGCCGTTGGCACTGATCAGGACTGCGCGTACGGAGCGATCAGCTGCGATCCGGCGAGCGACTTCCAAGAACTCCTGGGCCATCCGAAGGTTGATGGCGTTGCGCTGGTCCGGCCGGTTCAGGCAGATCGTCGCCACCCCATCGGACACCTGGTGCTCGATGGTCTGCAGGCGGCCGTCGCCGTCGAGCGCCGCGTGCCAGGCCGCGGTGTCGGTCAACTGGTCCAGCGCCGCGATGCGCCCGTCGGTGTCGAAGGACAGCACGTGCACGAAGGCTGCGTCGAGAACGGCACCTGAGCGGCGCGCATTCCCCCGGTAGGTGCCGATGACGACAAGGCGACCGTCTTCGAGGGCCTGGAAGTCCTCGGCGACGGCGCGCGCCGTGAAATGCTCACCGATGCGCCACCACAGTGCGGTGCGCATGGCATCGGGACCGATGTGCGTGCCGCCCATCCCGAGCGGCAAACCATGTGCGGCGTGCCCGATGAAGTCCGGTGCGAGAAGACGATCGAGGGCATCACGATCCCCCTCGGCCAAGGCCCGATAAAGGTTCTCGGCCGTGGCGACGCGGGCGTCGCGGGTCAGTTCAACCGACATAGCGAATGATCGATTCGACCACGGCGGCCGGCTTGGCAGCCCCCTCGACCTCGATGGTGGTCACCATCGTCGCCTGCAGCCCGGCATCGAGCTTGTCCACCCGCTCGATACGCGAGGAGGCACGCAGCTTGGACCCCACCGGCACCGGCGTGATGAAGCGAACCTTGTTCAACCCGTAGTTGATCGCCATCGTGACGTTGTCGACACGGTAGAGATCGTGCATGAATTTCGGCAGTAGCGACAGCGTGAGCAGACCATGGGCGATGGTGGCACCGAACGGCCCGTTGGCCGCGCGCTCCGGGTCGACGTGAATC
>SXGT01528565.1_pt1 | contig 12310 bp, 11 predicted proteins | sample 3176221 | NCBI WGS metagenome assembly SXGT01 (sample SAMN11356862, study PRJNA531348) | freshwater metagenome | isolation source: freshwater sample F1-120 | place: China: Fuxian Lake, Yuxi | collected 2017-12-25
CCGCAACTCCTTCCAGCGCCCGCGCGACGAGGCCCTGCGCTTCCTCGCCGCGGTGATGGCCATCTACCGTTCGTGAGTCGGCGCGGGGGAGGTGACGGCGGGTTCGGTACCCGCCGCCACCTCCCCCGGGTCGGGTGGCCCGGCTCGTCTAGGGAGCGGGCGGGATGCCGTAGAGCCGCGCCCAGTTCGGGCCCGCGATCTTTGCCTTTGATGCCTCCGGCAGCGGCAGTCGAAAGAATGTCTCCACGGCCTTGGGGAACTTGGAATCGCCGTGCGGATAGTCGGTCGAGAAGACCAGGTTGTCGTCGCCGAAGAGTTCCAGGTAGGGCCCGGCGGTGACCTCGTCGACTTCGACCGAGAGGAAGCAGTTCGAGCGGAAGTATTCGGAAGGTTTCCGCTTGAGGTCGGGGGCTTCCTTCCAGCCCACCCACTCGTAGTGTTCGTCGAGTCGGTAGAGGAGCCAGGGCGCCCACGAGCAGTTGCCCTCGAGGAATGCCGCCCGCAGACGCGGGAAGCGCTCGAAGACTCCCCCCGAGGTCAGGCTCACCAGCGTCGCCATGATGCCGAGCGGCTGGGCGAAGGTGTGCCACATCATCAGGTCGTCGAAGATCTCAAGAGAAAAATCCGGTTTCAGGTAGGTCTGGCCGCCGCCGTGAAAGGCGATCGGTACGTCGAGACGCTCGCACTCCGCCCAGAGCGGATCGTAGATCGGGTGGTGCCAGGGGCGGCGGTCGATGCAGCCGGGGTTCAGGAAGATCGAGCGGAAGCCGAGCTTCTCGACGCAGCGGCGGGCCTCGAGAACGGCGGCATCGACGTCGTGTGGCGCCACCATCCCGGCGCCGAACATCCGCCCCGGCGCGACCGCACAGAAATCGTGCAGCCAGTCGTTGTAGGCCCGGGCGATGGCTGCGGCGAAGTCGGGCTCGAGGCCGTCGGTGCCCATCATGGGGACGCTGTCGAGGCCCAGCACGAAGAGGCCGCGCGAGGGGAAAAGCACGGTGCGGTCGAGGCCCTCCTGGTCCATCGCGGCGAGCTGGGAAGCTCCATCCCATCCCGCCGCGGTCGGCGCCGCGTAGGCATCCTGGTGGTGACGCTGCCAGCCGCGGACGCGATCCGGCGTCTCGCGTATCGGCTCAACCGAACCGCCGCGTAACAGAACTCGAGACTTGACCCGCACCCGCATGTCGCGCTGCATCTCGGCGAGACCCACCGGGGCTGCGTGGCGGAAGGCCGGGTCGATGTAGCGCTGCCAGAGGTCGGGCGGCTCCATCACATGCATGTCACTGTCGGCGATCGGCATTCCGCGATAGGCCATGGCTCCTCCCACGCTTCGAGGTGCGAGCAACATACCGCGATCCTCTCGGCGCGCCAGCGCGGGCACGCGCCTCGGACGCAGTGCGTAAAAGGCGTCGTTAGGCGGTGGCGGCCCCGAGCGTCGCGCGCAGGAATTCGAGAGTACGCGACCAGGCGAGTGCTGCCGCTTCGGGCCGAAAGGCTTCGGGTCGTGCCTCGTTGAGGAAGGCGTGCCCGGCCCCAGGGTAGACCTCGATCCGAGTTGCGACGCGGCTGGCATCGAGTGCCCGGCGCAACGCCTCGACGTCGGCAAGCGGGATGAGCGCATCCTCATCGCCGAAGTGGCCGAGCCAGGGGCAGTCGAGATCGCGCGCCATCTCGAGCGGATCGACCTCCTTGTGCGGCCCCCGGCTCGGCTGGCGCAACATGCCGTAGAACGACACCGCCGCGTGCAGCTCGGGAATCCGGCAGCCGGCCATGAAGGCGATCTGGCCGCCGAGACAGAAGCCGAGGACACCGACCCCGGCCGGCACGACGTCGCCTCGCGCGGCGAGCCAGCGCGCTGCGGCGCCCACATCGTGCAGGATCTGGTGGTCGTCGAGGCTGGCAATCCATGCCATGACGGCAGCGGGGCTGGCGAGCCGGGGGGTGCCTTGCCGGACATAGATATCGAGGACCAGCGCGTGGACACCCGCGCCGGCGAGGCGTCCGGCGAGCGTGCGGTAGAGCGGCGAGACGCCGAAGACGTCGGGGATCAGCACGACAGCGGGCGCAGACGGTGCCGCCGCCCGAGCGAAAGCGCCGCGGAGGGCGCAATCGTCGCCGGGGAAGGCCACATCGTTCGCCTGGGGCGACGCGAGCGCGTCCATGATCCTCCTCCCGACCTGCAAGACTTGACGATCTCGTCATGGACCGCGCCGCGGTCCTGCTCTAGCTGCCTTCTGTCCTCGCGGTGTCGCTTCCCCGGCGACACCGATCCCGGTGCCGGCGACATCCGTCGGCATGAAAGGCGAGCCGGCCGGGCGGCGCAAGCGGAGGAAGGAACGATGGCGATGGACGGAAGAAGCTGGACTGTGTCGGGAGCAGCGACGGGGCTGGCGCGCAATCTTGGCGTGCGGCGGAGTGTCGAGGCGCACGCGGCGCGGCCGCTCGGGCGGCGCACCCGGTTCTGGTGGGCGGCGGCGCTGGTCGTGAGCGGGATGCTCGCGGCGGTGGCGCAGGCCGACGTGCCGCCGGTCGATCTGAACACGGCCTCGCAGCTCGAACTCGAGAGCCTGCCGGGGATCGGCCCGAAGGTCGCGAGCGCGATCGTCGAGCGGCGCAGCGATGTGCCCTTCGAGAAGGTCGAGGAACTCCTCGAGGTGCGGGGCATTGGCCCGAAGGTGTTCGAGAGTCTGCGCGAGAAGATCGTCGTCTCGGCGGTGGCGCCGCGGCGGCCCTAGACGGACGCGGGGTGGGGTGGGGGGCGGGGATGGCACATGGCCATCCCCGCCTCAGGTGGGGACGAGACCGGGGGCCCACGCACCGGAAGCGGCTCGTGGCCCGCAGTCTCCGCGTGGTCCCGCCGGGAATCAGGCCTTGGCGCGGCGTTCGGCTTCGCTGCGGAATTCGCCGACGGAGTCGCTCAGGGCTTGACGTTCGGCAAAGCGTCGCAGCGGCCCCGGCAGCCAGAAGCCGGGATCGACCGCCTGCGTGCAGACCGCATGGGTGCGTTGCGGGCCGCTCGGGGTGAGCACATACGAGCCGTCCACGGCGGCGAGGTCGCCCGTGACCAGTGTCCAGCGCAGCGTCGCGGGGGCCTCGAGGGTGTAGGCCAGCGTGTAGCGCACGGTACGAATTTTTGCATCGAGCGCGAAGGCAACCCGAGTGGCCCGTCCCGCGGTGTCGCGCTCGAGGGATTGGCACTCGAGGATGGCACTGCTCCAGTCCGGGTAGCGCTCGAAGTCGAGCAGCACGGCGAGGCAGAGATCGAGCGGAGCCTCGATGTCGATTTCCTGGGTCTGGGGTTCTGCGGCCATGGGCGCGAAGGTGGAGTGCGCCGCCGCCGCGGTCAAGAGGCGCCACAGCTCTCCGCGTCTCGACCTGTCCCGTCCGCACCGATGCCCACGCCTTCGAGCGGCTCGTCCGAGGGCACCTGATCTGGGGGCATGGCCGTTGACCGGGCCGCGCCGGAGTGGGACGGGGGGGCATGTCGGGGACCGGGAGCACGGGCGGGGCGTCGCGGCAGAGCCGCCGCCGCGCGAGTGGCGTCGTCGCGATCACCGGGATTCACGGCGAACTTGCGCGCCGTCTGGTGTCGCGCCTTGAGGCCGACGACCGGGCCGCGGCGATTGTCCTGATCGACCAGCGGGCGCCCGAGCGTCCGATCGGCAAGGGGCGCTTCGTCGAGCTCGATCTCACCGAGCCGCTCGCCGACGCGCGTCTCGCCGACGTCTTCCGCAGCGAGCAGGTCGAGGTCGTGGTGCATCTGGCGCTGCGCGAGAGCCCCTCGCCACGCGGTGGCGAGGCCCACGAACTCGAGGGCATCGGCACCATGGTGGTGCTGAACGCGGTGGCCGACCTCGTCACCCACGGGTCGTCGGTGGCGCGTGTCGTCGGCGTGACCACGGCGATGGTCTACGGGGCGAGCGCCCGCAACCCGCTCTACATGACCGAGGACCAGGGGCTCGCCGGTGCGTCGGCCGATCCCTTTGTGCGTGACAAGCTCGACGTCGAGCGCCAATTTGAGCGCTTCCGCCAGCGCTACCGGATTCCGGTGTGCGTGCTCCGGCCGTGCTGGGTGCTCGGCGGCCGCGATTCGATTCTGGCGCGACTGGCTCATATGCGGCCGGCGATCACGGTGGCCGGCTTCGATCCGCTGGTTCAACTCCTGCACCCCGAGGATGCCGCCGACGCCCTCCACCGCGCCGTCTGGCGCGGTCGCGACGGTGCCTACAACCTCGCCGGCGCGGGCGTGCTGCCCCTCTCGGCCGTGTTGCAGCGGGTTGCCGGCTTCGCGGCAGCCTTGCCCGGTCCGCTCGCGAGTCTGGTGCTCGAGGCCGGCTGGCGCCTGCGCGGCGCGGGGCCGGGCGTGGGTATCGAGTATCTGCGCAATCCCTGGCTGGTCGACACCGCCCGCGCGCGCTCGCGTCTGGGCTTCGCCCCCCGCTACGACGCCCGCACGATGCTGGCTCAGGAGGCGGGGCTGTAGGGCCACGAGTTCCGTTAGCTTCAACTCGCAACGGTCCTCATTCACTTGGCGTCCGGCGGGCGTGGTGTCAGCCGAGCGATCACAGGGCTACTGCCGTGGGGAAAATTCGCAGGCGGTCCTTGCCATGCTCCCGCCGCGATCCGCCCGCGGCCCGAGATCGACCGTTCGGGACGGACCCTGCGGCCCTGCGAGTCGACGGAGACTGACCTCAAGGGATGGGCCGACCCTCGCGGCTGCGTATGTCCCCGGAGCCCCTGACTTGGTGCCAGCCGGGATCCTGGTCCTCCAGCATCGCCTGGATCATCGAGCAACGCTTTTGCCCGACGCAAAACGCGTGTAGGTTGCCGGACCGGAAGAGCCATCCGATCCGGCTCTCGCCGACCGCGTACCCCCGGGATACCGACGATGAGGGATAACAAATTGGGAAGAGTGGCCCGGTTCCGATGAGATCCCCATGAAGGGAGAGAGTAAGTGCAGCTAAAGAACCTGACCAGAGTGTCAGGCCCCGGAACTAGACATGGCGGCTAGGAATGAAGATGTGGCCCCGACGATCCGGAGGGCCGAGGAGGGAGATGCCGACGCCCACCTTCGCATCGGTTTGATGTATGCCGAGGGCCGAGGGGTGCCACAGAACTTCCAGGAGGCGTTCGTCTGGTACCACAAGGCCGCCGATCAGGGAGAGGCCACCGCCCAGGAGAACATCGGCTTGATGTATGCCACGGGCCAAGGCGTGCCGCAGGACTTCAGCGAGGCGGTCTCTTGGTACCGCAAGGCGGCCGATCAGGGACACGCCTCCGCCCAGAGCAGCCTTGGCTGGATGTATGCCGAGGGCCGAGGGGTGTCGCAGGACTTCCAGGAGGCGGTCGTCTGGTACCGCAAGGCCGCCGATCAGGAACACGCCGCCGCCCAGTACAATCTTGGCGTAAGGTACGCGCAAGGCCAAGGGGTGCCGCAGGATTTCGCTGAGGCGGTCTCTTGGTACCGCAAGGCCGCCGACCAGGGCCTTGCCGAAGCACAATATAATCTTGGCACAATGTATGCCAATGGCCAGGGCGTTCCGCAAGACTTCAGTGAGGCGATGGTTTGGTTCCGTCGGGCCGCCGATCGGGGTGATGCGTACGCCCAGAATAGTCTTGGCGTGATGTATGCCGGGGGGCAAGGTGTAGCTCAGGATTTCAGGGAAGCCGTCGCTTGGCTTCGTAAGGCTGCCGACCAGGGGAATGTCGGTGCCCAGGTGAGCCTGGGCTTGAGGTACGCGCAAGGCGAAGGCGTACCTGAACTGCCTGTTATCGCCTATGCGCTCTTTAGCCTCGGGGCGGCAGCAGCTGACGCGTTCGGTACGGTCGCCGGAGAAGGTCGAGATATTGCGGCTTCGACGCTTTCGCGAAGCGAGTTGGAGGCCGGTCAGGAACTCTGCCGCGAGCTGGGCACGCCGGGACGGTTCCTGGAGAGGCTGGATCGCTACGTTGGAGCCAACGCGGCTAAGTTGCCGGAGGATGGATTCCTGGCCCCAGCAGGTCGGTGGCGGATGCATCTCAAGAACCCTATTAGAGCGTTGCGCTCCTGGTTCGAGACCGCTACCGAGAGTCAAGAGCTGGCTTTGTGCCGCAGGCGGGCCGAGCAGGGGGACATCGAGGCCCAGTTCAGCCTTGGGCTGGGGTACCTCCTCGGCCAAGAGCTACGGCGGGACCACAAGAGAGCGGCGGCGTGGTTCCACAGGGCGGCCGAGCAGGGCCATGCCGATGCCCAGAACAACCTCGGCCTGCTGTACGACGGCGGCCAAGGAGTGGCGCAGGATTACAGGGAGGCGATGACTTGGTTTCGCAAGGCTGCCGAGCAGGGGCTTGGCGAGGCCCAGTTCAGCCTCGGCGTGATGTACCAACTCGGTCAAGGCGTGGAGCAGGACTTCGGCGAAGCGGTCGCTTGGTACCGCAAGGCGGCAGAGCAGGAGCACCTCAAGGCTATATTTAACCTTGGCCTGATGAGTCAGGCCAGCCGGGATTTCAAGGAAGCGCGGACCTGGTTCCGCAAGGCGGCCGAGCGGGGGCATGCGGGGGCGCAAAATAATCTTGGCCTGATCTATCTCGACGGTCAGGGCATCCCGAAGAATCTCAAGAAAGCGCTAGATTGGTTTCGAGAGGCGGCCGGCCAGGGGCACTCTGGGGCTCAGTTCAATCTTGGACTGATGTACGGCCATGGGATGGGCGTACCTCAGCTCTATGTAGTTGCCCATGCTCTCCTCAGCCTCTCGGCAGCGGGTGATCCGGGCGAGAGTAGGATTGTTGAAGCGCGAGATTTTGCAGCGACCAAGCTTTCACGGCATGATATGGGGGTTGCCGAGAATCTCGCCCGGTCCTTGCGTGCGCCGGGGCGGTTTCTCGAGACGCTCGATCTCTATGCCAAGCATCGCGCGGGCCCTTGGCCAAAGGGCAACAATTAGCTTGGACCGGACGCGGGTCTAGCCGGCTATCACTCTTGGCCTTGGCCCGGTGGGGGCCCACGGTGCGTGCGAGGCGGGGCCTAGTCTCCCGCGGTGGGCGGCCAGCTGGAGATGATCCGCTCGTGCCCGACTGTGGTGACGTGATGCGCGGTCGCCTCGCGGACCTGTGCGTTTTGGGCCCGAGGTTCTCAATCCACCGCGGGCATGGCATCGTGACGCGCGTGGTGGTCTACTTTGATGTGAGTTCACGGATGCCCTATTGTCCCCGCATGGCTACCACCGTCGAGCGACTGATCGAGCAAGCTCTTAAACTTCCGGGCGAATCGCGAGCACGCATAGCGGATCTGCTGGTCGAAAGCCTCGATGCGGAAGCGCTCGGACAGATCGACAGATTGTGGATGACGGAGGCGAAGCATCGGCGCGATGACGTCCGCGCGGGGCGCGTCGAGACGGTCTCCGGTGAGCAGGCTCGGCGCAGCGTGCGCAACGCGATCAAGCGTTGAGATGAGGCATGAGTTCCACCCGGAAGCGGTTGCCGAATATCGGGCGGCTGCGCTCTATTACTCAAAACGAGATCCGGCCGTGGGGCGACAGTTCGTTGGCGCTGTCGAGGATGCGCTCGACCGGATTTGTAACGCACCGAGGCGCTGGCGGGTTCTCGACGAGGACGTTCGGCGCTGCCTGACCCGCGTCTTCCCTTACGGCGTCCTTTACACGGTGGAGCGGGACTACGTTCTCATCGTCGCGGTGACGCATTGCAGTCGGCAGCCGGGTACTGGAAGAGGCGTGTCGAGAAGCCCTGAGCCATGTCTCGGTGCGGACGAGCGTTGCCAGGTTCTGCACGCCGTTTTGTCTCCCCAGGAGCGTTGCCCACCGGCGGCAAACACCGTTGGGCCCATCTGCTCGTACGCTGCAGGTCAGTTCATCTGTCCGGGGATGTTGGCCGGGAGTTGCCCCGGTTTGATGCGTGCCGCGAGGAGAGGCTAGGGAGGGACCGGCGGGCTCGGGAGGTTGGGGGGAGCGGTGAGCGAACGGGATGGTGCGGAAGACACGTTGGCGATCCTGATCGTGGACCGGGACGCTGGGCGCGCGGATCGTTTGCGCGGACTCCTTGGCGAGGAGTTCCCCGGTGCCTTCCTGCTGCTGGTGGACGATCTGGCGTCGGTTCGGACGGTCGCCGGCGACGCGGCTTGGAGCTTCGTCGTGGCCGGAATCGCCGGTGCCGAAGGGTGTGGATTCGTGGCTGCTCTCGCCGCGGTTGTTGGCGAAGTGCCTATCCTGGCGGTGACGGACGATTTCTCACCGGCGCAGCAGGCGACCCTGCTGGCGAGTGGGGCCGCCGAGGTCTGCGCTCTCGCGCGAGGGGGCGCGGCGCTGCTGCCCCACGCCGCGCGTCGCGCGATCGCGCAGGCCCGGCTGAGACATCGCAACGCGGAACTCGAGACCCTGCTCGCGCAAGCGGAACACGTGGCCTCGCTCAATGCGCTCATGGCCGGCATCGCCCACAACCTGAACAACCCGCTCACCAGCGTGCAGACCTTCCTCGATCTTCTCCCCGAGCGCTGGGACAGCGACTCCGGGTTCCGCGGCGATTTCTTCTCGCTGGTGCGGGGCGAGGTGCTGCGGATTCGCTCGCTGATCGCCAGCATGATGCAGGCGGTGGCGGTACCGGCCGGCGGGGCACAGGAGCCGTGGGCCCTGGCGGAGCTGACCAGCGAGCTGGAAAGCCGTGTGCGCGCCGGCGAGGGCGGGCGCTCGCTCTGTCTGGATTTTCGCATCGACGACGGCTTGCCGCGTCTCGTGGCGGCGCGCGAGGCGGTCCGGCAGGCCCTGATCATCCTGCTCGACAACGCCGTCGCGTTCTCGCCGGCCGGCGGGGCGGTCCGGCTCGAAGCTCGGGTCGACCGTCGGAGCGGAGCCGAGGCCCTTGCGATCGAGGTCACGGACGAGGGGCCGGGTATTCCGCTCGAACATCGGGGCCGGATCTTCGAGGCTTTCTTCTCCACCCGCAGTGGGGGCCTCGGCATCGGCCTCTTCGTCGCCCGTTCGGTGGCGCGAGTCCACGGCGGTGCGCTCGAACTCTGCGAGGACAGCGGCCCGGGGGCGCGCTTCCGTCTCGAACTGCCCGCTCGCACTCCGGCGGGCTAGCGGAGGGGCGGGCCGGCCCCGGCACGGAAGAATCGGGGCAACACCATCTCTGGCCGGAGGCGTCCAGGTGCCGCGCCTGATTGGCTCGAGGATCCGTCGTCAATCAAGTGTATCTGCCGTGGCGGCCCTCGCCTCTTCGTGCCAAGGAAGTGCGGCATGGAGTTCAGGCATTGGGGCAGTCGCCGCGATCGAGCCGCAACAGGACCCGCCCGTCGCGGCTTTTGTCCGTGACAGAGGACCCGATTTCAACAACCGCCCCCGTGACTGAGGCGTGAACCGGGTTCTCCATTTTGGGTCTTCGGGGGTTCGTGTGGGTGAGTTGACAGGTTGGGGCTGCGGAAGTCCGCTCTGGGACCGGCGCGGGGCGCGGTTGAGCGGGCGCGGAAAGTGATCATGATTCGGCGATGGGATCATCGAGACTTCGCCTTCGGCTCTCCGACTCGTACCGCTTCCGGGGGGCTTCGCCCGCTCCAGGCCGTGGCCGGCATGTTCGGTGACCCGGGGCCTCACGTCGTCACTCTCGTCTGGCGCTCAAGAGAACGGGCTCTCCGGGGGTTCGTGTGGGTGAATCGGGAGTCGGGTGAAGGCTGCAGGGGGGCGCTATGGCGGGGGATCGGCATCGTCAGTAGTCACAGGTAGTTGATCCGTGTATTGTCGTCCGGCGCGTGCCGCCCTACACGCGAGCCGCGAGCTTCACGGACGAGAGGAGGTCTTCGATGCCGCTTGACCCGCGTGGAATCCTCGGCAGACATCTTCCGAACGCGATTACGACCGCGACGCCGACAGGCGCTCCGCAGCCGCGCTTCGATTCGCCCGGGCGTCCCACGCTGCCGGAGGATTTTGATCAGCGCCCTGATCGACGAGCCGCTGATGAGGAGCGGCGGGCTCCGCTGTGGCCGACGTACGACGATAGGACGCAGGAGCGGCACCGGGTGTACCCGGACAGAGGGGGGCCCACGAGGGAGGACGAGGAGGTGATCGGACGGGACATCGAGGACCTTGGGAACGAGGATACCGATCACGATCCCGGCGGCTGGGGCGCCGACCTAGGGCCGGGTCGGCCCGTCATCGAGATTTGCGCTTGGTACCAGCCCTTCCATGTGTTCCAGGATTGGGGGATCTTCGTCAAGGCAGAGTGCGTGCAGGCGCTATTCCCGTCGATCAGGAAGGTGGTCCGGGCGGAGTTGATGAAGACACGCGGTGCTTCGTCGCTCGGACCGAAGGATCTCGCCCGCACGAACATCGTGGCGCTACGCTTGGCGTTTTCGCGGTACTACCTCCACGAAGTTTTTCATCACGAGACCGAGGCCATCGCAACGCGGGTCGAGATGGTAGTTCGGCAACCAATATATCTGCCTGGGACACAGGGCCTGTATTCCGCTGGGGCCGGGGACCCCGAGGAGCCTCTCGCGGAGGCCTATGCGATTGCGACCCTTGGGTCCTCTGACCACATGAGTTGGCGCGGGTTCGACTCGGTTCTAGCTGACGCTCAGTCTGTTCGACGTGCGGTGCGCGAACACGTTCGAAGGCTGGTCGCCACGGCGACCCCGTGGCCGTACTCTCGCGGGGCTACGATTTCCAAGCATCAAGCGGCAGCGCGTTCCTTTCACGAGGCCGTTCTCAGCGCGGCGTTGGGCGCGTCGGGTTGGTGGAAGTCTGCGAGCCCGGAGATCTGGCAGTTGGGGACACATATGGTGCGAGGCTACCGGCACCAAGACCACGTGGGATTCTGGCTGGTTGTGCCGAAGGGCAGGCGGGCACCCATTTGGCTGCGACTACTCAGCTATCCGTGGAAGTGACAGGGCTCCATCGGCAGTGCGTACCGGCGACTCGTACCTTCTCGCACCGCGCGGGTACGCCGTAGGGTTCCCGTAGCCCCCGCGTCCTCACCGGGCCGTCTCTCGCCCCTTGCACATGCGAGTGCGCAAGGGGGTCAGGTCTCCGGGTCGTTCCCGAGATCGAGCCGCAGCAGGACTTGCCCCTGGCTGATTCTATCCTCGACCGAGACCCCGATCTCGACCACCACTCCCGCAGCCGGGGCCAGAACCGGGTTCTCCATCTTCATCGCGTCGACGACGGCCAGCACCTCACCATCCTCGACCCGCTGGCCCACCACGACACGGATCTCGAGCACGCGGCCGGGGACCAGCGCACGGATCACCGGATCGATCGCCGGGGCCAGGTCGTGGCCTGTGTTCTCGGCCTCGTTGCGGCGGAAAACGAAACGGCGCCCGCGGACGACAGCCTCGGCCGTGCCGCCCTCGGCCCGCACTTCCACCGTGTGGCGCTGACCCGCGACCTCGACCACCACCGCCGGGCCGTCAGTGCCGCCGAGAGTGACTTCGTGCGAGACCCCGGTGTGCTCGACCGTGGCGCTGCGGTGGGGCAGATCGAGCTGCACGTCGACTCGGCCGCCGTGGCGTTCCGCGAGCGAGAGCTTCACCGGCTCCCTCCGACGCGCCATCCCGGCAGGCGATGCCACGCGGTCTCCTGGCCGGCGAGCGGGAGCGCGGCCGAGCCTGCGCGTGTCGCCAGCGCGAGGGCCGCGGCTGCCGCCGCAGCGTAGAGTGCAGGGTCTCCGTCAGGAGTTGGTTTCCAGCCCTTCGCGAACTCGGCGGCGAGGCCGATATCGGGCTGGCCGGCGCGCACGCGCGCTTCCCCGAGCAGCTCGTGCAGGAAGGCGCCGGTCGTCTCGACGCCGAGAACGACGGTCTCCTCGAGAGCCGTGCGGAGCCGGGCTAGTGCTTCGTCGCGATCGGCGCCGTGCGCGATGATCTTGGCAATCATCGAATCATACTCGGGCGATACCTCGCTGCCCGTTTCGATGCCGGCGTCGACCCGGATACCGGGGCCGGCCGGCAGCCGCAGCCGTGTGATGCGGCCGGGATGGGGCGCGAAACCTGCTGCCGCATCTTCGGCGCAGAGCCGGGCCTCGATCGCATGGCCGCGCGGGCAAAGTTCGTCCTGCTGCCACGGCAGTGGGGCGCCCCCGGCTACGAGGAGTTGGGCGGCGACCAGATCGACGCCCAGGATCGCCTCGGTGAAGGGATGCTCGACCTGCAAACGGGCATTGACCTCGAGGAAGAACCACTCGTCGTCGCCCACCAGGAATTCGACGCTGCCGGCGCCCTCGTAGTGGACGGCCGTGGCGAGCCGGATCGCGTCGCGGGCAAGCCCCTCGCGCACGCGCGGGGAGAGGCCGGGGGCGGGGGCCTCCTCGATGATCTTCTGGTGGCGCC
>SXGT01641971.1_pt1 | contig 12310 bp, 11 predicted proteins | sample 3176221 | NCBI WGS metagenome assembly SXGT01 (sample SAMN11356862, study PRJNA531348) | freshwater metagenome | isolation source: freshwater sample F1-120 | place: China: Fuxian Lake, Yuxi | collected 2017-12-25
CGCTCGCTGCGGTCGCCCGAGCCGACCTGCGCTGTGCGGTCGGCGGCCTCGGCGGCGTCGCGCTCGGAGCGCTCCTTCTCCAGGAGGCGCGCGGCGAGCACCTTCATCGCCTTGGCCTTGTTCTTGGTCTGCGACTTCTCGTCCTGGCAGATGACCACGAGGCCGGACGGGATGTGCACGATGCGGACCGCGGAGTCGGTGGTGTTGACCGACTGGCCGCCCGGGCCGCCCGCGCGGAACACGTCGATGCGCAAGTCCTTCTCGGCGATCTTGATCTCGACCTCTTCGGGCTCCGGCAGGATCGCCACCGTGGCGGCCGAGGTGTGGATGCGACCCTGGGTCTCGGTGAGCGGCACGCGCTGCACCCGGTGAACCCCGGCCTCGTACTTGAGGAACCGGTACGCGGTGTCGCCGGTGAGGGAGGCGATGACCTCCTTGTAGCCCGAGGCCGTGCCGACGAAGATGTCGGAGTACGACATCACCTCGAGCCGCCAGCCCATACGGTCGGCGAAGCGCGTGTACATCCGGAACAGGTCGGCCGCGAACAACGCCGCTTCGTCGCCACCGGTGCCGGCCCGGATCTCGAGGAGGAGCGGCCGACCCTCGTAGGGGTCGCGCGGCAACATCATGAGGCGGAGCCCCATCTCGAGCTCGGGAATCCGCGCGTCGATCTTCGCCTTCTCCTCCTCGGCCTCGGCCCGCATGTCGGGGTCGGCGAGGAGCTCCTTCAGGTCGGCACGCTCGCGCTCGAGCCGCGCGATCTCCCGCGAGACCTCGACCATGCGCGTGACCTCGGCGTGTTCGCGGCTGACCGCCTTGTACCGATCCCGCTGACCGGCCAACGTCGGGTCCATGAGCTGACGGTCCAGCTCGCCCAGACGCGCCTCGAACTCTTCCAGTCGGAACACGGGAACCTCGCCCCGAGAAAGCAGAAAGCCCCCGGCGCCCGACTGGCGCTCGGGGGCTTGCCTGCCCGCCAGCTACTTGGCGATGTTGTACTTCTTGTTGAAGCGCTCGACGCGGCCGGCCACGGCCACGGCGCGCTGCTTGCCCGTGTCGAACGGGTGGCTGGCGGAGCTGATGTCCACGAAGATGACGTGGTGGGGCACACCGTCGATGTCGCGCTGCGTCTTGGACGTGAGCGTGGAGCGGGTGACGAACTCGGTGCCGGCGCCGGAGTCGACGAAGACGACGGGGTGCAGCGTGGGGTGGATGTCGGGCTTCATGGGGACCTCGGTATACGGAAGCGGCCGCATTTCACCCGTTCAGGTGGACTTGTCAAGCAGCTCTCGTCGCTCGGTGTGGGAACGGTCGGCGCAGAGCTCGCCCTTGGCGTCGAAGACCAGGGCGTGGTTGCCGATCGCGCCGAGCTCGGCCGTGAGCGGATCGTCGTGGTCGACCACCGCCACGATCGTGACGCTGCCGCCCTCTTCGAGGTTGCGCGCCGCCGCGAGGAGCCGGCGCGTGCGCTGGACGATGCCCGCGTCGACGCCGGCGACGACCCGACCGGTGGGCGTGACCGCACCCGGCGCCGCGCGCATCAGGCGGGTGAGCGAGTCGAAGAGGACCACCGCGTGCCCGCGCGCTTCGGCGTTGCGCTTGGCCCGCTCGATCACCATCTCGGCCACCTGCAGGTGACGCGCCTCCGGCTCGTCGAACGTGGTGGCCGCCACCTCGCCCGGGAAGACCCGCTGGGCCTCGGTCACGTCTTCGGGGCGTTCGGCGACCAGGAGCGTGTACAACGCCACGTCGGGGTGGTTGCGGTTGACCCCCTCGGCGATGGCGCGCAAGGTCTCGGCGACGCCCGCGCGACCGTGGGTGCGCAGCAGGGACCGTTGCCCGAACCCGAGCGGCGCCGCCTGGTCGATCACGCGCACCGGATCGCCCTGGGAGGAGCCGGCACCGAGCAGGAGCCGGCGTCGCGGGTGGATCGGCGTGAGGTTGTCGAAGAAGACCTTGTCGCGCGCGCCCTCGGGGCTGCCGCCGTTGATCAGCTCGACCTTGATGAGCGCAAAGTACCGCTCGTTCTCCTTGGGGGCGCGCACCGCGCCGCGCACGATGTCGCCCGTGCGCAGGTTGAACCGGCGACTCTGGCTGGGGCTCACGTAGATGTCTTCGGCCCCGGGCAGGTAGCCGTACTCGGCGGCCCGCAAGAAACCGAAGCCGTCGGCGAGGATCTCGAGCACGCCCTCGCCGTCGGTGGTGCTGTTGCTCGGCGCCGATTGACGCAGGATCGCGGCCACGAGCTCACGCCGGCGCAGGCTCGAGGCGTTCTCGACGTTGTGGGCGCGCGCAGCCTGCACCAGCTCGTTGAGGCCGAGCGTACGCAGGGAGGCGGTGTCGGGAGTGGGCATGGTGGGCGGGGGGAGGGGAGGGAGCCGCGCGGAGGGGGAGGGAGGGAGCAGCGCGGCGGGGAGGGGACGAGCTACCGGAAGCACTCCCCGAGCAGGGAGAGCAGGCCGACGTCGCTGGTCTTGAACCGACCGCGCGCGATGTCGAGGGCGCCGGGCGCCTTGCGTTCGAGCACCAGGCGCGCGAACACGTCGGGGTGCGACTTGATGACACAATCGGCGTTGTCGACCTTGCCGGGCGTGATGGTGCACGCGGTCGCGTCGAGCTTCATCACGAACTTGTGGTCGCCGATGCTGAGGTAGTAGGTGAGCGCCCGCGGGACCTTTCCCGGCACGTAGCGGCGCGTCATCTCCAGCACGAGCGAGTCGGGGTTCATCGCGAGACCTCGGGGCCCGAGCCTATCGGGTTTCTCGGCGTCCCGCCAGCCCCAGGGCGGTGCGCCGCGACCGTCCCGAAGCGCGCGGGCGCCGCGGCGCACCGCGCGCGGGGGCGATACCGGGCCGCATGTCGGACCCCATCGCCCGGATGAACACGCTCGTCGACGAGCTCCTCCGCCACAATCGCCTTTACCACCAGGAAAACCGCGCCGAGATCTCCGATCTCGAGTACGACGCGCGCTTCCGCGAGCTCGAGGCGCTCGAAGCGCGGTTCCCGCTCCTGGTGCGCGCCGACAGCCCGACGCGGAAGGTGGGCTTCACCGCGGTGGCGGAGCTCACGCCGTTCACGCACGAGATCCCGATGTTGTCGTTGGCCAACGGCTACCACAAGGCCGCTCCCACCTGGGGCGACGCCTGGGAGGACATCGTCGAGTTCGAACGTGGCAAGTCCGACCGGCCGGGCGGCATCCGCCGCATCCTCGGCGACGCCGCGCCCGCGGTCATCGCCTACGTGGTCGAGCCGAAGCTCGACGGGCTCGCGATGGAGCTGGTGTACCAAGACGGCGTGTTCGTCGCAGGGGGCACACGCGGCGACGGCCAGGTGGGCGAAGACGTCACGCACAACCTGCGCACCATCGCGAACCTGCCCAAGCGGCTCGTGGGGGCGCCGAGAGGGCGGTTGTCCGTCCGCGGCGAGGTGCTCTTCGACCTCGCCGGCTTCGAGCGCATGAACCAGGAGCGCGAAGCGCGCGGGGAGCGGCGGTTCGAGAACCCGCGCAACAGCGCCGCCGGCACCATCCGCCAGCTCGATCCCGCGCAGGCGGCCGGCCGCCCCCTCCACTTCTACGCACACTCCGCTGGCCTTCACCCCGACGCGCCCGCGTCCCACTGGGAGCTGTTGGCCCAGTTCCGCGCCTGGGGGTTCACCGTGAGCCCGCTCTGCCGGCGCTGCGAGGGCCTCGCCGAGGTCATCGCGGCGGTCCAGGACATCGAGCGGGCCCGCGCCGAGCTCCCCTACGAGATCGACGGCGCGGTGCTGAAGGTCGACGACGTGGGGCTGCAGGACACGCTCGGCTTCGTCACCCGCTCACCGCGGTGGGCGATGGCGTTCAAGTACCTCCCCGCCCAGGTCCAGACCCGGCTGGAGGGCGTGCTCTTCAGCGTGGGGCGCACGGGCCAGGTCACGCCCGTCGCGCAGCTCCAGCCGGTGCGCGTGGGCGGCGTGACGGTGCGCAACGCCTCCCTCCACAACGAGCACCAGATGCAGCGGGTGCTCGGCCTCCGCCACGGCGACAGCGTGGTGATCCCGCGCGCCGGCGACGTGATCCCCGAGGTGGTGGCGGCGGTCGACGAGCCGGGGCGCGAGGCGCGGGAGCCCGTGGTGTACCCGACCGCGTGCCCCGACTGTGGGCACCCGCTCGTCCGGTCGCTCGCGGACGAAGCGCGGCCCGAGATGGTGCACGTGGCCTGTCCGAACAGCTTCGGGTGTCCGTCGCAGGTCGAAGGTGCGCTCCGCCACTTCGCGTCGCGCCTCGCGATGGACATCGAGGGGCTCGGCGAGAAGCTCGTCGCCCAGCTCGTGGCGGCCGGCCTGGCGAAGCGGCCGAGCGACCTGTACGCGCTCGCGGGTCGGCGGGAGGCCGTGTTGGGGTTGGAGCGCATGGGCGAAGCCTCGGCGCAGAACCTGCTCGACGGAATCGAAGCGAGCAAAGCGCGGCCGCTCGAACGATGCCTGCTCGCGCTCGGTGTGCCGATGGTCGGCGAGTCGACCGCCAAGGACCTGGCCCGCTACTTCCGCGACATCGACGCCATCGTACTCGCCGACGTCCCCGCGCTCGACGCCGTGCCGGGCATCGCCGAGACCACCGCCACCGCCATCCACGGGTTCTTCGCCGACCCCGGCAACCGGGACGAGGTCGCGCGCCTGAAGGCCGCCGGCGTGCAGTTCGTGCCGCCGCCGGCACCGGCCTCCGGCGGGCTGTCGGGCAAGACCTTCGTCCTCACCGGCACCCTCCCGAGCTACAGTCGCGAGGCCATGAAGGCCAGGTTGGAGGCTGCAGGTGGCAAGATCTCGGGCAGCGTGTCGAGGAAGACCGACTACGTCGTCGCCGGCGCGGATGCGGGAAGCAAGCTCGACAAGGCCCGGGAGCTCGGGGTAGCCGTGCTCGACGAAGCGGGCGCCCTCGCGCTCCTGGGGGAATGAGTCGATGATCGTGCTGCTCGTGGCGTGCGCCGAACCCCCGATGCTCGACCGTGTGGCCGAGGCCTACGGCGACGAGGTCGTCTCTGCCGCGGAGCGGGGCGTGGGGCTCTTCGTCTCGGCGGCGGCGGTCGTCGCCGAACCGTGCGGGGCGTCCACGCTGGACGGGTACGTCCTGTCGGGGGAAGGGTACCGCGCGTTCCGCGTGACGGCGCCCAGCATCACGATCGCCGATTCGGGCGAACGAACCTATGCCTATGGCACGGTGGCCTTTCTCGGCGACGTCGGCGACCTCACGCTCACCAGCGACAGCAACCGCAGGCAGTGGACGGCGCGCTACGCCGGCGGGGAAGGCACGTTCACGGCCCAGTACGTCACCGTCGACTGCGTCGTCGACGAGGCGGGGCTCACCACCTCCGCCGGGGTCTCGGGCAGCGGCACCTACGCGCCCGACGAGGGCGAGGAGCAGTCGCTGAGCATCGTCGGGGGGGACAGCGCCCAACTTGCGTGGGCCCCGTCCACGGCGGCCGCGCCGTCGTCGGGCCAGGTCATCTGGCACGTCAGCAAGGACAAGCTCGAGATCGAGCTCGAAGACGCCTCGACCATCGACCCGGTGGAGTACGGCTGGCCGGGCGTGGCGGCGGGCAGTGACTGGAGCACCGAGATCCGGCTCACCTTGCCCTGACGCGGCCCCGGACGGACGTCAGAACGCCGCGCCGAGCCCCGCCCGGAAGCCGTTCTCGGCGCCGAGGCTGGCGTTGGCGCACAAGAAGGCCCGGGGCATGTCTGCGCCCGCCCGCCCCGAGAGGGGCGGGCTCCACACCGTGAACCCGCCGACCACCGACGCCGGCACCACCGGGGCGAGCGCGAGCTCGAGCCCTCCGCCGAGCGTGGCGGTGAGGTCGGCGCCGGGCACCCGCAGCTCGGCGCCCAGCCAGGCGCCCAGGCCGTCGTCGGGGCGGCCGGTGCGCACCGCGCCGCCGGCGCGCACCCCCCAGCGGCGGGCGTGCTCCCCCGCGTCGTCGCCGCTGGCGCCGTAGTCGCCGCCGAGCCACACCAACGCGCCGAGGTCCTGCTTGGGGCGGAGGTTGAGGCTCACGCCCCCGTCGAACGTGATGCCAGCGGCCTCGTACGCGGCCTGTGGCGCCGAGACGTTGTCGGCGCCTGCCCCGAGCCAACCGGTGACGACCGGGCCGACCTGGAGGTGCAGCATCCCACCGGTGCCGCTGTGCGCCCGGTGCGCGACGCAGTTGCCACCCTCGGCGCACTCAGGGTCGCTCAGCACGTCGGTGGTGGTGGCCGCCCAGGCGGACACGCCGACACCGAACCCCTGCCCGAGCTGGGGCAGCGGCGGGCCGGCGTAGGCGACCGAGAGGAGGAACAACACGGGGCGGCGGGTATCCGGACGCGCGCTGCGCCGCACGGACAAAGGCTTACCACCGCGCTCGTTGCTCCGCGGGAGGCGGGGCGGTAGGGGTGCCGCCACGCTTCGGAGGCGTCGGCATGTGGCTCTTTGCGCTGTTCGCGTGCGACTCGGGCTCCCCCCCCGCCGCAGAGGTCGCGTCCGCCCCGACGAGCGCGCCTGCCCCGGTCGTCGCTCCGCGTCCGGACGTGGTGCTGGTCACGCTCGACACGACGCGGGCCGACCGGATCGGCGCCTACGGGCACACCACCGCGCGCACCGACAGCATCGACGCGCTCGCGGCAAACGGCCTCCGCTTCGACCACGCCTACTCGGTCTTGCCGCTCACCATCCCGGCGCACGCCACGCTCTTCACCGGCCTGCACCCGTACCACCACGAGGTGCGCGACAACGGCTCGGGCGTCCTCGCCGAGCGGTTCACCACCCTGGCCGAACACTTCCGCGCGGGCGGCTACGCCACCGCGGGCAGCGCCGCCGCGTACGTGACCACGCGCCAGTGGGGGTTTGCCCAAGGGTTCGACGCGTACTTCGACCAGATGCCGCCGAAGGCCGATCAACACGAAGGGGCGCAGAACTTCTGGCACTCCGAACGCCCCGGCGAAGCAGTGGTCGCCGACGTGCTCGGGTGGCTGGAGAAGCAGCCGACCGACCGGCCGGTCTTCGTGTGGGTACACCTCTACGACGCCCATCGCCCCTACCAGCCGCTCCCGGCGTACGCGGCGTTGCAGCCTGGGCGCCCCTACGACGCCGAGCTGGCCTACGTCGACGACCAGGTCGGGCGGCTGGTCGAAGCGTTCGGGGCGCGCAAAGCGGCCGGCACCGTCTTCGCCCTCATCGGCGACCACGGCGAGTCCTTGGGCGATCACCACGAGCTCGAGCACGGCCTCTTCACCTACGACGCCACCCAACGTGTCCCGTGGATACTCAGCGGTACCGGCGTGAAGCCCGGCGTGGTCGCCGAGCCGGTCTCGTCTGCAGACCTCACGCCCACCCTGTTGGCGGCGGCGGGCCTCCCGGTGCCCGAGGGGCTCGACGGCACCGCGCAGCCGGGCGCCGCCAGCGTGGTCTACGCCGAGAGCTACCAGTTGGTCGACCGCCTGCGCCTCGCGCCGCACCGGATGATCGTGGAGGACCAGCTCAAGCTCATCGTGAAGCCCACGCCCGAGCTGTACGACCTCGCGGCCGATCCGGGCGAGCTCACCAACCTCGCCGGTTCCCGTCCGGCCGACGTCGAGCGCCTCACGCGGAAGCTCGAAGCGCTCGACGCCACCCCGCCCGGGAAGGGCACGAGCCTCGACGCCGCCACCATCGCGCAGCTCGAAGCGCTCGGCTACGTCGCCGGCTCCTCGGGCGGGGTCGACCCGTTCACCTTGCCCGACCCCCTCGGGTACACGCGCCTGCTCGACGGCATGATGGCGATCGAGCGGGAGCGGCCGGCCAGCCCGGAGGTGGCCGAGGTCAAGATCACCGAGCTCATCGCGATGAAGCCCGACGCGTACGAGCTGCGCATGCGCAAGGCCAACCTGCTCAACAAGACGGGCAAGATCGCCGAGGCCCGGGCGTTCATGGAGGAGACGTCGCGCCTCTTCCCCGACGACGCGCGGCCGTTCACCCAGTTGGCCGCCGTGACCGCGCAGTCCGACCCGGCGCGGGCGCTCTACTTCGCAGGCCGCGCGCTGGACATCGACCCGACCGACCGGCTCGCCCGCGAGGTGACGGTCGTCGCCCAGCTCGGCTCCGGGCTCGAGGAGGACGCGCTGGCCGCGGGCACCACCTGGTTCGAGGAGGATCCGTCCAACGTCGCGCTCGCTTCGGCGATCGGGCGCCACTACCTGCTCACCGGTGACTTCACGCGGGCCGAGCGCTTTCTCCGCGCCGCGGTGGAGACCGCCAACCCCTCCAAGGGCGCGCGTGTCAACCTCGCGATGCTCACCGCCGGCACCGGTCGCGCCGCCGAAGCGCTCACGCTCCTCGAGGCCGAGCTGGCCGACACGCCCGACAACGTCGAGGCGCTCCGCGTGCTCTCGCGGGTCTACTCCGACGAACGCGACTACCAGTCCCAGTACGACGTCGTGCGGCGCCTCGTGAAGTTGCAGCCCGGCGCCGCCCGCGCGCTGCTCGACCAGGCCCAGTGCGAGTTCAACATGCGCGACTACGCGACCGCGCGGACCACGCTGATGGCGGCCAAGGCGCTGGCGCCCGAGGAGCCGGACATCATGCTCTTGGAGGCCAACCTGCTCGACAAGGAGGGCCACTCCGAGGAGGGGCGCGCCTTGTTCCAGAAGGCGGACGCCCTGCACCGGGCCCGCTCGGGGGCGCCGCCGTCCGCTGGGGCCGCGGGAGCATCCACGACGACGACGCCCCAGTCCCCGGGGGCGAACACGCTCGCCCGCCCCGAAGGCCGCTGATGCGTTCACTGGCCCCGGTCGTGCTCCTGCTCGCCCTCGTCGGGTCCGGCGCCTCGTGGGCGGGCCCGGGGCCGGGCCGGGGGCCCCGCACCGGCGGGCCCGCGGCGGGGGCAGGCATCCCCAAGGGGGTCACACCGGGCCAGCAGGGCACCCACGGCCCGGGGCGGCGGCCCAACGTGATGAAGGGGCGTGCGATGCTCAACAGCGGCATGTCCCGTTCGGCCATCGTGTCCTTCCGCGAAGCCGTCGAGCGCGACCCGGCCAACGGTGAAGCGCACATCGGGCTCGGGCAGGCGCTCGCCCGCACCGGCCGGTGCCGCGAAGCGCTCCCGCACCTCACGGAGTGGACGCACGCGCTGGCGTTCGGTCCCCGCGCCGCCGTCACCACGGCGGTGTGCCTCGAGCGCACCGGCGAGGTCGAAGCCGCCGTCGAGATGGACCTGTGGGCGCTCGCCCGCCGCCCGGACCTGTCGTCGGCGCTCACCCGCCTCGCGCTCGACGCGGACCGGGTCGGGGACCCGGTGCTGCGCGACGTCGCCATGGAGCACCTGTGGTACGCCAAGGCCGACCGGGACGAGTCGTTGTTCGCCGAGGCTGCCTTGGCCCTGCGCCACGGTGACCTCGACCTGGTCGAGTTCGTCGCGCTCGTGTGGGCGCGCGAAGGGCGCGACGCCGAGGAGCTCGACCGCCTGCGCGCGCGCGCGGCGCTGGACAGCGACGACCCCACCGCGGCGCTGGCGATCCTCGCCGAGCACCCGCGCCTGCGCCGGGGCACCGCCACGCGGCTGTTGAACCTCGAAGCTTCGCGCCGCGAGGGCCTGTGGGTGCAGGCGCTCGCCGGCATGCAGGGCCGCATCTTCGGGCCGCTCACCGGCGGCGAGGCCGACGCCATCCGCGCGCGGGTGCTGGTCGACGCGGGCGACCTCGCGGGGGCCACCGAGGCGTTGGCGGCGTACGCCGACGAGCTGGACGAGGAATTGGTCGCCAGCCGGTGGTACCTGGCCCGCGCAGGCGGCGACGAGGCCGCCATGGCCCGCCACGCCGAGGACTATGCCCGGGTCTGCGGCAGCCCGACGCGGCGGCTCGAGCTGTTGATCCCCCTCGACCGCCGCTGATCCCTCCGCCGCCGCCACCGCCCCCAAAACGCCGCGGGCCCGCCCCCCTCGCGAGGGGCGGGCCCGACTGACGCTCCCCGACTAGTAGTAGAAGTAGTAGTAGCTGGGGTTGCCGCTGGAGTCGGTCAGGTACGACATGAACGTGATCGGGTCGGCGGACTCGTCGACCGTCTCGTAGCCGTTGGCCGGGTAGTCGTAGTGACGGAGGATCCAGCCGTAGCCGCTGTAGTACATGAAGACCGCGTTCTCGAGGTCGTAGGTGCTGCCACCGTACTCGTAGACGTACAGGTCGGAGAAGCCCCAGCCGAGGAGGCCGTCGCTGCCGCCGGCGGCCCACCACACGTCGTCGGTGGTGTAGTAGGTGAAGAGCGTGTCGGTGAGGAACGAGTCGCAGTAGTCGCCGACGACCTCGCCGCCGACGTAGGTGGTGCCGTAGGCGAACGCGCAGTCGGGGCAGGACGGGGGCGCTTCGCCGCCGCCGGAGTGGCTGCCGTTGAGGGCGCAGGGCCACACGCCGTTGATGGTGAGGCTGGCGATGCCGTAGGTGACGTCGACGGAGTCGCCGTTGTCCTTCATCGAGCCGGCCCACACGAGGTACGCGGTGCCGGTGTCGCCGCCGCCGCCCGTGCAGTCGGAGTCGTCCATGTCGACGTCGTCGTTGCAGTTGTTGTCCGCACCGTCTTCGCAGTCTTCGTCCACACCGGGGTTCACATCGGCGTCGTTGTCGTCGCAGTCTTCGTCGGAGTCGTAGCCGTCGTCGTCGGCGTCGGTACCGGTGTTGTTGTTGTTGCTGCTCGTGTCGCCGCTGTCGGTGCCGGTGTTGGTTCCGAGGCAGCCCGCCAGCACGAGGAAGCCGGCGAGGTGAAGCTTGTCGAGGGTCATGTGGTCTCCTGAGAGGGGGGTGCGAAGGCGACCCGGAAGCTACTCGTACCGCGCCTGTCACGCAATGCCTTTTTCGGCCGTGACGCAATCTGGACATCCAGATGGCGGCCGCGTGGCATGGGCCCGCGCACGGTTAGGGCGACACCCATGCGGCTCGCGGTCACCAGCGACATTCACATCGACAAGAACGGTCCGGGCGCGCTGGCGGCGCTCGCGGCCCGCGTGCGCACGCTGGAGCCCGACGTGCTCGTGCTCGCAGGCGACGTGGCCACGAGCCCGACCACGCTCTTGGAGACCTTCCTGGCGTTGCGCGCGGCCGCGCCGCGGGTGGTGTACGTGGCGGGCAACCACGACGTGTGGAGCCATCCCGAACAGGTGGCGCGCGGCCAGCATGCGTGGTGGCGGCTGGACGAGTTGTTGCCCGCGTTGTGCCGCGAGGCCGGGGTCGACTGCCTCGACGCCGCCGGCGTGGAGATCGACGGTGTCGGTTTCGTGGGCACCCTCGGCTGGTACGACCTGAGCATGAAGGACGAAGCGCTCGGTGCGCCCGACGAGGCCTACACCCGCGGCGAGTTCCACGGGCTGAAGTGGATGGACCACGTGTACGCGGTCTTCCCTGGCGAGGACGGGCGGCCGATGGCCCCGTGGGCGGTGGCCGATCGGCTCCGTTCCCGGCTCCAGGCCCAGCTCCGCGCGTGTGTCGCGCCGCGAGTCGTCGCGCTCACGCACATGGTGGCGTTCGACGAGCAGCTCCACCACAAGCCGCACCCCGGATGGCGTTTCTGCCAGGCGTTCATCGGCCACCGCGGCCTGGGCGACGTGCTCCGGGCCGACCCTCGGGTGTGCCTCGCGGTGGCGGGCCACACGCACACCCCGAGCGACCTGCGGTTCGGCGGCCTGCGAGCCGTGGTTTCGCCGCTCGGCTACCGTGGTGAGTGGCTCGGCCGACCGACGGAGGAGGCGGTGGCCGCGGCGGTGGCGCTCGTCGAGGTGTGAACCCCCGGCGGGCGCGCGATGCGCACACGAAAACGCCGCGACCAGCGGACTGGCGCGGCGCATCGCCCCGAGGTCGGGGAGCCTAGCGGCTGGTGCCGGTGCGGCCGATCTTGCCCGTGGAGAGGATCTTGCGGACGTCGTTGGCGAGGTCCTCGACACCCTTCTGGAAGGGCTCGATGAACACGTAGGCCGCGGCCACGATGGCGATGACGATGACGCTGATGAGCAGCATGTACTCGACGGTGGACTGGCCTTCTTCGTCGCGGATGAGTTCGGTGATCATGGGGAGCTCCAGGGGTTCGGTCCCGGGTACTGCAAGCGCCGTGCCGTCGGGGGAACGTGCACTTTTGGCCGCCAGGCTGCGACGATGGCCCATCGGTGTCGCAGCCTGGGGATCTGGCGTCACACGTCGAAGGTGATGCCCTGGGCCAGCGGCAGGTCGCGGCCCCAGTTGAGCGTGTTGGTCTGTCGACGCATGTAGGCCTTCCACGAGTCGGACCCCGACTCCCGGCCCCCGCCCGTCTCTTTCTCGCCGCCGAAGGCCCCGCCGATCTCAG
>SXGT01166505.1_pt1 | contig 12309 bp, 17 predicted proteins | sample 3176221 | NCBI WGS metagenome assembly SXGT01 (sample SAMN11356862, study PRJNA531348) | freshwater metagenome | isolation source: freshwater sample F1-120 | place: China: Fuxian Lake, Yuxi | collected 2017-12-25
ATAATAAAACTCTTATCTTTATTTATAAATATACTCTTTTCCATACGAAATCATAGGGTGACAGAGTAGAATAACTAATAATAACAAAAAACAAAATTTTTTAAATTTAATATATTATTCCTAAATATCTACCTCTTAAAAACAGTAAAAAATGAAGGCAAAGATTTATATATAATTTATCTCATAAAAAAGAATGGCATTAGATAAAAAACCATTAAAAGAGATTATTGGAAAAATGGTGGTAACAAAAGAAGGTAAAAGACTTGGTGCAGTTAAAGACATAACCTTCGAAACAAGAACAGGAGAACTAATTCAATTCCTTCTTAAAGACCCAACATCCTATGTAAGAAACCTTAATCTAGAATCATCAGGAAAAGAACTTCTTATACCTTATAACACTATTATAGCAATTGGTGATTTTGTAGTGATTTCAGAAGAAGACTTAATTTAATTCTTCTTTCATCATCACAATCTTTAAAAACCTATTTTATCATTCAACAACATGAAAGTAATCGGATATAATCTAACAAAAGTGTTTGCAGAGAAGAAAGCAGACCCAAAAACAATCTCTTCTATAAATACAAGTATAGAATTTTTAAATATAGAAAAAGATAAGATAGAAAATATAAAAGATTTTGAAGTTATAAAAGTAGATTTTAATTTTACAGTAAGTTATGAAAGTCAAACAGATAAGAAAGATACAACATTAAAAGTAGCAAGAATAGAACTAGAAGGTAATTTAATATTTGCAGCAAGTAAAGAAGAAGCAAAAGATCTTCTTAAATTTTCAAAGAAAAAAGACATGCCTACAAACATAAAAGTTCCTTTAAACAATGTAATTTTCAAGAAATGTCTTGTAAAGGCAATAGAACTTGAAGATTCATTAAATCTACCTTTCCATATACCAATCCCACAAGCTACTCTTCAACAGAAACAACAGTAAATTTAATTCAAATTCTTTAGCTTACCAAAATCCAAGACTTCAAGATTCTCACTAACTACCTTAACATCAAAATTATTTAAATTAAATTCCCAAGGAACATTTAAACCTTCTCTAACATCGCTTCCAACAACTAATGGAAAGAAACTAGGCAATATAATTACTTCTTTACTCTTATATTTACCAACAATAAAACACTTATATTTTTCCATTTTATTTCCATCACTTATTTTGATAGCAGGGTGTGCATGCCCCATTACCCAATATTTAACTTTCTTATCATACAATTCAATATTATCAACATCACCATGTAAAAATATAAAACCCTTCCAAAAATAAGTTTTTTCAACTTCAATCTCGCCTTTTCTAGAGATATTTACAAGATAATTATCATGATTTCCTTTTAAAATAATCAACTTCTTACATTTTTCTTTCAAATATTCAATCAATCTCAAAACATCATTCCATTCTTGACTTAAATTTCCAGAAAAAGCATGTTTAACATCACCCAACAAAACAATCTCTTCAACATCGCCAACTTTCAAAAACATCTCATCAAACTCCCTAATCATCTCATTATACATCTCACGAGTCACAAACACACCACTCTTATTCATAGCTTCTTCATATCCGAGATGTAAGTCCCCAACAACCAACACTTTCTCACCCTCATCATTCAAAAAGAGGCACTTACCAATATATTCAACTTTCATTTCCCTTTTTCCTTAATAACTTTCATATGCAAATCATGCATTCTCTTCAAGAAAACAGCTTTATCTTCTAATTTAATAATATCACTTCTTCCCTGCACTATCAAGTTCAAACCAAAAGGAGAAACAATAGGAACTCTATGAATTTTAAACTTAACACTTCCTTCCTCTATCCACTTCAAAACCAATTCAGCACTCTTAACATCCATTAAATCTTCAAATACTTCTCTTCTAGCTTCACGCAAGATAGGAAATTCATTACTTATTTTTTTAACAGCAGAATAAAGAAACTCGCTATGAACTTGTTGTTTTCCAACACTCTTATCTCTTCCTTTATAACTTCTTAATATCATTAATGATCTAGAAGCACAATGTCTAAACCTTCTCTTTAAAATATCAGTCTTTTCAATAGCTTCTTTTAATATTGCTTTCAAATCTTTACTCTTTACCCAACTCAATATACTTTTCTCATCTAATTCAATTCCAGATAAAAAGAATCCCTGATCATTAATACCCATTTCAACATCTCTATGCTTTAATCTTCCAGCAGCAAAAGCATAAGCTCTAGCCAAGGCATCATTTACTCTTCTTCCATAACAGCTATGAAATAGTAAATACTCTTTTTCTTGCTTAAATTTTTCAACAACAATTATTTTTTCATCAGGAATTTCACTAAATTGATTTTGTTCTAAAAAGTACCCATACATTTCTACTGCAACATATTTCTCACAATACAAATATTCTTGTATGAATTCAATACATTTCTCTCTATCATTAATCCTTTCTTTTACGAGCTTTCTAAACTTTCCAATACCTAAACCAACTTCAAAATTCAAAGGCAACATTTCTGAAAACCAACTAGGAATAGTAGGACTTCTAGTAACTCCTGCTTTAACAAACGCTTTCATACCTCTACTAAATAGATACTGATACTTTTGTCCTCCCAATACAAATATATCTCCTCTCTTCATTTTCTCCAAAAATCCTTCATCTATCTGTCCAATATCTCTCCCCTTACCTTCACCAGCCCCAATAACTACCCCAATAAATCCCTCAGCAGGTATAGTTCCAACATTAGTCATATAAATAACACGAGCAAGCATACCTTTCTTTCCAATTTGTTTCTTTTCAACATCATACCATATTTTAGCATAAACATGTCTATGTTCAAGCGCATAATCTCCAGCTAAATAACTTACAACAGAAAAGAAATCATCTTTACTCAAATCTTTATAACAATAACTCATCCTTATTCTCTTTAACATATCATCAACATCCCATATTCTTGTTATAGCCATACCATAAATTTGTTGAGCTAATACATCTAAAGCATTTTTAGGAATATCTGCCTTATCAATATCTTTTTCAATCATTCTTTTCATTATCACTCCACATTCCATTAAGTCATCTCTATCCAAAACAATAAATCTACCTTTAGGATTATCATGTAATTTATGTCCTGCTCTTCCAATTCTTTGTAAAGCTCTAGAAACTGATTTAGGACTTTTCACCATAATTACCAAATCAATTCCTCCAATATCAATACCAAGTTCTAAACTAGTACTACTTACAACAACTTTCAATTCACCTTTTCTTAATCTATCCTCAATCTCAAATCTCTTCTCCTTACTCATACTACTATGATGCGCACCAATAAAGCCTTCATATTTTCCAGGAAAATTCATTTCTAAATGATGAATTATTCTTTCAGTAGCATTTCTAGTATTAGTAAAAATCAAAACAGTCTTACTTTTATCAACTAATTCATCAATCATCTTATAAAATTTCTTCAAATTTCCAGTACTCTCTCCTTCCAATATACTCTCTCCAGGAAAGTCAAGCCCAATTTCAATTTTTTTAAGTAATTTAACCTCAGCAATTAAACAATCCCTTTCACTTCCAACTAAAAACTTAGCAATTTCATCAAGAGGAGCAATAGTAGCAGACAAACCAATTCTAACTGGTTCGATTAAACTAGCATCACACAATCTTTCAAGAGTAATTGACAAATAAACTCCTCTTTTATTAGTAAGGGCATGTATTTCATCAACAACAATAAATTCTAATGCCTTTAAATTCTCAGAAAACTTAGGAGCAGTAAGAACAATAGCAAGACTTTCAGGAGTGCTGACATATATGTGAGGTATTTTCTTAGCCTGTTTAGCTCTTTCACTGGCACTTGTATCTCCTGTTCTAAGAGCAACCCTTATTTCCTGCAATTTCAAACCTTTTTTTTCAGCAAGTTCTTTTATCTCTGCTAAAGGAGAAATCAAATTAACACTAATGTCATTACTAAGAGCTTTTAAAGGACTTACATACACTGCATAAATCTTATTCTCAAGCTCGTTCTTCAAAGCAAGTTCAACTAAATAATTAATAATTCCAAGAAAAGCAGTAAGAGTCTTAGTTCCTCCAGTAGGTGCAGAAACTAAGATATTTTTTCGTCCATAAATATTCTTTACACCATACAACTGAGTTAAGCTGAAATCTTTAAACTTACCAAAGAACCACTCTCTAACAAGAGGATTAAGAATCCCATTTACTTCTTCACTACTACTCTGGTTGATGTATTTTATCTCTTGCATTTTATTCTATAATTATAAATTTAATTCATATTCAATAATAAACAACAAAAACAATTAATATCATTTCACACCCACCTTTTTAATACTTTACCTTCACTTAAAAATAATCAATTTCAAAACCGAATACCTTTTAATACATATAATCTTACTAATAAGATGCCAACAATATCACAGCAAAAGAAAGATAAAATATCAGAGCAAGTTCTACATTATCTTTTTACAATTTCTCCTCAATCAGCGTATACAAGCGCTATAGCTAAAGAAATTGCACGCGATGAAGAATTCATTAAATCAATGTTAACAGAGTTAGAATCAAAAAAACTCATAGTTCAAATCAATAAAAACTCTAAAGGTATAAACTATCAACGAAGACAGCGTTGGCGTCTCTCAAATGAAGCATATGATGTATATTCAAGACATCAATCACACAACAACAATACTTATAATTCCCAGTTTTCTGAAGAATAAATGGAACAAGACAAGATTAAAGAAGCATTTCAGAAAGTAAAGCAAGACATAGACGACCTAAAGCACAATCTATCCTCAATTTCAACAGAAATTTATGATTTAAAATTAATATTGAATGAAATAAATATAAATAATTTCAACAGACAGACAAACCAACAGACAGACACCCAACATATACCTAAAATAACTCATAATAACCCAACAGATAGATTAAACGAACCCTATAATTACCCTTTAGAAGCCTTAAAAGACCCAAATACAGTGTTTTCCACAGGAAACAGGGGGGTTCCAACAAACAGACAGACAAACCAACAGACAGACAGACACATGAATTTACAAGGTAAAATCGAGGAAAAAGCTCCCATTAACACACAAAGTACACAAATAGATAGACTTCAAATGATTTCTCAAGCATTAGATTCTTTAGACTCCATAAAAAAAGAACTAAGACATCAATTTAAGCAATTAACTTCACAAGAAATGCTTGTTTTTTCAACAATTTACCAGCTTGAAGATGAGGGTTTTACCGTCGATTATCCAATAATTGCAGGTAAATTATCTCTTTCAGAGTCTTCAATACGTGATTATGTTATTAAAATAAACAAAAAACACCCTTTAATTTCAAAGATCAAGCAAAATAACAAGAAAGTAATCCTAAAAATACCTTCACAGTTAAGACAACTTGCCTCTTTGCAAACTCTTCTAACCCTCAGAGAGATATAAATCTAATACTTAATCGTCACACCGAATAAAAACTTGATAAAGCTCCAGCTCCCTACAGCCTTCATTTTTACCAAATCCAATAAGTAAAAAAGTTCGTTTAATTAACTCACTTTTTTACCTAATCTTCTTTCACTCCATCAGAAGCATCATTTTAATCGATGCTCCCTCACTTTTTCATCAAATTTACTAAAAAATAAATGCCCCTAAGCACTCACTTTTAGATAATTTATTATGACTCTCACTTTTTCTACTCATTTTCCACCTTTTCTTCCTTTTTCTCATCTTTTTTGTCTTTTTTAACTCTCACTTTTACGTATTTTTGCAGTTTTTCCTTGATTTCTTCAGGTATAAACACTCTCTTTTTCCCATTTCGCTCAATTATCTCCTCAATTAGACTCTCACTCTTCTGTTTTATAGCATTTATTTGCCCTCTTATGGTAGCTCTCTCTTTTCCAAGAAGAAGGGCTAAATCCTCATAACTCAGCTTCATATCAGCATTCAAAAGCGTAAAGACCACCAATCTTTCATTAGCGGTTAAAGTCTTTAAAAAAGCGTGAAAATTACCTGTTTGAACACCCGTTTGTATACCATTTAGAACACTCTCAACACCCGTTTGTTTGCCAACAGCAGGCATTTTTTCAAACACCCGTTTGTTTTTTTCACTCTCAACACCCAAGCTTAAACCTTCTCGCATACTCTCAATCTCCTCTCTTATCGTCGATAAATCCTGTTTTATCAAATTTAAAGAATCAAACAGCTGTTTATCTTGACCATCAAGGTGTTTGATCCACTTACCAACCACTTCAACATCTTTCTTTACAGAATCAAATGCTTTTTGAGTTTTCTCATCAAGTTCTTTATACCTGTTGCTAAATAACCATTCAAACATATTCTTTTATTAAAATCCTATCTTTATAAACTTTGCTATTTTTAAGGCTTAAAAACACATATAAAAGCATTAATCTCTTCATTATAACCAACACTTACACAAACAATCTAAATAAATCTAAACACCCTTATATATATTTCAAACACCCGTTTAAACACATATAAACATCATTACATATAATAAAAACAGCAAAATTTTTGATACAAACACCTCAAAAATTTCACACTAGCTAAAATCAATACTTCTCAACACCCTGAAAAAAATAAAAAAATACCACCAAACAGCGCAAACACCTGTTTGCCTTGTTGCAAGCTAAAAAACCAACACAAACACCCCTTCTAACACCAAAAAACAAGCTAAAAAACCCTCCAAAAACTATATAAACTCCTCTTACTTTTATACATCATGCAAACTGACAGCTTGTCAGCAGCTGAAAGGAGGTATTAGAAATGGCAAAATTAACTGCTTGGTTAGTAACCTTAATTGGAGTACTGTACCTTTTACCTTTAATTGGCGTAAATATAGATGCAATGTTATCAGCTTGGCTGGTAGCATTATCTTTTTTGATTATAGGTATTGGAAAACTTGTAAGAAATTACAGTAAAAGAAAGAAGTAAAATCCAACAACTACATCAAATTTTTATTTTTTTATTTTATCATTAAATTTTTAAACACCTGTTTGTATATCTCTTTATGAAAATCTTTGCAAAGAGGAGATCATTCAAGCTCGAATTTAAGAGACAATTACGTCTAGCAATAATGGCTGCAATAGGTTTCACAATTGCATTCGCCTGGAGAGAAGCCATTTTTGCAACATTCCAAGATTTCGTTTCACGTTTTCTTGACGTTTCACCAGATCACTATTTATCCCAATCATACACTGCAGTAGCAATAACTTTTGCAGGAGTCCTTTTAATATTCTTAACATCAAAAATGTTAAGGGACTAAAATAACATGATAAAACAAACATTAAAATCTGAGAAATTAAACTATCTAAAGTCGCAATTTAGAAGCCAAGCCTCAACAGCAATAATCACCGCTTTCGGCTTAGTCATTGCGCTAGCCTGGAAAGATGTAATTGTAGACTTTGTCGCAACTATAAATCCAGCAAAATCCAATCTTTTGATTTCAGCAATAATTGTAACAATAATATCTATACTGGGCATAGCCTTGGTCAGCTACTGGTTCAATCATCCAGATAAAGATGAGAAAAAGTAGTAAGAATAAAAATAATTCAAGCTTAAACCTTTAAGCAAAACCAATAAGTTTAATCTAACAGTAAAGTTCGTATTAATATCTAAAACACCACCAAAAAATCGCGCCCAATTACCAAGAAATCAACCACAATAAATGTGAGGCGCGAAGCGCCGAACGCACCCGACATAAAAAGATTTATTAACTGGCAAATACTCAATTAATATGAATAAGTTTCTTTTCTATAGCTTAGCAGCTATTCTTCCGATATTAATACTTTTAATAACAAAATTAACAGGTTCATTGATCTATGGGCCTGCTCTTCTTTTTTTAGTCCTTACATTCATAGTATTAGTAAAAAGATCAGAAGGAAGCCTTTCAGCATACTTTCTTACTACAATTATTAGTAGTATTATTGCAGGATTTATTACCTCTCTTTTACCGTCAAATAGCGACATGGAAGGGTTGGGTTTAATTATAGGGGTTATTCTTTTAATTATACTAACAGGCATAGCAATTTTAGTTATAAAAGCGTTCAAAAAGAGGTAATTCAAAGCTTCGCATAACCTCTCTTAACGGAACTTTTGGCCTTTTACGAGGGAAAAGTCACTCAAAAAGCTTAAATAGATCATTAAAACCATTAAAGTATGAGTCCAGCAATTCATTCAAGATATTTTGTAGAACAAAGTCATCTTAGCCTAAAGAGTGCCGAAGCAAAATCGAACAGCTTGGAGTCTCTGGAAAATTTACTTACAAAAATAGGTTTAAAATAAGCTCGTTCTATCAAAGCTTAATCTTTCTCTTTTAGCTTAAAACTTTAAGCATTATCTAAAAGTTCAGTTAATCTATCCCTCCACCATTCCCTCCTAAATAACAGACCTCCCTCGTCAGAACGGCCGACAGGCCGGACGCACCCGACCACAAACTTTATTAAGAAATAATAGTTAATTCTTTTATGTCTTCTTTTTCAATAGCTTTAGGTGGTTGTTTAATATACATAGGGTTAATGTTAATGTTATTCCCTAAGACAAGCCTAACGTATATCCCTTTTTTTAAATTTATAAAATCCCTTTTGTTATTAAGTTCTCCAACTCCTACAAAGTTAAATAAAACATTGGAATTTAAGGCAAGGCATTCTTACGGACCTTATTTAATAGCTATCGGAATAATTATCATTTTCGTTTTATAATCTTAAGGAATAAGTGAGCAACAGTTCGCACAAGCTCCATTAACCGTCTTTCCAGAGATTTATGAATCAAAAAGCTATTTTTTTTAGGAAGAATTCAATCTATAAACTTCTACCATCGTAGCGTCAAGTTTAGATAATTTAGGATTACGTTTAAATTCATAGTCTCTTCCAAATACTCTATCTGCTATTCCTGGACTATTCTCTTCAGTTTCTTTTCTTTTTCTACTCACATAATTTAAGTTAAATCAAGCTATAAAAAGATAATGTTAATAAATAGTTATTGGACAATAACTATTTAAATCACCTCTATTTAATAATAAAAAGATGGAAGCTAGAAAAATATATTACACTTCTGCAAGTATTTTAGCACTAGTTTTTTTAACTAAATTAATCTTAGATGTCTGGAAAGGAACCTTATTTTCTTCAATTTCAGAAGTTATATCTATAATATTTTTAGTAATTTTATTTATATTAGAAAGAGACAAGATTAAAAATAATAAACAAAATACATTTCTTATTACTGGAAGTTATTTAGTAATTATTTGGTTTATTATAAGTATATTTGTAACTTCATCATCAATTTCCGTATTAAATGAATTTGTAAAAGAGAATATATTATCTAAAAACGCAAATACAATCTATTTATTAATACTATCTGGAATTTCAAATTTCTCAGGATTTCTTTTCATACCAGCTATAATAAATTTGATAGGAATGCACATTCATAAATATCATAGAAGCGAAACAAAAGCTCATAAAAATTTAAGACATTGGTTAAAGGGAGGCTTTATCGGTATCGCTGTTCTTATTGCATTAGCAGTAGTTCCTGCTCTTTTCGATACAAGTTGCGAAGAAAGTAACTATTTGCAATCCTGGGGAGGAGGAGGATGTGATTCATTCAAAGAGTATGTTTCAGTGCATATTTCTAATTTTATTTCAACTTCATTTTTTGCAATAACAATGGGATTGCCTATAACTTTGATTCTTATTTTAATTTTCTTCGGAATAGGGGCAGCAATAGGTCACTGGATAGACGATAAAAAATGAATGAACACATAAAAAGATTTTTATTTGGAGGAGATTCATTCAAAAAAGATTTTATACATCAAATAAAAAATTTAGTCATATTTACTTTAGCCTTTACCGTAGCTTTTTCTTGGAGAGAAACAGTATTTAATGCAACTAAAAGTTTAGTTCAATGGTTTTTAGATATTCAAAGTACAGAATTATTAAGTATTTTAACATCAACCACAGTTACAATTTTCAGTTTGATTATAATTTGGATTATGGTTAAATCTTTAGAAGAATAATTTTAATTAGAAACTTCTAAAATCTTTACTTTAAATATAAGTTTTTTACCCGCAAGAGGATGATTTAAATCAATCTTCACAAAATCCTTTGTAACTTTAGTTATTCTTGCTGGGAATTGTTTTCCATCAGGAGTTCCAACCATTAACTGCATATTTTCTTTAGGTTCTTGATCTTTAGGTAATGCATTTCTAGGAATTTCTTTAATCAAATTTAAATTCATTTCACCATACGCTTCTTTAGCATCAATAGTAAATTCTTTTTCTTGGTTTTTACTCATACCCATTATATTTTTTTCAAAACCCGGAATCATTTGGCCTTCACCGATTATAAATTCAAGCGGGTGATTATGATCTCCATGACTTGAAGAATCAAATATTTCTCCAGATTCAAATCTACCTTCATAGTCAACTTTAACTTTATTTCCTTGCTTTATCATTTCATTTTCTTTAGAAATTTATGTTATTTAAGTCTTTGTATAATTATAAATGAAACCAACTAAATATAATCCAAATAATCACTACCAAAAATAAAAATCCCAGAATAACTAATCCTATTTTATATAGTATATCAAAAGCAGGCATCAAAGCTCCTAAAAATAAAAAAGCCAAAGCAATTATCAAGAAGAAAGCACCTGGTCCAGCTTTCTTAAAAAAATCAGAAGGATTTCTCAAATAGGTTATTTTATCCATACAATCTAATGAACTCTTATAGTTCTACTTCCCAAAGGATTATACCTCACTTTCTGGGAGAAGTCACTTTTTTTTTAACAAAATAAATAACTAAAACTACTACTAATACAATTACAATTCCTATTACCCACAGCATAGAATTACCTGTGTTTTCTCCAAGAGGCATATTTCCAGCATACGTATCTTTAGCAACAGCTTCTACATCTTTAACTGGACTAACTTTCTCAGCAATGCTAAAGTAACTAAATCCAGGAGAAGTAGAAGTCAAAACATAATTACTACCTTCTTCACTAACAGTTGTAGGCAACTCTACCCAAGCACTATTAACAAGTCTAAACAAAGCAACTTTATCACTTGTTAATTGATTGTCGCTAACCCATTTCTTGCTTACTAATGTTTTAATTGTAGCTTTATCAACTTTACCCTCTACATTTGTAGCACTTATTTCAAGATATTTGTAAACTTTTCCAGTTTTAGCTACACTCACTGAAGCAGGCTTATCATTAAATTTATTGATTGTAACTTTAACATCTTGAACTTTATTATTAACAGTTATTTCTAAGCTCTTTATAGCATAACTTGAATCTAATCCAGATATTGTTTTAGAATCTCCAGCACTTATAGAATCAAATGTTCTCTGAACTTTTCCAGTTGAACTTACCAAAGCAGAACTACTTCCTCCACTAGAACCTCCAGAAGCAGTACTTGCTGATCCTGCAACTGTATAATCATATGTTGTCGAAGTAGTCAAATTAGCATGGTTTGTAGCTGAACAACTAACAGTGTGTGGACCGCTTTCAGCAGTTGAAGGAGTACCAGTACTAGTAGATCTTATACCTGATTGAGCATCAATTCCAGAACAAGTGCAAGAGATACTATCTCCTTGTTCAACAGGATTAGGAGTACAAGACAAAGAAGCTGAAGGAGCAGAATTATCAATAGTTACTGAATATATTCTAGCACTATTGTTTAAATTACCTAATGTATCATTAGTCCAAACAGTAACATTATACAATCCATCTGGAACAGTTCGAGTATCAATACTTGCATTCCATAATAATCCTGTAGGATTAGTCGCAGTTAAAGTAGTGTTCTGAGCTCCTGAACTATTAGTTATATTAAAGTAAACTGATTGTATTCCAACTCCTGAGAAATCAATTATGCTAACATTAAGAACAAGTATTCCGAAGACAGAATGAGAATAATTATATCCAATTGAAGGCGATGTAAAGTTTTCAGCTAATACTCTTGGACCATTAGAAGCAAATCTTACGTCTGTAGAAGAGTTAACAGTTCCATTTACACTAACACTAACACTTCCATTATATATCGTAGCATTTATAGTATAATTTCCATCATCTAAAGTTAAATTAATATGCATCCAACAAGCAGTATTACTACATGTCGCACTACCATTTAAACTACCAATAGCAATTCTTGTAGCATTTCCATTAGGATGTGCAAAGAAAGTCACGTTGGTAGGATTAGCTATGCTATCAGTTGAGTTAGTATAACTAACATTAAAGAAGATATTTGTCTTCGTATAATTTGTTCCATCAACAGGAGAAGTTATATTAAGAGCAGCACTAACTAAATTCAAAGAAAATAAAA
>SXGT01292306.1_pt1 | contig 12309 bp, 13 predicted proteins | sample 3176221 | NCBI WGS metagenome assembly SXGT01 (sample SAMN11356862, study PRJNA531348) | freshwater metagenome | isolation source: freshwater sample F1-120 | place: China: Fuxian Lake, Yuxi | collected 2017-12-25
GGGGCGGATGCGAGCTGCCGGTGGGCGCGCTCGCCACGATCACCCCCGACGGCCGGATCGACCTCGAGGTCCTGCTCGCCGACGCTGGCGGCGTGCGCCGCGCCCGCGTGCTCGGCCCCCACCCCGATGCGCTCGGCCGCGCGGCGCTCGCCGCGCTCGAGACCACCCGGACCGCACGATGAGGTGCGCATGACCGTTCATCTCGTCGGCGCAGGTCCTGGCGACCCAGGGCTGCTCACCTGCCGCGGCGCGGAGCTGCTCGCGCAGGCCGATGTGGTCGTCCACGATCGGCTCGCTTCGTCGCGACTGCTCGATCTCGCGCCGCGACACGCGGTGCGCATCGATGTCGGCAAGGCGCCGGGACACGTCGCCATGGACCAGCAACAGATCAATGCGACGCTCGTGGAGCACGGTCTCCCCGCGCGCTGTGACGTGCGGCTGAAGGGCGGCGACCCGTTCGGCTTCGGGCGCGGCGGCGAGGAGTGCGAGGCCTTGCGCGCCGCGGGCGTTGCCTACGAGGTCGTCCCCGGCGTCACGAGCGCGATTGCGGCCCCGGCGTACGCGGGGATTCCGGTGACCCACCGCGGGTTGTCGACCCACGTCACGATCGTCACCGGTCACGAGGATCCGGCGAAGGGAAGCGACGACACCGACTGGGAGTCGTTGGCGCGCGCGGGCGGCACGCTCGTGATCCTCATGGGTGCGGGTCACCTCGCCGACATCGTGGCGCGCCTGATCGCCGCGGGCCGCGACCCGTCGACGCCGGTCGCCGCGGTGCGGTGGGGGACACGCCCCGAACAAGACACCGTGCGCACGACGCTCGCCGACGCGCCGCACGCGGGCATCGCCGCGCCCTCGGCGATCGTCGTCGGACCGGTCGCCGCGCTCGACTTCTCGTGGTTCGAGCGCCGGCCGTTGTTCGGTCGTCACATCGTGGTCACCCGCGCCCGCGAGCAGATGAGCGCGTTGCGCGATCGGTTCGAGGCCCTCGGCGCCGAGGTGATCGAACTCCCGACGATCGTGATCGAGCCGGTCGAGTTCGCGCTCCCGGCGTTGGTCGACTTCGAATGGCTCGTCTTCACGTCGCCGAACGGGGTCGACGCGTTCTTCCGCGACGGTCTCGGGGCGCAAGGCCTCGACGCCCGTGCACTCGCGGGCCTGCGGATCGCCGTGATCGGTCCTGGAACCGCGCGCGCGCTGGAACGCCAGGGATTGCGCGCCGACCTCGTTCCGCCGCGGTTCGTGGCCGAGGCGCTGCTCGAGGCGTTCCCGGCGCCGAGTCGGCTCGGTGCGGGGGTGCTCGTCGCCCGGGCCGCCGAGGCGCGCGATGTGCTCCCCGACGGGCTGACGAACCGGGGCTACGAGGTGACGGTGTTGGGGGTCTACCGCACCGTTCCCGCCGTGCCGCGCCTCGACGACCTCGATCGTGTGCGCGCGGGCGAGATCGACGCGATCACGTTCACGTCGTCGTCGACCGTGAGCAACTTCGTTGCCGCGCTCGGCCTCGTGCCCGACGCGATGCCGACCGTGTTCAGCATCGGCCCGATCACGTCGGCGACCGCGCGCGAACTCGGGATCGACGTCGGGGTGGAGGCCGACCCGCACGACCTCGACGGTCTCGTCGCGGCGGTGCTCGATCACTTCGCGGGCCCGGATCCCGGCGCCGGCCCGGAAAGTAGCGTGTGATCATGACCTTCCCGGTCCGACGCCTCCGCCGGCTGCGCCGCACTCCAGCGTTCCGACGGCTCGTCGCCGAAGCCGATCTCCGCGTCGACGACCTCGTCGCACCGCTGTTCGTGAAGCAGGGAATCGACGCGCCCGAACCTGTCGCGTCGATGCCGGGGGTCGCACAGCACACGGTCGCGAGCCTCTGCGCGGAGGTGCGGACGCTGCGCGATCTCGGTGTACCCGGTGTGATCCTGTTCGGGATCCCCGAGCACAAGGACGCGCGCGGTTCGGGCGCCGATGCCGTCGACGGCATCGTGCAGCAGGCATTGCGCGCCCTGCGCGACGAGGTCGGCGACGGCATGGTGCTCATGGCCGACGACTGCCTCGACGAGTTCACCGATCACGGACACTGCGGTCTGCTCACTCCGGCCGGTGAGGTCGACAACGACGCGACGCTCGAGCGATACGGCTCGATCGCGGTCGCCCAGGCCGACGCTGGTGCCGATGTCATCGCTCCGTCGGGGATGATGGACGGCCAGGTGGGCGCGATCCGCGCCGCGCTCGACCGGGCGGGCCACGAACACGTCGCGGTGCTGGCCTATGCGGCGAAGTACGCGTCGGCGCTCTACGGCCCGTTCCGCGACGCGGCCGAGTGCGCGCCGCAGTTCGGCGACCGCAAGAGCTATCAGATGGATCCTGCGAACGCCCGTGAGGCCGACGCCGAGGTCGCACTCGACCTCGGCGAAGGCGCCGACATGATCATGGTGAAGCCTGCGCTCGCGTACCTCGATGTCATTGCCCGAGTGCGCGCCGCCACCGACTTCCCGGTCGCGGCGTATCACGTGAGTGGCGAGTACGCGATGATCAAGGCCGCGGCCGCGAACGGTTGGATCGACGGCCCGGCCGTGGCGCTCGAACATCTGCTGGCCATCAAGCGCGCGGGTGCCGACTTCATCCTCACCTACCTCGCCCGCGAGGTCGCGGAGTCGATGCACGGATGACCTCGCTGTTCGCGCGGGCCGAGGCGCGCATCCCTGGCGGCGTCAACTCGCCGGTGCGCGCCTTCGGCAGCGTCGGCGGCGAACCGTTCTTCACGGCGCGTGCCGAAGGTGCGGCGCTCTACGACACCGACGGCAGGCGCTACCTCGACTACGTGCAGTCGTGGGGCGCGATCATCCTCGGCCATGCGCACCCGGCGGTCGTCGACGCCGTGCAACGTGCGGCCGCTCGCGGCACGAGTTACGGCACGCCCACCGAAGCCGAGGTCGAGTTGGCCGAGGTGCTCTGTGCGCGGGTTCCGTCGCTCGACAAGGTGCGTCTCGTGTCGTCGGGGACCGAAGCGGCGATGACCGCGGTGCGACTCGCGCGTGGCGTCACGGGCCGCGCCAAGATCGTGAAGCTCGCGGGCTGCTACCACGGGCATCTCGACGCGCTGCTCGTGGCGGCAGGCTCGGGGCTCGCCACGCTCGGGCTCCCCGGCTCGGCCGGTGTCACCGCGGGCACCGTGGCCGACACGATCGTGTGTCCGTACAACGATCTCGACGCGATCGACGCCGCGTTCGCCGAGCATAGCGACACGATCGCGGCGCTCCTCGTGGAACCGATCGCGGCGAACATGGGCCTGGTCCCTCCCGCGCCGGGATACCTCGAGGGCCTGCGCGATCGCTGCACGCGTCACGGAACGCTGCTCGTGTTCGACGAGGTCATCACCGGCTTTCGGGTCGCGCCCGCCGGCGCCCAGGAGTTGTACGACATCGCGCCCGACCTCACCATCTTCGGCAAGGTCGTCGGCGGTGGCCTCCCCCTCGCCGGTCTCGGCGGACGCGCCGACGTGATGGATCACCTCGCCCCGCTCGGTTCCGTGTACCAGGCAGGGACGCTGTCGGGGAACCCACTCGCTACCGCGGCAGGGCTCGCGACACTCGCGCTCCTCGATGCGCCCGCGTACGGCCGCATCGCGAACTCGGCGCGCCGCCTCGCCGAAGGTCTGTCGGTCGCGTTCGAGACGTCGGGCATCGCCGCGCGGGTCGCGCTCGCGGGCACCCTCGTCGGGGTCTTCTTCGTCGACGCGCCCGTCGCCGACTATGCGGCCGCGCAACGCGCGGACCACGAACGGTACGCACGGTTCTTCCACGGACTGCTCGACCGCGGCGTCTACTTCGCGCCGAGCGGCTACGAGACGTTGTTCCCCGGCCTCGCCCACGACGACACCGTCGTCGACGAGACGATCGCCGCGGCGTTCGCAGTCGCCGCTGCGCTCTGATCCCTCGGCCTCGGGCTCGACGACCCCGAGGGCCTGGGCCCGCGTGAATTGAATTGGGGCCCGCGTGAATTGGGGCCTTGGAGCGGTTACTGGTCGCGCTGGCCGTTGCGGTCTTCGATGCGCTGGCGCACGCGGTCCATGAAGAACAGCGCCGCGACGAGCACCACGCACATGACGGTGAGCAACACGAAGCCGAGCGGGCCCTGCTCGGTGGTGTCGACCGGCTGGGGTGCGGCAGCGAGGACGTGGGTGATCATCGAAAGCTCCTTCACGCGCTCGCCGGGGCGAGCGCTCCGGCCGCGGCAGCCTGGTCGGCCCGTTCCTTGATGTGCAGTGCGTAGAGGCTCAACGCGAACAGCAGACCCGACACCGAGAAGTAGAAGAACGCGGGGAGGCGCAGCGACCCGAGATCGCGCTCGAGGACCAGCCAGCGGGTCGGCTCGGCCGGGTCGCACTCGGGAGCGGTCACCTCGGCGTTGGGATCGTTGAACAGCGGCTCGAGCTTCGGGCAGAACTGGATGGCCGCGTAGCGCGGCTCGTGCCAGAAGATCGCCTTGGCGCCGCCACCGATCTCGTAGCTGAGCAAGGGGTCGGGCTCGGTGAGCACGAGTGACGCCTCGTTGAACAGATTGAGCGGGCCCTTGTGCGGCGCCTCGGGGCCGGTCGCCGCGGGTGTCACGAGCGCGGCTTCGACCGCGGGCCGTAACTCGGTGCGCAGGAGGAGGTCGTCTTGGCCTTCGGGCGCCACGACGGGCACGGGCGTGCCGTCGTCGGCGAGCCTGCGGACCGCGTCGATGCTCGAAGCGGAGAGGTCGTCGAGGATGGCCTCGGCCGGGTCGTCGGAGATCGCCTGCCATTCCGCGACGCGACCCTTGGGCACGTTGAGCGGCGTGTTGGTGGTGAACCACAACAGACCGAGGAGCATGATCCAGCCGGTGAGTGCCGAGAACGCGATCAGGAAGCCCTGTCGCGCACCGACGTTGGTCGCGAGCAGGAGGTAGGCGGAACCGCAGAACAACACGACACCGGAGAGCACCGTGAGAACACCGAGGATCGTCGGGTCCCACAGCGTCTTGGCTTCGGCGCCGCCGCTCGCGAGCAGGTGCAGGAGGTGCACGTCGTCTCCCTCTAGCTTTCGCAGTTCTCGTCGTACTCGACCACCGCGTGGTCTTCCTTCACGGCATCGAGGCCGCAACGCTCGTACGCGACGATCGCGTCGATCTGTTCGGGCGTCAGCATGCAGCCGCTGTGCTCGAGGATCGAGAACTTGCTCGCGAACTCGTCGTTGCACTGACCGGGCATGCGGCCCGAACCGATCCCGCCGGTGCCGTAGGGCTTCTCGTTCTCCGCGCCGTTGCGCACGAACAGACCCTGCCCGTCGCGGCCGCTGCCCGGCGCGGGATTGCCGTCGGCGTCGAGGGTGTCGGCGAAGCGGCGGACCACGCCACCGTCGCGCAGGTCGAACCCGAGCGAACCGCCGCCGCCCGGCAACCCCAGGAGATCCTCGGGCCGCAGGCTCTGGTTCTCGGGGCTGAAGATCGACCAGTTCTTCGTGTGGCACCGCGCGCAGTTGAGCTCGAAGAGGAGTTGCCCGTCGGTGATGTCGGCGCGCCGATCCGCCCACTCCTGCGCCCACGCGAGATGGTCCTCGGCGTCGGCGAGATCCTGGGTGGCGACCGTGACCGCGCGATCGGCCTTGATCTTGGCGGGATCGTCGTCGGGCAGCGCAACGAGGCCGTCGAGCGTCTCGGTGGCGGTCGCGAGCGCGGTCGTCGCATCGTCGAGGGTCACCTCCGCGTCGGCGACCAGCTTGTCGGCCTGGCCCTGCGCGGCAGTGAGCGCCTCGGCGCTGACCTTCTGGGCCTCTTCGGGGGAGAGCTGGATCGAGGCGAGGTACGCCACGAGGTCGTCGATGCTCTGCTCGTTCTTGGGACCGCCACCGTCGACGCCCCAGGCGACCATCGGGCTTCCCTGGCGGCCGTAGGTGATGATGTTGCGGACCTCGTCGGGGCTGAACCGGTACATGACCGTGTCGAGTCGCGGCGCGGACCAGGGCGCGCTGTACGCGGTACCGGTCTCGGGGTCGCTGTAGGTATAGGGGGCCGCGCCGCCGACGCCTTCGGGCCCGTGGCAGTCGGCGCACTTCAGCGACGCCGCGGCGTTGAAGACGGCGTAGCTCTCGTTGGCGAAGAGCACCTCGCCGCGCTCGATCGCACCCTCGTCGAAGTAGGTCTGCGACCCGGCCTGGCGGGTCGGCTCGCGCAGCCAGTACACCCCGTAGCTGACGGCGAGGACGGCCGAGAAGACGAGGGCCCAGCCGAGCACGCGCTCGAGGCGGCGGGTCTCGAGGTCGTCGTCGCCGAGGAACGGCGTGAGGTTCGGGGCGGGCTTTTCGACGCGATCGCGCATGAGCGCGACGACGGCGGTGATGACGAGCCCGATCAAGACGAGCGCGTTCACCCAGAACAGCACACCCCAGACGGTGAACTCGGTGAATCGGTGCCAGTCCCAGGCGGCGAGCACCCTCATGCTTGGATCATCCTCTCCGTGGCGAGCCCCGGTGCGGTCGTCGTGGCCATCACACGCAGGCCGGGCCTTCGGGCTTCTGCCCGGTCGTGTCGGTGCCGAACGGCGGGCCCTGGAAGATCACGCCCGTGTTCACGATCAGGTTGCCGTCGGCGACCTCGACGGCGAACCGGTCGAGCCCGCGCGGCGCGGGACCGTCCTTCTTCTCGCCGACCTTGTTGTACTTCGAGCCGTGGCACGGGCACTCGAACCACTGTGAGCTCTGACACCACGGGACGCGACAACCGAGGTGGACACAGCGCTGCCAGAGGGCGACGAAACCCTGATCGAGGCCCATCAGCGGACCGTTGCCCTCGTAGGCGGACTCGGCCTTGGTCTGCGCGTCGGCGTCGGTCGGGTAGAGCTGCACGTAGGTGCGTGCCTCCGACGCGTAGAACGGCTTCTTCTTCGCCTGGATCTCGGTGAGGATGTCGCTGAGCTTGCCGATGTTGTACTTGGCGCCGAAGCCGCCGCCCTCGCCGGTCGGCCAGAGGAAGGCGAGCAGCGAGGCGCCGAACAGCGGCAGCATCCCGAGCCCGAGCAGCGAGACATTGGCACGGTTGAGGAACTGCCGGCGCGACACGCCGAGTTCTTCCTCGTCGACCGGTTCCCACACCGCCACGGTGCCCGTCGCCGGCATGGCGGGAACACCCGACGCCGCGGTGGCCTGGCTTTCGGCAGAGCGGGCGCGGCCCTCGGCCGACGCGACCGCTTCGAGGTCGGTGGAACTCGACGAGGACGCGCCGCCCGCATCGCGCGAGCGCGTCTCGCGCGACAGACGGCCTTCCGACGTGCGAGACCGCGACACGGTGACGAAGAGCATCACCGCGGCGAGGGCGAAGACGACGACGATGCCGATGACGAGAGGCAACGGTGCTCCTACAGCTCGAAGAACACGTGGTTGTTCCACGGGAAGACGAAGTTGAAGCCTTCACCGCGGAAGAACGAACCGATGATCACGAGGATCGCCCAGAACATGAGGAAGATCGTGAACATCGAGATGGCGAACTTGCGGTCGTTCGGCTTGTTCGACGGGTTCTTGTCGACGTAGGGCGCGACCGCGAGCAATCCGAGCGCGATGCCGGGGATGGTCACGCCGGCGACCATCGGGTGGAACATCGTGAGGAGTTCCTGCAACCCGAGGAAGTACCAGGGCGCCTTGGAGGGGTTCGGTGTCTGGTTGATGTCGGCGAGGCCGAGCAGCGGCGCCTTCACCAATGCCGAGAAGATCGTGACGAGCGCCAGCAGGATCATCACCGACGCGAACTCGATCGCGAGCAGGTGCGGCCAGGTGTGGACCTTGTCCTGGGCTTCGGCCTTGGTCTGTTGGATCGACCCGGCCTTCACGACCGTGAGCAGGCGCTGGGTGTGGCCACCGGGGCCGCTGCCGCTCGGCGCGCCCGCGGTCATCGCCGGCGCCTTCGCCTTGGTCGCCGTCGCGGTGCCACCGCCGCCGACCTCTGCCGCGGCACCGCCCGCGGCCGCGGCCTTGCGCTTGCGCGAACGCTCGAGCAGGTGCGCGGGGACGCCACCGACGCTCTCGGTCACCGGCGTGCCCGAGTCTTCGGCTGCCGCCGCCTCCGGTGCCTCGACGTCGGCGGGCGCGTCGGCACCCGCGTCGGCGCCGGGCGCGCCAGGTTGCGCCGCCGGCTCGGCCGGGGCATCGTCGCCGTCGCTCGGCAGACCGAGGGCCTTGCGGCGCTCCTGACTGCGACGGAGGAGGTGTTCGGGTACTTCAGCCATGCAGGCTCCTCGAACCCAGTGCTCTAGAGGGGACCGGAGATTCCGCCGTCTTTACGGACCCGCCAGAAGTGCACGGCCATGAAGATGACGATGACGAACGGCAGCATCAGCACGTGCAGCACGTACCAACGCAACAAGGTGTCGGTACCGATCTCCTTGGAACCGAGCAAGGCGTACTTGACCTGGTTCCCGAGGACCGGGGTGTAACCCATCATGTTGGTGCCGACGGTGACGGCCCAGAGTGCGAGCTGGTCCCACGGCAACAGGTAGCCGGTGAACGACAACAGCAGGGTGAGCGTCAGCAGGATGACGCCGATCACCCAGTTGAACTCGCGCGGCGACTTGTACGCGCCGTGGTAGAAGACGCGGCTCATGTGCAAGAAGACCGACAGCACCATGAGGTGCGCGGCCCAACGATGCATGTTGCGCACGAGCGAACCGAATGCGACGGCCGTCTCGAGGTTCTCGACCGTCTGCCAGGCCTCCTGCGCGGTCGGCCGGTAGAAGAACATCAAGAAGATGCCGGTGACCGTGAGCAGGATGAACAAGAAGAACGACAGTCCGCCGAGGCACAGCGTGTAGCTGACCTTGACCGCGTGGCGCTTCACCTTCACGGGGTGGAGGTGGAACAGCACGTTGTTCATGATCACGTACGAGCGGTTCCTCGGGCTGTCGGTGTAGCCCTTGCGGTAGATGGAACCCGGGCGGAAGATCGAGTTCCACGCCTGGCTGCCGCGCGTGTCGTCCCACACCTTGGTGGCGCGCTCTGACACCTTCGTTCCGATGCCGGCCCCTTGGTCGGAGCCGTTGCCGTTCCCGTTGCCCTTGGCCACGAGGTCTCCTGCTGGTTCTTAGAAGCGGACGCCGTAGGCGTAGCCGTGGCGGTTGGTTCGGTCGTTGGGGTCGCCGTTCGCCCAATCGGCGGTGACCTTGCCGAGGACGATGACGCCGGTCGGGCAGCGGTCGACGCAGAGCGCGCACCGCGTGCACACGTCTTCGTCGACCACGAAGAACACGTGGTCTCGGGGGTCGTCGCCGGGTTGGTCGGCGTTCGTCGCGTCGCCGATCGCGTCGACCGACAACATGTGGATGCACTTCCACGGGCAGATGTCGACGCAGCCCTCGCACATGATGCACTCGGCCTGGTCGATGTGGAGGAACTGCTTGGGCTTCACGGCCGAGGTCAGCCAGGTGGGGTCGACTTCTTGGAGCGTGTACTCCGTGGAGAAGTCGGGCATCGGCGGGTTCGCGTCGGTCTTGGCCATCGTTCAGGCCTTCGCGGTGACGGGCCGGCCGAACGCGGACGTGCCGACGACCTTGCCCGCGTCCGTCTCGCCCGCGTCACCGTCGGTCGGGGTTTCCTTGGCGACCGGGCGCTTCTGCCACTTCGCGAACAGCGCGACGTTGAGACTCAACAACACGATGTAGATGAGCGTCGCGACGGTGTCGCTGATCGCGCGCTTGTTGACATCGAAGTTGAGCCAACGCAGCCCGAACACGACCTCTTGACCGGAGCGGACGAGGAAGTGCGACTCGTCCCACTTGTGGTAACCGTTCGCGTACGTGAGCCACTCGTGGGGAATCGATCCGTACGCGAGGATCATCAGAGCGAACACGTAGATAGAACCGGCCATCGCCTGGGCCCACGTCGTCGGCAACTTCGGCTTGGGTCGACGCGACATCGCGATGACGGGCGCCAACATCACGAGGAACAACAGCGACGTCCAGATGAGACGACCCGCTGCGCTCAACCCGAGCGTGTCGGGAAGAATGTTCGGCACTTCGAGACCGAGGATGTGCCTCATTCCCGTTTGCCCCCGGGGTAGTCGACGAGCGAGTCGCGTGCTGGACAGGACCGATACAGAGACGCCGATTTCGGCAGTGTTCCTACCACGCTAGATGAGACCGCGACACATCGGCGGGAACCATCCGGGGTGCCGAACGACCCTTTCGCTCCGCACAATTTCACGAAGTCCCGACAGCGTCAGCGCGAGGTCTCGCGACAGCGTCTGCGCGAGGTCTCGCGACCCAGCCGGCGCGGCGCGACTCGCGCTCGCCGACGACGGCGCGCGACGATGTGCGGCGTGACCGACGTCGACGTCTTGGTCGTGGGAGCCGGACCGGCCGGTGCCGCGTGCGCCCACTGGCTCGCCCGCCGCGGGCACCGCGTGCTGGCGGTCGAAAAGAAGGTGTTCCCGCGCGACAAGACCTGCGGCGACGGCCTCACCCCGCGAGCGGTCCGCCAACTGAACGACATGGGGCTGGGCGAACGACTGTCGGAGGGGCACCTGCGCTACGACGGCCTCCGGGCGATCGCCCACGGGGTGACCCTCGAGATGCCCTGGCCGAGCCACCCCGAGTTCCCGAGTTACGGCTACGTGGTGCGTCGGCGCGACCTCGATCTCATGGTCGCCGATCGGGCCGCGGAGGTGGGCGCCAAGGTCTGGACCGGCGCCGAGGCGCTCGCCCCGATCCTGGAGGCGGGCATCGTGCGCGGCGCGCAGGTGCGGCGCAAGGAGACCGGCACGGTCGAAGCCGTCCGGGCCCGGTACGTCGTCGTCGCCGACGGCGCCAACAGCCGGTTCGGCCGCCAGTTGGGCTGTGCGCGTAACCGCGACTACCCGCTCGGGATGGCGATTCGCGGCTATTACACCAGTCCGTACCACGATGACCCCTGGATCGAGAGCCACCTCGACATCACCGACCGCGACGGGAGCCATTTGCCCGGATACGGGTGGATCTTCCCGGTCGGTGACGGCACGATCAACGTCGGTTGCGGTCTGCTCAACACGTTCTCCGGTTGGAAGGACATCAACACGACTCGCTTGATGGACGCCTTCACCCACACGGCGCCGGAGCGATGGGGCATCTCGCCCGAAACGGCCTGCGGTGCGCCGACCGGCGGTCGGCTCCCGACGGGCGGGTCGATCGTCCCGCACTCGGGGCCGACCTGGCTGGTCGTCGGCGACGCCGGCGGTTCGGTGAACCCGTTCAACGGCGAGGGGATCTCGATCGCGTACGAGACCGGTCGGCTCGCTGCCGACGCGCTCGACCTGGCGCTCGCGACCGGCGACGGCCTCGCCCTCGCGACCTACGAGCAACGCCTCGCCGAGACCTACGGTCTCTACTTCCGTGTCGCTCGCGCGTTCGTGAAGGCGATCGGCAACCCCGCGGTGATGCGCGAGTTGGTGCGTATCGGCATGCACAACCGCTCGCTCATGGAGTGGGTGCTGCGGATCATGGCGAACCTCATGCGCCCCGACGAACTCGGCCCGGCCGAGGCCGCGTACCTCGCGGTCGAACGCCTCGTCGCGGCCGCGCCGGCGCCCTGAGTTGGGGAACCGCGACGGCCGGTCGGGTAGCTTGCGGACGGAATCAACGCCTCGGGGGAGCAGTCCGCGTCGATGAACGATTACCTGCCGCTGCTCGTCATGATCGGGCTCGTGGTCGCGTTCGTCCTCGGCAGCTTCGTGGCTTCGATCCTGCTCGGTCCGCGGAATGCCAACGCTGCCAAGCAGACCCCGTACGAGTGCGGGATCGTGCCCGAGCACGAACCGGCCGACCGCTTCCCGGTGAAGTTCTACCTGGTCGCGATGAGCTTCATCGTCCTCGACGTCGAGATCGTGTTCCTCTATCCGTTCGCCACCGTCATGCGCGGGCTCGGCGCGTTCGGGTTGATCTCGATCGGCGTGTTCGTCCTCGTCTTGTTGATCCCGTTCGCGTATCTGTTGTCGGTCGGCGCGCTCGCGTGGGGCCCGGTGCAACAGGTCGTGCGCGAGATCGCGCCGGTGCGACGCACCAAGGCCGCGGTGCTCGACCCCGCGGCCGCCATCACCGGAGATCAGGCAGCATGAGCCAACTGCCTCACCTCGGGCTCGAGGCCGTGCCGCACGGTTTCGTCACGGGCAAGCTCGAAGATCTCGTGAAGTGGGCGCGGCGCAATTCGGTGTTCCCCGCGACGTTCGGGCTCGCGTGTTGTGCGCTCGAGATGATGGCGACGGGTGCCGCGCACTACGACCTCGCGCGCTACGGCATGGAGGTCTTCCGCGCGTCGCCGCGTCAGGCCGACC